>Ga0209689_1003805_pt1 | contig 11063 bp, 9 predicted proteins | sample GraSoiAngelo_149_FD_187119 | JGI IMG/M metagenome (GOLD analysis project Ga0209689, IMG submission 187119) | Grasslands soil microbial communities from the Angelo Coastal Reserve, California, USA - 14_1009_09_30cm (SPAdes) (version 2) | ecosystem: Environmental > Terrestrial > Soil > Grasslands ...
CGACCTGCTCGGCCCCGGGAGCGGGCCGGCGCACGCCGATGTGTTTCGCTTTCAGCAAGCGGCCACCGAGCGGGTATGTCGCGAGCTCCCGGCCGACCGCACCGAGACGAGCCATCTCACGGGCCTCGTGCGGGCCGCGGCCGACGCGTTTCAGGAGCAGGACGCCCGCATCGTAGTCCCCGCGTTGCTCGCCTACGCGCATTATCTGGAAAACGAGCTGCGCCTCGAAGAGGCGCTCGACGTGCTGGAGACCCTCCTGCGTGTCGCCGATGAACGGTTAGGGCAAGCGGACGCCGTCGCAACGCACCTGCGAGTCGGTCGCGTGAACCGAAAGTTGAACCGGTTTGTTGAGGCCGATGCGGCGTACAACGTCGCCGGCGAGTTGGCCACGACGGTCGCGGACATTCACGGAGCCTTCCTGAGTCGTGTCGGGCGCGCCATCTCCGTTCAAGCGCGGGGGAATCTGTCGGCGGCGGAGCAGTCCTTCCGCGAGATCGCGGCCGAAGCCCAGCGAGTGGAGGAACGGGAGATTCAGGCGCATGCGGAGCACGCCCTGGGGACGACGCTGTTGTTTCGTGGGCAGATCGCCGACGCTATCGTGCATGTCTGGCGCGGTTTCGAGTTGTATGAGGACGAGGCGTCGCGTGTCAGGGCACTCGGAGACTTGGGCGCGATGTTACTCACGGTCGGTGAGGTCGCGGGCGCGGAGCGTGCTCTGATGGAGGTCGTAAGACGGGGATCCGGGATGCAGGACGTCGTGTCGAATGCGACGGTCGAGCTGATGTACTGCGCGTCGTTTCGGGGCGATCGATTGGGATTCGAGCGATGGCGCGCGGCGTGTGAAACGCGGGTTTCAAGTATGCCGCCAAACATCTTGGCGGACTTCTATCTCAAGTCAGGAATCGGGCAGGCGCGGTTCGGGCGATTCCGCGCGGCGGCTCGTCTGCTCGACCAGGCCATTGAGGTCGCCGCGAAGGCCGGCATGCACGAGTTGGTCTTCAGAAGCGAGCGGATTAGGAACGGGCTCCGCGACTGCCAATCGGGATGCTGCTCGGCCCTGAAGGCAGCCGCGGAGCCCGATGAGGCTTGCGACTCGGTGCGAGAGATCTCAGCCTCCCTCGCCCAGCTGGGAGAGTGAGAGCCTCAGTGGCACACGTTCGGATTGTTGACGTCGCACGTGAGCGGGTGCGGCGCGGTGGAGTCGGCACACGCCGAGGCGACGAGTGCGAACGACACGATGAGCAGAGCAGCGAGGGTGCGGATTGGGCGCAACATAGGACCTCCAGGAGTTGAGTTACGGTGTGTACTTCGGGCCACAACGCATAAGCTCGGTATTCGAGCGGATGTTTTTTAGGGCGTTTTCGCGGCATCGTGGGGTGGTTTTGCGACATTCATGCTGGTTTTAGCCGCCGTCTCCGGGATTCAGTTTCACAAGCTGCGCCGCGCGGCCGCGGCGCGGTTCGCCGTGGTGCACGCGTCGAGCTGGGACGCGGTGCTGGCCGCGATCCGCAGCCGCCCGGTCGAGCTGGCGGTGGTGGATCCGTTGTTGACGGGGACCGCGAGCGATCGGGAGATCGAGCGGCTGCGCGTGCTGTTCCCGTCGCTGCCGCTCATCCTCTATACGTGCCTCACGCCGCAGACGGCGGCAGTGCTGCTCGCGCTCGGCCAGCGCGGCATTCGGCACGTGGTGTTCTCCCGCTACGACGATCACCCCGTACATCTGCGCCATGTCCTGGCGCAGGAAGAGGCGCGCTCCACCTCGCAGCAGCTGCTCGATCAGTTCGCGTGGGCCCTCTCCCCGCTGCCGAGCGAGCTGCGCTGGGTGCTCGAGGAAGTGCTGCGCTCGCCCGCAGAGGTCCAAACCGTCCAACAGGTGGCGGCCCGCGCCCGGGTGGACCGCCGCACTTTCGAGCGCTGGTTCATGCGCGTGGGCCTCCCCTCGCCTCGCCACTTCCTCGCCGCCGCGCGCGTGCTGTATGCACATCGCCTGCTGCAGGATCCCGGGTTCACGATCGAAGACGTTGCGGTGCGCCTGGGCTACGCGCAAACCAAGACGCTGCAACTGCACGCCCGCACGTATCTCGGGCTCACCGCCGGCGAGATGCGTCTCACGCTCGCTCCGGACGAGGCGCTCGAGCGCGTCGTGCACGGCTTCTTCCCGACCCATCAGGCGCAGGCTTCCGTCTCGTGAGCGAGCCGCAGCGCACCGTGCTGATCGTCGACGACGAGGCGCCGCTGCGTCGCGTCCTCGAGCGCGCACTCGAGCGGGAAGGGTATCGGGTGCTCGGCGCCGGCAGCGCCGAAACGGCCTACGAGCTGCTCACCGCGGGCCCGGCGGACGCGGTGCTGCTCGACATCCGGCTGCCCACCATGTCGGGACTCGCGCTGTTTCTCGCCATCGTCAACCGCTGGCCTGCGCTGGCGGGGCGGATCGCCATCATGACCGGCGACGCGGACGCCGACGAGGTGCGCACCTGGATCGCGCGCAATCCGTGCGCCCTGTTGCGCAAGCCGTTCAACCTGCGCCAGATCTTCGATTGGCTGACCACCGTGCTGGAGGCCCCAGGGCGCGAGAGCGGCAACGGCTGAGACGGCGCGCAGCGCGCTCGTAGCATTGATTCTTGCTCTCTCTTAACTTGCACCTGCTGTGCGTCTGGTACTGTTCGCAGCCAGTCGCTAGGCTGTTCACGGTGTGGGGTTGGGTTGCGGTGCCCGGGGCGTAGCGCAGTCCGGTAGCGCGTCTGGTTTGGGACCAGAAGGTCCCGGGTTCGAATCCCGGCGCCCCGACCTTTTCAAGGCTTGCTTCGGAGGAGAGATGAAGCCGCTGCCGATGGCACTGTGTGTTTCAGTGCTCGCGCGCGCCCTGCCCGCTCAGGGTGCCCCGCCGCAGGTTGCCCCCGACCAGCCGTACACGATGGAGTACTACTACAAGGTGCAGTGGGGACACCAGCAAGAGTTCCTGCAGCTGTTCCTCAAGAACCACTACCCCCTGCTGAAGCGGGGCGTGGAGAGTGGTCGCATGGTGTCCGTGAAGATTGAAACGCCGTCGAACCACATGACCGAAGACGCGCGCTGGGATTATCGCGTCACCATCAAATTCAAGAACTCGACCCTGGCGACCACCGCCAACCCGCAGGAAGAATCCTGGATCAACCAGCTGTGGCCCGACCAGGCGAGCTATAAACGTGAGGAGCAGCGGCGCTTCGAGATCCTGCTCGCGCACTGGGATCTGCCGGTAACGGACATCACGCCTGCCAAGTAGTGAGTCCGCCAACCCGACGCCGACAATGTCATCCCGCCCGCTGAGGAAACCACCGATCGGCAAGCCGTGCCCCGTAACGGATGAGCGGCGCTTCCAGTGTGTGGTATAGCAATACCGGCAGGCTGACGAGCAGCACCAGGAACACCGCCGCTCGCGCAGCCAGCGGGAGCGCGGCGAGCCGGACGAACGCGAACCACAGCGCGAAGACGTGCGTCAGATAGGTCCCGTAGGAATACTTAGCCAGCTCGTGCGCCGCACGGCGCACCCAGCCGTGACGCAGCTCGCGGAAGTGAGGCAGGGCCAGGCCCGCGAGCAGGCACAGCACCCAGCCGTGCTCGTACGGCTGTGAGAACCGGTACGCCACCCAGAGCGCCGCGAGGAACACGGGCCACGCCCAGGACGGCCAGCGGCGCCGCGTCGTGCCCGTCAGGTAAAACCCGATGATGCCGGGAAGGAACGACGGCACGAACTGTCCGAGGTCGAGGCGATCGCTGATCCGCGGTTGCACGAGCGCGAGCGCCACCGCGGCCACCCACAGCCCGAGCCACGGTCGCACCGATGTCGTGCGCCGGGCCAGCAGAAACAGCGACGGGAGGAGCAAGTACATCTGCATTTCGACCGGCAAGCTCCACAGCTGCCCGACGATGGACGGTGTGAACGTCAGGTTCTGCACCAGCAAGAGATTGGAAAAGAGCCCCGCTAGCCCCAGGTCGACGTAGTGGATGCTCCAGACGCCCAGGTTTGCAGCCGGAATCTTGAAGGCGAAGACCACCAGGACGAGCAGGATGCTGAGGGGATAGATTCGGAAGCAGCGCCGCACGAGGAAGTGGCCGAACACGTCACGCCATCGCTCTCCTCGGTATCGGCGCGCGAGCGACTGCATCAGCACGAGACTGGTGTGCACGAAGAAGAGCAGCACGGCGAACCGCCCCATGCGCAGCAGCGGGCTGCCCGCGGGGATCACGCCGAGGAATCCCAGAATATGCACGGAGAGGACGGCGAGCAGCGCGATCGCCCGCAACAGGTCGAGATTCGCCGAGTCGCGGGCGCGGCGCATTTGGGCGCCCGACGTGCGCGCGGCGAGCGCCGCGGCACGCCGCGGCGCTTCTCTGACCTGTTCAGTTCGTGCAGTCACGGCTCCCTCTCCGCGGACGTGTCGCCGTGGATTAGCGAGTTCCGTGCCAAGGGGTTAGCGGCGGGCGTGCATCCCTCACCTGAGGCGTCGTTACCGAAGCGACCGTGCGACACCGACCGGCGCTCCGCAGTGCGCGGGAACCGGTCTGCTCGCACCGTGGTTTCATATGGTTCCAACGCAACGTGGGACGGTGCACATGGCTACGAGGACTGACCGCCGCGCGCCGAGGCGAGCTGGGCGCCGCGGCTGCAAACATCCGGTGCGGTACGAAACGGACTGGTTGGGTCGAACCTACGCGGGATGTCCGGTCTGCGGACGTTGGAAACTCCAAAAAACCGAGGTAGCGCGGCCCGACGGCAAGCGACTCGCCGCCTGATGCGAGAGAGCACCCCGCCGATTGCTTTCATGGGGTTATCGTGTAGCATAAGGGACACGTCGTATCCACCGAGCAGCTAGGCTGGATGGCTATCGCTGCTGGGGAGGCCCGATGAAGAAGGCGGCGGCAGTAGGGACGTTGTGCTTCGCGGTGGCGCTGGCGGCGTGCGGTCCAGCGCGCATCGTCATCACCGTTGATGTGCTGAGCTTCCTTCGGTCGCAGGGGCTCGACGCGTTCTCCTTCGGCATCCGCGGCGGCGTGCCCCAGACGGACCTCACGGCGTCTCGGCAGTTCTCAGTGCCATCGCGGTTCGGGCCGGGCCGGGTGGACTCCGTTCAGGTGACCGCCGGCGCGATCCTCGAGAGCACCCAGGGCGGCGGGACCGTTACCCTCGACATCTTCTTCGCAAAGGACGAGGCCAGCCTCTTCATCGGCCAGCCGTACGTCAGTGCCAACGCCACCGTGTCGGGCGTGCAGACAGATACCCTGCTGCCACCGGTGACGCGGTCGGTGAACGACACCGTCTTCAGTACACCCGACGTGTGGGTGGGTGTTCGCGCCCGCTTCGCCACCGATCCCGGCCCGGACATGGTCGGCCGGCTAGCGGTGACCGTGCTGCAACTGCGGGTCGTAATGCACGACCAAGGCTTCTGAGTCCACAGCGGCTTATTCTCCATACGGTATCCAGATGTTCTTGACCTGAGTCGCCTGTCTCAGGAATTCCCGTCCTTCGCCTTGCTGGCTGTCGCGCCAATCTCTCGCTTCCCACTCGGCCCACGTCCGCTTCATGTTGCCGGCCGACGCGCGCTCGACTAGGGCGGCCCCCGCCTGATTCCCGAAGTACCACACCGCGTCTACATCGGCGTGCTCGGCGAGCACTTTCGCGAGTGCGTCCTTCGAGCCCGTCACGATGTTGACCACGCCGTTCGGCACGTCGGAGGCTTCGAGCACGGTGTATAGCTCGGTCGCGGCGAGTGGGTGCGCTTCCGACGGGATCGCGACCACCGTGTTCCCGGTCGCAATGGCGGGCGCCACCAGCGAGACGAAGCCGAGCAGCGGGTGCTCCTCCGGGCAGGCGAGCCCCACCACCCCAATGGGCTCGTGCATGGCGAGGGTCACGCCGCGGATCGGCACCTGGTGGACCGCGCCGTCGTACTTGTCCGCCCAGGCCGCGTAGGTGAAGAGACGGGACAGCGTGACGTCCACCTCGCGCCGGGCATCGGCGCTCTCGCCGCTCAAGGCCTCGATGTGGCCCGCGAACTCGTCCGCGCGGACCGCGAGGTTCTCGGCGATGTAGTAGAGAATCTGGCCGCGACTGTGACCGCTCGTCTGCGCCCAGCCGGCGGCCGCGTGCGCCGCTTCGACCGCGTCGCGGATGTCCTTGCGATTCCCGTCGCCGACCTCTCCGAGACGGCGACCCCCCGCTCCGCTGATCTGACGGGCGTAGGGCGCGTCGGGCCGAACCTGCTGGCCCCCGATGAACATCTTGTAGGTGCGATCGATCGGGGGAAGGGAGAACGGGGCAGAGGGAAGGGGCGCGCTCTTTCCGCGCTTCGGTGCGGCCTTCTGTGAGACCCCTTCCCCTTTCCCCTTTCCCCGGCCCCACACCGGCTTTAGGTACTCCCACATCCCCTCTTTCCCACCCTCCCGGCCGAACCCGGACTCGCGGTACCCGCCGAACCCCGACGCGGCGTCGAACAGGTTCGTACAGTTGATCCATACGACGCCCGCTTTGATCTTCGGCGCCACGTCCAGCGCGAGGTTGATGTTCTCCGTCCACACGCTCGCCGCGAGTCCGTAAGGCGTATTGTTGGCGAGCTCGACCGCCTCGGCGGGGGTACGGAACGTCATCGCGACGAGCACGGGGCCGAAGATCTCGACCTGGGCGATCGTGGCGGCCGGCGCCACGTTCGTGAACAAGGTGGGCGGGTAGAAGTACCCCTCCGCGGGACACGCCCACGACGGTTGCCACATCGTGGCGCCTTCCGCGACCCCGGTGCTCACCAGCGTGCGGATGCGCTCGAGCTGCACCGGCGCCACGATCGCACCCATGTCGATCGCCTTGTCGAGCGGCGGGCCGACCCGCAGCTTTTCCATCCGCGCGCGCAGCTTCGTCACCAGCCGCTCGGCGATGCCCTCGTGCGCCAGCAGCCGCGACCCCGCGCAGCACACCTGCCCCTGGTTGAACCAGATCGCGTCCACCACACCCTCGACCACGCTGTCCAAGTCGGCGTCGTCGAACACGAGGAACGGACTCTTACCGCCGAGCTCGAGCGACAGCTTCTTCCCCGACCCGGCGGTCGCCTGGCGGATGATGCGTCCGACGTCGGTCGAGCCGGTGAAGGCGATCTTGTCGACATCGCCGTGGGCGACCAGCAGCCCGCCGGTGCGGCCGTCGCCCGTGACGACGTTCAGCACGCCGGGGGGGAGCCCGGCGTGATGCGCGATCTCGGCCAGGCACAGTGCCGTGAGCGGCGTGAACTCCGCGGGCTTGAGGACCACGGTGTTTCCGGCCGCGAGCGCCGGCGCGATCTTCCAGGCGACCATCAGGAGCGGGAAGTTCCAGGGGATGATCTGCCCCACGACGCCCACGGGACCGTGGCCTGGAAACTCGGACTCGACGAGCTGCGCCCACCCCGCGTGATGGTAGAAGTGCCGGGCGACGAGCGGGATGTCGAGATCGCGGGTCTCACGGATCGACTTGCCGTTGTCGAGGCTTTCGAGCACCGCGAGCAGCCGCGCGTGCTTCTGGACGGCGCGCGCCACCGCGTAGAGATGACGCGCCCGGGCGTGCCCCGACAGCGTGGACCACGAGCCCAAGGCCTGGCGCGCCGCGGCCACCGCAGCATCCACGTCCGCGGGGCCCGCTTGGGTGACCCGCGCGAGCCGGGCCGTGGTGGCGGGGTTGATCACGTCGAACAGCTCGCCGCCCTTGCCGTTCGTCCAGCCGCCACCGATGAACAGACCGAATTCGCTGCCGTGCCGCGTGATCCATTCGAGCGCCTGCTTGTCGCTCTCCGGCGCGGGCCCGTAGGCCATCGTCTCGAAGATCTCGGAGACGGTCGTCATACCATCGGGTGGCGGTGCGCCGCCGAGTAGCGCCCGGTCAGGAAGTGCTCGAGCTGACGCTCGATGTCGGTGAGCAGGCTGGAGGCGCCGAGGCGGAACCGGTCCGCCGTGAGCCAACGGTCGCCCAGCTCCTCCTTCATCAGGATGAGCCACTGCAGGGCCGTCTTGGCGCTCCGAATCCCGCCGGCCGGCTTGAAGCCGACCGCGTGCCCGGTGCGCTCGTGGTAGTCGCGGATCATCCGCGTCATGACGACCCCGACCGGCAGGGTCGCATTCACCGCTTCCTTTCCGGTGGACGTCTTGATGAAATCGGCACCGGCCATCATCGCCACCTGGCTCGCGCGCGCCACGTTCGCGAGCGTCGCCAGGTCCCCGGTGCCGAGGATCACCTTCATGTGCGCGGTGCCGCACGCCGCGCGGAAGGCGCGGACTTCGTCGTACACCGCTTCCCAGTCGCCGGCCAGCGCGTGGGCGCGCGTGATCACCACGTCGATCTCGCCCGCCCCCGCCGCGACCGAGGCTCGAATCTCCTCGATCCGCTGGGGCAGGGGGTTGAGCCCGGCCGGAAAACCGGTCGATACGGCCGCGACCGGGATCCCCGAGCCCTGGAGCGCTTGGACGGCGACCGGCACGAAGGCGTGGTACAAGCACACCGCGCCGACCTTGATCCCCAAGTCAGTGGCGTCCAGCGCCTCGAGCAGATCCTGGCGCACGGGCTGCTTCGCCTTGGCGCAGAGGCGCAGCACGTTGGTCGGGGTGTCGTCACCCTGGAGGGTGGTCAAGTCGATGCAGGTGATCGCCCGCAGCAACCAGGCGGCTTGCCACTCGCGCTTGACGGTGCGGCGCGTAGGGATCGTGGCGGCGCGGCGCTCGACCGCGCTGCGGTTCACGCGCAGCGCGCGCACCAGGTCGAGGTCGAGGGGCGTGCCGGGGTTGCGCTCCTCACGCGGATGCACGCGCAGCGCCCGCTCGACCGGGCTGGCCGGCAGGGTCGCCGTACGCGGCTCGACCGGGACCTCGTATTTCCGCTTGGTTTCCATCTGCCAACCAATCTAAGACGTTGGCGTGAGAGCGACATGCGGCGAGGGGACCCCGATCTTGCTAGATTCTCTACCCGTCTCTCCGTCTACCCGTCTCGCCGTCTAGTCTTTCGGCGCCCGTAGCTCAGGTGGATAGAGCAGCAGCCTTCTAAGCTGTTGGTCGGAGGTTCGAATCCTCCCGGGCGCATCGCCATCGTCTGGGGTCACGGCAGGGGCAGCGGCGCCCCGGCAGCTCTCCCGGAGCCCTGGGTATATTGCCGCTCGATCTCGAGCCGGAGCATCGTGAACTCCCTGTCGCAGGCGCAGCGTCGGCTGATCTGGATCGGGTGTCTGGTCCCGTTCGTCAGCTCGATCGTCTTGATGCTGTGGTACTGGCCCGGGTCGCTCCCGCAGGACAGCACGAGCGGCGTGTGGACGGCCCTGGCGCAGGACTTTGCGAACGGCATCCTCTATCGGCCCACCGCCGATGCGTACGGGTTCGGCGGCACGCGCTATATGCCGCTCTTCTTCGTACTGCATGGCACCCTGATCCGTCTGTCGCTCGACCCGATCGTCGCCGGGCTGCTCCTCACGGTCGCGTCCATCGTGCTGTTCGACCTCGCGCTGCTCTCGAGTTTGCGCGCCCTCGATGTCCCGTGGTCGCTCGCCGTGCCGCTCTCCGTGCTGTGTCACGCCGCCGTCTCGTTTCAGCTGCTCTCGCTCCAGGTGAAGGGCGACTTTCTCGCCGCGGCGCTCAACTTGTGGGGGATCTACTTCGGATTGCGGTACGCGCGGACCCGGTCGCCGCTCGTGCTGTGGTGCTGCGCCGTCGCGCTGCTCGGCGCCTTCTTGACGAAGTTCACCGCCCTGTACGGCGCGGTGGCCGTGTGTATCTGGCTGGTGCGGCGGGGGGAACGGCGCCAGGCCGTCACGCTGGCCGCCGTGCTCGCCGCGCTCGCGGTCGGCGCGCTCGCGCTCATCCAGTGGGCGAGCGACGGCCGGGCCCTCGCGTCGTTCCGCGCCGTGGCGAGCGGCGGCGCGCGTCCCGGCTACGCGCTCGGCGCGCCGCTCTGGTTCCTGTTGGTGGCGCTGCAGGATCCGGTGTTCTTGAGCATCGTCGCGGTCGCCGCGCTGTACGCCGCCGCGCTCGTTGGGAGGGCGCGGATCAGCTTCCCGGTCGGCTACTTCCTGCTCGCGGCGGCGGGGACCCTCGCGATCTTCACCTCCCCCGGCACCGACAGCAACCACTTCATCGATCTCTTGGGCGCGGCGGTGCTGCTGCTCGGTTGGCGGCTGACGCGCGCGGCCGGCCCTCCCGCTCCGAGGCCCGCCGTGGGACTGGCGGTGGCGCTCGCCGGGCTCACGGCGCTGACGTGGGTGCCGGGGATGATCTCCATCAAGTCGCTCATCGAGAAGGGGGGCAGACCGGAGCGCTGGAAGGTCGCCGCGATCGTGCAGGCACTCGGGCCGCAACGCCACGATCTTTTGAGCGAGAACCCGCTGCTGCCGGTGATGGCGGGACAGCGGCCGCGCGTGCTCGATCCGTTCAATCTGCGGCTGCTCGCGCGGGAGCATCCGGACGTGGCGGCCGACTTCACGAGACGGATGCGGGACGCGAGCTTCGGGGCGGTCGTCCTGGTCGACTTCACGGGAGCCGATCGCGCGCACATCCCGGCGGCGCTCCGCGCCTGCACGGCGAGCGCCGGCGATCGCTGCTACGGTGGCGTGGTGTTTCCGCCGGGGTTTCTGGACCTGCTCGACCGGGAGTACGTGCTCCGCTTCGTGGAGCGCCCGTTCGTGGTGTACGAGCCGCGGCTGCGTCGCCGGCAGCTCGGCGGGATGAAGGCGGTGCTGTTATCGCCCGGCGGCGCCGCCCCAGGTACCCCCGACCGGCGTCTCCAACCGGTCGAGCGCGAACCGTAACCGGAACAGGGCCGCGTCCAAGTCGCGCCGGTGCTCGTCGTCCAGCTCGCGCGCGTCCGCGACCTCCGCGATCAGCTGTAGGGCGTTGCGGATGTGCTCCGCCGCCGATTCCTGCCCGCGCCGCTCCTGTCCGCCCCGCCGCCCCGTGGCGCGGCGCTCGGCGTGCTGGCGCCGCTCTTCGCCCGAGCGCCGTTCCACGGTGACGAGCGTGAGCGTGCCGCGACGGTCGCCGTTGCGGCGCTCGGTCCCGCTGCGGCGATCGGCCGGGGCGCGCCGGTC
>Ga0209689_1003809_pt1 | contig 11054 bp, 6 predicted proteins | sample GraSoiAngelo_149_FD_187119 | JGI IMG/M metagenome (GOLD analysis project Ga0209689, IMG submission 187119) | Grasslands soil microbial communities from the Angelo Coastal Reserve, California, USA - 14_1009_09_30cm (SPAdes) (version 2) | ecosystem: Environmental > Terrestrial > Soil > Grasslands ...
TCCTCGTCGTGCTCGACGATGACGAGCGAATTTCCCTTTTTGCGAAGCGCAGCCAGCGTATCGAGCAGCCGCAAATTGTCTCGTGGATGCAAACCGATTGTCGGCTCATCGAGCACATAAAGCACGCCGCGCAAATTTGATCCAAGTTGCGCGGCCAGGCGGATTCGTTGGGATTCGCCGCCGCTCAAGGTTTTGGCCGAACGCCCGAGCGCGAGATAACCGAGCCCGACGTTTTCCATAAAGCGCAAACGCTGCTGGATCTCAGGCAGCAATTCCGCTGCGATTGTGTTGTGCGTCCCGCGAAAGCGCAGTTCCTCGATCAGTTTCCGCGCTTCACTCGCTGAACGGGCCGTGAAATTGTCGATGCCCAACCCTTGGACGCGCACATAACGCGCGATCGAGTTCAAGCGCGAGCCGTGACACGACGGACATTCCTGCGCCTCATCTTCGTCGATCCATTCCGATTCGCGTTCAGCCGCAAGTTCGTTCCCCAAAACCGAATCGCCGTCGTCGCCGTCGCCCGTTTGCAGATCCTGGTTCCAAATTTCGCCAAACCCGCCGCATTCCTCGCACGCGCCGTGGGGCGAATTGAACGAAAACAAACGCGGATCGAGCTCCTCGAACGCCCGGCCGCAACCGGGACAACTCATCTCCGTGCTCATAACCGTGAGTCGATTTTTTGCGTCGAGGAGGTGGGCCGTGCCACGCCCGATCTCGAGCGCGCGTTGTGTAAGATTGCGCGCTTTCAGGATTCGTCTGGCGTCGATCACGCCAACGACGACGTCGATGGTGTGTTCTTTAAAGCGTTCGAGTTTTCGAAAGTGTGTAACCGAAACAAGCGTTCCATCGACATAGAGTGTGTCGAAACCTTGCCGTTCCGCCCAGCGCGCGACATCGGTGTGAAAACCTTTACGCGCTTTCACGAGCGGCGCGAGAACCTTGAGCGGCCCGCGTTTCGCCGCCGCTTCAACTTGTTTCACGATTGCAGCGACGCTTTGTTTTTCGACCGGCAAATCGCAATCGGGACAGAATTGCGTTCCCGTTTTCGCAAACAAGAGCCGCAGGAAATGATAAACTTCCGTGACGGTTGCGACGGTCGATTTGCCTCCGCCTCGCGTCACGCGCTGCTCGATCGCCACGCTCGGCGGCAAACCTTCGACCAGATCGACATCGGGTTTTTCGAGTTGTTCGACGAACTGCCGCGCATACGGCGACATGCTGTCGAGAAATCTTCGTTGCCCTTCCGCGAAAAGAATGTCGAACGCGAGCGTCGATTTTCCCGAACCGCTCATGCCGGTGATCACGACTAGCTCGTCGCGCGGGATCTTCACAGAAATGTTTTTCAGGTTGTGCTCACGCGCGCCGTGGATTGCGATTGCGCCGTCTGTTCTGGGTAGCACACGCGTCTCGCATGTGCCGTTCGGCGTCTCGCCGAACGGTTCTTCTGCGGCGCGAGCTAGTTCGGTCTCATCATCTGAGTAAACGCCATTGAACTTTCGCGGCAGAACGCCGCGAATAACACGCGAGACACGTGCGCGACCCAGAACACGTGCGAGAAATTTGCCCGTGTGCGACTTCGCTACTTTCGCCACTTGTTCCGGCGTTCCAACCGCGACCACTTCGCCGCCGTCATCACCCGCTTCCGGACCGAGATCGACAATCCAATCTGCGCATTTGATGACTTCGAGGTTATGCTCGATCACCACGATCGAATGTCCGCGATCGACCAGTCGCTGGAACAAACGCAGCAGCATCGCGACGTCGTCGAAATGCAATCCGGTCGTCGGCTCGTCGAAGATAAAGAGATTGCCAATGGCGACAGAGCCGCCTTTCCTTGGACGTCGGACGTTGGACGTTGAACGCTCGCGACGGCGTAGCCCGTCCCGGGCGAAGGCGGGTTGAGCGGTTTCCGTTTCCGACAAATGCCTAACGAGCTTGAGCCGCTGCGATTCTCCGCCGGAAAGCGTGTTGAGCGGTTGTCCAAGTCTTAAATAACCAAGTCCAACTTCTTCGAGCACATCGAGCGGCTCCGAAAGATTTTTTTGCTCGCCGATCTGCGCGAAGAATTGAATCGCTTCCGTCACGGTAAGCTCGAGCACGTCGTGAATCGATTTGCCGTGCAGTTGCACCTTCGACACGTGCGGCTGGAAACGGCGGCCTTCGCATTCCGCGCAGCGGACATAGAGATCGCTCAAGAATTGCATCTCGATCTTTTCAAAGCCGGTCCCGCAACAGCGCTCGCAACGCCCGCTCCCGGAATTGAAGGAGAATGCGCTCGCGGTCAGTCCTTGCGCCATCGCTTCGGGCTGCGCCGCGAAAAGTTCGCGCACGCGATCGTAAAGTCCGAGATACAAAATAGGCGTCGAGCGCGGGGTCCGGGCAAGCGGTGCTTGATCGACCATCACCACTTCGCCGATGCGATGCGCACCGGTCACGGATCGACTTGCACCCGGTTCCTGATCTGATGACTCCCCTTTTGCGCGCAAAAGATTTCGATAGAGCACGTCGTGAATGAGCGTCGATTTGCCGGAACCGGAAACGCCGGTCACACAAGCGAAGACGCCGAGCGGAAGATCGACATCGATATTCTTCAAGTTGTGCTCGCGCGCACCGGTGATCTTGATCGAGGAAGAAGACTGCCGTCGCGATTTGGGAACAGGAATATTTTTTCGGCCCGCGAGGTAATCACGTGTGAGAGATTGGTGGATCGGCCGCTCCGCGGGCGATGTTAAACCCGAAGCCGCGAAGCGGCTCTGATTTGATCGCGGCGCGATTTTGTTTGGCATCGCGCGCGGAGCGCCCGATCCACCGAGCATCTCGTCGAGTGCTCCACTAAAAACCAGTTCTCCACCGCGCTCGCCGCGGCCGGGACCGATATCGATCAAATTGTCGGCTGCGCGAATGATCGCTTCATCGTGCTCGACCACAAGCAGCGTGTTGCCTTTGTCGCGCAGGTTATGCATGACGCGCACGAGCTGGCCAACATCGCGCGGGTGCAGACCGACGCTCGGTTCATCCATGACAAAAAGGGTGTTGACGAGCGACGCGCCAAGACATGTCGTCAAGTTCACGCGCTGCACTTCACCACCGCTCAACGTCCGCGTGGAACGATCGAGCGTGAGATAACCGACGCCAACTTCGCAAAGATAATTCAGGCGCGCACGGATTTCATCTCGCAGCATCTCAGCGGTCGAGTCGCTCGCTGAAATGTCGATCTTGGCGAGAAAATCGCGCGCATCGGAAATCGAGAGCGCAGCGAAATCAGCCAGACTTAACTGTAGCGGCGCTCTATGAGCGGCGCATTCATTCGTCCAACGGTCACAGACCGCCGCGACAATACGATAATTCAGCGTTTCTGGCTGAAATCGTCCGCCCTTACAGCTTGGGCAGGTCGTGTACGCGCGATAGCGGCTGAGCAGCACCCGCACGTGCATTTTGTAAGTTTTGCTCTCGAGCCATCGGAAAAAACCGCGGACGCCGTACCAGCGATCATCCTCGTAATCCTCGTCGGTGTAATCGCCGCGTTTTTCGCCATTGATCACGAAATGCTGATCGGCTTTCGGCAAGTCCTCGAATGGAACATGAATGTCGATCTCCTCGCGGGCAGAGGCGCGGAGCAAATCCTTTTGCGATTCGCCAAATTCGGCGCCGCGAAAAACACGCACCACCCCTTGGGCGATGCTCAAGCTGCGATCTGGAATCGCTTTGTTCAGATCGATCGCGATGGTGCGACCAAAGCCGCGGCATTCCGGACACGCGCCTAACGGATTATTGAAACTGAAAAGTCCGGGCGTGGGCGGGCGAATGTCGATGTCACAATGCGCGCAATGCCAGCCGGTGGAGAAGGGCATTGCTGAAACTGTAGTGGCGGCCGTGTCGGCCGCAGTCCTTGAGGTTGCAGGCGACACGCCTGCCTCCACAGCCGCTGGAATGACGTTGATCTTGCCTTTCCCAAATCGCAGAGCTGTTTCAAGCGCTTCGACAAGACGCGCGCGATTTTCTTGGCTGATCGTAATTCGATCCTGAATGACTTGCACGCGCGCGCCGAGCCGCTGGATTTTTGGATCGACATCGACGCGCACAATTTCACTGTCAATCCAAACCCGGAGATAACCTTGTTGCTGGAGAAAACTGAAAAAAATCCGCGGCTCAGTTTTCGCCGGAACGCTCACCCAGAAAGTGATGAGTGCGGTTTGGCCTGCGAGTTCGCGCAGCACTTGATCGGCGATCGACTTGGCGGTTTCGGGTCGGATTTCACGGCCGCAGCTTGGACAAAACGCGCGCGCGATGCGCGGGAAGAGCAGCTTCAGATAATCGCTGATCTCAGTCATGGTGCCGACGGTTGAGCGCGAACTCTTGACCGGATTCGACTGCTCGATCGCGATGGCGGGCGGGATGCCGCGGATATCGTCCACGCGCGGTTTGTCCATGCGGTCGAGGAATTGCCGCATGTACGGGCTGAACGTTTCGACGTAGCGCCGCTGGCCTTCGGCGTAAATCGTTTCGAAAGCGAGACTCGACTTGCCGCTCCCGCTCGGACCGGTAACGACGGTCAGTTTACCGAGGGGAAGATCGACATCGATGCCTTTGAGATTGTTCTGGCGCGCTCCGCGAATCTCCACACAACCCGCCGCGGCGGGCACGGTGAAGCGTTTTTTTGCAGTAACCTTCGAACCCACTGGAGATATTCGGTGCGCGCCAACCGCGACGCAAATCGGATTGGGTAGCGCACGCGTCAGCCAGCACCTTTTCGAAAGGGCCAGTCCATAAAAGAAAGTTCGTTGCGGCCGGGGCGCCGCAACCAGCACACGAGACGCGTACGCTACTCAGAGAAGCGCGCGGCGAGTTTCTCGCGCTGCCTGAGCAACTCATCCGGCACGACGCCGCCTAACGACTCGAAAAACCTTTGGTGGCCGGCGAGCTCTTTTTGCCATTGCTCGTGATCGATGCCGAGAAGTTCGACGACGGATTTGTGCGGCACATTGAGTTCAGCAAGATCGAGATCGTCGGGACGCGGCAACCATCCGATCGGTGATTCGACCGCGGCTTCGCTTCCCTCGCAGCGATCGATGATCCACTTGAGCACGCGCATGTTGTCGCCGAAACCAGGCCAAAGAAATTTGCCGTCCTCGCCTTTGCGGAACCAGTTCACGTTGAAGATGAGCGGCGGACTGGTCAGGCATTTTCCAACTTTTAGCCAGTGACGAAAATAATCGCCGATGTTGTAACCACAGAACGGCAACATCGCCATCGGATCGCGGCGCACCTGGCCGACCGCGCCAGTCGCCGCCGCCGTTGTTTCCGAGGCCATGGTCGCGCCGATGTAAACGCCATGCTCCCAATCGAACGCTTGAAAGATGAGCGGCATGGTATCGCTCCGGCGTCCACCGAAGATGAGCGCGCTGATCGGCACGCCTTCGCCTTTTTCGACATTGGCATCCAGCGCCGGGTTGTTGCGCATCGGCGTGGCGAAACGGCTGTTCGGATGCGCGGCTTTTTCTTTCGAATCCGGCGTCCAATCGTTGCCACGCCAATCAATCGCGTGCGCGGGCGGCGGGCCGTCTTTGCCTTCCCACCAAACATCGCCGTCATCGGTCAGAGCGACATTTGTATAAAGCGTGTCATGCTCGATCGATTTCATCGCGTTCGGATTCGATTTGTAACTCGTGCCCGGCACGACGCCGAAGTAACCGTTCTCCGGATTGACCGCGAAAAGCCGGCCATCGCGAATCTGCATCCAGGCGATGTCGTCGCCGACGGTCGTCACTTTCCAGCCGCGAAAATGTTTCGGCGGAATGAGCATGGCAAAATTGGTTTTGCCACACGCGCTCGGGAAGGCTGCGGCCACGTAATGCTTGCGACCTTGCGGCGACTCGACGCCGAGGATGAGCATGTGTTCCGCCATCCAGCCTTGCCTGCGGGCGAGATACGAACCGATGCGCAACGCGAGACATTTTTTGCTGAGCAAAACATTTCCGCCGTAGCCGGAACCGACCGAGATGATCGCGTTGTCCTGTGGAAAATGGCAGATGAAACGCCGCGCCGGATCGACATCTAGTAATGAGTGCACACCGCGATTCCATTCCGCGTCCGGATCGTTGCCGAGTCGCTTCACGGCGACCGCGCCCATGCGCGTCATGATTCGCATACTGAGCACGACGTAAATTGAATCGGTAATTTCAAAGCCGACTTTCGTGAGCGGCGAATCGGGCGGGCCCATGATGTAGGGAATGACAAACATGGTGCGGCCGCGCATCGCGCCTTTGAGCAAATTCTGGAGCTTGCTATAAGTTTCCGCCGGTTCGGACCAATTGTTCGTAGGTCCCGCTTCTTCTTTCGTCGGTGTGCAGATGAAAGTGAACTGCTCGACGCGGGCGACGTCGTTCGGATTGGAGCGGTGCAAATACGAGCGCGGAACTTTTTTGGCGTTCAGCTTGATCATCACATTTTGCCGGTCTGCTTGCTCGAGCAGGAAATTATTTTCGCGCTCCGACCCATCGCACCAAAAAATGTTTTCCGGTTTGGTCAGGAGCGCGACTTCATGTCCCCAATCGAGCACCGCTTGATTCGTCGGCTTGGTATCGCCGATTCCAGCCGGCGGCGAAATGGCAGGTGCGATATCTTTCATGAAGCGACTCCGAAAGCTTTCCTGAGCCCGATTATTTCGGGATTGTCGATCTTGCGATTGGAGCAAGGAACACTTTTCGCCGCTTCAGCCGCTTCTCCAAGAAATTTTTCGCGCGCCGGCGAACTCGGCTTGCGCGCTCAAACCGCTCGCTGTTTATTCCCGCATGTTCGGAGTCACTACCTCCGATGATTATCGGCCAGTCGCATGGATGGGGCGCTATCCCGTTGATGTCACGACCATGCTGGTCGGCCTCCACGCCGCGCTTGCGATTATCACGTGCATTCTGGTCGCACTCGGCGCCGGATCCGTGCTCGACTATCTCCAATACGACAGCGCACGAGTTTTGTATCTCGGCCAGGTCTGGAGGATTGCGACCTACGCGTTGGTGCACGCTCCCTCGGTCCTGCTCTGGTTCGCGGTCGAGATGTATATGCTGTTTGTGTTCGGCCGAGAAGTGGAACGCTTCATCGGCCAGCGCGCTTACATCGCCCTCTACGTCGCGTTGCTGATCGCGCCAACCGCGGTGCTGACCGCCTGGGGCTTTTGGCAGCGTTCAGCGCTCGCCGGCTCGCCCGCGTTGCACTTTGGAATTTTTGTGGCCTTCGCGACAATGTATCCGCGGGTCGAGTTGTTCCTGCGCATTACGGCGAAATGGTTCGCGCTGATTCTCGCTGCCATTTACACTTTGCAGCTACTCGCCTATCACGCATGGGCTGATCTGGCCGTCGTCTGGACGAGCATGGCTGTAGCGTTCCTGTTCGTCGAATGGCGCGGCGCGGGACCTGAACTGGTTTGGCTGAATAATCTGAAATCGCGGCTGCAACCGAGGCCGAAATTCCACATCGTGCAGAAGACGAGCGCGCGACGCGTGGTCGAACCGGATGACGTCTATGCTTCGGTCGATCCGATTCTCGACAAGATCTCGAAATCCGGCATTGGCAGTTTGACCGCGAGCGAACGCCGCCAGCTCGATCGAGCGCGCAATCGTCTCTTGAAGGAGTCGCAGTAAACGGACGCAGCCCGACATCCGGTCTGTTCGAGGGAGACGCAAGATGTGCGCGCAGCCCGTAATTATCTATTTTTGCGCGAGACGCGACTCCAGCTCTTCGCAGAGGACATGGAGAAGAAGTTTGTGGGCTTCCTGAATCCGGGCGGTGGAATCGCCCCGCACGAGAAGATCGATATTGGCAATACCGATGGTCGATCCGCCGTCACGCCCAAGCAGCGCGATCGTTTTTAATTTTCGCGTTTTCGCTTCTTCGAGCGCGCGTTGTACATTTTTTGACTCGCCGGAAGTAGTTAGGCAAATAAGCAAATCATTTTCCTTTCCATAGGCCGCGACTTGGCGCGCAAAAATCTCGTCGAACCCGTAATCGTTTCCCGCGGCGGTGAGCAATCCGCCGTCGCCCGCGAGCGCGATCGCCGGATACGCGGGCCGATCTTTGGCGAAGCGCACGACCAACTCGGTGGCGAAGTGCGCGGCATCGGAAGCGCTGCCGCCGTTTCCGCAGACGAGCAATTTATTTCCGCCGCGCAAACATTGTTCGACCATCTCCGCGGCTCTCGCGAGCGGTCGATCAAGATCGACAATCGATTGCAGGGTTTTGGTGGCGGCGACGATGGCGCTTTGCAAAATGTTAGACGAGCTGCGCATGGCGGTCGATACCGACTCAGTTATTTATAGAATCTGCCACCAACAGTGTAATTGATAGGCATTTTGATTTGCGACGCGGTGCCCGGTTTGAACCGCCAGTGACGAAATGCTTTCAGTGCAACATCATCAAGGATTTTGTGGCCCATGCTCTGCAACATTCTTGCGGATGTTACGTATCCGGTGCGTTTGTCGACCTCCAGTAATGCTATGCCCGAACCAGTGAGTCGATTGCGCCAGGCTTGCAAGGGGTATTCAGGCCTAGGCGCATAGATGGCCAGGGCCTTGCCTTTCGTCTCTTTTTTTAGCGTCGAAACAGAGTTCTCTTCGGCGACGACGCTACAAACGGCTGTGACGCTGAGACAAGCAATGAGAATGAATAGCAACGCTAGACGACGCATTGTAAAAGATGGTGCGCGATAGTGGGTTCGAACCACTGACCCCTACCGTGTCAAGGTAGTGCTCTACCACTGAGCTAACCGCGCATGGTGATTGGTGATAAATGATTAGTGATTGGTGATGAGTCAAGGAGGTGGCGAAGAGAAAATCCAGTCACCATTCACCGATCACCAATCACACGATCATGAATCAATTTGCCGGACGTTTCGGACAAACGTCCCTACCTTACGCCGCGAGTCTAACGGCGTCTTTGTGCCCAAGAATGCGAACGGTCTGCTGGAGTTGCTCAGCGTTGAGCGGTTTCTTTAAAACCGTAATCGGACCTTTCGCCAAAATTCGATCGAGCATCTCGCTATCCGGATAGCCCGTGATGATGACGATCGGACAATCGGGCTGCGCCTCTCTCGCTGCGTCGTAAACGTCATCGGCCGGACCATCCGGCAATTTCAGATCGAGAAAAATGAGGTCGAACTTCTGTTTGTTGAGCGCGGCCAGCGCCTCTTTCACCGTCCCGACGACAACGCGGCTGAATCCGATTTTTTTTAAAAAAACCCTGAAGAGATTTTGCAGACTTTCGTCATCGTCCACCACGAGCACGGTGGGCTGACCGGACTTGTCCTCCTTCAAGATGTCTTTATCGAGCGAGGATTTCTTAATGCGCCAACGGCCGCCGATTTGAATAGCTGGCAATTGGCCGCGCTGGACGAGATAGTAAACGGTCGGCAACGGGATGCGGAGGTACTTGGCGGTTTCCTTGACCGTGAGGAGGTTATGCATGTGGGAAAATCATCAATTTGAGCGAGAATGGGCAAGACAATTTCACTACCCAAGCATTATAAATTTTAGAATCGATGTCAATCCTTTGTTTGGCTGCCTCGCCCGGCAGGATGCGCGTTGGGGCACGCAACCATCGGCCCACCGGCGGGTAAGAGCCCACTTCCCGACTGGACAATGCGAGAGCGGCGGTTGACTATTCGCATTTCATGAGCGTGCTCTTCTTTAAGCGCTTCTTGCAGCGACCATTTCAAATCGCGTCGATCGTCCCCAGCTCGAAGGCGCTGGTCGAGCGCGTCGCCCGCAAGATGGATTTCAGCCAGCCGCGCGTGATTGCCGAGTACGGCCCCGGTGAAGGAGTGCACTCGCGCGAGATCGCGCGACGGATGAGTCTGGATTCGCACCTGCTCCTGTTTGAACTCGACCCCGCGTTCTCACGCGATCTCGAAGGCCAATTTGCCGGGGATCGGCGCGTGCACGTAGTTCATGGAGACGCGGTGCGTTTGCCGCAGGAGTTGGCGCGCCGCGGTATCGCCCACTGCGATTACATTCTTTCCGGCATCCCCTTCAGCATCCTGAAGATCGACAAGAAACGCGCTCTCTTACAAAAAACGCACGACGCGCTCGTGCCCGGCGGCAGTTTCATCATCTATCAGATCACGAACGAGCTGAAGCAACACGCCACGCTTTTCGCGCACGCAGAGTCAGAATATTTCCTGCAAAACATCCCGCCGATGTTCATCACCGTCTTTCAAAAGGCGCCCGCGCTGAACAGTGGTCGTCGTCGCGAGATGGAATGGACCCGCTTTCCCGCGAATCGGCAGGCATGAGGGGCGGAGCAACGCGGATGGAAAAGGATTCGATGGGCGAAATGTCCGTCCCAGCCGCTGCGCTCTACGGCGCCTCGACCCAACGCGCCGTTCTGAATTTCCCGATCAGCGGTTATCGATTTTCGCGCCCGTTTATCCGCGCGCTTGGTTTAATCAAATGGGCGGCCGCGCAAGCCAATCATGATCTTGGTTTGCTCGATGCGGAACGCTCAGCGCTGATCGTGCAAGCGGCCGAAGAAGTTGCCGATGGAAAACTGGACGCACATTTCCCGCTCGACATTTTTCAGACCGGTTCGGGTACGAGCACGAACACGAACGCCAATGAAGTGATCGCGAACCGCTGCGCACAACTTGCCGGCAAACCGATCGGCTCGCGCGAACTCGTCCACCCGAACGATCACGTGAACATGGGGCAATCGAGCAACGATGTGATCCCGTCCGCCATCCACGTCAGCGCCGCCGAGCAGTTAAAAAATTGTCTCGTGCCCGCGCTGGAAAAGCTGCACGGCGCACTCGAAGCAAAAGCGAAGGAGTTTTGGGAGATCATCAAGATCGGCCGAACTCACTTGATGGATGCGACGCCGGTGCGGCTCGGTCAGGAATTTTCCGGTTATGCGCAGCAAGTCGCTTATGCGAAAGAGCGCGCCGAAAAAGCAATCGAGGTTTTGCGCGAACTCGCGCTCGGCGGTACCGCGGTCGGTACGGGCTTAAATCGACATGTCGATCTTCCCGGCAAGGTCATGCGTCATCTGGAGCAGCGGACCGGCATTGC
>Ga0209689_1003813_pt1 | contig 11044 bp, 10 predicted proteins | sample GraSoiAngelo_149_FD_187119 | JGI IMG/M metagenome (GOLD analysis project Ga0209689, IMG submission 187119) | Grasslands soil microbial communities from the Angelo Coastal Reserve, California, USA - 14_1009_09_30cm (SPAdes) (version 2) | ecosystem: Environmental > Terrestrial > Soil > Grasslands ...
AACCCCCGTGTGCAGCTTGGGAAGCTGCCATTCTACCATTGAATTACACCCGCGGAAGAATTGCAGATTGTAGATTTCAGATTGTCGATTGCAACCGAAACCACAATCACTGCCACGAAATCACATCGTCGTTGTAGGTGCCGGTCTTCTTGTCACCACTGGCTGCGGCCGTCGCGCCGGCCTTGTCCTTGCCAAGCGACCAGGCGATCACGCCAATCTGCAGATTGGGAGTCGCGCCGGCGTTTGCAGTGTACGGATTAGCGATTTGGTTGTCGTAATTGCCGTCAATTTCGACGAGATAGGGTGTCCCCCAAGGGTCGTAATACTGACCTGCTCCGGTCGTCGTTCCGATTCCTGAACGCGGGTTCGCTGGGTTCTTAACATCGGGCGGCGAAATAAAAACGATCTGCCGAGTGTTGATGGCGTTATTCACGTTGAGACCGCCAGAAACCGCGCGAAGTGTATACATTAAGTCGGCGTTACTCGGACTGCTCGTGCTCGTGATGATTGTATCAGCTGTGACCGTCGGATATTTCCCATATTCGGTGTAAAACGCGTTTACCGCGGTCACGATTTGGGTGACGTCGTTCTTCGCCTGCACTTTTTTCGCCCGATCCAGGACTCCTTGAAATACGGGAAACGCGAGGCCGAGCAAGACCGCGATGATGGCAATGACGACGAGCAATTCCATGAGTGTAAATGCTTTTCGGTCTTCCTTCGGTATTCGACATTCGAGCTTCGTCATTTCTTTCATCTCCATTTCGCCATCTGCTCCGGGAACGGGCAGTGCGCGCAATCCGAATTGTCCTGCAAACAAAAGTCTTCGTAAATCTGTAAAAGCGCCTGCTGGTGCGCGATGGTTTTTGTGAATTCGCGCCGTCGAGGATCGTCGCCAAACAAACGGGTGGCCGCGGTTTCGAGTCGGCGATTGGTTAGGCGCGCCGGCAACTTCGCGTATTGCGGCCAGCAATCGACATCCTCCTCGCGCCAAAACGGCAGAACGACGTTGGCCAGAATGTCCGCAATGCGCGACTGACCGACGAGCGCCATCGCTTCCGGCGAAGCGGGCGCCGTCAACGTGTAGTGGAATTTCCAAAATGGATGATCCACGCGAGCGAAAAACTTTTCGACGGCGGCCGCGTCTTGTTTGCCTAGCGACCGACGAAATGCCGGCCACTCGCGCACTAGGATCGACAATGCCGCGAGCCGACGCTGGGGGTGATTGACGGGGCGGGTGCCGCTCAGGCGCCATGCTTTGTGCGGCAAAATCAGCCGCTGTAATTCGTCGCGATGCGGCCACCAACGGTCCCATAGTTCGCGGACGTAATTTTTTGCGGACTTTTTGTAGACGGCGAGATCCGGCGACTCGAGAAAACCCGCGAGTCCGAAAAGGATCGCTTCAGCGTCGGCCATTTTTCCGAGCAACGACTTTAATGAGAGCCGCTGCGCGATCAACATGAACGGCAGTTTGTTTTCTTTGTAGCCGAGCGCGCCCGCGATTTCCTGGAACAACGCTTCATCGCGCCCGTGATTGTCGATCTTCGCGCGGATGCGCGCGGCTTTTTTCTGCATACGAAATTGCGCCGCGGCATTGAGCACGCTGCGAACCCGCTCTTCCGGCAAATTTCTCAACGGCGCCTGGCACCGTCCCGGCCGTGCGAGCGGAATATTGGCGCTGAACGCCTCCGGCAAAATCGCGGGGTCGATCTGGATCTGCGGAACGTTTCGGTTCGATCTTGTGCGCGTGAAAAATTCGCGGTCACTTTTGTCGACGAAAACGTGGAGCACAGTTTCTTCGAACGCGGGGTTAACGGAGTGACCGTGCAAATCCCAATTCCGGTCGACGAGATCGATCTCGATGCAGCCGCGTAGCGGTTCGCTTCCGTTGACGCTGATAGCGGCATCGGAAAAATCTGGGCCGGATTCGCGGTTCCAGGTGCCGAATTGGACGATATCGATCTTGTCACCGGTCGCACCGACAAAATTTTTTCCGAAATCACCGGCAAACCAGCGCGCTTGGAGCTCGAGTTCGTTCGGTGTGCGCAATGGAAGAAAAAGCGCGCGTTCGCGGACACGGGTAGAAGCAAGCAGGTCTTCGTAGCTGGGGGCGCCGTTCTTCACGGTTTGATTGTAATCGCTTCGCTCTCCGAAGCGCGATTCAAAAGTTGAACGCCGTGTCGCCCAGAAAGCGACGGCTACAGTTGCCCATGACGATGGCGGCCTCTACAATCGCGCCATGCTCGACATTCGTCTGATTCGCGAAAAACCGGACTTCGTTCGCGAACGACTCGCGACCCGGGGTGGTGACGAAGCAGCGAGAATTGACGAGTTGTTGAAAGTCGATGCCGAACGGCGAAAGGCTGAGACCGAGCTGCAACTATTGCAATCCGAGCGCAATCGCTTGAGCAAGGAAATCGGTGCGAGAAAATCCCGCGGCGAAGCGACAAGAGAATTGGAAGGCGAGGTTCGAAAGCTTGGTGATGCCATTGTCGATCTGAATCAGCGCACGGCGGGTTCGGACGAACAGCAAATGAATCTGCTGCTCGAGATTCCGAATTTGCCGCACGAAAGCGTTCCCCTGGGTAAAGACCCGAGCGCGAATAAGGTGGTTCGAGAGGGGGGTAAGAAGCCGAAACTCGCCGGCAAAGCGCTCGATCACGTCGCGCTCGGTGAGAAATTGAAGATCCTCGACCTGGAGCGCGCGACCAAGCTGAGCGGGAGCGGATTCATTTGTTTTACCGGCGCGGGTGCGAAACTCGAGCGGGCGCTGATCAATTTTATGCTCGACCTGCACACACGCGAGCATGGCTACACCGAAATCAGCCCACCATTTCTCGTCCGACGCGATTGCATGATCGGCACGAGCCAGCTCCCGAAGTTTGAATCAGACATGTATGGGTTGCAAAACGGCGAACTATTTCTGGCGCCGACCGCAGAAGTGCCAGTGACAAATCTTCATCGGGAGGAAATTCTGGCGATTGTCGACCTGCCAAAGAAATTCGTCGCTTACACGCCGTGCTTTCGGCGCGAGGCCGGATCAGCCGGGCGCGAAACGCGCGGGATCATTCGCGTCCATCAGTTCGACAAAGTGGAGCTTGTGAAGATTACAACCGCGGAAACATCCTACGAAGAACTCGAATCCTTAGCGGCGGACGCAGAGCGCGTTTTGCAACTGCTCGAATTGCATTATCGCGTGATCGAGCTCTGCACCGGCGATCTCGGTTTCGGTTCAACGAAAACCTACGACCTCGAAGTTTGGTCCCCGGGGCAAGATGCGTACCTCGAAGTTTCGAGCTGCTCCAATTTCGAAGATTTTCAGGCGCGCCGGATGAATCTTCGCTACAAAGGCGCGGATGGTAAAAACAAATTCTGTCACACACTCAACGGGTCGGGGTTGGCGTTGCCGAGATTGTTCGCGGCGCTGATCGAAAATTTTCAGCAACCGGATGGTTCAATTCGCATACCGGAAAAATTGCAGAGCTATTTTGGCGGGAGTGAGATCAGGTAGCGAAAAGCTGCGCGGGCCTGGTTCAGCTTTTTTCTTAACGGGACGATGAAGGCTTCGAGGTAGCATCGTAGGGATAGACGTCTGTCACCCAGCCGAAGCGCGGGTCGTTTGGATCTGCGGTATAGTTCCAGCGCCACCGTTGGACTTCCATGCTCGAGATAGGTGAGCCGAAGGTGAGATTGCGGTTACGGCGTCGGACGTAGGCAGCGAGGAACCGGTCGAAGATTTCACTTCGTCGCGTTGCGTGAAAGACCCGCGCCAAAAGATAGCGGGCGTTTGGCAGCAGCGCGGGAGATAAATCGCGAGTTGGAATAACGATGGAACTGCCGTTTTCCAGAGTCGCGATGATTTTAAAGTAAAGAAACGGGCCCTTGTGTTCCGGGGTGGAGTACATACGCCATGCGCTAAGCGGGTAATATTCTACGGACCAGACCCAGGCTACGAGAAAGGTCGCAGCCACTAACGCTGTGGCAACTACCGGCAGATACGAAAGCGGCCGCGGCCGGATGCCGTTACTAACTTGCGCATTTACGGTCTGCTCACCGGTGCGAAAGTGGGGCCGCCAGAAATTGGCGACCCAATCGACATCCAGGAAGATAAATTGCAAGATGAGCAGTTCGAGAAACAGGATGTGTTGGAACACGAGAACGCCGACATGAACACCGAGGGCGGCGATCGGCATGATGATTTGTGCGGTCCGCGAGAACAGAACTCCAACATAGCCCAGTTCGACGACCAGGCCGAAGGTTCCAATAACAGTGAAAACGAGACCCGGGGCGTGATGTTGAACCAACCAGACAGTCGCTTTCCATTTGTAGTCGAGGAAGATCGGGCTCAACGCATCTTCGACGAGTCTTTGTTCGATGTTGTCTCCTCGAACCCAATCCAATCCTGAGTCGCGCAGCTTGCTCAATCCGGACATCAGATAGATCAGGGCCATCACGATGAAGCAGGCATAAACGCCGAAACCGGCTGATTGCCGGCCAGGCTCATACTTCTTGCGATTCAGCCAGCAATCGACCGACCACGTTGCCCCGCACGCAGTCCACGGAAGCACCAGCACCAGGTAAACCAGGACGAGACCTGAATGGTACTGATATGTGTAATCTCGGAGGATCGCCTGTAGCAAAAGAAATCCAAAGCCGCCGAGAAGAAGGGCAATCCGCGTTTGGAATCCGATTAGTCCGAGCATGAGCAAGGCCGCTGTCGTCCATTGCAGCGCCCCTAACAAATGCGCATTGGACAGAAGCGAGGAGTAGCCGGGAATCGTATGGAGCAGATGAAAAAATTGATAGTTGTTTCGCATTTCAAGCGGCATCGAGGAAAGCGCCGGCAAGTCTTCCATCACCGTAAAAATCAGCGCGGTCAGGCAGACGAGGATGCGAATCCAGGCCAGTTGTCGCGGAGTTCCATTTACTAATCGCGGCGTCGAAAAGTCGAGCGTGCGAAAGATCCCGGTGAGCGCGCCGATTAATAGCACCGCACCGAGTCCGGAGATGGCCATCTTTGAAACGCCATGCTGCAGCCAACCAGCGCCCAGCAATAAAAGGAGCGAACCACCGAGAGCGATCGCAGCGGCGGCGAGGAGCGATCGTCGGTGTCGCTCACTCGTGGTGCGATTCGGTTTGTCTAGCCGATTTGTTCGGACTTTCATGCAGCGTCTGAGGGATTCTCGACTAGGCTGTTGGTTCGTTGAAGAGATCCATCTGCGATCGGTTTTGCAGAGCCGATTGTTTTTCAATTTCTGACGGCAAGAGCAACTCGTAACCGAGTCGCTGCGCGAGACGTCGCGCTGTTTCGGGAGCAAACCCTTCGAAATGGTTGCTGACGAATGCCCAAACGTTGCGAGCTTCAGGGAGGTGACGCTCAATCTTCATCGACCAGCTTTCTAACGCGGCTTCACGTTTCCAAAGAAGCTTATCGTACCGGTGAACGAATTTGCCGGCGCCATCATACTTGGTCGCGTAATCCCCGAGCAGACGCAGATAAAGAAAATCGGTCGTGCGCGGCAGAAATTCGAACGGCGCAAGATTGCGTTCATTGAGCGGACTGGTGTCGGCCCAAACCCAACAGATCCGATATTGTTCCAACAGCCGAATAATTTGGGGCCGATGCCAGCCAGCGTGACGAAATTCAATGGCAAATCGAAAACCTTTCGGGAGTTGCACGAGAAATTTTCGCAAAATCTGTCGGCCATCCTTGGGTGTAAAAGAGGGCGGCAGTTGGATCAGCACAACCTGGAGCTTCGACTCGAGCGGTTCGATCGCGCGCAGAAAGGCATTCAGTTCGGCCGTGCAATCGCGTAGCCGGCAGACGTGGGTGATTTCGCGCGGAAGTTTGCAACTAAAGCGAAAGGAAGCAGGAGTTAGTTCGACCCAGCGCCGGACCGCGTTCTCCACCGGCACGCTGTAAAAAGTCGAATCAATTTCAACGGCGGGAAAATAGCGCGCGTAAAATTCGAGCCATTCGGATTCGGGCAACTCTGAAGGATAAAAACTTCCACGCCATTCCGGGAAGCTCCAGGCGCAAGCGCCGATTCGAATTTTTTGCTGGTCGGTGAGGTTCAAATCGAGCGCAAATCTAAGCTAAATCACAACGCTCGGGAAGATGTCGATTCTTGTCCGCCAAGGGCCGGACCCGTTCGGCGGAGAGCAGTTTGAGGGTTGCAAACAACGGCTGGTTTTCGTGTGCGGCGCAACTTGACGGAGTGGATAAGTCAATTACCCTGCCAGTCCCGATGAAATTCCGAGTTCTCCCGGTGTGTTTGTTGCTCCCGCTGGGCTTGTTTTTAATTCAATCGACCGATGCCGCGGTTGTTTTTCGCCCCGGCGAAAAAGCAAAATATGTGGCGCCGGGTGAAGAAGAATTGAACGGGAATGCGGCGGAGCTTTTTGAAATCGGCCAAAAGGCGGAAAGAGAAGGCAACCCGAAGCGAGCCATTCGCGCGTATCGTCAACTTGTCCGAAAGTATCCGCGTGATACGCTGGCAGCGGGGGCGGCATTTCGAGGCGCGGTGCTGCTCGAGCAGGTGCGTCTACATCTGGAAGCTGCGAATACGTATCGATTGGTGGTGATAAATTATCCTACCAGTCCGCATTTTAACGAAGCGATCGAAGGACAATTCCGGATCGGCGAAATGTATCTGGCCGGGAAGAAACTGAAATTGCTCGGGATTCCTTTCGCGACTTCAATGGATCGCGCGGTCGGAATTTTTGCGGCCGTAATTCGGACTGCGCCCTACGGAAAGTACACCGCGCGTGCGCAATTCGACATTGGCCTGGCGCGTGAGAAACAGGGAGCCAATGACGCCGCTCTCCAGGCCTACGCGGCAGTGGTAGATAAATTTCCGAATGATCCGGTAGCGGCGGACGCGCAATATCAAATGGGTTACATTTGGTTCACGGCCTCGCGGGGTGGCACCAAGGATCTGGCGGCGACGAACAACGCGCGAACTGCGTTCCAGGATTTTTTGTTTCGTTACCCGAACAGCGAAAAAGCCGCGCAAGCACGCGCCAATCTTCAGCAATTGGAACACAAAGCGACCACCAGCTCGTTCGACGTCGCGCGCTATTACGACAAACAGAAAGCATATCGGGCCGCAGTCATTTATTATAATGAAGTGATCCGACAGCAGCCCGGATCAACCGAAAGCGAAAAAGCGAAGAAACGAATCGATCAATTGCGGGCAAAACTCGGCGACAAGGTGCTTCAGCCGTTACAAGAAAAGGAAGCGGAAAAAAAGAAAAGCACCGATCAGCAGAAAACGAAGAGCGCCCCGGAAAGCACGCCTGCTCCAAATTCCGGGTCCATCTTGCCGCCGGATTTGGACAGCTCACTTCCACCACCACCTTCGACGTGGGGTGACACGACTGCGCCTCCCGCGTCTTCGACCGAGCCGGGAAGCAGCGCAACGCCAGCCTCGCCCGACGATTCCGGTTCGTCTGAAGCAACGGCCTCGCCGACGCCGTGAAAAATTCAATCACGGCGGCGCTAGCCTGTCTCGGTTTGACTGGTTGTCTCGGCTATCACATCGGACCGGCCAAGCCTTATTACCTTCGCGACATTCACACCATCGCGATCCCGACGTTCACCAACAAAACGCTTATTCCACGCGTGGAAGTGCTTGTCACTGATACAGTGATCAAACAATTTCAGCAGGACGGCACTTATCGAATTGCAAGTAGCGAGTCGGCGGACGCCACGCTCAACGGTGAAATCATTCGCATTAGTAGATCGCCGGCGCGCTCGGTTCGCGGAAATGTGTTAGCCACGAGCGAATTTAATCTGGCCATGCGGTTGAAGTACAGACTGGTGGGCCCCGATGGGAAACCGCTCGGGCCTTCCGGCGAAGTCGTCGGCACGACCAGCTTTTTTGTCGGCACCGATGTCACAACGGACGAACGGCAGGCGTTGCCATTGGCCACGGAAGAGTTGGCCAACCGGCTGGTCACACAGCTGAGCGAAGGCTGGTGATGCAGCATGAAAGGCGAAGAGAAGCTTTGGAGCATTCTCAACGATAAACTCGATACGCTCCGCGCGAGCGGTCGTTTGCCCGAAGCTATTCGCGTCGCCGAAACTTTACTCGAGCTTGCTAAGCGCACGTTTGGTGATGACGACAACGCGCTGGCGCTGAGTTACGAAAAACTCGGGCAGCTTCTCGATCAAAGTGGCGACCACGTGAAAGCGAAACCTTATTTGCTAAAGGCGCACGGCGTTCTCGAGAAAGCCAAACCACCCGATCAACGCTTGCTTTACCGATCGGCGCGTCGACTGGCTTTTTTGTGCGATAACCTCGGACAACAAGAAGAAGCGATCCGTTATTATGAGAAGGCGATCGCTGCCGGCACGCACCTCGATGATCTGCCTTACGCGGATTTGGGAACGATGCTTAACAACGTCGCACTGATTTTCCGAAGATCAGGCCGACAGAAGGCGGCCGAGCCGTATTACTTGCACGCGCTTCAGATTTACGAAAAGCAACTCGGACCCCAGCACGCCGACGTCGCCTCGGTTTTGAACAACCTCGCGGTTTTTTACACCAATGAGAAGCGTTACGCCGAGGCCGAGAGGACCCACCTTCGCGCGCTTGGCATTCGGGAAAAAGTGTTTCCATCAACACATCCCGACATTGCCCAATCGAAATGCAATCTGGCGGTCGTCTATCATTCCCGCGGCGATTATCCAAAAGCAGCCGAGCTTTACCGCGCATCGCTCAAGAGTTGGGAAGAAGCGACCGATCAGCCGCCAGAGGATTACGAAATCGTGGCTGCAAATTACGCCGACTTGCTCCGTTCGTTGGGCAAAGCCCGGAAGGCGCAGCAGCTTGAAGCGCGGGCGCGCAAACGACGGCGCGGATAAATTCAGGGCGAAACCGTACCTTGTCATTTCGGCTTGCGCGCGCGAAATGGCCGCGCAATTTAACGGGCCGAATTTTTTGAGCTCACGTGGCGGAATTGGCAGACGCGTACGGCTCAGGACCGTATGGGGCAACCCGTGGAGGTTCGAGTCCTCTCGTGAGCAATTTTCCTTATCATTTTACTTGAATCAGCGAACAGCAGCGAGTCGGACACCGTTAATGCGCCCCCAATTAACATGAATTGGCGAAATCTCCGAGACCGACTGCTGATCGGCCACATCATTGTTTGGAGTTCGCTCCTCTGCCTTTTCCTTTTCCAGAGCGCCCCAATCTCTACCCATGCAGTTTTGGAAAATAGAATTGGTCCGATCGAAGCGAACCATTCGACCGATCTTTATCTCCAGGCTCTGACTGGATTACAAAATGGTTCGCAATCCGTGGATGAGTCGTTACAGAGTCTGCCGAAAGGAAAGCGACTCCTTATTTTCGTACGCTCTGACAATTCGCCAAGCGAATTTCTGGGCATGCTGATCGCTTATCTGTCTTGGCCGAGACAGGTGCAGATAGTGAAGCTTCGAGGCACAACTGCCGACGAAGAAGTCGAGGCGATCGCTCCTGCTTCGGTTGCCGGCATCGTTTTTTGCTCGGTCAGTCCGCCGACGTGGTTGGGGAAAGGGATTCGCCTTGGTTCCAGCATTCTTTTGGTGCCAGTTCCGGCGTCGGAGGCTAGGCCGTGATCTTACTTCAGTTGGCAGCCGCTTATCTGACCCTATTCGCTGCAGGCATGGGTGTTACGCTGTTACTTCTCCGTAGTCTATCTCGGTTAAACCTGTTGGAGTGCGGTTGTCTTGCCTGGCTTTTCGGAGTTGGCGTTGTCTCTTTGCTCTTATGGATCGGTGGGACGCTTGTTTCCGGTGTTATCTTGCAAGCCATTGTTACAGTTGCTTGCTTAGCTCTCGGAGTGACTGGCTGGCGTGCCAAGCAACGTGCAGGAGTTATATTCGAGCTGCCCAGGCCAAGCGGTATTACGCAATGGCTCCTTACGATCTTTGTCTTACTAGAGATTGCAACCATCTTCTTTGTTTCTGCTAAACATACCCTCGGATGGGATGGACTGCTAAACTGGGAGATCAAGGCGCGTTATGCGTTTGTGAACGGCGGAGTTCTTCCAGTCGAATATTATTCCAGCGCGGGCCGCTCTTTTAGTCATCCTGAGTATCCGCTTGGAATTCCTTTGACCGAGCTTTGGTTGTATATGTGGATCGGGGAAGCTCATCAATTTTGGATCAAAACGATCTTTCCATTCTTCTATGCCGCCGGAGCTTGTCTCTTAGCGCTCATCGCTACTCGCATTTCTGGCCGTTGCTGGGTTGGCTTATTAATTGCCGCGCTGTTTCCGTTCATTCCCTATTTCACGTCCGGACCCGGCGGTGTAATCGTGGGCTATGTCGATTTTCCCGTGAGTATCGTTTACCTAACAGGACTGGGTTATCTTCTGTACTCGTTAAGTACAAGAATCGAGTATCCATTTTATATTTATGCGTCTTGCCTCGCTTTGCTGCCATGGCTGAAACAGGAAGGTGCAATCTTATGGTGTGTGCTCGTCGCGCTCGGTCTGGTCGTTAGCTGGCAACAGAAGAAGGTGCGTCTCTTCGCAGTCAGCATATTGCCGGGTTTATTTGTCATCATCAGCTGGCGGCTTTACCTAAAATTGATGGACGCTGTCCCGCCCACCGACTTCTCGCCGTTAAGTGTTCACGCTCTCTTGAACAGTGCGCATAGGGTCGGTCCTATTTGTCGCACACTGTTCGCCGAGATCGAGAGTACAAACCATTGGGGTAGTTTTTGGCTACTTACCGGATTAGCCCTTCTCTATCTCTTGGTTTTGTTCCGCGATACCCGTAGTGTGGTCCTGGCTGGTGCTATTCTCGTCCCGGTTATGGTTTACTCTTCAACGTACTTATTTAGTGCGTGGCCGAGTTATACAGCGCATGTAACTGCTTCAATGCCGCGGTTGCTATTACACATAGTTCCGACCGCATGGCTTGCGATCGGCTTGGCTCTATCGTTCAGACGGGTCGAGCCAGAAAAGCAACACACTTAGGTTCCGCTCTGGATTCTATACAAAGTAATCAACTAAGTGAATCGCGCGACCCGGATAACGTTCGCGCGATGTTTGG
>Ga0209689_1003814_pt1 | contig 11043 bp, 10 predicted proteins | sample GraSoiAngelo_149_FD_187119 | JGI IMG/M metagenome (GOLD analysis project Ga0209689, IMG submission 187119) | Grasslands soil microbial communities from the Angelo Coastal Reserve, California, USA - 14_1009_09_30cm (SPAdes) (version 2) | ecosystem: Environmental > Terrestrial > Soil > Grasslands ...
CCGGAAGTGAGCGGTTGGAGTAGCAACTTCATCATCGACAATTTCCGCAAGGGCGGTCCCATCATGTGGCCAATCCTCCTTGTCTCGATCGTCGCTTTGACGGTGGTGATCGAACGAATTTTCTGGTGGGGCGGGCGTTGGTTCCGGCGCGACCCGAAGCGAATTGAAAAAGTCTTTACCGCGATTGAAGTGGGGGATGTCACGGAAGCGTCGCGGCTTTCACGCGATTCACGCGATCCAGTTCTGCGCATGATGTGGAACGGCTTGAACCATCAGCACGCGTCGTTGCAGGGCGCGCTCCAAGTTGCAGCCGGGATCGAGATCAAGCGCGCCGGCCGGTTCCTGGTGGTGATGGACACGTTGGTCACGCTGGCCCCGTTGCTCGGTTTGTTGGGAACGGTCACCGGATTGATCCGCTCCTTCAGATTCTTGGGGAATGAAGAGTTGGCTATTCAGGCTGTCACCGGCGGTATCGCGGAAGCGCTCATCGCCACTGCCTGCGGTCTGGGTATCGCCATCTTCTCGCTGATTCCGTTTAACTTTTTCACCTCGCGCGTGTCTAACTTAGAGTTCGAACTGCAAACCGCGGCCACGAACTTGGAAGTTATGTTGGAAGCCCAGAGTAAGGAACGCCCTGAGGTGACTATCGGTGGTCATACGCCGAGCTCGGCCAAGGGTTCCTCAATCTAGGAGTTGTTATGCGCGTTAGCTCGCCTGTCCCTAAGCACAAAGCGAGGATCGAGATCATCCCGTTGATCGACATCATGTTCTTTCTGCTGGCGAGCTTCATGATGGTGAGCTTGAGCCAGGTGCACATGAAGGGCATCAAGGTGAACCTGCCCACCGGGCAACGCGGCGAAACCCAGTCGAAAAAGGATTACATCAGCGTCTCCGTTGACGCCAATGGCAACCCTTATTTCGACAAGGAAGAGATGAATTACGACACGCTGACGGCAAGACTGAAGAAAGTGCATGATGAGAATCCCGAGGCGAAGGTGTTTGTTCGGGGCGACGCTGACACCGTCCATTTCAACATTATTCGCGTGCTCGACATCTTGAGATCGGTTGGCTTTTACAAAGTCGCCTTCGAAATCAAGAGCGAATCCGCTAGAGGGATTCCCGGACCTCGAGGATAACGGCAATGCCTGGACCGCTTCTCTATCGACCACCTCCCCGCTGGCAATTCTGGGCCGCTTTGGGTGGCGCAATAGCGATCCATCTGGCCTCGGTCGGTATCGCGGCAATTAAACACGAACCGCCCCCGGTCGATCTGACGAACATTCCAACGGCGACAGTCGAAGCGACTCTGCAACCGGAAGATCAGCCAACGCCGCCACCGGAAGACATTCCCATTCCCGAGCCGCCGCCTATTCCGGAAGTGGCGCCGGAGTTTCACGAAGAAAAACCGCCGCCACCTAAAAACGCGGCCAAGCCGGCCGGTCCAATTAAGGCGCCGCAAGCAGGCGTACCGGGAACGATGTCGATCACCGGTGCAAAGGCGGTGGCAATTTATGCACCGAAACCCGAATATCCATATGAAGCAAAGAGCCGTCATGTTACCGGCAGCGGCGTTGCCGTCTTGAGTGTTGACACGGCCAGCGGCACCGTCACAGACGCAACGATGGCGCAAAGCATCGGCAGTCCGATTCTGGATAACGCTACAACCTCCACATTCCGCCGCTGGCGATTTCAAGCGGGTAAGGTTGCGCCGAAAGTGAAAGTTCCAATCACCTACACTCTGACTGGAGCCTCCTACTAATTTTATGCGTCTTGCTTCGCCCATTCCTCACAAACGCGCTCGGATCGAGATCATTCCGTTGATCGACATCATGTTCTTTCTGCTGGCGAGCTTCATGATGGTGAGCTTGAGCCAGACGCACATGAAAGGTATCAAAGTCGCGTTGCCATCGGCAACCGCGGTACCGCCGAATACGGTGAAGGATTATGTGTCAATCCGGGTTGGAGCCGGCAACGCCGTGAGTTTCGATGGGCAATTAGTGAATGATGACGACGTGTTGCCGCGATTGTTCCGATTGCACGAAGCAAATCCTGGAATCAAAGTTTCAATTAGCGGCGAAGGTATGGCGCGTCATGGCGACGTCATTACCGTGCTCGATAAAGCCCGACGCGCCGGAATTGAGAAAGTCGGGTATCAAATTCGCGCGGCCCAAGGTGGGCCCGCTGCTGCTCCCGGCACTCCCGGGGCGCCGCCTCCTCCTCCCCCGCCGCACTAATCAATCTCGCGGAGCGCGTCTCGCAGGGTCGCGATTGCTTGTCCGCGGTGGCTGATTTTGTTTTTTGATTCAGGCGTCATCTCGGCAAAGGTCTGGTCGAATCCCTTTGGTTCAAAAATCGGATCGTAACCAAAACCACCGCTGCCACGCGGTGGCTCGACAATCTTTCCTTCCACAAGACCTTCAAATACGCCCAGCACCTTTCCGTCTTGCGCCAGCGCGATCACACATCGGAATCGCGCCGATCGTTTTTCGGTCGCGATGTTTTGTGCCCTAAGTTCATGAAGCAATTTACTGATGTTCTCTTTGCTGTTTGCGTTTTCGCCGGCATAGCGCGCAGAAAAAATTCCGGGCACGCCGCCAAGCGCATCGACCTCCAAGCCGGAATCGTCGGCGATGACGAGGTTCGGCAATTTTTTCGACGCGGCGATCGCTTTCAGAGTGGCGTTTTCTTCGAATGTTCGGCCAGTTTCTTCCGGGATCGCGATTTCCAGGAACGAGCTGAGATCGATCACGTCGAATGCTTGTCCGAGTAATTCGTGAAATTCGCGCGTTTTGTTCGGATTGCGGGTAGCCAAGAGCAAATCCATTTTCTTTTCCTGCTTTCCTGCTTTCCTAAGAGATATTCAATGAGCAGCGAGCGCCGCAAACCATATCCGTTCGACCAGATTGAGCCCAAGTGGCAGGCCATCTGGGATGAGCGCCAGATTTTTCACGCACCGAATCCGGGCGAGAAAAACTTCGATGCGGCCAAGCCGAAATTCTACGTGCTCGATATGTTTCCGTATCCGAGCGGCGCCGGTTTGCACGTCGGACATCCGGAAGGCTATACGGCCACCGACATCATCGCGCGTTACAAACGGATGCGCGGGTTCAATGTCCTCCATCCGATGGGCTGGGACGCGTTCGGGTTGCCGGCCGAGCAATACGCGATCAAGAGCGGCCAGCATCCGGCCGTCACCACCCGCGAGAACGTCACCAAATTCAAATCGCAGCTGAAGCGGATCGGTTTCTCCTATGATTGGCACCGTGAAATCAACACCACCGATCCGCGTTACTTCAAATGGACGCAGTGGATCTTTCTCCAGATTTATAATTCGTGGCTCAATCCGAAAACGAACAAGGCCGAGCCGATCAAGACTTATCGCGGCAAGAATCCGGATGAAGTTCGCCTCGCTTACGTTGCCGATGTGCTGGTGAACTGGTGTCCTGAGCTTGGCACCGTTTTGGCGAACGAAGAAGTGGTTGATGGCAAAAGCGAAGTCGGCGGATTTCCAGTCGTCAGGCGGCCGATGCGGCAGTGGATGTTGCGCATTACCGCTTACGCGGAGCGATTGATTGATGAACTTGAAGGCCTCGATTGGCCGCAAGGAATCAAGTTGCTCCAGCGAAATTGGATCGGCCGAAGCGAAGGCGCGGAAGTCGATTTTAAGATCGACGACAAAAAAATCCGGATATTCACCACGCGACCGGACACGCTTTACGGCGCCACCTACATGGTGCTCGCGCCGGAACATTCGCTGGTCGATTTGATCGTGACCGAAGAGCAATGGCCGGCCGTCCGCGATTATCGAGAAAAGACTGCCCGCAAAAGCGATCTTGAACGGACTGAGCTGGCGAAGGAAAAAACCGGCGTTTTTACCGGCGCTTACGCAATCAATCCGGTCAACGACGAGAAAATTCCAATTTGGATCGCCGATTACGTTCTGCTCGGCTATGGCACCGGCGCGATCATGGCCGTGCCGGCGCACGACGAGCGCGACCTTGAGTTCGCCCGCAAATTCAATTTGCCGATTCGCCAGGTTGTTCAGCCGCCGGGAGATGAAGAACCGATCGGTTTCGTCGGCGATGGTGTCGCGATCAATTCCCCGATCATCGACGGCCTCCCGTCCCGCGAAGCGATCCGCAAAATCACCGCTTGGCTGGAAGAACGCGGGCTCGGCAAGCGCGCGATCAACTACAAACTGCGCGACTGGCTTTTCTCACGGCAACGCTATTGGGGCGAGCCGTTCCCGATCGTTTGGGAGGACGGAAAGCATCGCGCGCTTGATGAAAGCGAGCTGCCGGTGGTGCCGCCGCCGTTGGAAGATTACAAACCGACCGGCACCGGGGAGCCGCCACTGGCAAAAGCGAAGGATTGGATTCGTTACTCAAAGAAAGCCGTGCGCGAAACGAACGTGATGCCGCAATGGGCCGGCTCGTGTTGGTATTACCTGCGCTTTTGCGACTCGCACAATGACAAACGGTTCGTCAGCGAGAAGGCCGAGAAATATTGGATGGGCGGCGGCAAACCGGGCGGTGTCGATCTTTACGTGGGCGGAACCGAACATGCCGTGCTGCATCTGCTCTACGCGCGTTTCTGGCATAAAGTGCTCTTCGATCTCGGCTACGTTTCGAAATCGGAGCCATTTCAGCGCTTGGTCAATCAGGGAATCATTCTCGGCGAAGACAATCAGAAAATGTCGAAGTCGCGCGGTAACATTGTCAACCCGGATGATGTGATCGAGCAATACGGCGCGGACGCGTTTCGCTGCTACGAAATGTTCATGGGCCCGCTCGAGCAGATGAAATCGTGGAGCATGCGCGGCGTGGAAGGAATCGCACGGTTCCTTGCCCGGGTCTGGCGGCTGATGATGTCGGAGAATCAGGCGGGCCAATGGGAATTATCGCCCGCTGTGCAAGAGGTCGATCTTACCAACCCGCAGCGGAAAATCCTGCACGCGACGACCAAGAAGGTGACCGACGACATCGAGTCTTTCTCATTTAACACAGCTATCTCGCAGATGATGATTTTCGTGAACGCGTTTACCACCGCCCAAACGATACCGATCTCGGCAATGCAACCTTTTCTGGTCCTGCTTAATCCTTTCGCGCCCCATTTGAGTTCCGAGCTCTGGGAAAAGTTGAAGTTGCCTGGTCAAATCACGGAACAGCCATGGCCGGGTTTCGACGAAAGATTCCTAGTCGAAGACGAAGTCGAAATCGTGATTCAGATGAATGGGAAAGTACGAGACCGAATGAAGATGTCGATCCAGGCGAGCGAAGAGGAAATCAAGAACGCCGCGCTCGCCCTCCCAAAAATTCAGGAGCTCACTTCGGATAAGCAAATTCGTAAAGTCGTCGTGATTCCGAAGAAGCTGGTAAACATCGTCCTATGAAAAAAGCTTGGAAAGAATTCAAAGAGTTCGCGATCAAAGGAAACGCGGTTGATCTCGCGGTCGGCGTGATCATCGGCGCTGCCTTCGGCGGGATCATCAATTCGCTGGTTAAAGACGTCATCATGCCGCCGGTCAGTTTGCTCATGGGTGGCCTCGATTTTTCAAACAAGTTCCTCGTGCTGCGCGCGGCGAAAGACGGCTCAATTGCGTTTAACACGCCGACGGACGCGGCCAAAGCGGGAGCTGTTACCTGGAATTACGGCAATTTTATCACGTTGATCATCAATTTTCTGATTGTCGCGGGTGCAGTTTTCCTCCTTATCCGGGCCATGAATCGCTTGAAGCAACCCAAACACGCCGAACCGGTGACAAAGGACTGCCCCGCTTGTGCGATGACGATCCCGGTAAAGGCAAGTCGTTGTCCGCATTGCACGACAGAATTCTCCCGACAATCGGCCGTCTAAACTGGCCCGCAGCCTGCTGCCAAAACTGGGGTGAAAGGACGCCCCGGATATTTTCCTTCTGGCAAATAATTACTTGCCCGGCAGAAGTTCGATGGTATCTGAGGCCGCGGTGTTGCAAATGTCTAGAAGCCTTAACCTTACAATAGTTGTTGCTATTGGTTGTGTCCTGGTCGGTTGCGCAGAACAGTCGGTTGTGCAGAAACCGCTGGCTGCGGTCGAAGCCGCGAACTCGCACCTTGGTCGCATGCCCAATGTCCGCACCACCGCTTACACGCGGATCGAAAAAGGCGGACGTCGAAACGCGCTCGGCAAATATTTATCCGGCCGTCACGTTATAAGCGCGGCCTCCGATTGGTCGCGTTTCCCGCTCGGGACTCGCTTTCGAATCTGTAGTACGCGGGAGGAATTTATCATCGACGATTACGGGACGGCGCTTGTCGGCACCAGTACGATCGATCTTTATAAGCCGACGAAGCTGGAGATGAAACGTTGGGGGGTGCGCAACGTCGACATCGACATTCTGCAATGGGGTTCCGAGGAGCAGAGCCTCAAAGTGCTCGGCCCACGCGCAAAACATCAAACCCCTCGACGCATGATCGCCGCGCTCCAGAAAAAGAGCCTCGTTCCTGCTTCGAAGGTGGCCAGCGCTTCTAAGGAAGCTTCGGCTCGGCCGTCATCCAGTCGCACTTTGGATTGATTAACGGCCCAGGCCGCCGATTTTCCCGAGAATGAAAATTCTCGTTGTCGGCGGCGCCGGTTATATCGGGAGCGTTTGCGCCGAGCTATTGCTCGAACAGGGCCACGGCGTCACGATTTTCGATAACCTGAGCGAAGGTCATCGTCGCGCGCTCGATCCGCGGGCTGAATTCGTCGAAGGCGATTTGGTAGATCGGCAATTGATCGAGAAGATACTGGCGAAGCAACAGCCGGATGCGGTCATGCACTTCGCGGCCAACGCCCTCGTTGGCGAATCGATGCAGAATCCGTCGAAATATTTTCGCAACAACATCGCCAACGGCCTCAATCTGCTCGACGCGGTGATCTCCGCAGGTGTTGAGAAGATCATTTTCTCTTCCACTTGCGCGATCTTCGGTCCGCCCGAGCGCGTGCCGATTGATGAAACGATGACACCCCGGCCGATCAATCCCTACGGCGAATCAAAATTGGCCTTCGAAAAAATTCTCCGCTGGTATGGCGAAATCCACGGATTGAAATTCGTTTCCCTTCGCTACTTCAATGCGGCGGGCGCTTCGGCGAAATTTGGAGAAGACCATCGCGTCGAAACGCATTTGATCCCGAATGTTCTGAAGGTCGCGCTCGGACAGAAACCAACCGTCGAGATTTTCGGGACCGATTATGAGACACCGGATGGGACCTGCATCCGTGATTACATTCACATTGTCGATCTTGCCCGCGCTCACATCCTCGCGCTCAACGCAACTAAGGGTGATTTTTACAATCTCGGCACCGGTGGCGGTGCGAGTGTCCGAGACGTAATCGATTCCTGTCGCAAAATTACCGGACGTAACATCGACATCGTGGAAAAACCACGCCGTCCAGGTGATCCGCCGCGCTTAATCGCGTCTTCGGAAAAAATTAAGAGAGAGCTCGGCTGGCAGCCGCAGTTTCAATCCCTCGACGCCATCATCGAGAGCGCATGGAAATGGCACCAAAAATTTCCGCGCGGCTATGAAGATTAGAAAAAACGCCCGCGAATTTCTTCGCGAGCGCTTTTGAATCCTAATTAACTACTAACCGCTTCGGTTACGGTTTTTGCGTGGTCGTTGTGGTCGTTGTTTCTTTCTCGGTCACGGTAGGCTTGCTCAGCACGATTTTGCGGACAACCATGCGTTCGCCGTCCCGCGTATAATAGACCGTTGCGGGCAGATCTGGACGCACCGCTGACCAGGTGACCGTATGGCCTTCCGGATCAAGAATCGTCGTGTCCTTACTGTAGTAATAACGCACCGGTGCCGCGTCCGTGCTGGTGCGGAACGTGATGTAATCCGTTCCCGGCGTGTAGGTGCTGATTGTTCCTGTGCTGGTGGCGGTACTCGTCTCTGTAGTGGTCGTTCCGGCCGCAGCATCTTTCGTTGTGACTGTGGTCGAGGTTTGAGCCATCGCTGTTACGACGCCCAGACTGCAGGCCACCGCCAATATTTTCGCTAATGTAGTTTGTTTCATAGTTGTCCTCTGCTTTGGTTAACCAAATGCTCGTTGTTGTAGATGGGTTGGACTTCTCGGAGCGGCCGTTTATTCGACCGCAATCTTGTTTCGCGCTCTGCCGCACGATCGGTCTTTGAAAATTATGCAAGCGCTTCCCGGATTTCGTGATTTCCTACCCGACCACTGCGCTGCCCGGAATTACATCTTTGCGCGCTGGCGTGAGGTCGCGCGCCGCTACGGTTTCGTCGAATGGGACGGTCCAGTGCTCGAGCCGACTGATCTTTACCGCAAGAAAAGCGGCGCGGAAATTGTCGATCAACTTTTCAATTTCACCGACAAAGGCGATCGCGAAGTGTCGATGCGGCCAGAGCTGACACCAACGCTGGCGCGCGTCGTTGCCGCGCACGAGCGCGCATTTAAGAAACCGCTCAAGTGGTTCTCCATCGGCCAGTTCTTTCGTTACGAAAAACAACAGCGCGGCCGGTTGCGCGAACATTACCAACTGAACTGCGACATCATCGGCGAAAGCGATTTCGCCGCCGACATCGAACTGATTGCGCTCTGCATCGACATCTTGCGCGCCTTCGAGCTCACGGAAAAAGATTTCGTTGTTCGCATCAGCGACCGGGAGTTCTGGACCGATTTTTTGCGGCAACAAGAACTTCCGACCGAAAAATGGGAAGACGTTTTGCAGACGATCGACAAATCAGGTCGCGAACCGCGCGAGAAAACAGAGGAGAAACTTGGCAAGTTGGCCGAGCCAGTCTTCTCGATCTTCGACAAAGGTGGTCGGAGCGGAAAACTCGACCGGCTCGTGGATGGACTTGGCGCGCGGGGACTCGCCGGCTTTGTCGATGTCGATGTTCGGATTGTGCGCGGTCTGGCTTATTACACCGGCACCGTTTTCGAAGTCTTCGATCGCGCAGGAAAACTGCGAGCGATTGCTGGCGGCGGCCGCTACGACAATTTGATTAATCAGCTCAGCGACGGCGCTGTCTCGATGCCGGCGCTCGGTTTCGCCATGGGCGACGTGGTGCTGGGCGAATTGTTACGTGATCGGGCCGCGGCCCGTGAGAAATTGGAAGCGGTCGTCAAAGAGCAAAACAAGATCGACATCTATGTTGTCATTGCCAAGGAGCAACGACGACCCGACGCGCTCGAGCAAATTCAGGAGCTGCGCGATCGCGGTTACCGCGTCGATTACCCGCTCACAGCCGACAAGGTGCCTAAACAATTCCAAACCGCGGAAAACGTCGGCGCGCGGATCACACTTCTCTACGGCGATGAATGGCCGCAGGTGAAAGTGAAAAATCTTGCCACCCGCGAGGAATCGTTGATCGCCGGCGACGCGCTGCTGGACAGTGTCGCAAAATTCTTCAACCTCTCCGGTTCCGTTTGACCATGTACCGAACGCACAACTGCAATTCACTTCGCAAGAGCGACATCGGCAAGGACGCTACCCTTGCGGGATGGGTCCACGTTTCCCGCGATCATGGCGGCGTCATATTTGTCGACCTGCGCGACCGGGAAGGAATAACCCAAGTGGTCTTTCGACCGGAAGAGAACGCGCCGCTTGCAAAGGAAGCGCACGGTTTGCGGAGCGAAGATGTGATTCAAGTTTCGGGGAAAGTCGCGGCGCGCGTGCCGGGGACCGAAAACTCAAAACTCGCCACTGGCGAGATCGAATTAATTCCAAGTCAGTTGCGAATTCTCAATCGCGCGGACGATTTGCCGTTTCCGATCGATGCCGAGATCCACAACGAAGATCTCCGGCTGACCTATCGTTATTACGATCTGCGCCGGCCGGAGCTCTCGCGCAATCTGCGCGTGCGTCATCGCGCCGCCAAGGCGACGCGCGATTATCTCGATTCGCAGGGCTACATCGAAATCGAAACGCCGATTTTGTCGAAGAGCACGCCGGAAGGCGCGCGTGATTTCTTGGTGCCGAGCCGATTGGTGCCAGGAAAGTTTTACGCACTACCGCAGGCGCCGCAGCAGTACAAACAGTTGCTCCAGGTCGCCGGCGTCGAAAAATATTTTCAAATCGCGAAATGTTTTCGTGACGAAGATCTGCGCGCCGATCGGCAGCCGGAGTTTACACAGATCGACATCGAAGCTTCGTTCGTAACGCCGGACGATATTTTCGCGCTGACCGAAGGAATGCTCGCGGCGATTTTCAAAGCTGCCCGCAACATCGACATCAAAACGCCGTTTGATCGGCTGACGTATCGCGAAGCCGTTGGTCGATTCGGCAGCGACAAACCTGATCGCCGTTTCGGCGTTGAACTCGTGGACGTGAGCGACGATTTCCGTGCAAGCGGTTTCAAAGTTTTTCGCGGTGCGCTCGATGCTGGCGGGGTGGTCAAGGCGATCAACGCGAAAGGTTTTGCAGGAATCACGACCGGACAGATCGAAGAGCTGACGGAAACCGCGAAAGTTTTCGGCGGAAAAGGGCTCGCATTCATCAAGGTCGAGAATGGCGAATGGAAATCGCCGATCGTGAAATTCTTTAACGACGCTGAGAAAGCTGCGCTGAAGTCGAAATTAAAAATCGAGGAAGGCGATTTGATTTTGTTCGGCGCCGATAAATGGGAGATCGCCTGCGAAGTGCTTGGGCGGATCCGGTTACGCGTTGCGGAGATCCAGGACTTGCTTAGCACCTCTGTTAAAGGCCAGTCCGGTCCGCCAGATGGACGGACTCGTCCCGCGGCGAGCTCGGACATCTGGGACTTCCTCTGGGTAACGGATTTTCCGCTGATGCAATGGAGCGCGGAAGAAAATAAATGGAATGCGGTGCATCATCCGTTCACCCGACCCAAATCTGAGGACCTTTCGCTCCTGGACGATAGGAACAAATTTTCCGAGATCCGTGCGGAAGCTTACGACGTTGTTCTCAACGGCGTTGAGATCGGCGGCGGCAGCATGCGAATCCATGAGCCGCAGTTGCAGGAAAAAATGTTCGAGGCGCTCGGCGTCGGCGCGCAAGATCGACAATCAATGTTTGGTCATTTGCTCCGCGCG
>Ga0209689_1003815_pt1 | contig 11043 bp, 9 predicted proteins | sample GraSoiAngelo_149_FD_187119 | JGI IMG/M metagenome (GOLD analysis project Ga0209689, IMG submission 187119) | Grasslands soil microbial communities from the Angelo Coastal Reserve, California, USA - 14_1009_09_30cm (SPAdes) (version 2) | ecosystem: Environmental > Terrestrial > Soil > Grasslands ...
ATCGGCTTTTCGTAGACGAGCTGGTAGAGCTCGGTCCGGAGGTCCTTCAGCCAGTTGTCCCACTGGGCGCGGGCGCGGTGGTCGCGCAGCGCCTCGATGTCGATGACGCCGCCCACGTAGGTGGAGCCGGCGCCGTACTCCTGCCGCCCCACGATCGCGCCCTTGTAGTTGATGATGAACGAGCGGCCGCCGAAGGTGTCGATCGGCGTGGTCTCCTCCGGGTGCAGGTAGTACGTGCCCATGTTGGGTGCGACGATGTAGAGGTTGTTGTCGAGGGCGCGGGCCCGGCTCTGGATCTCGAACATCTCGTTGCCCGTGGCCGGGTGCGGGTACGAGGCGCGGTAGACGAGCTCGGCCCCGTTCAGCGCGAGCGCGCGGGCGTTCTCCGGGTACGACCCCTCGTTGGCCATCATGATCCCGAGCCGCCCGATCTCGGTGTCGACCACCGGCCAGAAGGCCTCGAGGGTCCGGCCGTACTTCGCGATCCACCAGTCGTAGACGTCGTGCGGGCAGACGGAGTGCTCGACCGGGAACAGCGGCGAGACCTTGTAATGCTTGAGCACGACGCGGCCCCGCGGATCCAGGATGAAGCCCACGTTGAAGAAGCGGTCCTTCCAGTCCGGGTGGCGCGCCTTGGCCTGCGCCACGATGAAGGCGTCGTAGTCGCGGGCGATCCGGCCGAGCGCCTCCGTCTCCTCGCCCGGGATGTCGATCGCGCCCTCGCGCGCGAACTTCGCGTGGTCGAGGTTGAGCACCTCGTCGTTGAAGCCCTGGAGGGCGCCCTCGGGCAGCGCGATGAGCCGGACCGGCAGGTCGAGGCTCGACAGCCAGGCGGCGGCCTTGACCAGGTGCCGAAGGTGCTCGAGGTTGAGCCGGATGTCCTTTCGCGTGCGAATGCCGCGAACGGTGGGGATGAGTCCGACGGCCGTGTAGGGTTTGATCATGGTCGGCCTCCGGTACGGATTGTGCGCAGCGGCACAATACCGCCGTTTCGGGAGGGGACGGGGCAATTTTCGGCCTTGACTTCCCTCGGCGGGAGGAATAACTAGAGCATCCGTATCCCTATGAGCACAGCACCGACAGCGGCAGGCGAGAGGGGGGTGCGAGCCCCGGGAGTTTCGTCGAGCAGGTGAACCTCACCGAGACCGGATAGGGAGGCGAGCATGGAGTTCAACGTCTTCGAATATTTCAAGGGATTCCAGCGGGCTGCCAACGGGCCGATGACGCCGCAAGCGCAGGGCTCGGCGCTGTTCCTCGGGGGCCACCTGGGCGAGCAGCTCACCCCGCACGTCGACGCCTACGCCGCCCGGGCCGGGCTGTCGCGCCGCAACTTCCTGGGCACCGCCTCGGGCTTCGCGGCTGCCATGCTGGCGGTCAACAAGGTCACCGGCATGAAGTTCTTCGACGTGTCGGAGGCCGAGGCCCTGGAGCCGGCGGCCGCGCACGAGCTCAACGTCGCCCGGAAGACCGCGACCAGCTTCATCGTCGACCAGCACACGCACATCTGCATCCGGAAGGACGGCTACATCCCCGGCGTCAACACGACCGAGAAGGGCATGTGGTTCGTCCAGCTCCTCGACGACCTGGGCAAGGCGATGGGGCTCCCGAACGGCACCAAGGACATGACCGTCGAGAACTTCGGCAAGCTGATCCTCGAGGGGAGCGACACCAGCATCGCCATCTTCAACCCCTTCGGCTTCCGGGAGGATTACGGCGGCAAGGACATGGTCCCGATCGAAGAGCAGGCGGAGGTCAAGCAGCGCTGGCCCGAGCGAACCGTCATGCTGGGCGGCGGCCTCACCCCCAACCAGGGGCTCTCCGAGACGAAGGAGCGGCTCCACACGTTCGTGCAGCAGTACAAGATCGCCGGGCTCAAGCTCTATACGTTCGACTCGACGCCGAAGCGCGGCTGGTGGTTTGACGACCAGAAGCTGGCGTACCCGATCTGGGAGGAGTGCCGGAAGCTCGGCATCAAGAACGTCGGCGTCCACAAGGGGATCCCCTTCGGCCAGTTCATGGCCCGGTACGCGCACCCCGAGGACCTCGACGCGGTGGCCGACGACTTCCTGGACCTCAACTTCATCGCGTTCCACTCGGCCTGGCCGTACCAGGGCGAGCTGGCCGCGCTGAAGGGGTTCAAGCCGCAGCGGAAGAACCTCTACTCCGAGGTGGGCTCGACGTTCGCGGCCACCGTGACGAACCGGCCGCTCGAGTGCGCCCACGTGCTCGGCACGCTGCTCCGCGACCTCGGGACGGACTACGTCATGTGGGGGACCGACTCGGCGCTGTGGGGCAACCCGCAGTGGCAGATCGACGCCTTCCGCAAGTTCCGGATCCCGGACCAGCTCGTCGACGGGCACGGCTATCCGCAGCTCACCGATGAGGTGAAGGCCAAGGTCTTCGGACTCAACGCGGCCCGGCTCTGGAACCTCAAGACGATGGCCCAGATACCGGAGGACAAGCCCCGGGTCGTCGCGGTCTAGCGGGCGATCCTGAAGCGCACGGGTGGCCGGCGTCGTTGCCGGCCACCCGTCTCTTCGGCAGGACACGGGAGGAACGCGAATGCCGGTGTACGAGTACGAGTGCACGCCCTGCGTCACCATTTACGAAGTCCGGCAGGGGATGAAGGACCCGCCGCTCGCGACCTGCCCGTCCTGCCGGGGGCCGGTCGCGCGGATCATCTCCGCGCCGAATCTGAACCGGTACAACTTCTCGAGCCCGACCGAGGCGAAATACGCGAAGCTCAGTACCCGGGACGAGCTGACCAAGGAGCGCGCGCTCCAGAAGGAGTTCAAGAAGATCTGGCTGCCGCCGCCGGTCGTCCACAGCCCGTGGGATGACTGAGCGGATCGCGCGCCTAGCGGCGCTCGTGCCGTTCGGCCTGCTGGGGCTTCTCGCGCCCGCGGCCGCGCAGGACTGCAAGACGACCCACGAGGTCGAGATCACCTTCCAGGGCGCGCGAGGGTTCAAGCCCCGAGAGCTGCACGTCCGTGTCGGCGACTGCGTGCGCTGGGTGAACGAGACCCACATCGAGCACAGCGCGGTGGCGGTCGACCGCTCGTTTCACACCGGCACGCTGATGCCGGGGAGCGCCAACGTCATCAAGTTCGACACGCCGGGCGACGTCCCGTACACGTGCGGCCCCCACCCGCCGATGGTGGGGAAGATCGTCGTGGAGCCGTAGGGCGTCCGCGGCCGCCACGGGGGAGGAACCCGAATGCGAGAGGCCGAGACGGTCACGGTAGTGGCGAGGATCTACCCGAAGGCCGGCAAGGACGATGAGGTCGCCGCCCTCCTCGTCCAGATGGCTGAGGCCGTCCGGCATAACGAGCCCGACTGCCTCGTCTACCGCCCGCACCGGCTCGCCGGACACGGGGGGGCCGCGCCGTTCTTCTTCTACGAGCAGTACCGCTCGAAGGAGGCGTTCGACCTCCACAGGAGCGCGCCGCCTGGTGGGCTTCCGTGGCCGGATGAAGGACCTCCTCGCCCGGCCGACCGAGGTCGAGATCTACTCCCCGCTCACCGACTAGCCCCGCCCGAACGCCGCCCCGCCGAAGGCAGGGCGCGTCCTCCTGCCGAGGCCCCTGGCCCGCCCGCCCGTCGCCCACTGCCACCCCCGCGCACGCGCGCCGCGAGGAGCGGCCGGCGTCGGATGGGGCGACGGGATCTCGCCTGCGCGCCGACGGCGGACCACGAGCGGGAGCGGCCGACCGGGCCGGAGGCGCCGGGGGCTCGGACGGCTCACCGTCGTGGAGGATGCCCGCCCGCCGCACTCCGCCCTGCGCGTCCCGCACACAGGTCGCGCACCGTGTCGATACGGTCGTCAGGAGAGGGGTGGGAGGCGAGCCACTCGAACCTCCGGGTTGACGAGTGGTCCCGAGCCTGTCGAAAGCGCTCGAACGCTGCCGCGAGCGCGTCACAGGACGATCGGGACCGGAGGAGCAGGTCGACGGCGAAGCGGTCCGCGGCGGCCTCCTCCGCCTGACTGAACGCGGTCATAAACGGGTACGTCCCCGCCTGCATCACCAAGAACGGGACGAGCCCAGCCACAAAGAGCACGGCGGCGTTCTGCCAGATCTGGGCGGTGTGTGCGGAGTGGATGTGGCCGAGGTAGACATGGCCGAGATCATGCGCGACGACGGCACGGAGCTCGGCGTCCGGGAGGGTCAGGGCACCGGCCGTCACGATCAAGGCAAACGGCTGACACCGCGCGGGCGGCGGCGACCGTGGCTCCGGAGGCGGAGCCTCCTTGGTTTCCCCGAGGGCTTTCATGGGCGGGGGCGGCTTCCTCGGTTCGGGGAGCACTGCCACCCAGGCATTGAGTGCGGACGTGTCGAGGACGCCGAAGCCAATCGGACACCCGGCGCGAGGCGGGAGATCTCCCTGCAACCGGACGAAGGTGGCGACGTGGGGATGGACGGCCATGAAGTCAGCTGGCTCGAGCGGGCGGAGGGTCGGCCGCGTCGCGGTCGCGCACCCGGCCACCAAGAGCTCGAGCGACACGATGAGTATCGACCGGCGCATCGCCGCTCATTGTAGAATCGCCGGTCGGGCCCGCCCGCCGAAAATCGTTCCTGCCCGACGGGCGGCCGGAGAGCTCCGAGGGTGGCCCCCGGAGCGGGGTGGGCCAGGTTCTCGTCTCGGGGAGTGCCGTCCGCCCGAGCACCCCGGCCGTCCAATCTACTCTGACGCGCGGCGACGGGCCGGCCGATCGGGTCTGCCCGTGTCGGCCGGCTCATCCGTGGACCATTTCGCCTCGCCCCCCCAGGAGGAGAGCGCGACGTTCCGTGACGGCACGATCGACAGGTGCTTACTGAAGCCGGTGATGTCGAGGATGGTCCGGACGTCCTGGCACGGGGCGCAGAGCCTCACGTCTCCCCCCGACCGTCGAGCGATCTTCACGGCTTGCATAATGATACCCAGGCCGTAGCTGTCGATGTATGGCACGCGCCCGAGGTCGACGAGGAGCTTGGGAGCCGCATGGGCGAGGAGCTGGTCGAACTGAGCCTTGAGTTGAGGCGCGCTGGCGACATCGATGGCGCCTTCGAGAGAGAGCACGATGATCGTTCCGTCGCGGTCGACCTTGGCGTCCATTCGTCTATTGTCGTACGTCGCCCGGGCCAGCGAAAGGAGATCCGTCGACTCGTCGTCGCACGGGATCACGGTCGACCGGGCACCCCGGCGTGGCGGCGTGATACGGGCCCGTGGCGCGGTCGGCGTCTCCGAAGGGCGTGACAGGCCGGCGCCGGCGTCTCCCCGCCGGGCCTGCGTGCCTTGGGGCTCGCGGGGCGGGCGGCGGTGGCGCCCGGTCGGAGACGCGCCGGCCCCCGCGGGTGACTCTTCTCGGGCGTGATACCATCCTGCGCGATCAGACCGCGCTCCGAACGGACGAGCGCCGGAGCGCGAGATCGGAGGAGCGGATTATCGGGCTCGAGGGCCGGCGGATCAGCCGCTGGGTGATCGAGCGGCTCACCGGGGGCGGCGCTCGGGACGCCACCGTCGCCTCCGTCCACACACGCGTCGCGATCCTTCGGCTCGACAGGGGGGAGCTCGTGTGCGTCGGCACCACCTCCGTCCCGCTCGCCGCCAACGGTCTCTCGATTGACCTCCCGCCGGGCGCCGCCCCGTGGACGCTCGGGCTCGAGGCGGGCCAGGCGGCGATGCTGAGCCGCTGGTCGCTCTCGATTCCCGCGGCGGGGCTCTGCGTGGACCTGGCCGGCGCCTCCCGCTGGGAGCCGCGGCCGCGGCCCGGCCCCACGTCGCCCCGCGAGCTCGCACGCCGCGCGCGGCGCGCGCGGGCCCTGACCGTCGCCGAGGGAAACTCCCCGTCGCTGCTGCCGCTCCTCTGGGACTCCGCCGGCGCCGGTCTGCTCCCGGAGCCGGCGCGCTCGGCCGGGCCCCCCGCGGCGATCCTCGGCGCGGCCGCCGCCGCCGCGGAACCCGACGGCGTCCGACGCGCGGCCGCGAGGCTTGCGGGCCTGGGCCCCGGCCTCACCCCCTCGGGCGACGATTATCTGGCGGGCTTCGCCGCCGCCTGGGTGCTGGCGGCCGCCGCGCTCGGGCGAGGCGGCCAGGCCGGTGCCGCAGTTCAGGACGCGCTCGTCCGGGGGGCCGCGCCTGGGGCGTCTCCGCTCGGACGCGCGTGGATCGCGCACGCGGCGCGCGGCGAGGTCGCGGAGCCCTTGGCGCGCTTCCTCACGGCACTCCTGGGCGGACCGCCCGAGGCGCTCGCGGGTTCGACGCGCGGCGTCCTCGGCCTTGGCGCCAGCTCGGGCACCGACTGGATGGTGGGCGCGCTCTCGGGTGTCGACGCGCTCCTCGCCGCCGCACCGGTCGCCCGGTGGAATTGATCGCGCTGGTCCGCCGCGACGCCTACGCGGACTCCGTCGCGCTCATGCGCGTCTCCACCGAGCTCCGCGCCCTCTCCGGTGTCGTCGCGGCCGCGGCGGTGATGGCCACGGACCTGAACCGCGAACAGCTCCGGGAGGCCGGGCTGCTCACCGACGAGGCGGCGGCTGCCGGCGCCGGCGATCTCCTCGTCGCCGTCCGCGCCGAGAGTCGGGCCGCGGCCGAGGCAGCACTCGAGCGCGCGGCGGCGCTCCTCGCCGAGCGCCGCGCGGGGGCGCCGACCGGCCGCGCGATCGACCCGCGCTCCGTCCTGAGCGCCGCGCGGCGCGCCGGGGACGCCACCCTTGCCCTGATCTCGGTGCCGGGCCCGTACGCGGCGGCGGAAGCTCAGGCGGCGCTCTCGGCCGGACTCCACGTCTTCCTCTTCAGCGACCACGTTCCGCTCGCGGACGAAATCGGGCTGAAGCGGCGGGCGGCGGCGCGCGGCCTGCTCGTGATGGGTCCCGAGTGCGGGACGAGCATCCTCGGCGGCGTCGGCCTCGGCTTCGCCAACCGGGTTCGCCGCGGGGGGGTCGGGCTCGTGGGTGCCTCGGGCACGGGCCTCCAAGAGGTGACGTCGCTGATCCACCTCCACGGCGGGGGCGTCTCCCACGCGATCGGGACCGGCGGCCGGGATCTCGACGAGGCGGTCGGCGGGCTCACCACGCTCCAGGCGCTCGAGTGGCTCGGCCGCGACCAGGCGACTCGAGTGATCGCGGTCGTGTCGAAGCCTCCCTCGGCCGCCGTGGCGCGGCGCGTGCTCGGCGCCGCGGCCGCGACCGGCAAGCCCGTGATCGCTTGCCTCCTCGGGTGGAAGGAGGCCCCGCCCGCGCCCGTGCGCCTGGTCGACACGCTCGACGAGGCGGCGCGGAGCGCTGTGACGGCGCTCGGCGGCACGCCGTCGGTACTGGCCGCGCCACCGGCCCCGCCGCGATCCGGGGGAGGGGTCCTCGGGCTCTATACGGGCGGGAGTCTCTGCGAGGAGGCGAGGTCGCTCGTCGGAACCGCCGGCTACCGCTTCGACGACTTCGGCTCGGAGCGCTACACGCGCGGACGACCGCACCCGATGATCGACCCGAGCCTCCGCAACGCGGCGGTGGCGGCCGCGGGCGCCGACGCCCAGGTGGGCGTCCTGCTCGTGGACGTCGTGCTCGGCGACGGCGCCCACGCGGATCCGGCGGCGGCGCTCGCCCCCGCCGTCCTGGCCGCCCGCGCGAGCGCGGGCCGCCAGGGGCGCCCGTTCCACGTGATCGGCCACGTCGTCGGCACGGACCAGGACCCGCAGGGCCTGGCCCGGCAGGAAGCGCGGCTCCGCGAGGCTGGCGCGCTCGTCTGCCCGAGTAACCGCCTCGCCGCCGAGCTCGCGCGCGAGATCGCCCGAGGGCCCGATGCCCGCTGAGCCGCCGCTCCGCGGCGTGATCAGCGTCGGGACCGACCTGTTCGCGGACGCCGTCGCGGCCCAGGGCGTGGCCGTCACGCGGGTCGACTGGCGGCCGCCCGCGGGCGGCGACCCGGAGGTGGCGGCCCTCCTCGCGCGGCTCTGGCGGGACGAGGTCGACCTGGCCAACCGCGACGCGCTCGCCCGGCTCCTCGCCGCGCGCCCGGTCCTGGTCGACGTGCGGCCCGCCCTCGAGGTCGTCCCCGGGATGACGCGCGCCACGGTCCTGCACGCGGGGCCGCCGATCGCGTGGGAGCGGATGAGCGGGCCGCTCCGCGGGGCCGTGGTGGGGGCGCTGCTCTACGAGCGACTCGCCGACACCCCCGAGGCGGCGGAGCGGCTGGCGGCCTCAGGCACCCTCGGCTTTGAGCCCTGCCATCACCACGCCGCCGTCGGGCCGATGGCCGGCGTCCTGACCGCCTCCATGCCGGTCTGGGTCGTCGAGGACCGGGCCCACGGCAACCGCGCCTACGCGACCTTGAACGAGGGGCTCGGAAAGGTGCTCCGCTACGGCGCGCACTCGGCCGACGTGCTCGGGCGGCTCCGGTGGATGGAGGAGGCCTTGGGCCCCGCCCTCGGACAGGCGCTCCGCGACCTCGGCGGCCTCGACGTGCGCGCGCTCATCGCGCAGGCGGTCCAGATGGGCGACGAGTGCCACAACCGCAACCGCGCGGCCTCGGCGCTCCTGCTGAGGGCGCTCGCGCCGCCCCTCGCGGCCCTCGACCGGCCGGCCGCCGAGCGGGCGCGGCTCCTCGCCGTTCCCGGCGCCAACGACCACTTCTTCCTGAACGTCGCCATGGCCGCCTGCAAGGCGGCGCTCGACGCGGCCCACGGGGTCCCGCGGAGCACGCTCGTGACGGCGATGGCGCGTAACGGGACCGACTTCGGCATCCGCGTGAGCGGGCTCGGCGACCGCTGGTTCACCGCGCCCGCCGAGACGCCGATCGGGCTCTACTTCGCGGGCTTTGGGGCGGGGGACGCCAACCCCGACATCGGCGACAGCGCGATCACCGAGACGGCCGGGCTCGGCGGCTTCGCGATGGCGGGGGCGCCCGCCATCGTCCAATTCGTCGGCGGCACGCCGGCCGACGCGCTCGCCGCCACGCGGCTCATGTACGAGATCACCCTCGGCGAGAGCGACGCCTACCGGCTCCCGGCCCTCGACTTCCGCGGCACGCCGACCGGCATCGACCTCCGCCTGGTCGTGCAGACCGGCGTGCTGCCGCAGATCAACACCGGCATCGCCCACCGCGCGCCGGGGATCGGCCAGATCGGCGCCGGGCTCGTCAAGCCGCCGATCGAGTGCTTCGAGGCAGCGCTCCGGGCCTTCGGCGACGCTTAGCCCTTCACCGCCGGCAGGTGACGGAGCGCCTCCTCGACCTTCGCCGCCGGGTATTCGTAGTCCTGGAGCTTGCCGGCGAGGTACGCCTCGTAGGCGCCGAGGTCGAAGTGGCCGTGGCCCGAGAGGTTAAAGAGGATCGCCTTGCCCTGGCCCGCTTCCTTGCACTTCGTCGCCTCGTCGATCACCACCCGGATCGCGTGGGCCGACTCGGGGGCGGGGATGATCCCCTCGGTCCGGGCGAACTGGATCGCCGCCTCGAAGGTCGCGAGCTGCGGCACCGCGACCGCCTCGATCACCTTCTCGGCGTACAGCTTGCAGACGAGCGGCGCCATGCCGTGGTAGCGGAGGCCACCCGCGTGGAGCGGCGCGGGCACGAAGGTGTGGCCGAGCGTGTACATCTTGACGAGCGGGGTCAGCCCGACGGTGTCGCCGAAGTCGTAGACGTACTTGCCCTTGGTCAGGCTCGGGCAGGCGCTCGGCTCCACCGCGATGGCGCGGAGCTTTCGGTTTTTCCCGGTCAGCTTCTCGCCGACGAACGGGAAGGCGAGGCCGGCGAAGTTCGACCCGCCGCCGGCGCACCCGATCACGATCTCGGCCTCGTCGTCCGCCTTCTCGAGCTGCTTCTTCGCCTCGAGCCCGATCACGGTCTGGTGCAGGAGCACGTGGTTTAGCACGCTCCCGAGCGAATACTTCGTATCCTCGCGCGTCGCCGCGTCCTCCACGGCCTCGCTGATGGCGATGCCGAGGCTGCCGGGCGAGTCGGGATCCGCCGCCAGGACCTGCTTGCCCGCCTGGGTGTCGGTGCTCGGGCTCGCCACGACCTGGGCGCCCCAGGTCTCCATCATGATCCGTCGGTACGGCTTCTGTTGATAGGAGACCTTGACCATGTAGACCTTGCACTGCAGGCCGAAGAACTGGCAGGCCATCGCGAGTGCGGACCCCCACTGGCCGGCGCCGGTCTCGGTGGCGATTCGGGTGACCCCCTCCTGCTTGTTGTAGTACGCCTGGGCGATGGCGGTGTTCGGCTTGTGGCTGCCGGCCGGGCTCACCCCTTCGTACTTGTAGTAGATCCGCGCCGGTGTGCCGAGGGCGCGCTCGAGCCGCCGGGCCCGGTAGAGCGGGCTCGGCCGCCACAGGCGCAGCACGTCTCGGACCCCGTCGGGGATCTCGATCCAGCGCTCCTGGCTCACCTCCTGCTTGATGAGCGCCATCGGGAAGAGCGGCGCCAGATCCTGGGGCCCGATGGGCTGCCCCGTGCCCGGGTGCATGACCGGCGGCGCCGGTGTCGGGAAGTCGGCCTGGATGTTGTACCACTTGGTGGGCAGGTCCTTCTCCTTGAGAAGGACCTTCGTGTCCGCGTCCTTGTGTGCCATGTGTGTCTCCCTCAAAGAACCGTGCCCCGGATCGGCCCGACGACAGCGCGCTCACAATACGCAGGGGCGCCGGACGGTGTCAATGCCGGCGCGGGCCCGGCGGGCCCGGCTCGGGACCCGGCGCCCCGCGCCCGGGCGCATCGTCCGGGGGTCGCCCGGAGGACCCGATCTTGACTCGGGCGCCCGCGCATCGGGGCTACGGGAAACGGATCCGCTCGTCGAACGCGATGCCGACGTCGGCCATGTTCTTGAGCCGGAGCCAGCCGAGGCGCTCCGACTGATTGCGGACGAGGACCCACCAGAACATCTCGGGCGCTTGCCGGACCCTCGCCTGGCGCGACGACGGCCCAGCCCAGAAGGCGTCGACTTCTCTCAGCCGACCCCGGTGCGAGATCAGGTAGCGTCCTTCCCCGCGGTACGAGAGCACGTAGACCAGCTCGCCCGCGCGGAAACCCGGTTCCCAGCAGTCGGGCGGCTCGCAGTTGGGGTCGAGAGGCGCGACC
>Ga0209689_1003819_pt1 | contig 11039 bp, 12 predicted proteins | sample GraSoiAngelo_149_FD_187119 | JGI IMG/M metagenome (GOLD analysis project Ga0209689, IMG submission 187119) | Grasslands soil microbial communities from the Angelo Coastal Reserve, California, USA - 14_1009_09_30cm (SPAdes) (version 2) | ecosystem: Environmental > Terrestrial > Soil > Grasslands ...
GTCGAGACCGCAGCGTGGGGCGTCCCCGAGACGCCCGAAGGGTGGGTCGTGCGGTACGCCGACAAGATCGCGTACCTCCATCACGACATCGACGACGCGATGCGTGCCGAGATCGTGCGCGAAGAGGACATCCCGCAGGAGATACGCGCCTCGCTCGGTCGCGATCGCGCGGAGCGCCTCGACACGATGATCTACGACGTGATCGTCACCTCGTACGGCAAGCCTGCGGTGACGATGAGCGATGAGGTCCTCGATGCGACCAACGCGCTCCGCAAGTTCATGTTCGAGAACGTCTACCTCGCCGGCCCCGCAAAGACCGAGGACCGCAAAGCGCAGGGCGTGCTCTGGGAGCTCCTTCAACATTTCGAGAAGCATCCCGAGCTCCTGCCGCCGGAGCACCAGCGGATCGCCCAGCGCGACGGGGGGAAGAGGGCCGTCGCGGATTACGTAGCCGGTATGACCGACCGGTATGCGCTCGACACGTATGCGTCGATCTTCATTCCATCCGGCTGGAGCCATCTGTAACGGCGGCGCGGGTCGTCAACACTCCTCGCGTGGCACGCGTCTCGCAATATCCGAACCCGTGACGTCGGTGGGTGCGGGCGGTCGGCGGCGGCGAATCCTCATCGTCGACGACGATGTCGATGCCGCCGAAGCCCTCGGGGAGCTGCTTCGCGACTGCGGGCACGACGTCGCGACCGCCCACGATGGGCCGCAGGCTCTCGACCGCGCCAGGCTCCGTCGGCCGGATGTCGTGCTTCTCGACATCACCATGCCGGAGATGGACGGGTACGAAGTCGCGAAGCGCTTGCGCCATGAGCTTGGGCTCGGCGACGCATTCCTCATCGCCCTCAGCGGTTACGGGGAAGATCGGCACCTCCGCCGCGCCCGCGAAGCGGGCTTCGATCAGCACGTCACCAAGCCTGTCGATACCACCACGCTCGAGGAGCTGCTGGAGCCCCAGGCTTAACTGCGCTCTCAAGCCGGGCGCGATACTTGGCTTGATGCCGGGGGACTTCGACACCGTCAAAGAGCGCGTGGACATCGTTCAGCTCGTCGGAGAGCGGGTCACCCTCAAGAAAGTCGGCCGCGCGTATTCAGGTCTCTGCCCTTTCCACTCCGAGAAGACGCCCTCGTTCACCGTCGACCCCGATCGGCGGACCTATCACTGTTTTGGCTGCGGGCGTCACGGTGACGTCTTCACCTGGCTCGAGGAGCTTGACGGGCTCGAGCCTGTCGAAGCTCTCAAGGTGCTCGCCGAGCGGGCCGGCGTCGAGCTGACCACTCGGCGCGATCCGGCAGAGATGGAGCGCGAGAAGCGGCTCCTTGCGGCGAACGACACGGCGCACTTCTACTTTCGCCAGGCCCTGCGGGGCACCGACCGCGGGAAAGAGGTCGCCCGTTACATCACTGACCGCGGCATCCGAGCGGAAACGGTCGAGAAATTCGGTCTTGGCTATGCCCCGGACAGCTGGGACGGACTCGTCGGCTACCTCCGGAAGAAGGGGTACTCCGACGACGAGGCTGTCGCCGCCGGCCTCGTCGGCCGGAGCGATCGGGGAGCCTTCGATTGGTTCCGGGACCGCCTCATCGTCCCGATAAAGGACGGCCGGGGCCGGATCATCGCTTTCGGCGGCCGGGCCATTCGCGCCGACCAGCGCGGCAAGTACGTCAACTCGCAAGGGACGGTCCTCTTTAACAAGAGCGCCACCCTGTACGCGCTCGACACCGCCCGGGCCGCGATCCGGAAGGAGCGCGCAGCCGTGATCGTCGAGGGGTATTTCGATGCCATCGCCCTCCATCAGGCAGGTTTCGAGAACTCGGTGGCCTCGATGGGAACCGCGCTCACGGAGGACCAGTACCACGTGCTGGACGCGATGCGGATCGAGCGGGCGATCGTCGCGTTCGACGGCGACGCCGCGGGGCAGAACTCCGCGGAGCGAAGAGGGATCGACCTCGCCCAGCAGGTCCAGCGTGCCGTTCGCAGGGCCGGCCGCGGGGCGGTCACTGCGACCACGGGCCTTTCCGTCTACGTCACCGTCCTGCCACCGGACACTGACCCAGACGTCCTTGCGCGCCGCGATCCCGAGCGGCTTCGGGCCTTGCTGTCGGAGGCGAAACCGGTGCTCGAGTTCGTGCTCGACCGGATCTCCCAGCGCAGCGATCTGGAAAGGCCGGAGGGAAGACGGCGGTTCCTGGCCGAGGCGCTGCCGCTTGTCGGCGGCGAGCCGGATCAGCTCACGCGGGAGCTCTACCTCGGGACCCTCTCGTCATTGACCGGGATCGATCAGGAGACCCTTCGCCTTCAGGCGGCGACTCTGCCCCCGGCGGCGCAGCGGCCCTCGGCGGCGGTCAATGAGACTCCTGCGAAACAAACGGCCCCCGCCGAGCGTTACCTAATGGCACTATTGATCCGATTTCCAGAAGAGGCAGCGCGAACCGAACTTGACCCCGGCGACCTCGACGACCCCGACCACCGAGCGATTCTCGAAAGGCTCAAGGCGGGGAAGCATCCGACTTCTGACCTGCCGGCTCACCTTGCCGCCAAAGCCGCGGCCCTTGGCGCATCAGCGCCTGAGCTCGAAGGGGAAGAGGACGTCGCACAGGCGGTCGAAATCGCTGCGCTCGGACTTCGGGAACGAAACGTGCGGCGCCGCATGAAGAACGCGCAGGGTCAGCTTGCGCGGGCGAATGGCGGTGACGTAGGTGCGGTGGACGGAGAGGTCGCTCAGCTGGCGAACGAGCTCGCGGAGCTCATGCACCGCCGGGAGCGACACACGGTTTTACACGCGGCTGACGCCGACGAGAGGGATGAATGAAAAGCACGACTAAGGAAAAGGAAGCCACGACGGCCACGGCGCCGGCGCCTGAGCGCGGGATCCACCCGGAGCACCGCGAGGCGGCCGAGCGTCTCATCGCGCGCGGGCGCCAGCAGGGCTACGTCACGCAGGAGGACATCGTTCGGGCGATCCCGGACGCCGAGCCCGGCGAGGTCGAGGAGCTGCTCACGACCCTCGACGACAACAACGTCGAGATCCTCGAGGCCGAGCGCTCGCCCACGTGGGCCCAGGTCAAAGAGGAAGAGGAAGAGACCGAGGAGCTGCAGCGCGAGGACTCGATCGCATCGGTCCTGGCGAGCGACCTCATCAGCGTCGACGACCCGGTCCGCATGTACCTCAAGGAGATCGGTAAGGTCCCCCTGCTCACCGCGGAGGAAGAGGTCAACCTAGCCAAGTCGATCGAGCTTGGCGAGCAGGCGCTCGTCTCGCCGGCGCTGTCGGTGATCCACCTCTACGAGCTCGGGGTCGAGGTGAAGAAGCGCATGGCCCTCGGCCGCCCGAAGGAATTCGTGGACGAGGCCACTCGCTTCACGAACAAGTCGCTCCGCTTCACGCTCGGCGACGAAGAAGGCGGCAAGGAGCTGAAGCGCGTCGCGAACCGGCTCCTCAAGCTGCGCGACCCGCTGCAGGGCGAGGCGAACAGCAAAGAGATCAGCTACGAGGCGAAGGTCCTCATCGACGAGACCGTCGCCCTCATCGACGCTGCGCGCCGCGATCCCGAGCGCCTCGCGTTCCGGATACTGCCGCAGTACGCGAAGATCCACGGGCCGGCTGAAGGCGCTGAGCGTCTCGGCGAGCTCGTCATGCTCGGCGCGGAGCTGCGCGACATCCTCGTCAAGCACCTCGACAAGCTCGCGCAGCTCGACTCTGACGAGCAGCGCGCGCTGCGGCGTCTCGCCGACGAGCTCATCCAGAAGGGCGACGACGCACGACACAACCTGACCGAAGCGAACCTTCGCCTCGTCGTGTCGATCGCGAAGAAGTACATCGGCCGCGGCATGAGCTTCCTCGACCTGATTCAGGAGGGGAACATCGGTCTCATCCGGGCCGTCGAAAAGTTCGACTATCGCAAGGGCTACAAGTTCTCCACGTACGCGACGTGGTGGATCCGCCAGGCGATCACACGTGCGATCGCGGACCAGGCGCGGACGATCCGCATCCCGGTCCACATGGTCGAGACCATCAACAAGCTCATCCGCGTCTCGCGTGGACTCCTTCAGGAGCTCGGCCGCGAGCCGACCGCCGAGGAGATCGCCGAGCGGATGCTCATCACCGCCGACAAGGTCCGCGAGATCGTCAAGGTCTCGCAGGAGCCGGTCTCGCTCGAGACGCCGATCGGCGAGGAAGAGGATTCGCACCTCGGGGACTTCATCCCCGACAACCAGGCCCTCGCGCCGAGCGACGCCGCGTCACACAAGCTCCTCAAGGAGCAGGTCGAGTCGGTCCTCGAAGGACTCACTGGCCGTGAGCGCCGCGTGCTGCAGCTGCGATTCGGTCTCGAAGACGGGCGCACCCGGACGCTCGAAGAGGTGGGCCGCGAGTTCAACGTCACGCGAGAGCGCATCCGTCAGATCGAGGCGAAGGCGCTTCGCAAGCTGCGGCACCCCTCGCGGAGCCGCAAGCTCAAGGACTACCTGGAGTAGCGAACTCTGCGGAATGGAAAGAGGGGCGCCGTTGAGGCGCCCCTCCTTTTGTCAGTCGCCGCCCTTTGTTCGCGTTGATATGTATAGGTCGAAGCCGAGCGCGCCTGGACGATCCGAGGCGAAGACGAGCGTTCGTCCGTCGCGCGAGAGTGTCGGTTGCGCATCCGTCCCTGCTGAGTTGATCGACAGCAGTGTTGGCCTGCCCCACACGGCATCGCGGTCCTCACGGCTCGAGGTCCACAGATCAGTGACCGCAGAGCCGGGGCGATCGGAGAAGAAGAACGCCTCGCGAGCATCCTTTCGTATGGTGATACGTTGCTCGGCGCTGGCGCTGTTCAATTCGGCGACGAGCATTGGCGTTCCGAAAGTGCCGTCCTTCTGGCGCACGCTCGCGTAGAAGTCCTGCGAGCCTCCGCGATCGCTGTTGAAGTAAAGGATCTCCTGGTTGCCATGTTCGACCAGCGCCGGTCCCGCATCGAAAGAAGCGGAGTTGATTGGCGTACCCAAGTTTGTCGGCGCCTGCCACGCGAAGTCATCGTTCGGATTCGCGCGGAAAGACATCCAGATGTCGTTCCCGCCGACCCCTCCGGTTCGATTGCTATTGAAGAACATCCAGTGCCCGTCGCGAGAGAAGTTCGGCACATTGTCCATCGCAGTGCTATTCACTGTCGGCCCCAGGTTCACGGGTGTCTGCCATGGCGCGTTCTTGTCCGCCCGCTTCGCGACCCAGAGGTCAGCGAGGCCGGACCCTCCGGCTCGGTTCGAGCCGAAGTAGAGGCTGTTCCCATCCGGCGAGAGCGCCGGTCCGAACTCGCCAGCCGCGGAATTGATCGTCGCGCCGAGATTGGTAGCTGCAGACCATGGACCGAACTTCGAGTCGCCATCGTCGGAGGCGGCAGCTCCGGGCGACGTAGAAGCGAGGACGAGGATCGTTGCAAGCGTGACAATGACCTGGAGTCTCTTCACGGCCTTCCCCCATATGCGCTCCGGTTTGATCGCGCGGATCGTCCGATCAACCGGTCGCCGACGACGGTATAGCGCCCGTCAACCTCGGCGTCATCGCGATCGCCGTTCTTATTTCTGTTTCGACGAGCCCCAGCGGTCGTAGCTGACGAGCTCTGAGATCGGCTTGCGCCCGCGCATCGGTCCAGTGGGGCGCGGATCCTTGATCGACTTTGGCCGGCCGATCATCACAATCTGCCGCGCCGTCAGATCGCTCGGGATCCCGAGGATCCGCTTCGCCTCGGCATCCTGCTCCGGGCCGCCGAACCAGGCGGTGCCGCCGCCGTACCCGAGCATCGTCGCGCCGGTCAGCAGACGCTCGGTGAGGCGACCTTCGTCGTACGCCCCGAACATCCCTTCAGCGCCCTGGAGAACGATCGCGATCCCAATGGGCGCGCCGGCGAGCCAGCCGATCGGTGGGCGCAAAGCTCCGAGCTTCTGCAGGCGATCCTTGTCGCGCACGACGATGAACCGCCACGGCTGGCCGTTCTTCGCGCTTCCCGTCCAGCGCGCGAGCTCCAGCAGCTGGTCGACGACGTCGTCTGGCACCGGCTCGGGCGAGTACTGACGAATCTGCGATACCCGACGGATGGGCTCGAGCGCCCTCGAACGGTCGCGGCTTTTCGGCATGCAGGTGCGATGATGCCCCTGATGAAGGAAGTCGACTCGGGCGAGCTCGAACGACTCGCGTCGGCGCTCCGCCTCGCCGAGTCCGCCCTCGAGGAAGCCCTCGAGGCTGCGGAGAACCTCGGAAACTTCGATCGGCGCTTCGACGTCCCTCGCGCGGTCGGCGGGGCGCAACGCCTCGTCGGCAACGCGCTCGAGGCCGTGGATGCAGCACGGAGACCCGGGTGATCGAGACGCCCATCGCGACGACGCAGGGCGTGAGCCGCCGGCGCGATCGAATCTGGGGATGGACCGCAGGGATTGCGGGTGTGATCGTTGGGGTCGGCTCCGCCGTGGTAGCGATCCTCGTCGAGGGCGCTAACGCGTACGAGTCGAGCCCCTATCCGCCCTTCTTCAGCAAGCGACAGCTGCTCGCGTACGACGTGTTCCTGGTGCTCGTGGTGGCCGTGGGCGCCCTGTTTGGTGTCGCTGCACTCGGCCTCGCACGGCGCAGCCGTTTTCCGCGTACCGACGCGCTCGGCGCGGGACTCGTCGGGACGATCCTGATGCTCCTCGGGTCGGCCCTGGTGTTCACGCGCCTCGTCGCGATCGTGCGCGCCGAATGACGCCGGTCCAGCCCTTAGGATCGATCAATGCGTAGCGTTATCGGTAAGCGGCTCGTCGACGTCGACGTCGGTTAGATCGCCGCATTAGCCGGCGCATTCCCCCACGTTCTGATCGACGTGGGCGCGGGCGACGGCGGCTATGTTCTGCATCGCGCGCGGACCGAGCCGAGGACGTTCGCGATCGCGATCGACGCGAGCCCCGACGCGCTTGCGAGGGGAGCCTGGAGCGCGAAGCGGGCGCACCTCGCGAACGCGGCGTTCCTCGTTGAAGGCGCCGAGCGCCTACCGCCGGAGCTGGCATGCCTCGCGGACGAGGTCACGGTTCACTTTCCGTGGGGGTCGCTTCTGCGCGGACTTCTCGACGGAGCGAGCGCCGTCGTTGGATCGGTCGCCGGGCTGATGAAAAACGGAGCGGAGCTTCGCCTGCTCGTGTCATCTGCGGTGCGCGACGGATTCGGCGAGGTGACTCCATCCGTCATCACCTCGCGATGCGCGAACTACGTTCAATACGGCCTTCGTCTCGTCGATGCGCGATGGGCTTCGAGCGAGGTCGTCCGCGATAGCCGGTCGGCGTGGGCGAAGCGGCTCGGAGTCCGTCGAACGCGGCCGGCCGTCATCGCGCGCTATCGTCGCGACGCCACCTAGGAGGTTCGCCGTGTGTCACCCCGAGGTACCGGTCGGCGCACCGATCCCCGACGTTCGCGTCAAGGACGCGACCATTCCGGTGGAGGGCGGTGCTATGCCCGGGCTGCTCGCGTTGCCCGAGCGCAGACCAGCGCCGGGGATCCTGATCATCAACGACGTCTTCGGAAGAAGTCCGTTCTACGACCAGCTCGCGCGGCGCCTCGCACAGGCGGGCTTCGTTGCCGCGACGCCGGAGTACTTCTTCCGCGAGGGTTCATTGCCTGAGCCGACGCGAGAGGCGGCGGTGGCGCGATCCAAGCGCCTCGATTTCAAACGCTGGGGCCGCGATATGTCCGCCGCCATCGAATGGCTCCGCGCGCAACCCGAAGCGAACGGCGCGGTCGGCACGATCGGGTTCTGCATGGGCGGGACGCAGGCGCTGCTGCTCGCGGCGCGGCGCGACGACCTCGCCGCGACCGTCTCGTACTACGGATTTCCCGCGGATGCGCGCACCGATGCCTCACCGATCGAGGTCGCTACGAAGATGCACGGCCCGATCCTCGGCCACTGGGGCGATCAGGATACGGGCGCGGGGATCGACAACGTCGAAAAATTGCGGGGCGCGCTCGAAGGCGCCGGGGTAGAGCATGAGTTCCATATCTATCCGGGCCTCGGTCACGGTTTTCTCAAGGCGTCGCTCGAAGATTCCAAGACGCCCGGCTACGAGCAGGCGTGCATGTCGTGGCACCGCACCCTCGAGTTCTACCGGCGATCGTTCGCAGGAATACCAGCGACCGCTCGCTAGACGCGCCGTGCTACGGTTCCGCGGATTTACCGCGCGCAATGCAGGAGGGGGAGCATGAAACAGTCCGCCGTTTCTTTCACCGTGATCGCGTTATTGCTTGCGACGATCGTCTTTGCCGGACCGGCAAGCCAAGCTCGGACGTCTAGCGATTCAGGCAGCGCGGCGCGGGCCGACGCAGTGCCGCTGCCGTCGGTCACCGACTTCCAGTTCATCAAGACCGGCACGACGCCTCCGACGGAGGCCGACTGCGAGGCGGTCGGGCGCACGTGCTTCACGCCACAGGCGATCCAGTCCGCCTACAACATCGGACCTCTCTACGCGCAGGGCCTGAACGGTCGGGGTCGGACCATCGCCGTCGTCGACTCGTACGGCAGCGACACCATGGCGCACGACCTCCACGTGTTCGACCAGGCGTTCGGCCTCGCGCCGATGTGCGGCGAGGAGGGGGTCACCTGCACGACAGGGATGCCCAGGTTCAGTGAACTCGCTATCAACGGGTCGCCGGCGACCAATCCTCAGCCGGGCAGCGGGACCGGGCTCGAGAACAAGAGCGCGTGGGCGCTCGAGGTCGCACTCGACGTCGAGACCGCTCACGCCATCGCGCCCGGCGCCAACATCCTGCTCGTCCACTCGAACAACGCCGAGACGCTCGGCGTTCAGGGGTTCCCGCAGATGATGAAGGCCGAGGACTACGTCGTCACGAACCATCTGGCCGACGTCATCTCGCAGAGCTTCGGCTCGGCCGAGGACGCGTTCAGCAGCTCCCAGTCACTCGAGAATCTCCGTTTCGCGTTCAAGAACGCCGCCGCGAATGGCGTCACCGTGCTGGCCTCATCGGGCGACGGCGGCACCGCTAACGGCACAAAGCAGCCCACCGCGAAGGGCGGCAACCTCATCCCGTTCCCGACGGTCTCGTGGCCGGGGTCGGACCCGCTCGTGACCGGCGTCGGCGGCACGTACCTGTGCACCGATCCATTCGCGACGACGAACCAGCCGCGGACGAACTACATGAAGCCGGGCATCGGCGCGAAGTGCGGCAGCAACACGTATAACCCCGGAGGCGTGAACGCCGAAGTCGCCTGGACGTTCTCAGGCGGTGGATTCAGTCACATGTTCGCTAAGCAGAGCTGGCAGAACACGCTCCCCGCGGGGAGCACCGCGATCGGAGCGATGCGCGGCGTACCGGACGTCGCGTTCCAGGCGAGCGCCGGGACCGGCGCGCTCGTGTACCTCTCGCTCCCGCCGGACGGCAACGGCAGCAACGTGAACAACACGGGCTGGTACGACATCGGTGGCACATCGCTCTCGTCCCCGCAATGGGCAGGGCTGGTAGCCATCGCGGGACAGATCAACGGCGGGTCGCTCGGTCCGATCAACGCGGCCCTCTACAAGATCGGCGCGAGCGCGACTCGCTACGCCGCCGACTTCTTCGACATCGCCACTAATAACACCAATCAGGGTGACCCGAGCATTCCGGGCTATCCCGCGACCAAGGGTTGGGACCCGGTCACCGGCTTGGGTACACCCAACGCCGCGCATCTCGTTCCCGATCTCGTCGCCGCGCTGCACGGCAACTAGCGGCGCGCGCAATAAGAGAGGGGCGGGCTCGATGCCCGCCCCTCTTCCCTGCGTCGATGAAGTGGGGTTAGCTTGACTTGCTCGCGACCAGTGTTCCGGCCTGCTTGTCGTGGAAACCCTGTTTGCGTGGATCGGTCGCGGCGGTGTAGAGCAGGTAGATGTAATACAGAAAAACGATCAGACTGACGATCGCGCCGAGGCCCCCGCCGACCTGCGTGCCAAACAGCGAGTTGAGGACGGAGGGGCCGAACAGATACGCCCACCGCATCGTCGCCTGATTCCAGTTGAGCGTGCTGCCGTCCGCCGCGTTCACCGTGGAAAGCCCGAGGATCCGCTGTCCGGGTGAGGCGCGCCATGCCGTCCAGGAGTAGCCGAAGTACACGAAACCGATCACCGCGTAGATGATCGCCCGCGTGAGACCGCCAACGATCGTGGTGTCGCCCACGATCGACGCGAGGATGACCTGAATGAGTCCGAGGACGATCGCGTCGATGATGAAAGCGATGACACGCGCGCCGATCGCGGCGGGCGCGAGCGCGCTTGATGCCGCTTGAACCGACAAAATGGGACTCCCTTCCTTGGCGGCGTTGCCGCCGGACACACTTTCGCGGGGAGCATAGCGGGGGACTCCTAGCGTTTCGGTCTCGGTTCGGTCCAAGCGGCGTCGGCAGGGAGCTCCGCGCGCAGGATGGGTTCGAGCGCCCGTGCGTATGCCGCAATGCGTTGCCCGACGCGCTCCAGGAAGGTCCGGTCGAGCGTCGCGAGGGCGACGGGCTCCCAGACGCGGGCCCAGCCTTTGTCCCAAGCCTCGATCCGCACTTCGGCACCGAGAGCCCGCCGGATCGCGCGCTCGCGCGCGCGGAAGGCAGCGAGGAGACGAGCGTTCGTCAGGGCATCGGCTTCGAAGTGCAATCCGACCTCGATCACTCCGAGCCGTTCACGGATCCACGCTTCGTAATGGAGCTGCTTGTTGCCCGACCAGAGCTGTGCCATGTACGACCAGGCGGTGGCGTGAAACGGTAGATGGCCCGGTGCGGTGCCGGCCTGCACTATCTCCACGACGCCGCGGAGGAACGTTCGCTGATCGAGCCTAGGGAGTGCGGGCGCGGAGGACGAGGTCGATCGCGCCGGTGAACGCGGGCGCCGCGACGCCCGCGAGCGCGACGAAGGTGAGGCCGCGGCGTCGCGTCGGGCGCTCAACGACACGCCAGATCCGATTTGCGACTGAAGCGCCGACCGCCATAAGCGGTGCGGCGAGGAGCGCACCGCCGAGAGTGAACGGCCGGTCCCAGATGATCGCCGTCGCGATGCCGAA
>Ga0209689_1003821_pt1 | contig 11037 bp, 10 predicted proteins | sample GraSoiAngelo_149_FD_187119 | JGI IMG/M metagenome (GOLD analysis project Ga0209689, IMG submission 187119) | Grasslands soil microbial communities from the Angelo Coastal Reserve, California, USA - 14_1009_09_30cm (SPAdes) (version 2) | ecosystem: Environmental > Terrestrial > Soil > Grasslands ...
GGCGGAAGCGCCGGTGCTGGACGACAGCACGCACCGTGCCTGGACCGAGGGCTACCGCCTGGTCAACCAGCTGTTCGCCCAGCAGATCGTCCGCGAAGCCCGACGCGGCCGGAAGCGCCCCCTCGTGCTCTCCCACGACTATCACCTCTACCTGGTGCCGCGGCTCGTCCGGCGCGAGCTGCCGGACGCGGTCATCCAGCATTTCGTCCACATCCCCTGGCCGACGCCGCAGTACTGGAAGGTACTGCCGCATTACATGCGCGACGAGATCATGGACGGCCTGCTGGCGGCGGACATCATCGGGCTGCAAACCTACTCGGACGTGCGCAACTTCCTGCTGACCTGTGAAGAAAACATGGGGCTGCCGGTGGATCTTCGCCAGCAGACCGCGTTCTATCGCGGCCGCACCGTCTGGGTGCGTCGCTATCCGATCTCGATCGACGTTCGCGAGTTCGAGCGAAGCGCCGCCAGCCCGGCGGTGGAGCGGGCCGAGCGCGAGGTGCTGCGCTGGCGCCCGGAGCAACTCGTCTACCGGGTTGACCGCATGGACCTGTCCAAGAACATCATCCGCGGGTTCATCGCCTACGAGCGACTCTTGCATGCCCATCCCGAGTGGCACCGCCGCGTCATTTTCTGGGCGATGCTGCAGAAGACCCGCCAGAATGTTCCGGAATATCGCGAGTACGCCCGCCAGGTGGTGCAGACCGCACGCTTCATCAACGGCCGTTTCGCGTCCGGCGACTGGCAACCAATCCGCCTCGAGCTCCGCGACGATATGAACCGCGCGGTGGCCGGCTACAAGCAGTTCGACGTCTTGCTCGTCAATCCCATCTACGACGGCATGAACCTGGTGGCGAAGGAAGGGATCACGGTCAACCGCCGTGGCGGTGCGCTGGTCCTCTCGGAGAATGCGGGCACACACGAAGAGCTTGGCGAGTGGGCGATCACCATCAATCCCTTCGACGTCGATGCCACGGCGCAGGCCCTTCACCGGGCGCTGCTGATGGATCCGGTCGAACGCCACGCGCGCGCCGAGAAGATGCGAGCCGTGGTGCAGCAGAACGACGTCGCGCGCTGGATCTCGGCGCAGCTGCAGGACATTCGCGACCTGGTCGAGCCGCTGGCGGCGCGGCAGCCCGAGGTGGCGACAGAGGACACGATCGCCGTGGGGCGCGAGGGCTCGATCTAACCTAACCTGGCGGTGCGGAGCCGCGCTTAGGCGGGCTCAGGCCCAGAGATGGCGGGCGCCGGCGAGCTCGGGAAACTCGGTCTCCGGGATCTGGAGCCGGCCCTGCACCGCCGCTTCCATCAGAGAGAAGATGACCTTGACGCCGGCGAGGTTGATGCCGTGGACGGTGGTCAGCTCCCGGATGAGGCGGATGCGCTCGATATCGCGGCGCGAGTAGCGGCGCCGCTGGGTGGGGGTCCGTTCGGGCGCGATCAGGTTTTCGCTCTCGTAGACGAACAGCGTGCGCGGCTCGATGTCGAACATGTCCGAGACTTCGCTGGACTTATGCGGCAAGGCCAAGGGGGACCCTCCAGAACGCAATACTGTAAACCATTATATCCAACATATCAACATTAGTGATAAACCGCCAAGGGCGACGACGTTTGCGCGAATTGTGGCGAGACGTGGGAGCAGTGTGACGAAGCGGTAAAGGTCACCCAATGACTGTGCGGGGGCATATCACCTTAGCCGTGGGACCCCGCGCTTGAACGCGTCCGAACTTGCCGATAGTGTCACGCCCGAACGGCGCGGGAGCCGACCCCTCGAGCATGTCGGGCATCTTACGGCAAGTCACGGCGTTTGGAGGAAAGGTAGTGCTGGGCGTGATGCTTTTCGCGCTCCTCACACCCCCCTTCGGCCTGCGCGCCTACCTCGAGGCGCGCGCGCAGGAGCAAGCCCAGGCCGCCCAGGTGATCCACAGCTTCGGCCGCCCGGTCGCCGCCGTGGTCAAGGCGCCCGTCACCGCCCGGCCCTTTGCGCAGGCGCCTCGTTCACCGCTCGACGGCGTCAAAGGCAAGGGCGCCTGGCTGATGATCTTCGACGGCGACTGGAATGACCCCGATGCCGACCGCGCGGCGGCTATCGTCGATGCCGCGGTTCGCGCCGACCTCAGTCATCTCTACATTCGAATCGCCGACTCGCGACACCACTTCTACGGCGCCTCGGCGCTGATGGACCTGCTGCCGATCGCGCACGCGCACGGCCTGAGCATCCTCGGTTGGATCGAGCCGATGCTCGACGATCCGACGTCCGACACGGCCGACGCGCTGGCCGCAGCGCAGTTCGAGGAGCAGGGTCAGCGCCTGGACGGGCTGGCACTCACGATCGAGGGCGACAGCACTTCGGATCCAAATGTCGGTCAATACCTGTCGGGAATCCGCGGCGGCATTTCCGGTATGAACGGGCTCGGCGAGCGCTACCTGTTGATTGCCAGCACGCTGCCCACTCCCTACGATCATCCCGGCTACGCCTACGCGACGATGTCCCGTTTCTGCCAGGTCTTCGCGCCGATGGTCTACTGGCGCGCGACCGGATTACCGCAATACAGCGGTCCGGACGGAACGCGCGCCTACGTCGACACCGTCTTCGCCCAGTTCCGTGATCCGGGCGTCAATCCCTACAAGCGTCCGCTGACGATCACCGCGCAGGCGTACGACGCCGCCCCCGAGTACGGCACGCCGGGGGCCCCGCCGGGCGATGAGATCGTGACCTCGATGAACGAGACCCGCGCCCAGGGCGGCATCAGCTGGTCGTACTACCGGCTCGCGAACGCCGACAATGGCGTGACCGGCGAGGAGCAGCAGGCCATCACCGCCTTCCCGTTCTGGCAGCGATACGGCACGGGCGGCATCGCGGCGAAGGCGTTGATCGCGTTACCCGACCAGCCAGTCGCGTACTAAGGAGAGGGGTTGAGGAAATGAAAACGTTGTTTCGCCGTCTTCATGTCCCGTCGGTGTTACGCCGCAAATGGGTGGTGATGCCGGCGATCGGCGTGCTGGCCTTGCTGCTCCTCGGTGGGCTCTGGTTCCTCGGCCACTCGGGCGCCAACACGGTCTGGAACCAGCCCAGCGTGCCGATCAGCGACGTCCTCGATCGCGTCGACCGTGGTCAGATCGCCGCCGCCAGCATCACCGGGCAGCGCATCCTGCTGATGGATACCTCGGGCCGGCAGTCGTGGACGATCGAGAAGGAATCGTCGATGGGCGCGACCGAGCAGTACCTGCGCGGTCACAACGTGAAGGTCGCGGTTCAGTCCACTGATGAGACGTCGGTCGCGACCGTGCTCCCCAACCTGCTGGGCCTGCTCGTCCTCCTGGCGCTACTGTTCATGCTGTTGCGGCGATCGAACCTTCTCGGAAACCCGATGGGGGCGATGACCAAGCACCTGGCGGAGTCGCGAGCCGGCGAGGGCGAGCCGGTCACCTTTTCCCAGGTGGTCGGCGTCGACGAGGCAAAGCACGAGCTCGAGGAAGTCGTCGAGTTCCTCAAGGCGCCCGGCAGCTTCGGTCAGCTGGGGGCACGCATGCCGCGCGGCATCCTGCTCGTGGGCCCGCCGGGTACCGGCAAGACGCTCCTCTCGCGCGCGGTTGCGGGCGAGGCCAAGGTTCCCTACTACTCGCTGAGTGGCTCGGACTTCGTCGAGATGTTCGTCGGCGTCGGCGCGGCGCGCGTGCGTGACCTCTTCAAGCACGCCAAGAAGAATGCGCCGTGCATCGTCTTCCTCGACGAGATCGATGCGCTCGGCCGCAAACGCGGCGGCGCGCAGATCCGGACCAACGAAGAACGCGAACAGACCCTGAACCAGTTGCTGGTCGAGATGGACGGCTTCAATACCGACTGCGCCGTGGTCGTGATCGCGGCCACCAACCGCCCGGACGTGCTCGACCCGGCGCTGCTGCGCTCTGGCCGCTTCGACCGGCGGGTCGCGATCGACGCGCCCGACCTCAACGGCCGGCGCGCCATCTTGAGCCTCTACGCGGAACACAAGCCCCTCGCCGAGAACATCGACCTCGACGTGGTGGCGCGGCAGACGCCCGGTTTCACCGGTGCCGACCTGGCCAATCTCCTCAACGAGGCCGCCATCCTGGCGGCACGCAACAAGAAAATGGCGATCGGCAGTGCCGAGCTGGAAGAAGCCAGCCTGCGGGTGATGGCAGGCCCGGAAAAGCGCAGCCGCATGATCACACCGGAAGAGAAGGCGATCATCGCCTACCACGAGGTCGGCCACGCGCTGGTGATGAAGTCGATTGCCAAGAGCGATCCGGTGCACAAGGTGTCGGTGGTCTCGCGCGGCCAGGCGCTGGGCGTCACCATCCAGCTGCCGCTCAAGGACCGCTACCTGACCTCGAAGTCCGAGCTCAACGCGCGTATGGCCGCCGCCATGGGCGGCCGCGCCGCCGAGGAGATCATCTTTGGCGACGTCACCACCGGCGCCAAACAGGACATCGAACAGGCCACGAGCATCGCGCGCCAGATGGTATGCGAGTTCGGGATGAGCGAGCGGCTTGGCCTGGTCACGCTGCACCGGAAAGGCGATGGCGACAGCCAGTTCTTCTCAGAGTTGACGGCGGCCGACGTCGACGCCGAGGTCAAGGCCTTGACGGATGCGGCCTATCAGCAGGCTTACGACATCTGCCACAGCCGTCGCGCCACCCTGGAACGGATCGCCGAGCACCTGCAGATCGTGGAGACGATCGATGGCCCGGAGCTGGACCGCCTGCTCCTGGGGGAGGCGGTCCCACCGACGATCGCGGTCTCGCCCGAGGTCAAGTCGGCAGTCGCCGCCCGCATCGCTGCAGCGGAAGCCCACGACTGGGAAGAAACGTCGAGCGGCTCAGCCAACGACAGCGAGGGATTGCCGCCGATCGCCGCGACCTAAATAATTTCCTCGTAGAGGTCGTAGACCTGCTTGAGGTCGTCCGGCGGCTTCACGCCGCCATTCTTCAAGGACTCGAGCAGCATGAGGATGTACTTGACGCCGGCCAGGTTGACGCCCTTCTCCCGCGTCAGTTGCTGAATCACCTGTAACTTTCGCACGTTGCGTTGCGAGTAGCGCCGGCGGTTGGTGGCGGTGCGATAGGGCTCGATCAAGCCGAGGTCCTCGTACATCATCAGGGTTCTCGGATGGGTCTCCAGGATCTCCGATGCGACGCTGATGGTATAGAGGGGCTTGTCCAGGTCGAAGGCTCCGCCGATCCGGGGATCGCGATTGTGGACCAAGCGATCTATTCCTTGACCCAATCCTGGACGCCGCGACTCAGGCTGGCGGGCGTGGTCTCCGACTTGATCAGGTAATCGAGCGCGCCGAGCTTCAGGCCGCGGTCGACGAGCTCTTTTTCGCCGTAGTTGGAAAGGATGATGACCGGGATGTTGCGCGTGACGCCGTCGGAGCGGAGGTTCTCGAGCACCGCGAATCCGTCCATCTTGGGGAGTCGGATGTCGAGGAAGACGATGTCGGGGACCTGGTTCTTGGCGTGGTCGAGGCCCTCCTCGCCGGACTTCGCCACGGTGACCCGGTAGCCGTCCAGCTCCAACTTGAGCTTGTACATCTCGGCCACCGCGGGGTCATCTTCGATGAACAGGACGTTTACGTCCTCGTCGACTACCTCACTCATGTCCCCTCCAGATCGCAAAAAATGGATATCACGCCTGTCACCTTTCCCCCCTGTCCACCGGTGGTTAGTATATCGCACCTTCCCGCAAATACCTGAATTTGCGAGAGTGCGGCCCGATCGGCGGGCGCTTCCAGGACACGTGATACGATGGCTGGTACTTCTAATGGGATACATGCGAGGACTCACGCATGGCGCCATCGCCGGAGCGATCCTCGCGCTTCTCTACGCCCCTGATTCGGGCGTGAATACGCGGCGGCGGGTGTCGCGGCTGCTGGGTCAGGCGGAGGCCATGCTGTCCTCCGACAGCGGCGCGGCGGCAGGCTCGGCGGCGACGCCCCGGCGGCGAGCAGCAGGCGGAACAGAAAGTAAGGTCAGGCGGCCATAGGGAGGACGACGATGGATCAGACGGTAGAGAAGACGGTCGATCGGTTGAGCGACCTGCTGGAGCGGGCCAACAAGGCCGCGCAGGATTTCGAGGTGAAGGACCGCCTCTCGGACGCGGTCTCGGCGCTGCGCCGCACCCGCATCACCCAGGACGATGACAGCGGCGTGGAACGGTTCGTGACCGGGCTCCTGATCGGGGTCGCGGTCGGCTTTGGGCTCGCCTTGCTGCTCGCGCCCAAGTCGGGTGAGGAGCTGCGCGACGACCTGATGCAGCGCGGCATCGAGCTACGCGATCGCGCCGGTGAGCTGGCCTCGCGCCGGCCGTTCGGTGACGGCGAGCAGGGCCGCACCGAGAAGGCCCCCAGCGACCAGACGGGAATGGCCTGAGCTAAGTCGCCGGTTCGTCGTCAGTCGTGCGGCTTGCACTGGGGGTCGAGCGGCAGGCAGACGGTCGGTGATGGCGTCGGTGTTGGGGCCGGCGCGGGTGGGGGCGGCGGCGGGTTCACGATGCAATAGACGCCGTCGACCGTGATCTGGCTGTAGCTCAGCGAGTAGGGGTTGTAGTTCGCCGGCAGCTTGCACTGCGGCCACGGCTGCGCGAGCGTCTTCGGCAGGTTTTCGGTGCCCGGCAGGAAGAAGTCCTGCCCAACCTGGTGGAGGCCGGCCGGCACGGGATACCACTCGTCGGGGGCGCCGCCCAGCGCCTGCGTCATGAACTTGTGCCAGATGGGCGCGGCGCCGACGATGCCGGTCGAGTTATGGCTCAGCGGCTTGTTGTCGGGGTTGCCGACCCAGACCGCCGTCGCCAGGCTGGGCGTGAAGCCGATGGTCCAGTTGTCCTTGAAGTCGTTCGTGGTACCGGTCTTGGCGGCGACGTGGCGCCCGGCCAGGGTCAGGTCGCCGTGGCAGCCGAACGACATGCAACGGTTGCGGTCATCCGACATGATCGACGCGATGATGAAGGCGACGCTGGGGTCGACGGCGCGGTACTCGTTCTTGGACGGGTCATAGGTGAAGACGTCCTTGCCAAGCCCATCCTTGATGTTGAGAATCGGGGCCTCGCGGTGCCGGACGCCGAGCGTGGCGAGGGTCGACGCGGCAGTCGCCATGTCGGCCAGGCGCACGGGATACGCACCCAGTGTCAGGCTCATGCCGTAGTCTTCGGGCTTCTTGGAGCCGCACGGTTCGCCGAGGCAGGTCAGGCCCAGGCGTGAGGCCATGTCGACCACGGCCGGGATGCCGGTGCGTAGCTCGACTTTGAGAGCGGGAATGTTGAGCGAGTTGCCCATCACCATCTTTAGTGGAAGGGTGCCGTGGAAGCGGCGGTCGTAATTCAGCGGAATGTACTTGGCAAACCCACTGACGAAGCCCGGACCATCGCCACCGGTGGGGAAGACCATGGGGTCGTCGAGGACCGGGCTCACCATGTTCACCTTGCGACTCTCGATTGCCGCGGTGTAGGTGAAGATCTTGAAGCTCGATCCGGGAGGCCGCGGCACGTCGTAGGCGAGGTTGAATTGTCCGCCCGGCCGGTTGTAGTCATCTCCACCGACCATCGCGAGAATCTCGCCGGTTTTCGGGTTCATGCTGACCAGGGCGGCGTCGTGGAAGTTGTAAAAATTCCCCTTCTGCGCGATCTGTTCATGCACGATCTGCTCCGCCATGTGCTGCAAGTTCAGGTCGAGGCTGGTGTAGACGCGGTAGCCCTTGCGGTTGTTGGCCTCGTTGTTGATGTTGTAGGGCGGCTTGGCGAGGGTCTTCAAGACATAGTCCACGAAGTAGGGCGCCTCGAACTTCGTGACCGGGGGCGTCACCTGGAGCTTGACGGCATAGGCGGCCTCGGCCTGCAAGGCGGTGATGTATTTCTCGCCGACCATCGCCGCCAGCACCTGCGCCTGCCGCTGCTTCGCCGACTGAAAGTTCACGACCGGGTTGTACTGCGTCGGCGCCTGCGGTAAGCCGGCGAGCATGGCGGCCTGCGCGAGGCTGAGGTCGTGCGCGTTGGTCTGGAAGTAGCTGCGCGCCGCCGCCTCGATCCCGTAGGTCTGACTGCCATAGAAGATGGTGTTGAGGTACATCTCGAGGATCTGGTTCTTGCTGTACTCGCGGTTCAGCTCGATGGCGAGGATCGCTTCCTTCAGCTTGCGCTGGATATCCGCGGGTGCATTAGTGCCGATGTAGACCTGCTTCACCAGCTGCTGGCTGATGGTGCTGCCACCCTGCTTGACCTGGTGGTGCTGATAGTTCGCGATCGCCGCGCGCACGATGCCGCCGATGTCGATCCCGCTGTTGGAGTAAAAGGTGCGGTCCTCGGTGGCGAGGGTGGCTTTCACCACCCAGGGCGAGATGTAGTTGAGCGGCACCACGATGCGATGGTCACCCGACTTGCCAATGTCGGCGAGCAAGGTGCCATGGCGGTCATAGATGAGCGTGTCCTGATCCATCTTGTTGGAGGCAAGGCCGCTGACCGCCGGCAGCGGACCAACCGCCTGCGCCGTGATCGCGGGGATGCCGAGCAGCGGCAGGAGGACGACGACGATCAGGCCGAGAATGACGACGCGGCGAAAGTCACGGCGACTCCGCTTGCGCCAGCGGGCGAGGTGACGCTGGCTGCGCCGACGAGCGGCTAGGCGCTCAGAAACCCGAAGATCCCGGAAAACAGGAGCCAAAGAGAGACAAGGATAACCGCTCCCCACCCCGCTCCGCTGGCGAGGGTTCGCAGCGCCGACCGGCGCTGCCGCCGGATCTGGCGTCGCCGAGCCGCGAGGGATGAGAGGCCGCTGGCGGTCGCTGGGTGAGTTGCATGCCGGATGCTTATCAAATCAGGCCCCTTAAATCGTACTATCCTGCTTCCGAAAAATTGACTTCGCCATTATAACCTAAGCGGAGCACCTTGGACGCAAGTGGCCCTGCAAATTTCCCCGTCGTGCCTGTCCAACGGGGGCGGGCGCGGTTTGGTTACGCCTGCCGGAGACCCCAGCGGCTCGCGATCGGCGCCCGTATAATGGGGCCGCCTTGTCGAGTTCGGAACCAGTGGCGAAAGCGGGGACCGTCTTCTGTCGCTCGTGCGGGAAGTCGATCGAGGCGGGCGCCCGGTTCTGTCGCTTCTGTGGCAAGTCGCAGCTGGAGCCGGTCGCCGGCTCGGCACCCACGGCATCGTCAAATCAGTCATCGACGCCGACCCGCCATCGGACGGGTGGCGCCGGTCTGGAGCAGCGGCTCGCCCAGCTTTTCCCGCGGCATCATCTTCAGGACGCGTTCACTCACCTGGGGACAATCGCGGCCTTCCTGATGGCGCTGGTCGGGTTCGTGGTCGGCTTTTTCATCAACTACAGCTGGCTCGGTACGAATTTCCTCCTCGGCTCGATCGCGTTGCTGCTGTTCATAATCCTGCGCGAATCAACCTTGAGTCACATCCGGGTGCGCAACGGGGGATCGCCGTCCGCTTCCGAGGGCCCCACCCGCTACCACGCCGGACGCCATGCGGCTTCAGCCACCGGCCCGGCGGAGGCGGCGAACGCCGAATCCTCGCCGCCCAGCGGCAGCAGGCCCCCCGCGACCCCCCGATAGAACAAGGGCGGCCCGAACCAGACCGGCTCCGGTGAATCGCCTACAGGCCCTTGTCGGGGACCGGCTCCTCCGTGGTCGGATCGCCCTGGGTCATCTCGCGACCAACCTCCTCGACCTTGCCCTTCGCCTTCTGAGCCTTGCCTTCCCATTCCATCTTCTTGTCGCCGCTCAGCTTGCCGCCGCTCTCTTTGACCTCGCCTTCGACCTTGTCACGCAACTCGCCCATGCTTTGCACCTCCGGTGGCGATACGTCGCCTGTTACACAATATTATAGTGTGGCACTACGGTTCCGTCTACTACGTGAGCGCGGAACTGGGCCGTCAAGTGAGTTCACATCTATTTACGAAACTTGCGTTGAGCTGGGAGGCCCGCGTCCCTATACTCGGGAAGATTTTCGCCGGTCGGAGATATCCCGTGGCGCTCGCTGTATTCAAGACCGGGAGGCAGACACATCATGGAGGCTCCAATGGCAACCCTTGTCAAGCGTGATACCCGACGCGACACGAATATCTCCCTCGACAAACCGATCTACACCATCAGCGTGGCGTCCGAGATCCTCGAAACGCATCCGCGGACGCTGATGATGTACGAGCACCTCGGACTCGTCGTTCCCAAGCGGACGTCCACCAACCGGCGGCGCTTCTCGCAGCGCGACGTCATGAAACTGCAAACCATCCAGAAGCTGACCCGCCATCATTCGGTCAACCTGGCCGGTGTGCGCTACATCTTGAAGCTGCTCAAGCTGCTCCAGGAGCATCAGCTTCCGTCGCCCGTCGAGCTGCGCGACCTCGACGTGTCACAGCTGGACGTCTAAAATTTTTGCGCCGCGTTTTGCAAAGCGGTGCCACTTTTTCGATAGTGCGCGCTGGATACTTTCTGATGGTCTCTGTGTTGACAAGCCAGCGGACCCTCCCTATAATTCGGCTTAGTTCTTTTGCCCCCCTCTTCGGGCCCTCCCTTCGGAGGGCCTTAACTTTTCCGGGGACTGTCACCCCGGAGCGTATGCCTTAGAAGGAGTCCGACGTATTGCTTCCCGTAAACGTCGCGAGATGTGCGAAGTTCGTCTATACTGCTTCGCGCCAAGGGGAGTGTTATGGAAAGTAAGGCGCGCCGCAACGCCGGCGCGAGCGCTGCCAGTCAGGCGGCCCAGGCCGATGAAGACCTGGTCGATGTTCTCCTCGTGGAAGACGATCCATCCGTCCTGGAGATGTACCGACTCAAGCTGGAGCTCGATGGCTATCGCGTCAACACCGCGCTCGACGGCGAGGAAGGCCTCAAGAAAGCCAGCGATCTGAAGCCGGACATCATCTTTCTCGATATTCGTCTCCCCAAGATGGACGGACTGGAAGTTTTGAGGAAATTGCGGGCACAGGATAAGACGCGCGAGATTCCGGTTATCATCCTCTCTAATTACGATGAAGAAGACCTGGTCGCGCGAGGGCTGCGGCTGGGGGCGCACGA
>Ga0209689_1003825_pt1 | contig 11033 bp, 12 predicted proteins | sample GraSoiAngelo_149_FD_187119 | JGI IMG/M metagenome (GOLD analysis project Ga0209689, IMG submission 187119) | Grasslands soil microbial communities from the Angelo Coastal Reserve, California, USA - 14_1009_09_30cm (SPAdes) (version 2) | ecosystem: Environmental > Terrestrial > Soil > Grasslands ...
GTGCCGGTGATTGCGCCCTCGCGATCACAGACTCTTCGGCGGGGAACAAGGAAATCGGCAAGGGCGCTAAAACCAACAGGCAAAGCGCCCGCACACAGCGGGCAAGCTGTGTGCTCCCCAGAGCCACCGGAGGCGATTGAGGTCAATCGCCCCTACGTAATCCGTGTCATCCGCGTAATCCGTGGTTTATCCAATCTGATTCATTCGTCCCGCCGCGGCGGGATTAGTGTTGATTCGTGCTTGCTGAAATTATTTGAATCACGCCGTGGAAGCGATCCGGCTTTTTAGACTGCTCGACCGCAATCAACGCAACACGTTTGTTGCCTGTTTCCTCGGCTGGGCGCTGGACGCGTTCGATTTCTTTCTGCTGACATTCGTGATCGTGCCGATGGCGCGCGACTTTGGCACGAGCATCGCCGATCTCACTTATGCCATTACGCTGACGCTGGCGATGCGCCCGGTGGGCGCGTTCATCTTTGGTTTGCTTGGCGACCGCTTCGGGCGGCGCATGCCGCTCATGATCGACATTGTTTTTTATTCGCTCATGGAATTGCTCACGGCGTTTTCTCCGAATTACACCTGGTTGCTGGTTTTTCGCGCGCTCTATGGAATCGGCATGGGCGGCGAATGGGGATTGGGCGCGTCGCTGGCGATGGAAACTCTGCCAACCGCAGCGCGTGGATTGTTTTCGGGAATTTTGCAGCAAGGTTACGCGTTCGGTTACCTGCTGGCGGCAATTGTCTATTGGATAGTATTTCCGTCGTTCGGGTGGCGCGGACTCTTCGTCGCAGGCGCGCTCCCGGCGTTTCTCGTGCTTTACATCCGCGTCCGCGTGCCAGAATCGCCGGTCTGGCTGCGCCGCCAAGGCCGGAGCAATTTTTGGAGCGACGCTTTGGTTGTGCTCAAACGTCACTGGGCACTTTTTCTTTATGTCATTCTGCTAATGACGGCGTTCAACGCGATGTCGCACGGGACCCAAGACATGTATCAAACGTTTCTCGGCGAACAGCGCCATTATGGGGTCACACAAAAGGCCGCGACCGGGATCATTTACGCTTTCGGCGCAATCTGCGGTGGAACGGTGGTCGGCCATCTCTCACAAAAATGGGGCCGGCGTCGCTCGATCATTTTCACTGCTGCATTCGGAATCGTGTTGATTCCTCTGTGGGTTTTTTCACCGGGTTTCACGCTTCTTGTGATCGGCGGGTTTGCCATGCAATTCATGGTGCAAGGCGCCTGGGGCATCGTGCCGGTGCACCTCAATGAACTTTCACCGAGCGCGGTGCGCGGAACTTTCCCTGGGTTTGCCTACCAGCTCGGAAATTTATTCGCCGCCAACACAGCCGTTGTAGAAGCGCAACTGGCCAATCATTTTCGTGACGCGGGTGGGCATCCGGATTACGCGAAGGCGCTCGCTCTTTTTACGCTCGTGATTTTTTTGGCGTTGATCCTGCTCGCCGCAGTCGGTCCCGAAGAGCGCGGGAAGGAATTTTGAGGATTCTCTAACCACCAATGGACACGAATAAACACGAATTTTGCACCGCACGGACACAAGGCCCTGAATCACTCCGCCTCGCCCCGCTTGCGGGGAGGGGATTGAGGTCAATTCGAGCGCGATCGGAATTTCTCGCACGTCACGAACTCATTGTGCTGCGATTCTGGAATCATCAGGTTTGCGAAGAGCTCGACAGCGTTGGAGGCGGCCTCGTTCGGAGTCCACGAGCGCTGCTTAACAAAACCCGCACCTTAATCCTCTCCCTTCGCCAAAGGGAGAGGCGAACTTCACATCAATGCCAAGCGCGCGAAAAAATTCTAGCGATGCTCAGCGGCTGGCGCTGGCCCAGTACTGCCACTGGACGATTCGCTCGATTGCTGGAGTTGTGCAGCGAGCTGAGGGGAACCCTTGTACACGCCGGCGCCGTAGCGCTGCTCGACAATCGCCTCCGCAATTCTGTCTGCGAGTAGTTCGCGATATTCCCAATCGCGCGCCTGGCCGCCTTCATTACGATTACTCAAGTACCCGCATTCCACCAGCACGGCGGGACACGTCGCATTGCGCAGCACGCGAAAATTTGCCGTGTGGATACCGCGATTTGCGGAGTGGGGGATCGTCATCAGCTTTTCCTGAATCCGGCTCGCAAGATCGAATGAGACGCCGGAATGATAGTAGGTCTCGAATCCGCGAATGCCACGCCGGCGCGAATCGTTAAAGTGTATGCTGACAAAGATTGCGTTCTTCTGCGAATTCTCAATGTTCACGCGCTCATCAAGAGGAATGAAAACATCCGAGGAACGAGTCATCACTGTTTTTAGTTGGGATTCGCGCAGTTTGCGATTGAGACGCTCGGCAACGTCAAGAGTAACCAGCTTCTCCGGCGGACCATAACGGCGATACGCGCCGCTATCTTTGCCTCCGTGTCCGGCGTCCACGACCACGCTAGAAAAAGTCTTGCTCGTGTTTTTCACCGCCCGAGTCCGCATACCTGCGCAGGCAGGTAGCAGAGCGACGAAGCCGATTGTGACGATGCGATTTACGAAGCGTGGCATTCTGATCTAATAGCAAAAAACACCCGATCTACAAAAGGTTTCTCCCCAAGCTCAAGTGAGACCGTGGCACTGCGCCGAACGTTCATCTGTTTCTCCCAATTGCATATGAAATCACTTGTGTTTTGCGCCGGTGCGCTTAAAGCCTTACCACTTTTATGATGATCCGATTTGCAATTGTTCCATTGCTGCTGGCGCTGAACTTTTCGATGTGCAAAAGGAACGAAACTGTTTCCCAGAACCCTCAGCCCGCGGGTACGTTATCGCCAGCGCCGGGTGCCGCGACCTCTGGCGGCAGTCCTGGCGTCGCACCGGTAGCGACCCCACCCAAGATTACGAAGCCGGTGGTCGATCAAACGGCGCAGACGATTATTTTTTGTTATCATCTTTTGGTCGACAAGGTCCGCTATCCGGGAACTGAGATCACGCCTGCAGCGTTTGAAGCGCAAATGAAGGAATTGAAGGACCGCGGCATCACGGTGATCCCGATGCAGGATTTGCTCGCGTGGAAGCGCGGCGAAAAGAACATACCGCCGCGATGCGCGGTCATTACCTTCGATGATGGCTATAAATCACAATACGAAGTCGCGTGGCCGGTCATGAAGAAGTACGGCTATCCGTTCACCATGTTCATCTATACGGAAGGCGTGCGCGGCGGATCGTTAGGCGGCGGAGGAGCGATCACATGGGAACAGCTCGCGGACATGCGTGACAACGGCGTCGACATCGAGGCGCACTCCGCGACACACCAGGACTTGCGCGAAGGGCATACCATCACGCTCGCCAGCCCTGGCGGGAAGAAAACGAGGACGAAACTCACCGGACCCCAATACGAGCAATGGGTACGAAACGAAGTGGTCGGCTCCAAGGAACTGCTTGAGCAGCGACTCGGCATCAAAGTGAATTGTTTCGCTGTGCCGTTTGGAAATTATAACGAGCATGTTAAAGAATTAGCGCGAAATGCCGGTTACGAGGCGATGTTCACGGTTTACGGTCAGCCCATCACCTTTACTTCGCCCCTCGATTCGATCGGTCGTTATGCGATTGAAGCCAACAAGCCGAAAGTCTTTGCCGATGCTGTGAAGATGATCGGGACGTCAACCGGCGGCGCGGCAGCGGTGGCCGAAGTCGGTGCGAAGGACCTCCGGACGCAACCGGCAGACGGTGAGACAGTGCGCAATGCACAACCTCTTATCAAAGCGAACCTCAGCGGCATCGGTCAGATCGAACCCGGCAGCGTTCAAATGCGGGTGAGCGGTCTCGGCGTTGTTCCGGCCAACTACGATCCGAAAACGGGTACCGTGTCATATCAAGTTACGCAGAAGCTGCGCGACAAATCCTGCACCGTAATTGTCAGCGCGAAATCTCAAGGAAAGAAGGTCGAGACGCATTGGACCTTCGGAATTGAGGAGAGCGCGGGACGGGCGGCACCGCCAGCAGCGCCAACGCCAAAGAAATAGACGCGCGATGTTGATCTGGGTAGCGCACGCGTCCCGCGTGCTGGCGAGCGCGTCCTCGCGATCGCGAACTTTCTCTGGAGCTCTCGTTGCACACGAAAGGTCGCACCAAAAAAGACTGTTTCGGCGCGACGCCGAAACCAGCACGCGGGACGCGTGCGCTACCCAGAATCTGATGCCACGCGTCTAACACTATGTTTCCACAACTGAGCGATAAGCTTCAGGAAATTTTCAAAGAGCTGCGTGGGCACGGCGTTATCAGCGAAGCCAACGTCGACGCTGCTTTGCGTCACGTGCGCCTGGCGTTACTCGAAGCTGATGTAGATTTTCAGGTCGCCAGAAGATTCATCGCGCGGGTCAAAGAAAAAGCGCTCGGGGAAACAGTTCTGCGCAGTATTACCCCGGCTCAGCAGATCGTAAAAATTTTTCACGAAGAACTGACGGCATTGCTCGGAGGCGATTCCGCACCGCTGCGCATACAGGACCAGGGTCGTATTTTGATTGTTGGCCTCAACGGGTCCGGCAAGACGACTTCTTCTGCAAAGCTGGCGCGTTTTTTACAGAAACAGGGCCATCGCCCGGCGCTGGTCCCGTGCGATCTGCAACGTCCGGCAGCAATCGAGCAACTCGTAACACTTGGCAAACAAATTGACGTTCCGGTTTACGCGCCTGATCCGAACCAGAAGAATGTTCAGCGCGCGGTAGCTGCAGCGCTCGCGCAATCCGGAGGGCGGAACTCAAGCGACGCAGCGCGCGTCCCAGGGCTCGCGGGAGCTCGCCCCTCCATTTACATCTTCGACACAGCAGGCCGGCAAGAAATCAATGAACCGTTGATTCAGGAACTGAGAGAACTAAAACAATTTTTGGACCCGCAGGAAACATTGCTGGTGGTTGATGCCGCCACGGGCCAGCAAGCGGTCAGCGTCGCAACCCATTTCAACGATGCATTAGCGATCACGGGCATTATTTTGACCAAACTCGACGGCGACGCGCGCGGTGGCGCAGCATTATCCATGCGCGAAGTGACGCACCGGCCAATCAAATTCGCCGGTACCGGCGAAAAGCTCGATCAATTCGAGGTTTTCATTCCGGAACGGCTCGCGGGTCGGATTCTCGGAATGGGCGATGTGATTAGTCTCGTAGAAAAAGCTGCTGAAGCAGTAGATGAAGAAGACGCCGTTCGCCTGGAACGGAAGCTGCGGACTGCTTCATTCGATTTCAATGATTTCCTAGCGCAGTTCAAGATGATGCGACGGATGGGGCCGCTGGATAATATTCTTGGCATGTTGCCCGGCATGAGTAACGTGCAAGGCCTCTCGATTGACGAGAAGCAGCTTAAGCGCACGGAAGCGATCGTGCTTTCGATGACGAAGGAAGAGCGGACGCGCCCCGACATTCTGAATGCGCGGCGTCGTCAGCGTATCGCGCGCGGCAGCGGCTGTACAGTCACGGAGGTGAACGATTTGCTGCGGCGTTTTGATCAGATGCGCAAGATGATGAAAAGCGCGGGTAAGATGAAAAAAATGCTAAAAGGGTTACAACAGTTAGATCGTTAATCGGTAGCCGGTATCTCGTTTTAACTTTTTAACCCTTTTAACCTTTGTAACATTCTTAGTTATGGCAGTTTCAATCAGATTACGCAGAGAAGGCGCGAAAAATCGCCCGTATTATAAAGTGGTTGTGGCCGACAGCCGCAGCCCACGCGACGGGAAATTTATCGAGATCATCGGCACGTACGATCCGAAAATACCAGGTCAAAATAGCTCGTTGAACGTTGAACGGGCCGAGTATTGGATCAGCAAAGGCGCTCAACCGTCTGACACGGTGCGCAGCTTGATCAAGAAAAACAAAAATCCAGAAATGGCCGCAAAGAAGATTGCCGCGGCAGCCGCTAAAAAAGCTGCAGAGCCGGCCAAGAGCCCTCCAGCGAGCGAACCAGCATCACCTGCTGAGCCTGCCGCCCCGGAGTCGCCTGCTGAAAGCAACCCGGCTGCGCCCGAGGCTACGAGCTGAGATCGTCGTTGCGCTGAAGTTGTGATTCGCTTCGTTGCAATCTGCAGCCTCGCGATTGCATTTATCGCGGAAGCGAACGCGCAAAAAGTTTGGATACAAAACGGCAACGTTTGTGTTTCAAACGGCGGAGAATCCAAAACCTTGACAACTTCGGGACGCGATTCTGAGCCGGTTCTGTCGCCGGACGGAAAGTGGATTGTCTTCGTTCGCACTATTCCCAGCAAAAAAATCTCCACCGGTTTGGGTGACGCTGACGCGACCGAGCTTTGGCAGATTCGAGCCGATGGGAAGGAGCCGATGGTTTTGGTTCGGCCGAAGGACAGCGGCAAAATGGAAAACGTTCTGGCGGGCTTTTCCCAGCCGCAGTTTTCCACGAATGGCAGGCTCGTTTATTTCTTGAGCGAAGCTTGGGCGACATCGGGAGCGCTTCACGTTGTCGATACGACGAACACCAAGGAACATTTTGTTTGTCCGACGCTCGAGTTCGAAGTGGTTCCTTCAGGCGAGTATCGCGACTGTCTTTTGGTCGCGCAGCATCGCTATTTCATCGGCGGCGGCAGCTACAATTGGTTTTGGCTGCTGCGGCCCGACGGCAAGGAAGAGGGGCCGGTTGGCGAAGACACGGAAAATTTCAAAGCCACCTACCTCAAGGATTAACCTAAAGAAATTCGTGTCTATTCGTGTCCATTCGTGGTTAATTTTTGATCTGCCATGAGAGAGTTTCTCGAGTTTGTCATCCGCCAGCTGATTGAATTTCCTGACGATATGGTGCTAACCGAAATTCCAAGCGGCAGAACGACTATCTTTAAATTGCAGCTCCGGAGGGGAGACGTCGGCCGTGTGATTGGCCGGGGAGGCCAGACCATTCATGCGATTCGCGCGTTGCTCGCAAGCTCGGCAGCGCGCCACGGCGAACGGTCCATTCTCGAAATTGTCGAGTAGGTTTCCGCATCCGATGCAGCGTTGGACGTTGGGCGTCGTGCGTTCGACGTTTTCTTCCAAGTGAAGATCGACATCCTCACGTTATTCCCTGAAATCTGCCGCGCACCATTGAGCGAGAGCATCATGAAACGCGCACAAAAACAGGCCATCGTCGATCTTCGCATTCATAACTTGCGCGATTGGACGACCGACAAACATCACGTAGTGGATGATGCGCCATTTGGCGGAGGGCAGGGGATGGTGATGAAGCCGGAGCCGATTTTTGCCGCGGTGGAAGATCTACGACATCAAACATCAAATCTGAAACCTCAAACCTCAAAAGTCATTCTGATGTCTCCGGCTGGCCGACGGTTTAATCAACGGTTGGCCGCAGAACTTTCGAAGGAATCGCATCTCATTGTCATTTGCGGACATTATGAAGGTGTCGATCATCGCGTGATCGAGCATCTTGTCGATCTTGAGATTTCAATTGGCGATTACGTGCTGACCAATGGCGCGATCGCCGCAGTCGTGGTGGTCGATGCAGTGGTGCGATTGCTCGCCGGCGTTCTCGGTCATGAACAATCTGCGGCGGACGACTCCTTCGCTACGGAATTACTGGAAGGACCGCAGTATACGCGTCCGGCAGAATTTCGCGGCTGGAAGGTTCCAGAGGTTTTGCTTTCCGGAAATCACGCCGAGATCGCAAAGTGGCGCAGCGAGCAAGCAATCAAGCGCACAAAAAAGAATCGCCCGGATTTGCTGGGGTAGGAATGTGATGTCGCCCCAGCGCGGCGTCCCTATCTGACTCGCCCTAAGACCACGCAGGCATTGATTCCGCCGAAGCCGAATGAATTGCTCATGACGTAATTCAACTCCGCGGCGCGCCCATGATTCGGCACAATGTCGAGATCACATGCTGGATCGGGATTTCTATAGTTAATTGTCGGCGGGATCCATTGCTGGTCCAAGGCGAGTGCGCAAAGCGCCGCCTCGATCGCGCCGGTCGCACCCAGCGGATGCGCGTAATAGCCTTTCGTCCCGCTAACAGCGATTCGCTGCGCATGTTCGCCAAAGACGTGTTTGATCGACGCCGTTTCCGCGCTGTCATTGAGCTGAGTCGAACTGGCGTGTGCATTGATGTAATCAATCTGCTCAGGTGGCAATTGCGCGTCCGCGAGCGCTTCGCGCATGGCGCGAATGGACGATTCGCCGTTCGGCAGGGGCGAGGTCATGTGGAAAGCATCATTGTTCAAACTGTACCCGAGCACCTCTGCGTAGATGCGGGCGCCACGCGCTCGCGCGTGTTCGAGTTCCTCGAGGATGAGGGAAGCGCCGCCTTCGCCCATGACAAAACCATCACGCAACAGGTCGAATGGACGACAAGCCAAGGCTGGATCGTCCGCCCACCTGCTCATGGTCTTGATGATGTCGAATGCGCCGATGGTAATGGTCGTGAGTGGTGCTTCTGCCCCGCCGGCGACGATCACATCCGCAAAATCGTCTCGAATGTACCGGAGTGCTTCGCCCACGGATACGGTGCCACTGGCACAGCTGTTTGAATTTGTTGTGCCCACGCCGCGAAATCCGAATTCGATCGCGATGTTCGAATGGGCGGAACCACCGAACACCTGGACGGCAAGCGTGGGTTGAACGCCGCGGGCGCCTTTTTTCAAATACCTGATGTACTGTTCCTCGGCCTTGCAGACGCCGCCCAGCGCGGTGCCGAAGCTGGCTCCGATGCGATCTTGCGGTTTTTCGCTGGAGTACTCGATCTGCGCATCGTCAAGTGCGAGCTTTGCAGATACGACGGCGAACTGCGCGTAGCGGTCAAGCCGTTTCAGACGGTGCGGCGGAAAAAACTCTTCTGGATTCCAAGCGCTAATTTCGCCAGCGCAACGAACGCGGAAAACGTTTGGATCGAAGCTTGTGATACTTCCAATGCCGCTCCTTTCCGCCAGGATTCCGTTCCAAAAATTATCGACGCCCATGCCGATGCATGTGATGGGACCGATACCGGTGATGACCGCGCGTCTCCGGTTCATGCGGCTACCTCGTTTGGCCGTGCTTCCACATAAGCTTTCATACAACGCAACGTTTTATTAGCGATGTTATGAATGAAAAAATCCCCGATGACCAGATCAACAATCGGCGCGAGCACACGGATCCGAAATCGCAAGTCATGCGAGATTGCTACCAGCACGCCATCCGGCGTATCGGAGAATGTCCAGACCACGCGCATCCCTTTTGTCCAGGCTTTCAGATGATGAAAATGAATTTCGAGGCTGCTGCGATCGATCATTTGCTCCGACGTCCACGAGATCGGAATCCCGGAACGCGTTGCTGCCATCACTACGATGTTGCGATCGGGACCGCGCTCCAGAAATCGGATGTAGCGGTAATGCGGCAGGATTTTTGGCCACAGCTCCAGGTTTGCCGCTGTCTCGAAGACCGCTGTCTTCGGCGCCTGCATGACAATGGAGTTTACTCTGTGCATGGAATCGCCAGCGTCAGATGGAAACCCGCTCAGCCAGCGATGTTGCACAACTTCCGCGGAACAGGTGATACTCCCCCGAAAAGCATTTTGACGAAAGAGAAAAATCGCTCCGCCAAACATCGGAGAATGCTGTCGCTGGCGGAAATAGATCTGGCTATTGCGATTCCGGAGGCAAGGGGATTGAACCCTTGCCCTTAGCGCGGACGCGAACGACGCGACTTCACGTGCGACCGCCCGTGACCTCGCCGTTAAACGGTAAGCTAGCAATTACATTTCTTAGCCACGACCGTGCTTCGCGTGGTCGGCTGCCTGTGCGAGTTGGGTCAGCAGGGCAAAGAACGCTGGCGATTGGCCAATGAAAAGCCCCATATTCGTTAAGAATGTAACAACGCCCATGGCAATGCCCTGCGTTTGGGTTGGTCGAATGATCGAACAAATCGGGAGGCTTCGATCCAAGAACGGGCACGGCTCTGGCATGATCAGGTTCTTTTTGAAAAGCTCGTCGGTTACGTCCAGATCAGGGAACGTGACCGACACGCCGGTAACCGGATCAACTGCAGTCAATGGCGGCGCGTTGCCCGCCTTGTCAGACCAGGTTTGAAAGTGCATTGTTTCGGTAGGGCCGATGCTGATCAGGATTCGCAGGACTTCCTCATGGGTCGCCCTCTGTGCCTCCGAGGGATAGAGGCTCGTGCCACCTTGTTCAATGGTTGCAAAGTGGAAGCCCGCTGTGTTTGCGATCGCCTGTAGGAAGTTGGGATCCGTTGTATCGGCATCGGTTCGCGGAATTGCCGTGTGCTGGTTGACCCCTAAAGTGGGGACGGCCTGCGGAAACGCGAAGTTTGGATCAAGATCCGGGTTATGGCTGTCATCGCGGTAGCGCGTCCACCAACTGGTGTCCACCGTGAGTTGCGTCAGGTTAGTGAGCCGTAGTATTCCACTGGAGCCGGTGGCAGTGCTACCTGGCAAAGTGCGAAATGGCTCGAGATTCACAGGAGCCGCTCCCTTGGAGACCAGGTACGCGTTGAGGAATTGGTGGTGAGTGATCTCATCATCAGTGTTATCGTGGATGTATTGATCCATGTCTTCGTCCAGCACCGCGAGGGCGGCGGTGTACAATGGGTTGCCAGTTCCGCCCGGGACTTCGGGGTCCTGGATGCCACCGAGCTCGTTGTATTGGATCCAAAAGTCGGCCTCGAGTATTTCTGCCGCCGCTGCGAACCGGAGCAGAGCTGCGTCTCCCGGTGTGAGACCGCCACTTGCTTCTGCCGTTCGGGTGTTAGCTAACAGTCCTGCACCTATGGTTCCCGCTCCGACGGCGAGCGATTTGCCTAGGAACGAACGACGGCTGATAGAACTTTTCCGCGGTTTAACTCTTTTCTCTGAGTCGTCTTCTAGAGGACGATTTTCGCTCTTACTAAAACCAGTTGCTGTGTGATCGCTTATTGTTTTCATGTCTGAAGAATCAGCACCGCTTCGCAGCGCGCGCTACATTTGAAAAGTTACGCGTTCGTTACCTGCCGAGCCGCCATAGGCCTTGGTTATCAGCACGAAGTTGCAGCGCTTGCAATAGCTGCGATAGCCGCCGCGAACAGATTGCC
>Ga0209689_1003836_pt1 | contig 11013 bp, 9 predicted proteins | sample GraSoiAngelo_149_FD_187119 | JGI IMG/M metagenome (GOLD analysis project Ga0209689, IMG submission 187119) | Grasslands soil microbial communities from the Angelo Coastal Reserve, California, USA - 14_1009_09_30cm (SPAdes) (version 2) | ecosystem: Environmental > Terrestrial > Soil > Grasslands ...
ACCTGCTTGCCCTTGCTGTCGAGTAGGATCACGCCTTCGCGCACTGTGCCGGGCTGCAGGTCGCTGTCGAACGTGATCCTCACCGCGCTGGACGACACGTCGACGCTCACCACAGATGCGCTCTTGCCCAAGGCCAGCTGTGGGCCGGCCACCGCCTGGTCGACGAGGAACTGCCCGCTGCCCTGGGTGCGTATCAGCGTCAGGGTCTCCTCGTAGGTGCTCACGTCGATCTTCTCGTGCGCGAAGGGTGGCAAGTGCGCGCTCTCGACAATTTGGAGCCGCAAACGCACCGTCGCGGCAAGCCGACGTGGATTAACGAAAATGCGGAATTCATCCAAGGCGATTTGCGCGATCGCGACACGATCACCGCCGCGCTCGACAAGATTGATCTCGTATTTCATCAGGCCGCTTACGGCGGTTACATGCCCGAGATCGCGAAATTTGTTCACGTCAATTCGCTCGGCACGGCGCAAATGCTTGAAGTTATACGCGAGAAGAAGTTGCCGGTTCAGAAGGTAGTCGTCGCGAGCTCGCAAGCTGTTTACAGTGAAGGCGCCGGCGATTGCCCGACCCATGGCTTGGTTTTTCCTAGCGTGCGCCCGATCGAGCAATTGCGTAAAAGCGACTGGCAGGCGCATTGCCCGGTGTGCGGCGCGATCACAAAAAGCGTTCCCACTCCGGAGAACGCGCCGGTCGGCGGTGAAACCGTTTACGGCCTAACCAAAGTCGATCAAGAGCGGCTCGTGCTGCTCTGGGGAAAACAAGTCGGTATTCCCACGGTCGCGCTGCGTTACTCCTGCACGTACGGGCCGCGCCAATCCATCTTCAATCCCTACACCGGTGTGATTGCTATTTTTTGCACGCGTTTGCTGAACGGTTTGCCGCCGGTGCTTTACGAAGACGGCGAGCAAACGCGCGATTTTTCCTTCGTCGACGACATCGCCCGTGCGAATTTGCTCGCGGCGGAAACCGACAAGCTCGACGGATTAGCCGTGAACATTGGCAGTGGACACGGCATACCGATTCGCCAGATCGCCGAACAACTTTCCGAGATTCTGAAGATCGACATCCCGCCCGAGATCAACGGCGAATTTCGCCCCGGCGAAATGCGTCATCTGACTAGCGACACCAGAATCGCCCGATCCGCCGGTTACAAACCAACTGTTGGTCTAAGCGACGGCATTGCGCGTTACATTGGTTGGATTCGCACCCAATCAGACATTCGTGATTACTTCAGCGAAGCGAGCGAAAATTTGAAGGACAAGGGAATTGTCCATCGGGTAGCGAGATGAACGTCGCTACCGGCATCCCCGATTTTAATGCCCCTGTTGCCGATCATGCGCGCAAAGATTTCCCTTTACTGAACGCCAGCATGATGGTGGGCGAAGCGCTGGAGCGAATCCGGCGCGAGGGAGTGGGCGAGCGTGTCATTTACTTTTACGCGGTCGATGAGCAGAGACGACTGGTTGGCGTGGTGCCCACGCGGCGGTTGCTGACTGCGTCGCTGGAAATGCCGCTGCGTCAGATCATGGTACCGCGCGTTGTCGCCATCCCCGCGACCGCCACTGTCCTCGACGCGTGCGAATTTTTCGTGCTCTACAAATTTCTCGCCTTTCCAGTGGTGGACGGGCAACGCCGCGTCGTCGGCGTGATCGACGCGAACCTGTTCGCGGAGGAAATTTTGGAGGCAGGTGACAGTGAGGGTCGACAACGCTCCGCCGCGGTGCTGAGCCCCGAATTTTTTGAGGCGCTCGGGTTTCGCCTTGAACAAATTCGAGGCGCGTCGCCGTGGCGCGTCTTTCGGTTTCGTTTCCCTTGGCTGCTCGTCACCGTGACTGGTGGCACGCTCTCGGCGATTCTGGCAGGCTTTTTTCAAGCAACTCTCGCCCGAAGTCTGGTGCTGGCGTTTTTCCTCACGATGGTACTCGGGCTGAACGAGAGCGTTAGCGCGCAATCCATGAGCGTGACGATTCATGCCTTGCGCTCAGTCAGCGTCACCTGGCGCTGGCTTGCGACTGCGTTCCGCCGCGAAGTAGCAACCGCAGCCCTTCTGGGCATTGCGTGCGGCTTAATTGTCGGCGTCATTGCCTGGATCTGGCGCAATGATCTCCGCGCCGCGTTTGTCATCGGCGGTAGCATCGCGCTCTCGCTCGTGACCTCGTGCGCGCTCGGCCTGGGCGTGCCTTCACTTCTTCACCGATTCAAGCTCGACCCGAAAATTGCTGCCGGCCCAGTCACACTCGCTCTGGCCGATTTTGTTGCGCTGGTAATTTATTTCACCAGTGCGTGGCTGGTTCTGCAATGAGCAACGTGTCGGTTATTATCCCGGCGCTGAACGAAGAGGAACCGATCGCCGGCGTTTTGCGCGAGTGTCTGACGAGCGGTTTACCTGACGAGGTGATCGTGGTCGATAACGGCAGCACCGATCACACGGCCGAACGTGCGCGTGAAGCGGGTGCGCGCGTCGTAACTGCGCCTCGCGGTTACGGGCGCGCATGTGCAGCGGGCATCCGCGCTCTTTCGCCTGAATGCGAGATCGTTGTATTTCTCGACGGCGACGGCAGCGATGTCCCGGCGTTTATGAATCAGCTTGTGCACCCAATCGCGCGCGGCACGCACGATTTCGTGATCGGCTCGCGCACGCGCGGGCAACGCGAACCAGGCAGTATGAACTTCCAGCAAATTTTGTCTGGACGCATTGCCGGATTGATTCTGCGACTGCTTTACGGCGTTCGTTACACCGACATGTGCCCGTTTCGCGCCATTCGCCGCGACGCACTTGCGAAACTCAACATGCGTGAGGAAACTTACGGCTGGAATTTGGAGATGCAGATGAAAGTCGCCCGCGTCGGGCTGCGCGTTCTCGAGATTCCGGTAAGCCATCGCCGGCGCACGGGAGGCGAATCGAAAGTGTCCGGCACGTTGCGGGGGACATTCGTTGCTGGCACCCGCATTCTCGCCACATTCGTGCGGGTGGCCCTCGAATAATCTTAGGGGCGATCGCCGCGGCGAGTGCTGGAAATTCCGGTCGGTTCGTGTAGCGTCCGTCGATGCTTTCGACACTCGACTTGGAGAGATTTCGGAACACGCCGCTTACCGGTGAACAGTTTGAGTTTTTGATCGTCCCCGAGTTTGTAAAGGCCGAAGCGCGTCTCGCAATCGAGAAGGACTATCCTGAGGTGGGCCGGCCCGGGAGTTTTCCTTTACGCGAGGTCAGTTATGGACCTGCGTTTGCGAAGCTGATCGAAGACATGCGCAGCGACGAATTTCGTCAGGCGTTTGAAGAAAAATTCAACGTCGATCTGACCAACCGTCCGGACATGATCACTGTGCGCGGACGTTGTAGTGAAAAGGATGGGAAAATCCACACCGACTCAGAGACAAAGATCATCACGATCCTCATCTATATGAACCCGGCTTGGGAACCTTCCGGCGGCCGGCTCCGGCTGCTTCGCTCTGGAAACGACCTCGATGACGTGATTCTCGAAGTGCCGCCGACCGAAGGCACGTTACTAGCGTTTCGTCGCAGCAACAACTCGTGGCACGGTCATAAACCGTTCTCGGGTCCACGCCGAGTGATACAATTTAACTGGGTAACCAGCGAAGCCGTAGTGCGGCGCGAGCAGAACCGTCATCGGTTGTCCGCATGGACGAAAAAACTCCGGGCCGCATTCTCAAGTCAGAAACAGGCCGCTTAATCGCGAGCTTAAGTAGAACTGTAGCCACGCCGCTGTGTCGGCGTGTCGGGTGGATCACGCGAGGTGTGCGCCTCTACACAGAGAGGTGGCTACTATGGGCGCCCAGTCGGCTTGCCCGCGTTAGCGGGTTTGAGTTACCTTTGGCAATGAACGGGCAGATCCAAAACGCACGAATAAAGAACGGCGGCACGTCGGCACTGCAGTCGGCAGGGTTCTCGCGCATTTTGTTGATCAAACCTTCGGCCCTCGGTGACGTCGTCCATACGATCCCAGTGCTTGTGAAGCTGCGCGCGCGTTATCCGCGGGCGCGCATTGACTGGTTGATCACGCCGGAAAACGCTGAGATCGTGCGCTGCCATCCGGCGCTCTCCAATGTCGTTCTTTTTGCGCGACGCGATTTCTCGAAGCGCGGCCGGAGATGGCGCGCAATGGTAGCGTTCTTCGATCTGCTTAAGCAAATCCGGCGTGCGAAATACGATTTGGTCATCGACATGCATGGTCAGATGCGCTCGGCTCTTTTCGCTCTCGTCAGCGGTGCCCGCGTGCGCATCGGATTTGATCGACCTATCAAGCGCGCACTCACCGTTTCCGCCGAGCACGATCTCAAAAATGTGCCGAGCCATGGCTGGCGCGGCGCGCGGGAAGGCTCATGGATAGCTTACACGCACCGGATTCCGATTCCGACGCTCGATGTTCACGCAATCGATCGTTACCTCTGGGTCGCGCCGTTGCTTGGCCTCGATGATGATCCGCCTGATCTTACTATTCACCTCTCATCGGAAACCACATTTAAAGCGCGGCGATTGCTGGAGGAGCACCGTGTGGCCGCGTCCAAGCCGCTTGTAGTTTTGGTTCCTGGAACGATCTGGGAGACCAAGCACTGGACGATTGAAGGTTTTGCAGGCGTCGCGCGCGCGTTCCTTCACGATGGATTTGCCGTGGCGCTCGCAGGCACGAAGCGCGACCAGCAGCGTTGCCGGCAAATCGCAGCCGCGGCACCCGGCGCATGCGATCTTTCAGGTAAGACCACGCCGGCAGAATTAGCGGCGCTTATTCAGCGTGCGGAGGTAGCCGTGACGAATGACTCCGGCTCGATGCATCTCGCCGCATCGCTCGGTAAACCGATGGTCAGCATCTTCGGGCCGACTAATCCGGTTCACATCGGGCCTTACCAACGACCGGAATCGGTCGTGCGCGTGGACTTGCCATGCTCGCCATGCAATTATCGTCGGCTCAGCCAGTGCCCATTTGATCACGCCTGCATGAAACAGGTTACATCCACGATGGTGGTGGAGCGCGTGCATAAAATCCTCGCAACTACAAAGTAAATTGCTCTGGAAGCGTTCGCCGCCGCGATCGCCCGAAGCGAATCATCAGGTACTTGGCACCAGCGCCTCTACAACTCATATTCGTGCCGAATGAGTAGAACAAAGGCGATTTTTGCTGGTTTGCTCGCCGGTTTGCTCGCGGGAATCGTGATGACAACGGCGATGTTATTGCTTGCTGCACTGGGTGTCGCGACACCGCTCGTCATCATCGGCGATCGTCTTTCGGTTTTCATCCCGCCGGGTCCGTTTCTTTCCCTTATGGGCAAGGTCGGCGGTTACAATCATTTGAAGCAACTCGGCGTTGGGTCAACAATCGCCGGTCAACTCCTGGTTGCTGCGATTGGGGGCGCGATGTTGGGCTTGCTCGCGCGACGTAATCGGGCACGCGCATCGGCAATGTGGACGATGTCGATCTTTATTGTGCTACCGATCGTTGCGTTCGCAATCGCGTTATGGCCGGTCCTAGGCACAAGCTATGTTGGCCTGCCTATTGATGCCGCGCGCCTGGTCACGCTCGTGAGTTTCGCGCTTTGCGTGTTTTTGTTCGAGCGAACGCTCGTCGCGGCTTTTCAATTTCTGGCGACACTGAAAATCGGCAAGCGCGGTTACGAATTTACTCCGGTCATTGGCCGGCGGGCGTTTGTGCTTGGCGCAATTGGAGCCGCCGTAGCCGGCGGCGGCATTGCGCTGGCTCGCACACTTTATCGTCGTGCAACGTTCAGCTACGACGGCACGCAATACAAAGGGCGAATCGTCGAGCCGATTACGCCTAACGAATTGTTCTATTGCGTGACGAAGAACGTGGTCGATCCGAAGGTGAATGTCGATCTCTGGCACCTTGAAGTGAACGGCCTTGTGCAAAATCGCGCCACGTGGCGATTTCAGGATCTGCTTGGGCTACCGGCGCGCGAACAGCAGACGACGCTTATGTGCATTAGCAATGGGCTGGATGCGGGCCTGATCAGCAATGCCATTTGGAAAGGTGTGCCACTACGCGATTTGCTTGAACGCGCCGCGCCGCTTTCCAATGCCGCTCGGGTGCGCCTACATGGTGTTGATAATTACGCCGATACCATTCGATTGGAGAAGGCGATGGAGCCGACGACTTTGCTCGCCTACAACATGAACGGCGTGCGATTGCCGCACCGGCACGGCTATCCGTTACGCGTGATTGTGCCGGGCTACTTCGGCGAAAAACATGTGAAATGGCTCACGCGCATCGAATTGACGGATGCTAGCGCGAAAGGGTTTTACGAAACGCAAGGCTGGGGGCCAGATTTCATCACGCCGACTCGCTCACGGATCGATCTACCTGACCACGAATCACGATTCGCACTTGGCGAATTACAGCAGGCAGTCGAAGTAAAGGGCATCGCCTATGGCGGCGACCGCGGCATTTCGCGTGTCGAGCTCAGTTTCGATGATGGTAAATCGTGGCGCGACGCCGACATTTATTACGCTGGCGGCGATCTTGCGTGGTCGCTTTGGAAGACCGAGTGGCGGCCTGAGGCAGCAGGTGATTTCGTCCTCGTTGTCCGAGCCACCGACGGTGAAGGCGATGTGCAGGAATGGGAAGAGGATCGCAGTTTCTTTTCTGGTGTGACGGGCTTTCACAAGATTGTTGTGCGCGTCACGGCGTGAATTCCGCTGCGAGAAATGCGAATTCCCAGCTGGATCCTCGCAACTTGCGCAATGTGCTAAGTTTTACTGATGGAGAAAGTGATCATCGTCGGGAGCGGTTGCGCCGGATTGACCGCGGCAATTTACGCTGCTCGGGCGAATCTAAGCCCGCTGGTCCTCGAAGGGCGACAGCCCGGCGGTCAACTCTCGACCACGACGTTGGTGGAGAATTATCCCGGCTTTCCCGATGGAATCGACGGACCCGAGCTCATTCTCAATATGCACAGGCAAGCCGAGAAATTTGGCGCGCGTTTCTCCTACGCGGAGGTGACCGATTTCGAAGGAAGCAACAAGCATGTCCGGATCAAAGCAGATGATGAATGGCTGGAGACGCAGGCGCTCATTATCGCCAGCGGAGCATCTGCGCGCTACCTCGGACTGGAAAACGAGGAGAAATTGATCGCTCACGGACTGACTTCATGTGCAACATGCGACGGCGCATTTTACAAAAATGTGCCGGTCTGCGTGATCGGGGGCGGCGATTCCGCCGCGGAGGAATCCTTATTTCTCACCCGCTTCGCTTCAAAGGTGTATCTGATTCATCGCCGCGACAAAATGCGCGCTTCTGTAATCATGCAAGAGCGCGTCTTTGCGAACAAGAAGATCGAACCGATCTGGAATACCGTCGTGACACAATATATTCCCGATGAAAAAGGCGAGATGCGCGCAGTGCGTTTGCGAAACATCAAGACAAACGAAGAACGCGAACTAGAGGTTGCGTGTGTGTTTATGGCAATTGGTCACGACCCAAACACGAAGCCGTATGGAGGCAAACTCGACAAAGATGCCGATGGCTACTTGATCACGAAAAATCTGGTGGAGAGCAAGTATCCTGGGGTGTTCGTCGCGGGCGACGTTGCAGATCGCGTTTACAAGCAGGCGGTCACCGCAGCCGGTTCCGGCTGCGCGGCGGCGATGGACGCGGAGAAGTATCTGAGCGAACTGGAGAGCCACTGATTTGCGATTGCCGACTTTCTTTTGTCATGCTGAGTAAAGTCGAAGCATCTCGGATTGTTAGACGCCTCGGTGAGCCAAAAGAAATTTAGAGATTCCTCGACTTCGCTCGGAATGACAAAAATCTAGTGAAGATCTGCGACCTCACCCAGTTTTATTCTCCGCTAAGCGGCGGCGTAAAACGGTACGTTCACGAGAAAATTGCGTACATCGGGAATTACACGCCCGAGAACGAACACGTTCTCATTGTCCCCGGCGCAAAAACTGAAGTGACAACCACTTCACGGTCGCGGATCTATTCCATTCACTCGCCGTTAGTCTCGCGAAGTTCTCGCTATCGCGCGCTGCTTAATTTACGCGCGATCGAAGAGATCCTGGAACGCGAGCGCCCTGATCTCATTGAATCGAGCGATCCGTATCAAGTCGGGTGGAAAGCAGTCGCTGCCGGACGTGCGCTGAGAATCCCAGTTGTTGGATTTTATCATTCACATTTCCCGGAAGCATATCTGCGCGGCACCGCGAGATTTCTCGGGGAGCGCGGTACGCACCGCGCCATGAAACTGACGCGCGCCTATGTGCGTAGACTTTACAATCGCTTTCAAGTCACACTGGTACCTTCCGAAAAGCTCGCCGGGGTTCTTTCAGAATGGGGCGTGCACAACATCCGCCCAGTGCGGCTCGGGGTAGACACCGGTGTTTTCAACCCTGGGCCAGATGACGCACAAGCCACGCGCCGCTCCTTAGGCGTCGCAGACGAGCGGAAGTTGCTTCTCTACGTCGGCCGCCTGTCGAGGGAAAAGAACACCCGCATATTGTTTCGGAGCTTTGAGCTTTTGCACCGACGGCGCGCGAATGAATTTCGCCTCCTGATCATTGGCGACGGGGCGCAGCGGAACCAGCTTCGAAAACTGCAATCACGCAGTTGCGGGAAGAACGTAATGTGGATCCCGTATTGCGCTTGCCCAGCTGATCTGGCGCGCTACTATCGCTCGGCCGATCTCTTCGTTCATCCGAGCGTCCAGGAAACATTTGGACTTGTGGCGCTGGAGAGTCAGGCGTGCGGGACACCGGTAGTGGGGATTCGCGGGAGCTTTATGGATAAGATTATTTGTTACGACCAGGAATCATGGGCGCGAGAGAATAGCGCCGAAGCGCTAGCCGACGCGATCACCCATTGGGCTGGGAAAAAATTGTCGAGGGTCGGCAGGAACGCCGCAGAGACCGCGGGGAGTCTGTACAGCTGGCTAAGCGTGTTTGAGGAACTGTTTTGCATTTATCGCGAGGTTCGCGCAAACTACCGCCGATTTTAGATGTCGAACGACGACAACAGGCCGTTCCTCATTCGTGGCTATCGCAGATCAGACCGCGAAGCAGTCCGAAAGCTTTGCTGCGACACCGGCTTTCTTGGCGACCCGATTGATCCCGTCTATGAAGATCGAGAATTGTTCGCTGATTTTCTCACCACTTACTATACTGATCACGAACCGGAATCCTGTTTTCTCCTGGAGGTGGACGGCGAAATTCGTGGTTATCTGCTCGGTTCGCGCAAGCCGCTACGAAACCAACTCTACGCGCTTTACCAAAACGTCTGGCTCTTCTTCCGCGCTCTAACGCGCTATTTCCGCTACAACGAACGATCTCGCCGCTTCATTCGCTGGACGCTCGTGCATGGCTGGCGCGAAGTGCCCGCAGCGCCACGACGTACGCCGCATTTCCATATCAATCTGTTGCCAGACGCCCGCAAAGTCTCAACAACGCGTGCGCTCATGAGCGCGTATCTCAGTTATCTGTATCGGTCCGGCGAAAAACGGGTTTACGGCCAGATCATCACATTTGAAAGCCGGCGCGGAGAGAAAATGTTCGAGCGCTACGGGTTCAAGGTCCTGAATCGGGCGGAGATCACAAAATACAAAGCGTTCTATCCCGAGTCGGTCTATCTCAGCACGGTGATCAAAAATTTGGAAACGGCCGGACCCCTTTCCGCTTACTCGCGAGTTCGCGAATAATCGTCAAATCTGTCCGGAGCAAGAAACGCTGCCAAACTTACAATGGCATTCTGCTGATTCCGTTTTAACATTGTAACTCTTGTAACCTCTTCCTGAGCTTCGTTCGCCGGCATAGCTCAGCTGGTAGAGCAGCTGATTTGTAATCAGCAGGTCGTCGGTTCGAATCCGACTGCCGGCTCATCTCGTAAGGCGCGCTATTTCCGATATTGCGGGAAGTTGTGCTTGGACACTTTTGGTATTGCAATTCCGACCCCGTGATCGGTGCATGGAATTCGACGTCTTAACTGAACGCCTCAAAAATCTCGAAGGCGTCATCAATGCTACGGCTTCCACTTCTGGTTGTTCTTTTGCGCGGAGGCTGCGACACGATTCGGCCATGAGATCGATCTCACGGTTTGCGATCTTGCTTTGCTAAAGCTGAATACCACCCGGAATGTGAAATTCGTTGTAATCCTCTCTCGTGAAGTATGTCCCCATCATCAGACCACGCCAAACTCCTTTCTCGCGTTTAAGGAAAACCCACGCAGCATCGGTCTCGCTCGGGTCTTTGGGGATCACCTTCACCCGAGCGTAATCCTTCTCAATCTTCTCTACCCTTACGTGAAATCCCGAGACCCGGGAATTCGCCGCGACATACTCTTTAGCTGCGATGGTTACTGCTCTCTCCTCACTCGCGGCTGACAACGATCCGACGCAGGTTATGGCCAAGGCCAACAATGTTATCAGGCGAACATGGCAAAGGCGCACAGACGAAGTTTTGCTAGTGATTCTCATACAATCGCTTCGTCCATGATTTAATCCATTTGAAATCGTCATCGAACGGCGATCGACGTGGTTCGCAAGCAGTTACCAAGGCACAGGTCGTCGGCTTCTGCGCTGAAAAAAAGAAACCCGCAAAATTACCGTGGAAGGAATCGCTGATTAGCAGCAAACGGACGCGATTACCGGCCAACCGTTTCTTTCATGACACCTTTCCGGGCAAGGTTTTGGAACTGCAGCGCGAAAGGCAAGTTTTACTCGAAATACGCCAGAATTTCGCGTCGAAAAGTCGCTTGCTGAGCATCGCTCATCGTTGCCTCAGCTTGCCGAAACTTGTCGATCGCGCGTTCGAACGAACGCTGTGCCTCAGGATCGCCAGTCGAGTCTTGGTAAAAGATGTTCGACCGGAGCTTGCTTGTGAATTGCGTCTTCGAGATTGACAGAGCACTAGAGCTATAAAGTTGGCGCAAGATCCATTCAGTCTCGGCACCGCCGAACGCACGGAGCATCCCGCTGGTGGATCCGCCGCCCCGCGCATCGACAGCGTCATTAATGCCCTCCGTTATTAAGGCGCGCGTAGCGCGAAGG
>Ga0209689_1003839_pt1 | contig 11012 bp, 15 predicted proteins | sample GraSoiAngelo_149_FD_187119 | JGI IMG/M metagenome (GOLD analysis project Ga0209689, IMG submission 187119) | Grasslands soil microbial communities from the Angelo Coastal Reserve, California, USA - 14_1009_09_30cm (SPAdes) (version 2) | ecosystem: Environmental > Terrestrial > Soil > Grasslands ...
CGCTGATCTCGGTCACGTCTGCCGGGAGAGCGGCGTGGGGGCCCGCGTGGCCGTCGATCGCGTCCCTGTCGACGGCGGCGCGCGAGAAATCGCGCGGGCACTCGGGGCCGAGGCCCTCGACTGGGCCATCGGGGGTGGCGAGGACTACGAGCTGCTCCTGACCTGCGATGCCGCCGAGGCGGAGGCCCTCGCGGACGGCCTGAGACGAGCGACGGGCGCCACGCTCACCGTCATCGGGGAGATCGAGAGGCTCAAGGCGGGGGTCGTCTTCGTGGACGCGGCCGGACATCGGGTCGCCATGCCGGCGGGCTACGAGCACTTCCGTGCATAGCGTGAGCTCGCTCGAGCTGCTGGGCCTGATCGCGCTCCTCCTCATCTCCGCGCTGCTGACGGGTGCGGAGGCCGCCTACTTCTCCCTGGGACGGACGCGGCTCAAGCGGCTGGCCGAAGAGCGCGGCGCGGGGGACGGCGCGCTCCAGCCGCTGCTCAAGCGCCCCCACGACCTTCTCGTCACGCTTCTCGTGGGGACGACCCTCGTGCAGATCGCGGCGTCCGCCTTTGCCGCCGCCATCGCGGCCAAGATGTTCGGCCCCGTGGGCCTGCCCATCGCCATCGGCGCCATGACCGTGCTCCTCGTCGTCTTCGGCGAGGTGCTGCCCATGACCCTGGCCGTGGAGCACCCGGAGCGCTATTCCGCGTGGGTCAATCGCCCCGTGAGGTGGCTCTCCGTCCTCGTGTGGCCCTTTCGTGTCCTCCTCGGCGGGCTGACCGCGCTCACCCTGCGCGTGGTCGGGTCGGAGCGGAAGCAGGGGGAGCCGGAGATCTCCGAGGAGGAGCTGCGCACCCTCGTCGACGTGGGGGCCCGCGAGGGCATCGTGGACCGCACCGAGCGCGAGATGATCCACAAGGTCTTCGAGCTCGAGGACAGGCTGGTGCGCGAGGTCATGGTGCCGCGGCCGGACATGTTCTGCCTGGACCTCGCCACGCCGCCCCCGGACATCCTGCCCCTCCTGCGCGAGCACCTCCACTCGCGCGTGCCCGTCTTCGACGAGACCGTCGACCAGATCGTGGGCGTCCTCTACACCAAGGACCTCCTCCCCTACCTCCGCGGGCTGCCCTCCGGCTTCGACGTCCGCGCGCACCTGCATCCGCCCTACTTCGTGCCCGAGTCCAAGCGGGCCGACGCCCTCCTGCGCGAGTTCCAGGCCAAGAAGCTCCACCTCGCCATCGTGGTGGACGAGTACGGCGGCACCGCGGGTCTGGTGACGCTCGAGGACTTGCTCGAGGAGCTGGTGGGTGAGATCCGGGACGAGTTCGACGAGGAGGAGCGCCTCATCCAGAAGCTGGATGCCACCACCTATCGCGTGTCCGGCAAGCTCTCCATCGAGGAGCTCAATGCCGCCACCGGGCTCAACCTGCCCAACGAGTCCTTCGATACCGTCGGAGGCTGGGTCCTCGATCTCTTCGGACGGGTCCCCCACAAGGGCGAGAAGGCGCATACCGACGAGGTCACGGTGGCGGTGGAGAAGGTGCAGCGCACGCGGATCGTCGAGGTCCTCCTCCAGCTGCGCCAGCGCGTGGGCGGGAGCCGCGCGGCATGATCTATTTCTGGGCCATCGTCGCGGCCGTGCTCTTGACGGCGGTGCTCTCGGCGGCGGAGATGGCTTTCATCGCCGCGAACCGGGTGCGCATGCGGCATCTCGCGGAAAGCGGCGATCCCGTGGCCGCGCGCTACCTGGAGGCCTTCCGCCATCCCGAGCATGTCCTGTCGGCGGCCATGATCGGCGTCACCGTTGCCCACATCGCGGCCTCCTCCCTCGCCACCTGGGCCCTCCTCCCCGTTGCGGGCGGCTGGGCGGCCTTTGTGGCCACCGTGGCCCTGGTGCCCGTCATGCTGATCTTCGGTGAGGTCATCCCCAAGACGGCGGCGCGGGAGTGGGCCACCGTTCTCATCCGCCGCCTCTTCCGGGTGCTGGAGCTGACCACGGTGATCCTGGCGCCCCTGACCTGGATGGCGAGGGCGCCGGTGGGGGGCCTCCTCCAGGCCGTGGGGCTCCGCAAGACGACGGCCCGGCTGTTCGTCTCGCGCGAAGAGCTGCAGCTCCTCCTGCAGCTCGAGCCGGAAGAGGCCGATGTCACCTCCTCCGAAGCCGAGATGATCGACAAGATCTTCGAGCTGGGCGACACCGCCGTGCGGGAGATCATGGTCCCCCTCGTGGACGTGGTCGCGCTTCCGGAGACGGCCAACGCGGACGAGGCCATCCGTCTCATCCAGGAGCGCGGCTTCTCGCGCATTCCCGTCTATGCCGACCGCGAGCTCAACATGGTGGGCATGGTCACGGCCATGGATCTGCTGCGGCGGGGCGCGGACGCTCCCGACCTCAAGACCCTGATGCGCCCGGCGCGCTACGTGCCCGAGACGAGGCGGATCGACGAGCTCCTGGCGGAGATGCAGAAGGCGCGCGTACAGCTCGAAGTGGTGGTGGACGAGTACGGCGCCGCCGTGGGCATCGTCACCGTCGAGGACATCGTGGAGCAGATCGTGGGCGAGATCCACGACGAGCGCGACCGCGCCCCCGCCGCCGTGGAGCGGCTGCCCGACGGCAGCTACCGCGTGGCCGGCCGCGAGCGGGTGGAGGAGCTCAACGACGCTCTCGACTGGAGCCTGCCCAGAGGAGACTACGAGACGGTGGCCGGCCTCATCCTCGCCACCGTGCACCGCATCCCCCTCGTGGGCGAGGAGTTCCAGGTGGCCGGCTACACCTTCACGGTGCTCGAGGCCGACGAGCGCAGCGTGCGCACGGTGCGCATCACCCCTCCGGCCGCTCAGGCCGGCTGAGACGCAAACCCTCTCACCGCAGGAGGCCATTCGCCATGGCAGGAAAGATGGTCCAGTTCCCGAGCAATGGGCACACCACGGACGGCTACCTCGCCACCCCGGCGAGCGGGAAAGGTCCCGGCGTCGTGGTGATTCAGGAGTGGTGGGGGCTGGTCGGGCACATCAAGTCGGTCTGCGATCGCTTCGCGGCCGCCGGCTTCTCCGCCCTCGCCCCCGACATGTACCATGGGAAAACGGCGAGCGAGCCGGACGGCGCGGGCAAGCTCTTCATGGCCCTGAACATCGAGCAGGCCGAGAAGGACCTGCGCGGCGCCGTCAAGTACCTGGCCGGGCATTCCTCCACGGTCAAGCTCGGCGCGGTGGGCTTCTGCATGGGGGGCCAGCTCGCCCTCTTCGCCGGCTGCACCAACCCATCCATCGGCGCCGTGGTGAACTTTTACGGGGTACACCCGAACGTCAAGCCCGACTATTCCAAGCTCTCGGGGCCCGTCCTCGGGCTCTTCGGCGAGAAGGACGGCTTCGTGAGCCCCGAGGTCGCGCGCGGGGTGGAGGCGGCCATCAAGAAGGCGGGCAAGCAGGTCGAGATCAAGATCTACCCCGGTCGCGACCACGCCTTCTTCAACGACGAGAACAAGGCCGCCTACGACAAGGCCGACGCCGACGACGCCTGGAGGCGCACCACGGACTTCTTCAAGCAGCACCTGAAGTAGAAGAGCCTGCGTTCGAGCGCCGGCACCGCCGGCGCAACCGATTGGGGGAGGCTCGGAGGGGGCCGTCGAGACCCCCTTCGATACTTAGCCCGCGGCGGCCGCGGCCTTCTTCCGGCGGCCCTTCTGGGCCGGCGCCGAGGCCTCGCCCTTGTCGCCCTTCTCGGCCTTGGGCTTCTTCTCGGCCTTGGCGTCCGACTTGGTCTTTTCCTTGGGCGCCTCGGGACGATCCACCAGCTCGAGCACGACCATGGGGGCGCGGTCGCCGGGCCGGGTGCCGGCTCTGAGGATCCGCGTGTAGCCGCCGTGGCGCTCACCAAAGCGCGCCACGATGGTGTCGAAGAGCTTTCTCACCACTTCCGCGTCGGGGACCATGGCGAGCACCTGCCGGCGGGCGTGCAGGTTGTCGCGCTTGGCGAGCGTGACCATTTGATCCGCGAGCCCACGGATGGCCTTGGCTTTCGCCTCCGTCGTCATGATTCGCTCGTGACGGAAGAGGGCCACGAGAAGGTTCCGGAAGAGCGCCCAGCGGTGCGCGGTGACCCGCCCGAGCTTGAACCCCGCCTTGCCGTGCCTCATTTCACGCCCCCGCGTCCAAGTGTCCCCAGGAGGTTGGGATCGATGCGCATGCCGAGCGAGAGACCCATGGTCCCCAGCACCGCCTTGATCTCCTCGATGGACTTGTCGCCGAGGTTCTTGACCTGCTCGAGATCCTCGTCCGTCTTCTGGACGAGATCCGCCACCACCTGCATCTCCGCGCTCTTGAGGGCATTGATGGCCCGCGCGGGCAGGGGAAGGTCGTCCAGTGACTTGCCGAGGCTCTCGTGGAGGAATCCCTCCCCGGCGGCTTCCGCCTCCTCTTCCTCCTCCTCGCCGCCTTCGGGAGCGAGGAGGGTGAACTGGTCGCGCATGTGCGAGGCGGCCCGCGTCAGGGCCTCGTCGGGCGACACGGCGCCGTTCGTCCACACCTCGAGGGTGAGCTTCTCGTAGTCAGTGATCTTGCCCAGCCGCGCGGGCTCGACGTTGTACGAGACGCGCTGGATGGGCGAGAACGCCGCGTCGAGGGCGATCGTCCCCGCGGGCACCGTCCCCGCGGGATGGCGGTCCGCCGACACGTACCCGCGGCCGATGCCGATGCCCAGGTCGATCACGAGCGACGCGCCCGCTTCGAGCGTGCAGATCTGCAGCTCCGGGTTCAGGACCTCGACGCCGGTGGCCTCGGACACGTCCGCCCCCGTGACGGCCTTGGGACCCGTGGCCTCCAGCCGCGTCTCCATGGGCTCGCCCGAAGGGACGTTGACGGCGAGCTTCTTCAGGTTGAGGAGCACGTCCTGCGTGCTTTCGGGCACTCCGGGAAGCGGAGTGTCGGAGTCCCGCACGTCCTGGATACGCGCCCAGGCCACCGCCGCTCCGGGAATGATGCTGAGCAGGGTGCGCCGCAGAGAGTTGCCGACGGTCAGGGCATAGCCCTTCTCGAAGGGCTCGGCCACCAGCCGGCCATAGCGGTCCGAGAGGATCTGCCACTCGATCGTCTTCGGTTTCTGAAATGGAATCCGTGCCATACGTCCCCTTCTTTGCGCGCTCGCGCCTTACTTCGAGAACAGCTCGACGATCATCTGCTCCTGCACCGGGATCTGGATGTCCTCCCGGATGGGCAGCCCGCGCACGGTGCCTTTCTTCTCGTTCACGTCCACCTCGAGCCAGGCCGGCACCGCGCCGCGGCCGGCGCCGAGATTGTCGACCACGCGCTCCTGCATCTTCGAGGTGGGGCGGAGCTGGACCACTTCACCCACCCTCACGATGTACGAGGGCACCGAGACTTTGCGTCCATTGACCTGGATGTGCCCGTGGCCGACCATCTGCCGGGCTTCGCGACGAGAGGCGGCCATGCCGAGGCGGAAGACCACGTTGTCCAGCCGGCGCTCCAGCAGCTTGAGCAGGTTCTCGCCCGTGCCCCCGCGCTCTCGCTCCGCCATGTGGAAGTAGCGGCGGAACTGCGTCTCCAGGACGCCGTAGATGCGCTTGGCCTTCTGCTTCTCGCGCAGCTGGATGCCGTAGTTCGTGGGCTTCGTCCGGGAGAGCCCGTGCTGCCCCGGCGGGTAGTTCCGCCGCTCGATGGCGCACTTCTCCGTGAAGCAGCGCGCCCCCTTCAAGAACAGCTTGATGCCTTCGCGCCGGCACTGCCGGCATGCTGCGGCTCGATATCGCGCCACGCTCTCTCCTCCCTACACCCGACGCCGCTTGGGCGGACGGCACCCGTTGTGCGGAATCGGCGTCACGTCACGAATGGCGGTGATCTCGAGGCCCACGGCCTGGAGCGACCGGATGGCCGCCTCGCGGCCGGCCCCCGGACCCCGCACGAACACCTCGACCTGCTTGAGCCCCAGGTCCATGGCCTTGCGGGCCGCGTTCTCCGCCGCCGTCTGGGCGGCGAAGGGCGTGCTCTTCCGCGAGCCCTTGAATCCCACGCTGCCCGCGCTCGCCCAGGAGACCACGTTCCCCATCTTGTCGGTGAGGGTCACGATGGTGTTGTTGAAGGTGGCCTGGACGTGGGCGATGCCCACCCGGACCTCCTTGCGCTCGCGCTTGCGCCCGCCCTTGCGGGGTGCCGCGGGGGCCTTGGCTTCGTCCTTCTCCGCTGTCTTCTCGACCGCTTCGTCTGCCATGCGCTGGGCTCCTTACTTCTTTGGCGGCGGCGAGGCGGCGGGCGACGCCGCCACCGGCTTCTTCTTGACCATGACGCCCTTGCTCTTGCCCTTGCGGGTGCGCGCGTTGGTGTGGGTGCGCTGCCCGCGCACGGGCAGCCCCTTGCGGTGACGGATCCCGCGGTAGCAGCCGATGTCCATGAGGCGCTTCACGCTCATGGAGACCTCGCGCCGCAGATCGCCCTCGACCTTGAACTCGCGCTCGATGATGTCGCGAACGCGCGCCGTCTCCTCGTCGGACCAGGCCTTGACCCGCTTGTTGGGATCCACGCGCGCATCCGCCATCACTTTCTTGGCCGAGGGGATGCCGATACCGTAGATGTACTGGATCGCGATCTGGCCGCGCTTGTCGCGCGGCAGGTCGACTCCGGCTATGCGTGCCATGAGCAGTGCTCCTCTCTCAACCCTGGCGCTGTTTGTGGCGCGGGTTCTTGCAGATGATCCGGATGACGCCGCTGCGCCGCACGATCTTGCAGTGCTCGCAGCGCACCTTGATCGACGGTCGGACTTTCATGGAAACCTCACTTGAAGCGGTACGTGATCCGGCCGCGCGTCAGGTCGTACGGCGACAGCTCCACCTTGACCTTGTCGCCCGGCAGGATCCGGATGAAGTTCATGCGCATCTTTCCCGAGACGTGGGCCAGCACCTTGTGACCGTTCTCCAGCTCCACGCGGAACATCGCGTTCGGCAACGGCTCCACCACCGTGCCCTCGACCTCGATCGCGTCTTCTTTTGGCATATCCCTAGGCCGCGATTCTCGTGAGGATGTCGGGGCCGTCGTCGGTGATGGCGATGGTGTCCTCGAAGTGCGCGGCCAGGCTGCCGTCGGCGGTCACCGCCGTCCAGCGGTCGTCGAGCACCCGGACCTCCCACGACCCCAGGGTGATCATGGGCTCGATGGCCAGCACCATGCCGGCCTTGAGGGCCTGCCCGCGTCCGGGTTCCCCGAAATTGGGCACCTGGGGCTCCTCGTGGAGGGCGCGGCCGATCCCGTGTCCCACGAAGGCGCGCACCACGCCGAAGCCGTGGCTCTCGCAGTGGCTCTGCACGGCGTGCGAGATGTCGCCGATCCGGTTGCCCACGCGACACTGGACGATCGCCTTGTCGAGGCTCTCCCGCGTGACGTCCAGGAGCTCCTGGACTCTCGCGGGGACGGGCCCGACGGGCAGGGAGATCGCGCAGTCGGCGTAGTACCCCTCGACGATGCAGCCGAGGTCGAGCCCGATGATGTCGCCCTCCTTGAGCTTGCGCTTGGGCGACGGGATGCCGTGAACCACTTCCTCGTTGATCGAGGTGCAGACGGTGGCAGGGTAGCCGCGGTAGCCCTTGAAGGCCGACTGGGCCCCCTTCGATAGGATGAAGGCTTCGACCTTGTCGTCGATCTCCTTGGTCGACACGCCCGCCCTCACGATCTCGCGGAGCAGCGCCTTGACCTCGGCGAGGATGCGGCCGGCCGCCCGCATGTGCTCGAGCTCGCGCGGCGACTTGAGGAGGATCATCTCGCCACCGGCTGGTCCACGGCCTTGCGAATCGCGCGGGCGACCTCGGCCACGGGCCCTTCGCCCGAGATCTCGGCGAGGAGGTGGCGCTCGCGGTAGTAGTCCAGGAGCGGGGCCGTCTGCTTCTCGTAGACGTCCAGGCGGTTGGCCACCGTCGCCTCGCTGTCGTCCGGACGCTGGTAGAGCTCCCCGCCGCAGGCGTCGCACTTCCCGGCCACCTTGGGGGGCGCCGAGACGAGATGATAGGTGTGGCCGCACGTGCGGCAGACCCGCCGACCCGTCAGGCGCCGCAGTAGCTCGGGCCGCGACACGTTGAAGTAGATCACCCGGTCGAGCGTGAGGCCCTTCCGCGCGAAGAGGGTGTCGAGGGCCTGGGCCTGCGCCACCGTGCGCGGGAAGCCGTCGAGCACGCAGCCGGCCTTGGCGTCGGGCTGCTCGAGACGCTCGCCCACGAGCCCGATGACCACGTCGTCGGGGACGAGGCCGCCCGAGTCCATGTATCGCTTGGCCTCGAGCCCGAGGGAGGTCTTGGCGGCCACGGCCTCGCGCAGCATGTCGCCGGTGGCGACGTGGGGCACGCGCGACGACGCCGCAAGCTCTCGCGCCTGGGTGCCCTTGCCCGCGCCGGGCGGTCCGAGAAAGATGACGCGGAGACTCACGCCTGCGCCCGCGCCTTCTTGCGGAGGAAGCCTTCGTAGTTCCGCATGAGCAGGTGCGATTCCATCTGGCGCACGGTGTCCAGGGCCACTCCGACCACGATGAGGAGGCTCGTGCCCCCGAAGTAGAAGGGGGTGTTGAACCAGCGGATCAGGAAGTCGGGGAGCACGGAGATCAGGGCCAGGAAGATCGCCCCCGGCAGGGTGATCCGCGTCAGGGTGCGGTCGATGTACTCCGCGGTCTTCTTGCCCGGTCGCACGCCGGGGATGAAGCCGCCGTACTTCTTCATGTTGTCCGCGAGGTCGATGGGGTTGAACACGATGGCGGTGTAGAAGTACGTGAAGAAGATGATGAGGGCGCAGTAGAGCGCCGTGTACATGGCGTGCCCGGGCGAGAGCGCTTCGGAGATGGCCTGCATCCACGGATGCTGGATGAAGCGGGTCAAGGTGGCCGGGAACAGGATGAGGGACGAGGCGAAGATGACGGGGATGACGCCCGCCGTGTTGATGCGCAGCGGGATGTGGGTGGACTGCCCCCCGTACATGCGGCGGCCGACCATGCGCTTGGCGTACTGGACAGGGATCTTGCGCTGCCCCTCCTGCATCACGATGACGGCTGCGGTCACGGCCACCATCATGAGGATGAGCCCGATGAAGACGAACAGCTTGAGCTCGCCCGTGGCGATCAGGGTGTAGGAGGAGATCACCGCCGAGGGCAGGCGGACCACGATGCCCGCGAAGATGATGAGCGAGATGCCGTTGCCGATGCCCTTCTCCGAGATCTGCTCGCCGAGCCACATGATGAGGGCGGTGCCCGTGGTCAGGGTGAGCATGGTGAGGAGCCGGAAGCCCCAGCCCGGATCGGGGACGAGCGTGGCTCCGCTCGTGCTCCGCATTCCCTCGAGGCCGACGGCGATGCCGAAGGACTGCACGAGCGAGAGCACGATGGTGCCGTAGCGGGTGTACTGGGTGATCTTCTTCTTGCCCGCCTCGCCCTCCTTGGCAAGCCGCTCCAGGGCGGGAATGACCACGGTGAGGAGCTGGAGGATGATGGAGGCCGAGATGTACGGCATGATGCCGAGGGCGAACACGGTGAGCCGCCGCAGGTTGCCGCCCGAGAACAGATCGACCATGCCGAGCAGGGTACCCTGCACCTGGTTGAAGAACTCGGCGAGGGCGGCGGCGTCGATGCCCGGCGTGGGCACGTGAGCGCCCAGGCGATAGGCGGCCAGGAGCCCCAGGGTCACCAGGACCCGGCGCTTGAGCTCGGGGATCTTGAAGATGTTCTGGAAGCTCTGCAGTCCTTCCATCATGAGGCGGGCACCCCGGCTTTCGTGGACAGGACCTCGATCCGCCCGCCCGCCGCCTCGAGCTTCTGCTTCGCCGACTCGCTCACCCGGTGCACCTTGACGGTCAGGGCATGGCCGACCTCTCCGTCGCCCAGCACCTTGATGGCCCCCCGCTCCCCCCGCTTGACGAGCCCGGCTTCCACGAGGCCGTCGGGATCGACCACGCTGCCCGCCGCGAAGCGGGCCGCGAGGTCCTTCACGTTGACCACGGCGTACTCGGTCTTCCCGCCATGGGGAAGGAAGCCGCGCTTGGGCAGACGCCGGTAGAGCGGCATCTGGCCGCCCTCGAAGCCGGGGCGCGAGCCTCCGCCGGAGCGGGCATTAAGACCCTTGTGGCCCTTGCCCGACGTCTTGCCGGTACCGGAGGCCGGGCCCCGGCCGAGACGCTTGCGCTTCTTGGTCGAGCCCTTGGCCGGCCGCAGATCTTCCAGTCTCATTTCGCCGTCTCCACCTGGAGGCAGAAGGGCACCGTGGCGATCATGCCGCGAATGGTCGGCGTGTCGTCGTGCTCGACCGTCTGGCGGATGTGACGCAGGCCGAGCGCCTTCACCGTCGCCTCCTGGGTGGGAGACATTCCGATGATGCTCTTGACCAGCGTGATCTTGAGGCTCTTAGCCACCGGCGGCCTCCTGCCCGTCACCCTCGGTCGACTTCCGTCGCGCGTTGTACGTCCCTTGCAGCCGCTTGAGGCGGCGGAAGGCATCGATGGTCGCCTTGAGGACATTGTGCGGATTGTTTGTGCCGAGCGTCTTGGTTAGGATGTCCTGCACCCCGGCCGCCTCGAGCACGGGCCGAACGGCCCCGCCCGCGATGACCCCGGTGCCCTGCGAGGCGGGGCGCAGGAAAACGCGCGCCGCCCCGAAGTGACCCGTGATCTCGCAGGGAATCGTCGTGTCCTTGAGCGGCACGAGGATCAGATCCTTCTTGGCGTGCTCGACCGACTTCCGGATCGCCTCGGGCACCTCGCGGGCCTTGCCCAGTCCCACGCCCACGTGTCCCCGCCCATCCCCCACCACGACCAGCGCGGTGAAGGAGAATCGCCGGCCACCCTTGACCACCTTGGCGACCCGGTTGATGGCGACCACCCGGTCCGTCAGGTCCAGCGCGCTTGCGTCTATCTTTGCCTCAGCCACTCACGTCTCCTTTTGGTACTCGCCTCGCCGCTCTCGTGCCTGCGGCAGCTCGGCAGCGTCTCGGCTCGAAAAGCAGTTGGTACTCGCTACCTACTCAGCTCTCGGGTCGCGCCTCAGCGCTCA
>Ga0209689_1003845_pt1 | contig 10986 bp, 21 predicted proteins | sample GraSoiAngelo_149_FD_187119 | JGI IMG/M metagenome (GOLD analysis project Ga0209689, IMG submission 187119) | Grasslands soil microbial communities from the Angelo Coastal Reserve, California, USA - 14_1009_09_30cm (SPAdes) (version 2) | ecosystem: Environmental > Terrestrial > Soil > Grasslands ...
CCGCGCCGGAATTGCTCGACGCGCTGAAAACGATCCTCCAAGGCTTCGCCGACGGTGTCTTCGTCCGTGACCTCACGCACGATGCCGAGGCCGACTGGGCGCTGCGACTCGTTCCGTTCATCACCGCCCTCAACCGCGCGCAGGCGGCCGTCATCAAGGCCGAAGGAGGCGCCCGATGAACGCCGAAGTTAGACGCGATCAGAAGCGCGGATGCGGATGGCGTAAACCGGGCGGACTCTATCTCGTGAGTGACGGCCCGATGCAGCCGTGCGGAAAACTGCCGATTCCTCTGGCGGTCTGTCCGACCTGTCATCACGGCATCAAGCCGACACGCAGTTGGACATGGATTGATGCGGATGTCTTACTGGCGAACGTGACCTGCGCTCTCAAGGCGCAATTGTCCTGCAATAGTTGCGCGCTTGGCGGTACCGCATGGGGCAAGGTCGGCCTACTGTGGGTCGGCGGTCAGTTCTATCCGAAGCCGAGCGATTGGACGGCTGAAGCACTGCGTCAGGGCGTCTCGCGCCGGATTCCAGCGTTGCCGAAGGGATTCGAATTAGGCAAGACGTTTGTGTTCGTTGCGCATCGCGAAGCGATCACGCTCGGTCCAGACGAATTCATGCCGGCCGTGTTTCACGTCTTCAAGCCGCGCGCCGTCGAGTTCGTGGTGCGCGGCACGGAAACAGACGATGAACTGGCAGCCATACGAAAGCGCGGGATCACGCCTGTGCGCGTCGAGCGCGTGGAGGAGCCTTCGGTTCCGTTCACGTTACCCATCGAAGAAGGAAATCTCCCGACGAATCACCGCTACGTCGAAGCCCTCGCGGCGATGACGGAAGCCGAAGGCGTTAACTCATCTCAGGCTTAGGAGCCTAGGTCATCATGCACATCATCAAAGCCACCGATCCGATTGCCGTGGAGCATCCCGTCTTCTGCTGGTTCGGCCAGCCGGGCATCGGGAAAAGTTCACTCGGCTACTCGACGACCGATCCCTTGCTCCTCGACTTCGACAGCGGCGCGCACCGCGCGAGTCATCGCCGCGATACGCTGCTGATTGCGACCTGGGCCGACGTCGCGGATCTGATGGCGTCCTCCACCGCCCTCGATCCCTACCGGACGATCGTCGTCGACACGGTCGGGCGCTGTTTGGATCTCTTGACCGCCGACATCATCGAGCAGAGTCCGAAGTACGCGCGCGACGGCAACCTCACCCAGCAGGGCTGGGGCGTCCTGAAAGTGCGCTTCCGGACCTGGATGACGCAGCTCCGCACGCTTGGGAAAGACGTCGCCCTGATCGCGCATCAGAAGGAAGACAAAGACGGCGATACGACGATCGTCCGGCCCGACATCACGGGCGGCTCCTTTGGCGAGGTGATGAAGACGGCGGATTTTGTCGGCTTCGTCTACATGCGCGGCAAGGACCGCGTGATCGATTTCAACCCGACCGACCGCTGGCTGGGGAAAAATCCCGCCGGCTGGAAGCCCTTGCTCGTCCCGCCGGTCGAGAAGGCGTCGGCGTTCATGGCCGATCTCTTCGTCCAAGGGCGCGCGGCGCTCGGGACGATCAGTGACGCGAGCGCGAAAGTCGCGCAACAGGTCTACGAATGGCGCGAACAGATTGACACCTTCACGACGGTCGAGGAGATCAACCGCGCGATTCTCCCGATCCAGAAGATGGCTGCCGTCGTCGCGCCGCAGGTCAAAAAACTCCTCATGGACCGCGCGCGGCTCCTGCAACTGGTGTGGGATCCGACGACGAAAGCGTTCAAGGAACCGACCAACGCGCGGCCGACCGCCGTCGCGCAGGCGACCGCGTAACCGACACGGGGAGGGGCCGATGCGGATCTCGACGACGACCCTCGAAAGTTTCCGGCTGTTCTGCGATCCCGAGCAGGACTGGATGACCGAGGCCGATTTGATCGCCACGATCAAGGGCGAGTTCGTCCCGACCCCCGCGGTGGAACTCGGGAAGGCGTTCGGCTTGATTTTAGAAACGCCGGACGCCTACCGCGTGAGTGGCGGGTACCGCTGCAATGGGTACAGCTTCGACGACGCGACGCTCCGGGAGCCGCTCCTGCGCATCGATCGCCGCGGGGTGTTCGAAGCGAAAGCCGTGAAAGCCTACGGCCCGCACGACGTCGTCGCGAAAGCCGATCACCTCCTCGGCGCGCACCTCTCGGAGTTCAAAACGACGCTGTCCTCGTTCAACTTCGAGAAGTACGCGGCGTCGTGTCAGTGGCGCTTCATGGCCGACCTCTTCGAGGCGACGCGGATCACGTACCACGTCTTCAGTTTGGACGACCACGGCAACACGGTGGTGACGCTGCGCGGAATCGACCGCTTCGACCTCTATCCGTACGCGGACCTCCATGCGGATTGCTGTGATCTCGTCGATCGGTTTGTGACCTACGTGCGCGCGAAAGGGCTAGAGGGCGTTCTTCAGGCGCGGCAAGCGAGCGCGACATGGGCAGCCTGAACAAGGTGCTGTTGATCGGAAATTTGGGCCGCGACGCCGACTTGAAATGGACCGCGGGCGGGACGGCCGTCGCCCACTTCTCGATCGCGACCTCGGACGCGTGGACCGACAAAAGCGGAAACCCGCAGGAGCGGACCGAATGGCACCGGATCACGCTGTGGGGCAAAACCGCCGACGCCTTGGCCGAGTACTTGACGAAAGGCAAGCAGGTGTACGTCGAAGGGAAACTCCAATCGAGTGAGTACACCGACAAAGAGGGCGTGAAACGGAAGACGACCGAGATCCGCGCCGATCGGATCGTGCTCCTCGGCGGCGGGGAACGGCGAACGACCTCGACGACGCCCGCCCATGTGCGCGATGAAGATGTCGGGTACGGCGAACCGGTGACGACGACGACCCGCGCGGACTTCGACGACGATATCCCGTTTTAGCGCCATGAGCGACTTTGACGATCTCCCCACGCTCGATCAGGCGTCCCGAACGAAGCGCCGCAACGGGAAAGGCGCGACGCGCCTGGAGCAGCGCACGGCCGACGACGCGGAGGACCGACGCCGCGAAGTCGCCTGCACCGCGAAGGTCTGGCGACGGGACGCGGGGACCTGTCGGGTCTGTGGCACAAAAGTCACGCGCACCCTCGCGCTCGATCCGAAGCGGGGCGAAACGCATCACCTCGCGCCCCGCGCCGATCGCCGGGTCCGGTTCGATCCGCGCAATCGCATCCTCGTGCATCTGAAATGCCACGCGCGCTTCAAGGCGGGGACGATCCGCGTGGTGCGGGACGGGGCCGAGACGTTCACGATCGACAGCCGGATCTATCTCAACGCCGATCATCCGCTGACGTTTGCGGATCACCCGGAGATCTGATCATGCCGCGCGTCTGGTCGCAGTCCTACACCGACACGATCCGGATCGCCTTGTTGTACCGGGCGTCGGGGCAGTACCGGGACGCCGCGATCGAATTCCTGTGGGCCGCGGAAGTGGCGCCGAGTGAAGGGGAGGAGACGGCGATGCTCGACACGGCGTTTTTCTGCCTCCAACTGGACGCGCGCGACGACTGGGGTGGGGCGGCGTGAGTCGCGTGTTGTGTCCACACTGCGGCGGCGTGTTGCGCGGACTGAAACCTGCGTACGACAAGGCCCGCGATCAACTGATGCTCGACCTCGGGCGCTGTGTCGATTGTGGGCGCGACAAGACGGACGCGGAGATTACGAAGGGACACTGGCGCTGCGCGACGTGCCGCGCCCGACGCACGCGACACGCCGCACTGTTGCGGCATGGACACGACGGGCTCGACTCGGCGCGCATCTATCGACCGCGCGCGGGCTGGAAGTGAGGCGGCCTAATGACGAGCATCAACGAGAAGATGGGCCTCAAGCGCGCGGGGAAGCGGGCGATGATGAAACTCCCGAAGTCTCTGTCAGAGCGTGCGGCGTTGACGAGGGCACAGTGTCCGGCGTGTGCCCAGCGCGGCGTCATGGAGTTCACGGCGCACGGGATCGTGAAGCGCCTCTGTACGTGGTGTAGTCACACATGGGATCCGCCCGCCCCCGCGTCGTAAAAGGCCCGCGCTGTCGGGTGTGTCATACGCAGCGCGCGCAAGTCGACGGGGTGTGTCGATCGTGTGCGCGATCGCGGTGGCTCGATCCACCAGTACCGCGTCCAGCATCGCCCGCGCCGAAGACGCGGATCATTGACGGCGTGGCGTACGCGATCACGTTCGATGGGACGTAACAGGGAGGGACACATGGACACGGTCGTGGTTGAAGGACGCGAACTCATCGTCCTGGATCAGACGGGAGACACCAAAATTATTTGGGATCCTGACAAGCCTGAAGAAGTGGAGCAGGCGCGCGAGACCTTCAACAAACTGAAGAAGAAGGGCTACATCGGCTATTCCGTCGATCGGAAGGGCGAGCGTGGCACCGTGCTGCGGGAGTTCGATTCGAACGCGGAGAAATTAATTCTCGCGCCGGCGACCGTGGGTGGATAGACGTGGCGCTCTATCTCCACACGACGAATACTACCAGTGGCGCGACGGCGAGCACGTGGCGGACGTGGACGACTGATAACACTGGTAGCACTGCCGCGGTTTGGATCACGTGGAGTGCCGCCACGACTGGCAGCACCACGGTCATCACATCGCAGTTCGCCGTGCGTACCCCCGAACCGATCACCGCCGCTGAGCGTGAGCGCATGGCGGCGCAGGCCGCCGACTACGCCGAGCAGCGACGAAAGGCGATCGCGTGTGCGCGCGCCCTCCTGCTCGCCATGTTGACGCACCAGCAGCGTGAGCAACTCCAGCGCGATCAGTTCTTCGAAGTCATCGCGAAACACTCCAAGCGGCGCTATCGGATCCGCCAAGGAACGCACGGCAACGTGCGCCTACTCGATGACGCAGGCCGCGAAGTCGTCCGCTACTGCGGGCAACCACCAGGCGTCCCTGAGGATGACGCGATGCTCGCGCAGAAACTCCAACTCGAACACGATGAGGCGGAGTACTTACGACGCGCTAACGCGACGCCGTTACGCGCGACGGCGTAACACGTTTGATGGGACCTAACCTTATGCCGTTCACGCGCGCACAACTGATCACGCTCTTTACCTACCACACGCCGACGCCGGATCAAGTCGAGCACTACCAGGCGATCCGGACCGCGGCGCTGGAATTCGCGAGTGTGGTCATCGAGCACACGCCGACGTGTAGCGATCAGACGTTCGCCCTGCGCCTGATTCGCACCGCGCAGATGACGGCGAACGCGAGTATCGCGCTCCAGGGGAAGTTCTGAATGCGGTGAGGAGTGACCTTTCGGCGGCTAGGGTTGCGCCACAACCCGAACAGTCAGATCTCCGCACTGACTTCGCCGCCGTTTTTTTTCGTGTCGGTCGGTCGGTTGGAAGGGGAGGGACATGTGGGCACGACTGGATGACGAATTACTCGATCACTCGAAGGTCAGTGCCGCCGGCATCGCCATCGGCAAGAACGGGCGGTGTCTCGCGATCGGGTTCTACGCGATGGCACTCATGTGGGCGAATAAACATCTCTCGGATGGGTTTCTCCCCGATGCCGTGCTCGAAGGCTTCAGTAGCCATGTCGACAAACCGCTGGCCGTCGCTGACGCGCTCGCCACAGCGGGACTCTTCGACCGACACGACGGCGGGTACCGCATCCATGACTTCAAGGACTACAACCCGAGCGCCGCGGACATCAAACGGAAGCGCCGCGAAGATCGGGAGCGTAAAGCCGAGGCGCGGGCGAATGGGCGCGTGTAGGTACGGGTTATGCCGTCCGCGTCGTGTCCGAAACGTGTCCGCGTGGACATTTCGGCACCCGCGCGCGCACGCACGCGTGATCCGGATCCCCCGTAGATCCCCTGTATGTACCCGTCCCAACGATCCTAAGGGAAGGGATCCGATCACGGGTACTCAGAAGAAAAGAGCCTGCGCAAAAAACGCGCGTCGACGGTTTTAAATATGGGAACGCCACAACGGCTTGACGCCGACATCCTGCGAGTCGTGCTAGTGCTGCGAGAGATCCTCCGAACCGCGAAGGAGCCCTATGAGAGTTACGCCGACCTCAAGGAAGACCTCAAGATGCGCTGCGCCACGCTGCACCTCCACTACGATGCGATGATGATCACCGCGGCGCTCGACCAGGTCGAACACGGCGGGCGGATCTCGGTCATCACGCCGCGGCCGCCGCGAGGCCGCCGATGAGCACGTGGAGTCGCGCACTCGTGGCGCACCTCTGTGGCCGGTGTGGCCGCGTCATCGCCGTCGGCGACCCGATGCTGACCATCACCCTGAGCGGGGTCACGCGCACGCTTCGCCGGTGTGGATCCTGTGCCGGTGGCGACATTCCGGATCTGCCGCCCCTCAGCGAGGCCCCGCCGCAACCACGGACGAAGCGGATGGAACCGATACGTGCGGTGGCCTCGCGCATCGTGCCAGACGTCAAGGCGCGGCAGTGGAAGGAAACGGCGTAATGCGCTCCGCCGTCGCGAAAGGCTCGTACTGGAAAGCGCGCACCGTGAAGTGGCTCGAAGCGCGCGGCTACCAGGTCGCGTATCTCGAGCGAATGTTTTTCATCTACACGCCGAAAGGCCAGATCGCGACGAAGCGCGATCAGTTCGCGTCGGATCTCCTCGCGATGAACGGCGATGAGATCGTGTTCGTGCAAGTCAAAGGCGGGGAATCAAGACGGGATGGACTCGCGGCGGCGCGGCGCAAGTTCGCGGCGTTCGCGTTTCCGCCGCCTGTCGTTGCGTACGTGGAGCAAAAGTATGGGCGCCCGTACTTTTGGTCGACGTTGCGGGACGAAACAATGGCTCGTGTTATGGGCGCCGCACGCGCGCCAGCCGGAGATCGAAGTCGTGAGCGAAGGGCCGATCGGCGCAACGGAAGCCACTGTGGTGATCCCAAAGACGAAGCCGCGGCGGCGTGTGGTGTTGCCACTCTTTACAGGGCGAGATGTGGTGAGTTACTGATGCCACATTGTGATGTCAGAGTCGAACCGACGGCGGGGATCCGGCCGAGCGAATGGCCCGTCGCGCCGGCGCCGCTGTTTCAAGAACCGTTGTTCAGTGCGGAGGCGTAGATGGAAGGACTCGTGGCGGGCCGCATTGTGTATTTCGTGTTCGACACCAGTAGTGCCAACGAAGTCAATCGACGTCGTAAAGACAGCGTCAGTGGACTCACCGAGGACAACTGGCCTCGCGGCGCGATGGCGCATGTCGGCAATGAAGTCCGCGCGGGTGACGTCGTGCCGGCGATGGTCGTTCGTGTCTGGGATCAGAATGCGGGCACGGTCAATTTGAAAGTGATGCTCGATGGCAGCGATCTGTTATGGGCCACGTCGGTGACCTACGCGGAGTGGTCGCGCGACGCGGAAAACTTACCGACACCCCGCACCTGGCACTGGATGTATCAAGGGCAACCGACGCGCGGATCCGCGAGGTGATGTATGCCACGCGACCCGAAACCCAAGAAAGTCAGCTACAAACTGATCACGAACGGCAGCGACGAGGGTCGCGCGATGTATCGGCTCCTGCGCGAGCTCGTGACGGCGCACCACCCCGAGTTACTCGGCGCGCAGATCGCGCTCGCGTGGTGTACGAGTTGGAAGCCGGATGTCGACGGGATCGTCACGCTCGGGAAATGTAAGAAGGCGAGTGATCTTGATCGGGAACTCGCGGCCTACGATTTCATCATCCTGCTGCGCGAGGCGTTCTGGATCGATCCGCTCGTGACGGACGCGCAACGGCGCGCGCTCTTGGATCATGAACTCTGTCATGCGTGTGTGAAGCGCGATCAGAACGGGGAACCCGTCGAAGACGAACGCGGGCGCGTGGTGTACCGGACTCGCCGCCATGACATCGAGGAATTCGCCGCGATCGTCGAGCGCTACGGGATGTACAAGAAAGACTTGGAAGCCTTCGCGCGCGCGCTGGAACGGGCGCATGGTCGCACCGAGTGGGTGGGCTATACGTCGCTGCAGCACGACCTCCAGGCGGCTGGCCTGTTCGTGCCCCTGGATGTGATCGTGGCGTGGACGGACGACGAACGGCGGGAGGCGCGGACGTGGGCGCTCCTGCGGAGCGAATCGCTCGGCCAGAGGGTCGAGCAGCTGCCAGCGTGTCTGGAACTGGCGATGGCAGAGGTGGAGGCGCACGCTCAGTGATTCCGACCGAGGTCCTCTGGTGTTCGAATCAGCGGCAAGGCACGTCGAACCGCTGGTCATTCCCGCCGCGCGTAAATCGTCATTTGCGCGAGCTCACGAAGGGTAAACGCGTGTGTCATCTGTTCGGCGGCCTAGCGGCGTTCGGCACGCGGATCGACGTCGACCCGACGACACAGCCGCATGTCCTCGCGGACGCCTGGTTGCCGCCGTTCGTGAAGAACGCCTTTGACGTCGTCATTCTCGACCCGCCGTACATCCACCTGAATCAGCAGATGAAGTCACAGTTATTACGTGGCGCCGCGTACATCGCTCGCGAGCAGGTGATCTGGTTTCACACGATCTGGATCGCTGGGGACGTCTCGTGTGCACTCGAACGCGCGTGGTTGGTCCGCGTCGGCGATACCTGCGCGGTGCGCTGCCTTCAGGTGTTCCGGACGGCGACAGAGAAGCCGAGGCCTTGGCTGAAGTTCACGCGCGGGCCAGCGATGCGGTACAACCGATGGCTGGTACAACCGGAGCGCTTACCGTTCGTCGCCGAGGCCTCAGCATGACACCGCGCCCGCACGCGACTGGCTGCACGCACGATCGGGCGCGTGACGGGCTGGGCGTCCTCTTCGGCCCGCCGCGGATCCGTCCGCAGTCGGTCACGATCGACATCTACTGCGGGAAATGCCGCCAGCGCATCGGGACGACGAGTTGGCATCGGGCCGAGCAGGCCAAAGTCAAGAATCGCGAGCCGTGGCGGGAGCGGCCGTACACCGATCCGGCGCGACGTTTCAGCCTGTCGGCTTCACGGTGACGCGGGAATGGAGGGCCGCGCCACGGAAGGAATGGAAACTCGCATGACTGAGCCAGCCGCCGTGATCGCCCTGCGCGAATTGAGAGAGGAGATTGACCGGTCGCTCGAGTGGGTGAAGCGCGAGGGCTTCATCGTGGACTACGCCGTCATTCAACGAGGCGCTGGCGGGCTCGCAGCAGTGGTGGAGTCAAGTACGGCGATGCACGCGCTCTTATTCGTGCGGCAGAAACTGGCCGCCCTCGACGCCCTCCTCGCCCGCGTCGAGCCGCAGGATGAACACCTTGATCCTGTGGAGTGCGGCATCAGGGAGCGAGTGAGTCGTCAGCAGCGCGAACAATACATCTACGACAGCGTTGAGACGGCAACAGCCGATCGCGCCGATCTACTTCTACGCTTAGACACGACGCGAACACTGCTCGCAGCGTGGCAAAAACGTGCGTACGAAGCTGAGGCCGCCACCGCCCGCGTCGAGCCGCCCCCATCTGCGTCTGTTCAGCAAGCTTGCGGGTGTGTATTGTTTTCGCAGAGCGGCGTTGTCACGCGTCGGAATCCTTGTACTCAGCATGCAGCCCGCCTCGAGCCGCCCCCGCAGGAACAGAAGAAAGGACCAATGAAGCAATGACTATCTTTTATCGATGTGGGTGCAAAGTGACCGGAGATCATAACTTGCCGCTGTATTGTGCCCAGCACGGCCACGCAGACGATTTACCGGCCATTCTCGTTGAGTGGGTCCCGGAGCGTGGGAAAGTCACGGACACCGAACAGGACTGCGGGTTGTCGGCGAACGACATCTATCAAGTCATGCTCGCATGGGAACAACAACCCGCGAGCGAGGAGCAGACGCGTATCGTGACCGGGCTCGGCAAACTGCGCGAGCAGTTCATTCAGCGGGGAGACTCGCCGTATGTCACGGTTCCAACCACGGCCCGCGTCGCGCCGCAGGAACAGATCCTCATGGCCTTGGAAGCGGCGCAGCAATTTCTCGATCCGGCCGTGCCGCGCGGGCCAGACATCGACGGATGGCGCAACACGGTGGATCTGGTGAATACCATCCTCGCCGCGCACCGCGCCCCGCCGACCCAGGAGCCGACAAGTCCCACGGATCCAGCCCGCGATCCCTAGCCTGCTACACTCGCCCCTGATGCCGCCGCGCCGTCTCACGCTGCAAACGCGGCCCGCCGTGGCGCTGCGGTGCCCCTGCGGCGGCCTCGCCTACACCGTGTCCGAGGAACTCCTCACCGAGCCCGCGAACGTCATTCGCCGGGAACGCCGCTGCCCGCTGTGTGGGGAGCGGATCGAGACCTACGAGGTCGTGGCCGGCACCGAGGTCACCTGGGACTTCCTCGAGGCGTAAGGCGCCGCCCCGCCCAAACGGGGATCGCGGCGTAAACGCGGCAGTCTTGTGCACGCGTGCCGCGCCCGCCCGGTTGAATCCGGCCGACACGTGATCACAGACTGATCGCACAGGCGGACGGCTCCCCAGCCGGCGACAGATCCCCTTTCAGTGACGGATTCGACGTGGTCACAAGCGCTCCACGCGCGCGAAGGCTTTCTCCTGACGCGCCCGCGCAGCTTTGTCTGGTATCCCGATGGACGCTGCTACATCGATGATGTGCCGGTCTCGGAAGCCGTCTTCGATCTGGCCTATCGGGGACGCTTGGTGGAGGCGCGCGCCGCGTGGCTCGCGGGGTTCGACGCCCAATGAAGCCCTACTACCGACGCGGCGGGATCACGATCTATCACGGCGACGCCGCGCAGATCGTACCGTCATTGCCGCGCGTCGATTTACTCCTGACCGATCCGCCCTACGGCATTGGCGCAGACCGTCGGCAGGCCGCTCGCGCGGGCAAACGACACGGCAAGGCTGCGGCTCCGAGTCGCGACTATGGCCGCTCCGATTGGGACCGCGCCGTCCCGCCCTCATGGCTACTGGGCATGATGATCGACTTCGGGGATCGCTCGATTGTGTGGGGCGGCAATTATTTCTCACTTCCGCCAGCGCGCGGTTGGTTGGTCTGGGATAAGGACAACGGC
>Ga0209689_1003850_pt1 | contig 10983 bp, 13 predicted proteins | sample GraSoiAngelo_149_FD_187119 | JGI IMG/M metagenome (GOLD analysis project Ga0209689, IMG submission 187119) | Grasslands soil microbial communities from the Angelo Coastal Reserve, California, USA - 14_1009_09_30cm (SPAdes) (version 2) | ecosystem: Environmental > Terrestrial > Soil > Grasslands ...
GTTGGTAAACGAAGCCGGTGGTCGTGTAATTGGAAAAGGTTTACAAGCTGCGAAGCAGGAATTAACGCCACAAGCGGGATCTGCGGCAGCAGAATTCATCCAGAAGTTTAAACCGTCTGTTTCGCAGTTTATGGAGCACATGTTTGGTGCGTCACCAGGTCAGCGACTTTCTCAGTGGGTAGAAAATACTTTTGCAACTGGTACAAAGCGCGCGCTGCAAGAATCTCAATACGACATTGCCGCAGGCGAAGCTGGACAAGCTGATATTAAACAACGTTTTCAGCCTCATTTGGAAAATATTGCGGAGCAACAAACGGCGCAGTTAGAATTAAATGCTGCTAAATTTAAAGGCTCTGATCTTGCAAGTCAATTAGCTGGAAGACCCCCGAGATTTTTTGAACAAACGCCACAAGATATTGTTCAAATACAGAAAGAGGCATTAAAAGGAAATTATTATAAGTCCTTACGGACTAGTAATTCTCTAGGAGAATTTGTTAAATCTGAGGCAAAAAATAACACTATACAAGTTCAAGGCCTTCCTGAAGACTCGCAAGAAGTAAATATTTTATCGCAAGCGTTTAACGGAAAATCGTATGCTGCGCAAACACCGCAAGATAAGCAAATGCTTTTAAGTGAATTTCAAAAAATGGGATTACAGCTTCCCACGCGAAGCGTGTCCGGCCCGGTAAATCCTACTAATGGTGTGCAGACAGCACTAAAAATTTTAAAGGCCGAAGGCTTTGATTTTGCAAATCAAGTTCCCTCAGACAATCCAATTATTCGATCGGCTCAAGGTCTGCTGAAAGCAGCGCAGTATCATGTTGATGAAACCGGCGCGCCGCATTTCGATCCGATTTCATTTGAAGATGCGTGGTCCTTAAAGCATATTACAGGAAACTTTGGGTACGGTACACGCGCCGTTGGCACAAAGACATTACCTATTTATAGAGATACACGATTTAAAACGTTAGAACAATCTGTGTCTCATGATATTGACTCTGCGCTTGCGCAGTGGGGATCACCCGAGGCGCAGGTTGCGTGGAAAGATTCAAAATCTATTATTGCGCAGCGGCATATTCTATTTGACCAGCGCGGTAACGGAGTTCGTGAGCTAATTCAATCTACAAATGATTCTATTCCGGAATTAGATAGAATAATTAATGACTCACATAAATTGCAAACTGCGCTAAGTGCAGGTAATTTACAGTTATCTGCAGGAGAATTTTCTTCGACTAATTTACGTCAAGATCTGCGTGGATATCGCGTGGCAAAATATTTTCAGGATCCATACGTAAAAACAGATCCATTAACTGGAAATACTTCATTTAATTATGAACGGATGTCGAGAGATTTTAATCGACCGGATCGACAAGCGAGCATGGAAAAATTGTATTCTTCTAGTGAACGTAGTGAGATAAATCAGTTTTTTAAAAATATTGCAGAGCAACAGAAAAAAGCAACAGCGCCAATTGATTTTCCTGCTGCGCAGGGTGCAGGTGAATTAAAAGATCAAACAAACACACTTTTAGCCCAGTATGGGCTACCAAATAAACCAATCCCTGCGGGATCTGGAATTAACGCTAAATTAATGGTAATACGTGGTGGTATTCTATTAGGTCCGTCAATTATTGGGCACTTTGCTGGATTTTTTCATAACCCTGCATACGGCGCGGGGCTTGTTGGCGTTGGGTTAGGTGGTCTCGCAAGCGGAAAAATTCTAACAAACAAAACCGTTGTCCGGCTTGCTGCTAGCGCATTGTCTGGACAGCCGGTTGGTGATAAGCTGTTAGCTAGAGAAATATTTGGAGCGTTGCAGGGTACAGGCGCACAAATTACTTTGAGTATGCAAGATGGCTCAAGTGTTCGTGGAACATTAGAAAATGACGGATTTAAGCCTCTTTCAGACCTTCCGGTGGAAAAGTAGACGTTCATAATCTTTGAATTCTTTTGATTGACTTGACTCATTCGGAGGACATATTTCTCTCAGTTCTTGTGATTTATTTCAGACGCTTGATTTTCTGCAAAACAGACGTTCTACTTACGTGAATTCTTTCTTATAACATGACTCGTTTCTTCATTCTGCTTTCAATCATCTCCGTTGACTCATTCATTCGACATGTTTACTATCGCGTATTTTGATTCATTCATTTGCTGTGTATTCTCTCAGCTCTTGTGATTCGTTTGAGGTGACTCATTCTATATTCATGTTTTCTCTCATAATGCATGATTCATTCGTACGTGCTGTTTTCTCTCGCTATTGATGATTTATTTCTTCTGCGCCGGAGGCGTAAAGTTTGGTGGTGGAATATAATCTCCGTGTCCCATGATTGAAATTGTAAACGGTTTTGGCGGGGCTTCATTATACGCCAACCACCAGGAGACTTCTTTGTAGTGAGATAGGAATAATTTGACAGTCCATCTTTTTGCTCTCGCGTGGATATGCCCGGGAGGCAATAAACCGGATTTATAAATTTCATACGCCTTTTTGTCCTTTCCAATATTGAAATTCTTCAACTTTTCTTCTGCTTGCGCAGAGAATTTCATTTCATTATTATATCTTTCTTCCTGCGTCTTGCGCTGTAAGTATAACTTGCCGTAGAAATCGTTTTTGTTACCGGAGAACTTGACAAACGATTCGCCGATTTTCCAACATAGAACTTTTAACGACGCGTTCCATGGACGTTTTTCTCCTTTCTCCCATTTATCCCACAATAATCCTGCATATCTCCATATATGACCTACGGTAGGTGCTTTTGCAATATCAATATGTGCCGCGAGGCCGGCGCTGATTACTGGACCGATTCCCGTGATAGATTTTGCCCATACTGCCGAAGGCAGTGTATCTGTCCACGAATCTAACGTTCGTTTAATTTGATTTTCTAGCACGGCATTCTGATCTCTGAGCCACTTGATTAAATCGTGCGGTTCTTCGGACCCTGACAACGCGAGAACTTGACTGTTTGCAATCTTTCGATTGTCTTGTATCATGTAGTATGCGTCTACAAGATATCGCGCTTCTTTTGGCGTTAATGTTTTAGCCGCGCTGACAAGATCACGACTGAGAAGTTGAAGAACTTCGTTGTGATTCATAAACGTTCCTCTGGTGTGATTCTTTCATATTGCATGACTCGTTCTCTGTCTCTGAATTCTTTCTACAATCATGACTCGTTCTGTTGACTTGTTTTAGTTCTTAATGGGTGACTCATTCTGAACATATGATTCATTCGATGCACATGATTCGTTCGCGTACAATGATTAATTCTGTAAAATCTCCAACGCCTGCGGAGTTAATTTATAGAAAATTTCATTGTTGATTTTCTCTTGTGCTAACATGCCGCCTCCTTCGAGAGTCAACAATAATTTATCTAACAGTTCTGCGCCAACAGGGATCATAAAAGCAGGTTGCTGGAGAATCTTTTTTCTTGTAAGACGGTTCCCGTCTGCTCTAGCAAATAAATCAATTAATATTGAGCCAAGCTCGTTGTTGTCGCGTGAATATCCTGTTTGCATAACAAATGTCCTATAATTTGGTAACAGTTTCGTGCCTTCGGCAATTGACTGTTCTATGTGTTTTTTCTCTACTGTTAACGACAAATCATTTGCTGCAAGCAAAATAGATAATTTTATTATACTTGTGTGTATTCTTCCAAGGATACCGGACTTATCGGTATTCTTTTCGCAAGATCTTCGAAATGGATAATACCAAAGATCGTACTCCTTCTGCGCCTCTGGCGCAAATTTTATTTCCCCAGTAAGAGAGGATATTTCGCGTAGCGAGTCTTTAATTTTAAGAAATTTGTCCGAAGAATTCAACGACCAAAGGGAGTTGCCGGGGCGAAATTCGTCCGGTGTTATTAAAAACATTCTTGCAAGTAATCCGCCATAAATAGCGACACCTGTGAAGAAATCTTTAAGCATTGCTAAATTGGAGCCGGCAAAAAGATTTAAAGTTAATTTTTCAACCTTCGCGGAGGACCGCGAGATACGACGTGTCGTGTAGCCGAACGGCTTGTAATCGTATAAATCTGTCAGGATCTTTATTGCCTGTGGATCTTCTATCAACGCCGCTGATAGTTCTTGAGCTAAAAAAATGCCCGCGCCGGAACGGATTAATTTACCCGTTTTTTGATCTGTTTCAACGCGAGATAATTCTTCTACAATTGCTTGGATACTGGCGCTGCCAGTAATTAGCTTAGTATTGTTTACGTGATTTATCAGTGCTTCGCAGACATCAATAGGCTTGTTCTTACGATGTACAGATGAGGTAGCAAGTAATAATATGTATATATTTGGCATTAATACAAAATCCCCTTCTTTCTTATACACATGATCCCTCAATATCGCGGCAATCGCCGCGTATCCGGACCACTGCCAGAAACTTGTTGGAGATTCATATTCTTTAGTGTATTCCATATATAGAGACATAAATGTTGGCACAGTTAATTCCAATTCTTTTCTGCGTTATATCCCCGTCCGAATTATTTTAAATCACCTTCCTTCTTGTCCAGGCGTAGCCTGGGATTTTTTACACATTTCTGTTCATGAGAATCTACTTCTATTAGCGCAGCGTCAATTGAGGAAGCGTGAAATTTACGAAAGCAAAATTGGCAAAAGAGCTGAAATTCTTTAAATTTTTCCTGCTCCTGCTTCGCAGTCATTTTAATTCTCCCCATGTGTTGCCTACGGCGGATTCGCATGGTATTGATAACATTATATCTCGCGGCAACGATCCATTACGAAAGTCAATTGGCTGTTCAATATTCTGTTGGTAGACAGCAATAAAATCGTTTACTCTTTCTGCAGGAATTTCCCAAAGCGTACCGTCATGCGACTCCGCGCACAAGTGCGCGTACTCGTTCGTTATACGATATGTGCGCAGCACACCATTAAATTTAGTCTGATCGCTGACTATTGCCTGTGGCAGTTGAGAAAATCCTTCATTATATACTTGTTGACCAGGACGATCAAAAAAATCTCTGCGTCGCCCGTTGGGCGAAATTAAACAGTGAGTATCATTTATTGCTTTGATTACGTCTCTGTGGAACACAGATCTTATTTCTGGTTGAAATTTGTGAAATTTATATAACAATTCTCTGCCTTCTGCAAGGCTTAAGCCTTGCAATAATTTAACGACTAAACCGTGTTCGGTTATATTACGCTCTCCCGCATGACGTACTTGTTTAGCAACATGGTATCTATCTATTTCTGTTGATCCATATAATATAAGATCGCCTTTCTTAATCTCCTGCGGAGCACAATTAAAACACCACGACCCAGTAAGACGATGAATACCAGGATTTTCAAAGTAAGAAAGATCAGAAATTCCGGCAAGTGTAGCATCCACACGGGCCTCCGCGCCGTTAAGATCAAGTTCAACAAATTTATAGCCAGGTGTAACCTGGAACATGTTTCTTACGTCTTGTCCTAATATCTGCCCGTCAAGGGCAAATCCGTGTTTTCCAATTGTTTGAAGAGAATGTCCAAGTTGTACATAATCCGGTTTCGGCAAAGTCGAAGTATGGTCTAAGTAAAAATGGTAGTCTGTTGATATCGACGCAGTCGATCGGCCGGTCTCCGTACCGGCAAGATTATACTCGCAGCGAAAACGACCGTCTGGCCACAAAGGTAAATTAAGTATTTCCAATACTTTATGCAATTTTCTACATGCGATAGCAGAGTCGATAATAAGTGGCCCATTTTTACGATCTTTTTTTGGGTTACCAAATATTTTAAGCAAAATCAATGCGTCTTCATTTGTTGTGGGATTTCCTTTTTTGGTCTTCTTAATTCCCTTTACGGGGAGGTATCCGACTTCGTCGTATATAATGCGATGCATTTGAATAGGAGAAAGAGGATTTATTCCCTTTTGATTGGTAAGATTTTCAAGCTTCAAACACTCTACTTCGTAGAGATTGAGATATTTTATTAATAATTTTTCTCTTTCTTCTAGTGAAACGAGAAGACCGCGATCTTCCATCTTCCGATAAATTGGAAGCAATTCAATTAAATTATTGTACAATTCTATTGCACCGATCTCACATAAATCTTGTTTTTGTTGCTGGTAAATTATATGTGTCGCTAATGCGTCTTTCGCATTATACAAGTAGTACTGATCTTTTGATTTTATTTTATTTATGTCTTTGTGGCCACCAGCCTCATCTTTGAAATATGGTATATCTGTGTAAATAGAATTCAAAAAAGCAAGACTTTTAGGAAATTCTGGATAGATTAATGATGCCGCCAACATTGTATCACCGGATACCCCGGCAATTCTGAAAGACCAACGTTCGAGATTGCGAATATCATATTTAATGTTTTGGTTTACTTTTTGTATTTCAGGATTAGCCAACAGCTTAGCAAGAGTATTAATGATAATAACTCGGTTATCAATGTCAATAGACTGATCCAATAGCGGGATACAAATAGACTCAAAACCATTAAAACACAGAGAGACACATACAGGGATATTAAAATATGTCTCAATGTCAAAAGTAAGAAATATTGGCTTCTTAGCTTCATATAGATTCCTCTGTAAGAAATTTCTCAGCGCTTCTGCCGAACGGCATACCCAGATGCGGTAAAAATTATCCGGGATTGGTGAATCATTTAAATATCTTGGAATTTTTGCAAAATCTGCACGCGTGACAAAGCGCAGCTTATAATCTTGATACAGATACGGTTCTGGACCGAGAACTGGGAATACTTTCGTATTCCGCTTTAAATTAAGTTCTGCGCGGGGCGGCAGAACCGAACCGCGAAATTTTCTTATTCCATTTAATCCAGTAAAAAAATTAAACGATAATTCTCCGAGAGGGATTATCAAGTATGGCTTGAGTTCCTGAATTTCGTCTAATATAACGTTAGTATATAGTTTTACAAGCTCTGCATTTGCTGCGCAATATTTCTTAGAATCCTCCGCCGCTCGTGGCGAGACTTTTAACTGCTCTTTACATAGCAAAGAACGATAGAATTGATTAAAATCAAGACCTGCTTCGCAGGCAAAGTTTGTTAATTCTTTCGCTTGATTGCCCGTCAGGGCATAGTTTGTTTCTAAATCTTTTCCGAAGGGACCATCAGCAATTAAAATTGCTGTTGGGTTAATTGTTTGTCCGTGTCCTTGAATCATCTACTCGCTCCGCCCGTTTCCAATAATTTTTCCGGCTGTGTTAAGCAGCCAAAGACACAAGATCCAGACAATGAATGCGCAAGCACAGATATCAAACAGCGTTGCGGCGAGCGCCGGTAGAAAGAGAATGTACTCGATTGTAATCATATTTATTCTCCGTTGTTTGTACCGATCTCTTCTCTTGTTAATAATCTTTCACAGATATCTTCTTCTTTCGTATCAAGATATTCGTACGGCGCGAGTTGTTTTAATTCTCCTCGGAAGATATTGATACGACCACGTTCAATTTTTGAATTATTGATTGCGTTTTCTGCTGCTTGCAGTAGATATCCGTGAACGAGAAATTCTGCAATAATACGTCCATTTAAAGTTATTAGTCTGCAAATTCTCCCCGAAGGGGATATATAAAAGTTTAATTGTATTGTCATATATTCCATTTCTGCGTAGCAAGACGCGGGAGGGATTGTTTATATCTCTCCCGCATCGGTTAGATTTTTCAAAACGGTATATCGTTTTCAGATACTCCGTCTGATTGTACTGGTGCCGGTGGCATACCCGCGCCAACGGCTTGTGTAAGCGGTTTTTGTCCTACCGGCAGATAGGAGTCGATTACATTGATAATTCCAGTATTGTCTGGTTTTGGTGTCATTTTTACTGAAATTATCAACGGCTTGTCAAGAAGATCGTCAAGATCGAGATCTTGCGGAGATTTCCCTAAAATCGCACGTGCAATTTGTTCTGTCAGAACAACACGCGGTGCCCAGAAAATTCCCTGATATAAGTCTGAGCTTGTACGTTCACTGTTAAAGGTAACGGAAAGTTCCTTTCCCTTGTACTTACCTTCGGAAATACGAAACTTTGCCCAGATGTTTTCTGACTTTCCTGTGGACGAAGGCTTAGGACCATCAAGTTCAAAAATGACCGCGGGGTACTGACCAACTTCAATCAGTTTCCCTTGCATCATTTCTGAATCGGTGAAATGGATTATTCGTGGCATACGTTTTCTGCTTACGCAGTCTCCTTTTCTTTGGGTTGTTTAAAGTCTTCAGCGGAAGAAAGTCCTCTCTTTTCTTCCTGCAAAGCAGCGCGTAGTTCATCTTCAGTGAGTGTGGCATGGATTTGAATGTTCATTTCTGTCTCCGGCAGATGTTCACTTGTTTTCCTCTTTTTTCACTTCTGGTTTTGTTATATCTTCATCTTCTTCAAAATCTTCGACATCTTCAAAATCTTCGTCGTCTTCCGGTTCTTCTTCATCGTATGAACCGGCAATGATAGACATATTTTCGTAACATACTGTTAGCAGTTTGTCCGCAAGACGTTCATTGTCTACGATATCGTCGAGCGCTGATTCTTCATCTACTGCGTCGCAGTCGGTGTCAAATTCAGCGCTGATTTTTATGTGAACGGTAACGTGAGCCATATATTTATTCTCCTCTGGCTGCGCCAGTAGATTTTTCTGATGATGCCGATAAAATTTGATTACGCAAAAATTCCTGAAAATTTTGTCCTGTAATATCAAATTCTCCCGGCTTAAGGCCGGGGAGAGATGTGCAGGCAATATTATCAATAAACGTTACAAAGAATCTTTCTTCACCGTTTACCAGTCGGCGCTGGAACCGAAAGATGTTATCGAAGTAGACTCCGATATCTTCCCAAATTTTATCTCGAAGATGTATTTTTTCGCCAACGACAATCATATCGGAGTAAGGATTTTTTGTGTCGGCTTTTGCATATTTGTCAATAATATGTCCAGTAACGATTACGTTTTGCGCTGGCATTGAACGTAGCGCGGCTATTATATGATTGGTGTTTACGGATTCATACATGTAATCATCTGTTCCAGGAATATTTGTTGCGGCGATTTTATTACTTGCATGTTTCGCGCCAGGCGCGTGAGTATATGGCATTGACGTTTCAATTAATCCTTTTGCAAATGATGTTAATGAATCAGCGATGATTGTATCATAGATACAAGATTTGTTCTTAAACTCTTGGAATAAGATATTACACTTATCGTTAATACGTTGCATTAAATTTCCGTTTCCATCTCCAACAGGAGGATAATAATCGTAATCAATTCGTGAACGGTCAATCCATTTTGCTCCAAGTATGCCGCCGATACGTCCGTCGCCGTCAAAAATATAAATTTTCTTTCCAGCGTCAGCAGGAATATGTGAACATGCCGCAACAGTTTTACCAGAATGTTTGTGTCCAATATATAAAGCACGATAGCGCTTTTGTTGTGTCAATTCAATTGCCGATGGCATGTTTTCCCTCCGGAAAGCGTTGCTTTGCAGATTCAATTTCTGCTTGCGCAGATTGTATTTCTGTGCGTAGCGAAGAAGATTGTTCAAAAAAATTTCGGAGAATTTGTTTTACGGCTGCAAGCCGTTGTCTTTTAGATAAAAATGAAAAATCCTGCGCCGCTTGCGCGGCGTGAATAGAGATTAAGTTCTCCAATTCTTTTTTCTGCGAAGCAGTCATAAAATTTTCGGCGTTAGCCGTTTAATTTATTGGCCCATTTTAATAGGTCCTGCGGGCCTAATAAACGAGCGTCATTTCCTGTAACGGCCCAATATATGTTAGCAAGTCCAAAAAATAGTCCAAGCATCACGTTAAAAGAATTATCATTAACATCAGATCGCGTATGCGATGCAAGCATTAAAATCATAATATCGTTTGCAGTCTTTTGTGCTGCAAGCACAAGACGTGCGTCTGACGACGCATGAATGGAATTGCTAGTCATTCTTTGACCTCAAATTGATTACACTCAAGATATTGATTTAGATAAGAATTATCTTGTTGAAGTTTAGTTATTTTAAGTTTTGCTCCTGACATTGTTGCATGTACTGAGACAATTGGATTTTCTTCGCCGAAATCGTCTGGTGCATTGTGCCAAACAACATACACTATCTGTGGTGTCATTTGTTTTCCGTAGATTCAACAGATTCTTCAGAGTCAATTAAATTTTCCGGTTCGGCCAATTTTTTCTCTTGTGCCCGCGCCAATAATTGTGCGTAAGCACGTTTCTTACGCGCTTCTTTTGTGTTACTGCAATACAGACAGCGCGGTACTTTTCTCTTTAAATCTTCATTTGTTAAAATCAATGTGTGTGTATTGCATATAGGACACATACATTCTTTACCAAGAAGTAAACGTTTATCGGCAGTATAAAAGCAGTTTGGAGAATTGCATTTATAATAGTATGCACCAAGGCGCGTGATTTTGTAGAAGACGTATGAATGAATGTGCGGTGATGCGATCATATTATTCTCTCATTTTTATTATTTCATCAAAATCTTCCTTTTTCAATTACCACGGAGACCAAGGTCGCTTGGATTTGTACGAGACGTCTTTAATCTTTTGTACCAGTTCTGGCGTAGCCAACTGTTCACACAGTGGTGTATATTGGCATAAAGAATTATACTTGCCCGCACAAGAAGAAAACCTTTGTGGGTACTCGTTGGTGCTGACGCAATATGCAATCTGATCGAAGATCTCAATTAATTTCTGCTTCCAAGCTTGTAATTCATCGGCGGTAAAAGAAACTAATTGGCGCTGAAAAGTGTATTGTGTAATCTCTTTTGAGAACCGAATATAGTTGATTACGCATGTTTCGTAAGAATGTAGCGTTTCCAACGCTATTAATGCATAATTGCGGAACTGTATAGATTTACCGTATAGCGGTGACGCTTTTAACTGGAATTTGTGATCTGCGAAGCAACGCTGACCAAAATATTCTACATCTAGTAGATCAATACGTCCTTCCAAAACATACTTTTTTTCGTCTGTCTCGAAGATACAGTGGGAAAATCCTACTTCTGAGTATTGTGGAGATTTGATTTTAAAGTCTCGTT
>Ga0209689_1003851_pt1 | contig 10982 bp, 9 predicted proteins | sample GraSoiAngelo_149_FD_187119 | JGI IMG/M metagenome (GOLD analysis project Ga0209689, IMG submission 187119) | Grasslands soil microbial communities from the Angelo Coastal Reserve, California, USA - 14_1009_09_30cm (SPAdes) (version 2) | ecosystem: Environmental > Terrestrial > Soil > Grasslands ...
TCCTGAAGCGCTTGCGCGGGCGATCAACACGCTTTTAGCTGACGAGCCCCTGCGGGCGCGCATGGGTACTGCCGGGCGCGCGCGCGTGGCTGCAGAGTTCTCAGTCGAGAACATGGTGCAGCGGCATCTGCGGCTCTACAGGGCGTTGCTTGCCGGCTAGACGGCGCCCGGCTGGAGGCGAGTGAAGCGATACCAGTTTATAGTAGTGCCCATGATCGGCACGATCACGAAGAACAGGCCGGTCAGGTCATCCTCGACCTCAGTCACGAGGTAATCGCCAGCCTTGTGCAGGGTGAGCTTCGCTTTTTCGCGCGCAATCATTACATCGGCGCGCACCCAGCGCGTGTTCCGGAGGATAAGCCGGCCGGCGTCGCAGGCGAGCTCGCCTTCCGCCGCGCTGAAGATGCGCGTCATCATCTTGTCTGTTCCGCTCCACACCGTGACTTCTAGCGCGTCGTCGCGCGGCAGCGAGAAATCGACCCGCGTGGCTTTTTCCCAGTCGGTGTTGAAGCCGAAGAGCTCGCGGGTCAGGGAAGGCTTGACGTTGTCGCGCGAATCGGCCTTGTCGGAATAGCCGCCTTGAAACAGCTTGCAATCGGCGGCAGCCGATGGGTAAAGGGGTTCCCAGGCCGCCGGATACGGATTGACCGCCGCGCAGCCGGCGAGGCAGAGGGCGGCCGCGAAGGCGGCGAATCTACGCGTAGCCATAGTAGGACTTGAACCACGCGGCGAACTTCGCCAGCCCCTGCTCGAGCGGCGTCGAGGGCGCGAAGCCGACCGCGCGCGCCAGCGCCTGCGTGTCCGCGCAGGTGGCCTTCACGTCGCCCGGCTGCATCGGCTTCATCTCGATCTTCGCCTTCTTGCCGAGCACGCGCTCCAGCGCCGCGATGTAATCCAGAAGCTGCACCGGCCTGTGGTTGCCGATGTTGTAGATCGCATACGGCGCGGGCTGGTCGAGGACCCGGAGCGTGCCTTCGACGATGTCGTCGATGTAGGTGAAGTCGCGCTGCATGTCGCCGTGGTTGAAGACCTCGATCGGCCTGCCTTCCATGATGGCATGCGCGAACAGCACCGGCGACATGTCGGGCCGCCCCCAGGGGCCGTACGCCGTGAAATACCGCAGCCCCGTTGTGGAAATGCCATACAGATGGCTGTAGACGTGGGCCATCAGCTCGTTCGACTTCTTGGTGGCGGCGTACAGGCTGATCGGGAGATCGACGCTGTCGGACTCCGACCAGGGCAGCTTCGGGTTGTTGCCGTAGACGCTCGAGCTGGAGGCGAACACCAGGTGCCGCGGCGGAGAGCGCCGGCAGCCCTCGAGGAGGTTGGCGAAGCCGACCAGGTTGGATTGCACGTACGACGCCGGGTTCTTGAGCGAGTGGCGCACGCCGGGCTGCGCGGCGAGATGCAGCACCGCGCCGGGTTTTTCTCTCTCAAATGTCTTTATTAAAGATTCGGCATCGACAAGGTCCATCTGAACGAAGCGAAACCTGTCGTGCTCGAGGCGCTTGAGCCGCGCCTTCTTCAGCTCCACCGAGTAGTACGGGGAAAGGTTGTCGATGCCCAGCACTTCGTCGCCGCGCTCGAGCAGGCGCTTCGCGCAGTGCATGCCGATGAAGCCGGCGGCGCCGGTGACGAGCAGCTTCATTTTTCGTCGGCTTTGCGCAGCTCGATCAGCTTGGCGTACTTGAGGTAGCTGTTCATGCAGCCGATCGAGATGTGAAGCAGGCCCGGCATGCCGTCGAGAAAGCCGAGGCGGAAGACGTAGAACTTGAAAAAGCGCACCACCGGCGACATCAGGATGTGGAAGAAGCCGGCGCTGCGCCCGAGCTCGTACGCCTGGCGCGCCGCGAGCGTGGTGTAGCGGTTCTGCCGCTCGAGGTACGCCGTGAGGTCGTCCGAGGAGTCGTGCAGCAGGTCGCCCTGCAGCGTGCCGGGCGTCACGGCGTACAGTACTTTCTCGTGGACCAGGTCGTCGCTCCAGCGCGCGTTCATGCGGTTGAAGAGACGCGGGCTCCAGTCGGGGTAGCCCTCGCCGTACGACAGCCACCGCCCGAGAAAGCGGTTGCGGCGCGGCATGCGGTACACCGGCGACACCGGCGCTGCGAGCGCGGCCTGGATGCTCGCGGCGAGCTGCGGCGAGACCGTCTCGTCGGCGTCGAGGCACAGCACCCAGTCGTGCCGTGCCTGGTCGACCGCGTACTGCTTCTGGCGGCCGAAGCCGAGCCATTCCTTCTGCACGAGGCGCGCGCCGAAGCGCCTCGCGATTTCCGCGGTGCCGTCGCTGCTTCCGGAATCGACGACCACGATCTCGTCGGCGAAGGCGAGGCTCTCGAGGCAGGGCGCGAGGACCGCCGCGGCGTTGCGAGTGATGAGGACGGCCGAGAGCGGGGCTCGTGGCGCGGCGTTCAAAGGTTATCCCGTAAAATCGGCGGGCCCTATTCTAAACAACAATGACGCGCATTCTCTTCGTAAAAACATCGTCTTTGGGCGACGTGGTGCAGAACTGCCCGGCGGTGAGCGACGCGGCGCGAATGCTGCCGGGGGCGCAGATCGACTGGGTGGTCGAAGAGCCGTTCGCCGGCATCGCGGCGATGCATGCCTCGGTGCGCCGGGTCATTCCCGTGGCGTTGCGCCGCTGGCGCAGGGCGCTGTGGAGCCCGGCGGTGTGGGGCGAGTTGCGCGCGTTCCGGCGGGCGCTCACGGCCGAGCGCTACGACGCGGTGATCGACTCGCAGGCGCTCCTGAAGAGCGCGGCGATGTGTTTCTGGGCCGCGGGCACCAAGCACGGCATGGATGCAGCGAGCGCGCGCGAGCCGCTCGCCGCGCGATTCTATGACGTGCTGCACACGGTGTCGTGGCGCCTGCATGCCGTGGAAAGAAACCGCCGGCTTACCGCCGAAGCGCTGGGGTTCGCTTTGGATGAAGACGTACGCTATGGCCTGCGCGCCGAAGGCGCTTCGCCGCTCGAGCACGACTCGAGCTATGCGGTGTTCCTCACCATGACCAGCCGCAAGGACAAGCTCTGGCCCGAGTCGCGCTGGATCGAGACCGGGCGGGCGCTCGACATGCCCGTCGTGCTGCCTTGGGGGAACAACGCCGAGCGCGGCCGCGCCGAGCGCATCTGCGCCGCGGTTCCCCAAGCCATCGTGCCGCGGCGCATGGCGCTCGAGGAGCTCGCTCGGCTCTTCGTCCACGCGCGCGGCGTGATCGGCCTCGACACCGGCCTCACGCACCTCGCGGCGGCGCTGGGGGCGCCGACGGTCGGCATCTACTGTGGCTCAGATCCGGCGCTCAACGGACTGTACGGCGCGCCGCAGGCGAAAAACGTCGGCGCGCCGGGGCGGGCTCCCGAAGCCTCCGAAGTGCTCAAGCAGTGCGCATGAGGAAGCTCTACACCGCGCTCCTGCGCCTTGCGCTGCCGCTCATCCTGCTGCGGCTCTGGTGGCGCGGGCGGCGCGAGCCCGGCTACCGCGAAGGCGTCCCGGAACGCCTGGGTCATTATGGCCTCGACGCGCCGCCGAAGCTCCTCTGGGTCCACGCCGTGTCCGTAGGCGAAGCGCGTGCGGCGGCTCCGCTGGTGCGCGCGCTCGCGCAGGCGTTGCCGGACCACCGCGTGCTCGTCACCTGCACGACGGCGGCCGGGCGCGAGACGGTGAAGCAGGTGTATGGGGAAACGGTCCTCGCCGCCTACCTGCCCTTCGACTTTCCGGAGCCGGTGCAGCGCTTTCTCGAGCACTTCCGGCCGCGCCTCGGCGTGCTGATGGAAACCGAGGTCTGGCCGAACCTGCTCGCCGGCTGCGCGCAGAACGGCGTGCCGGTGCTGCTCGCCAACGCCCGCATGTCGGAAAAATCGGCGCGCGGCTATGCGATCTGGAGCGCGCTCACGCGGCCGGCGTTTGCCGCCCTGGCTGCGGTGTGCGCGCAAAGCGCCGCCGACGCCGAGCGCCTGCGCGCGCTCGGCGCGCGCGACGTCGAAGTGACCGGCAACCTCAAGTTCGACGTCCACCCCGACGCCGCGCAGGTCGCCGCCGGCCGCGCCTGGCGCGCCGCGCTCGGACGCCCGATTCTGCTGCTGGCGAGCACGCGGGAAGGCGAGGAAAGGCTGCTCCTGGAGGCTCTGCCGGCGTGGGACGGCAAGCTCCTGGTCGTCGTCGTCCCGCGCCATCCGCAGCGCTTCGAAGAGGTCGCACAGCGGGTGCAATCGCGCCGGACCCGCACTGAAATGCCGGGTCTCGGCGACAAGTTCCATCTGGGAGACACGATGGGCGAGATGCCGTTCTACTTCGGCGCCTGCGATGTCGCGGTGATCGGCGGCTCCTTCATGCCGCTCGGCGGGCAGAACCTCATCGAGGCGCTTGCCGTCGGCGCGCCGGTCGTGGCCGGCCCGAGCATGTTCAACTTCGCGGACGCGACGCGCCTTGCCGTGGAGGCCGGCGCAGCCGTCCAGGCTTCAGATGCCGGCTCGGCGATCCGCACTGCGCTCGGGCTGATTGCGGACCAGTCTCGACGCCGGCGGATGGGCGAGGCAGGAAAGAAGCTCTGCGAAGCCCATCGCGGCGCGACCGAGAAACACTTAAAACGTGGTCTGTCCCTGATTAAAAGCTGAGGGCGCGGTTGACTTCTTCGAGGTCTTCGTCGCGCAGGCTGCCGGCAGCGGCCTTGAGGCGCAGCTGGTTGAGGATCGCGTTGTAGCGCGCCGTGGAGAGGTCGCGCCGGGTGGAGAAGAGCTGCTGCTGGGCGTTGAGGACGTCGATGTTGATGCGCACGCCCACCTCGTAGCCGAGCTTGTTGGAGTCGAGCGCGCTTTGCGAGGAGACGAGCGCCTGCTCGAGCGCGCCGACCTGGGCGATGCCGTTGATGACCGAGAGATAGGTCTGCTGCGCGCTGAGCGCCGCCTGGCGGCGCGCATTCTCCAGGTCGTCTTTCGCCTTCAAGGACAAGGCGGCCGCTTCGCGCTCGCGCGAGCTGATCGCGCCGCCCTGGTAGAGCGGCAGGGCGAACTGCAAGCCGATCTGCGTGGTCGTGACATCCGAGCCCACCGGGCTGGTGATGGTGGCGCTCTGCCCGGTCTTGCCGTAAGTGGCGATGAAATCCAGCGTCGGCAGGTGAGCGGCGAAGCTGCGCTTCGCTTCGAGCCTGGCGACCTCGGTGGTCGCTTCCTGCAACGCGACCGGATAGCTCTGCTTCTGGGCGAGATCGACCCAGTCCTGCATGTTGTTCGGGTTGGGCGGCGCGAGGCGCACGTCTGCACGCAGCGGCGCCAGCTCCGCGTATTCCTTGCCGTTGAGGGCCTGCAGCGCGCGGCGCTTGTTCTCGAGGTCGTTCTGCGCCGCGATCTCCTGCGCCACGATGAGGTCGAAGCGCGCCTGCGCCTCGTGCGTGTCGGTGATGGTCGCGGTGCCGACCTCGAAATTGCGCTTGGCCTGGGCGAGTTGCTCGGAAATCGCCGCTTTCTGCGCGCGCACGAGCCCCAGCGTGTCCTGCGCCGAGAGCACATCGAAGTAGGCCTGCGACACCCGGACGATGAGGTCCTGGCTCGCCTGGCCGAAGACGGCCTCGGCCTGGCGCACCTGCTGCTCCCCCTGCTCGAACTGGTACCAGTTCTGCAGGCGGAAGACCGGCTGGGAGAAGGTGAGCGTATAGCTGTCGACCTCCGGCCGGCGCAGGAAGTTCAGGTTGGGCGCAGTGGCAGGGTCGCGCGATTCCGAATCGATGCGCGACCTGGTGACGCTGCCCGTCAGGCCGAGGGTGGGCAGCAGGAGCGAGCGACCCTGCGGCAGCTTCTCGCGTCCCGCTTCGAGCGCATAGCGCGCGCCGGAGTAGACCGCGTCATAGCGCTGCGCGTCGCGGTAGACCTGAACCAGGTCCTCCGCGGCTGCGTCGAGCGAAGCTGCGACAAGACTAATAAACAGGAACAGCCGGATCAACGGTCCTCGCCCAAGCATCTACTCCTCCCACGAGATTATGGACGCGCGCAAAACCTTGCTTTTCTAGAAACAGGCCGATCTGCATCGCGCTCAGAAGCGGAACCGCGGCGGCTGCTCGGCGTTGACGAGCGGCGCGAGGACGGTCTCGAACAGATCGGTGCTGTGATAGGCGCCGGGCGCGGTGCAGACGACCAGCCGGGCGCTCATCGCCGGCGCCTCTCCGGTAACCGCGAACAGGCGCCCGCCGACGGCGAGCTGCTCGAGGAAGGCGCGCGGCAGCAGCGGCGAGGAGCCGGTGAGGACGATCACTTCGTAGGGAGCGTGCACGCTCCAGCCGCGCGCCGCGTCGCCGACTTCCAGCGTGATGTTCTCGGCGCCGTGGCGCTCGAGATTGCGGCGGCCGAACTCGGCCAGCGCGGGCTTCACCTCGACCGAGTAGACGTGCGCGGCGCGGTGCGCGAGGAGCGCGGTCAGATAGCCGCTTCCGGTGCCGACTTCCAGCACGCGGTCGGTGCTCTTCCGAACGGTCAGCTCCTGGAGGACCCGCGCTTCCATCTTGGGCTCCCACATGCTCTCGCCCTCGCCGAGCGGGATGTGGATATCGGAGAAGGCGAGCGAGCGGTGCTGCGGAAGAACGAACTCCTCGCGAGGCACCAGGTACAGCAGATCGAGCACGTCCTGATCGAGCACCTCCCAGGTGCGGATCTGCTGCTCGACCATGTTGAAGCGCGCCTGCTCTAGGTTCATCGGAAGCGGATTATAATCGGTGCCTTAGCGTTAGGGGTCCTGCGCCGGCTCTGAGAAGGCGCGGGTGAGACAGTCCCTCACAACCTGATGCGGGTAATCCCGCCGTAGGGAAGCGCACATGAACGCCAATCCGAAGTTTCTAGCCGCCACCGCCCACGTAGACGACGCAGCGATCCAGCCGCTGCCCAGCTCGCGCAAGATCCATGTGGGAAATTTGAGAGTTCCCATGCGGGAGATCTCGCAAAGCGGCGGCAATCCGCCGCTCCTGGTCTACGACACCTCGGGGCCGTACACCGATCCCGCGGCGCGCATCGATATCCAGAAGGGCCTGCCGCCGGTGCGCGAGGCCTGGATCGCGCAGCGAGGCGATTGTGAGATTTTGCAAGGCCCGTCCTCGGAGTACGGACGCAAGCGGCTGACCGATCCGAAGCTGGCCGAATTGCGCTTTGATCTGCACCGCAAGCCGCGGCGGGGGCGCTGCGTCACGCAGATGCATTACGCGCGCAAGGGCATCATCACGCCCGAGATGGAGTTCATTGCCATCCGGGAGAATCAAAAGATGATTCTGGGTCTTGAAAGGCAACATCCCGGCGAATCGTTCGGCGCCAATATCCCGAAGCTCGTCACCCCGGAGTTCGTGCGCGACGAGGTGGCGCGCGGGCGCGCCATCATCCCGGCGAACATCAATCACCCCGAGACCGAGCCGATGGTCATCGGCCGCAACTTCCTGGTGAAGATCAACTGCAACATCGGCAACTCGGCGGTGACCTCGTCGATCGGCGAGGAAGTCGACAAGATGACCTGGGCGATCCGCTGGGGCGCCGACACGGTGATGGACCTGTCCACCGGCAAGCACATCCACGAGACGCGCGAATGGATCATCCGCAACAGTCCGGTCCCGATCGGAACGGTTCCAATTTATCAAGCATTGGAAAAAACAGGAGGAAAGGCGGAGGACCTCACCTGGGAAATATTCCGCGACACGCTGATCGAGCAGGCCGAGCAGGGCGTCGACTACTTCACCATCCACGCCGGAGTGCGCCTGCCGTTCATTCCGCTCACCGCCAATCGCATGACCGGCATCGTGTCGCGCGGCGGCTCGATCATGGCGAAGTGGTGCCTGTCGCACCACGAGGAAAGCTTCCTCTATACGCGCTTCGAGGACATCTGCGAGATCATGGCGGCGTACGACGTCTCCTTCTCGCTCGGCGACGGCCTGCGCCCGGGCTCGATCCATGACGCAAATGATGAAGCCCAGCTCGCCGAATTGCGTACTTTGGGAGAACTGACGAAAACAGCCTGGAAGCACGATTGCCAGGTGATGATCGAAGGCCCGGGCCACGTGCCGATGCAGCTCATCAAGGAGAACATGGAGCTGCAGCTCAAGTACTGCGACGAGGCGCCGTTCTACACCCTCGGGCCGCTCGCGACCGACATCGCGCCCGGCTACGACCACATCACGAGCGCGATCGGGGCGGCGCTGATCGGCTGGTTCGGCACGGCGATGCTCTGCTACGTGACGCCCAAGGAGCACCTCGGGCTGCCGAACAAGAAGGACGTCAAGGACGGCATCATGGCGTACAAGATCGCCGCGCACGCCGCCGATCTCGCCAAGGGCCATCCGGGCGCGCAGGCGCGCGACAACGCGCTCTCCAAGGCGCGCTTCGAATTCCGCTGGGCCGACCAGTTCAACCTCGGCCTCGATCCGGACACCGCCAGGGAGTTCCACGACGAGACGCTGCCGCAGGAAGGCGCCAAGGTCGCGCACTTCTGCTCGATGTGCGGGCCGCACTTCTGCTCGATGAAGATCACGCAGGACGTGCGCGACTACGTCGAGAAGGGAATGAAGGAGAAGTCGATCGAGTTCGTGAAGAAGGGCGGCGAGCTCTACACCAAAACCTGAAATCAGGGACAGACCACGTTTTCGTCAACGGCGGAGACGATCCCTCGTTGATCGGACATGCCACGACGCGCCCGCATCATGCTCGCCGGCGTGCCCGTACATGTCATCCAACGCGGCAACAACCGGGGGGCGTGCTTCGTCAACGACGAAGACCGCAACTTTTATCTGTTCCACCTGGCGCGTGGCCTCGGCCGCTTTGGCTGCCAGCTGCACGCGTATTGCTTGATGACCAATCACGTGCACTTGCTACTGACTCCCGAAGGCGCGGAGAGCTGCGCGCCACTGATGAAGCATATGGGACAGCTGCACTCGCAGTATTTCAACAAGAGATACAAACGGACTGGGTCGCTTTGGGAGGGGCGTTTCCGTTCATGCCTCGTTCAGTCGGAGCGTTACGTCTTGGCGTGCTACCGCTACATCGAGCTCAATCCGGTGCGTGCAGGGATGGTGCCGTCGGCTTCGGCGTATCGCTGGTCGAGCCACAACGGGAACGCCGGCCGAGCGTCCAACCAGCCCCTGACGCGACACGCCGAGTATCTCGCTCTCGCGGCGGATGAGACATCGCGGCATGCGGCTTATCGGGGCCTGTTTGCAGTGGGCGATGAACCCGCTTTCCTTGCCGCAATCCGCGACGCTACGAACGGTGGTTTTGCGCTGGTCGGCGAGCAACTGAAATCCGTGCTGCCTGCGGATACTCAACGACGCCTGGAGCGTCGACCTCCTGGTCCTCGCGCCAAGACGGTGCCACAGCCAGACAACGTTTCGGGCGAGTTGGAACTCAAGTCAGGGCTGCGTCCCCGAACTGGTTAGGGCTCCGTCCCCGAATTTCCGTCCTTCGAGGCCGCGCGGAATCGCGGCGAGGAGCTTGCGTGTGTACTCGTGCTGCGGAGCGCGGTAGATCGCTTCGGGCGCGCCGCGCTCGACCACCTCGCCTTCGCGCATGACCAGGACCTCGTCCGACATGTATTTCACCACCGCGAGGTCGTGAGAGATGAACAGGTAGGCAAGCCCGCGCTCTTCCTGCAGGTCGAGCAGCAGGTTGAGCACGGTCGCCTGCACCGAGACGTCGAGCGCGGACACCGGCTCGTCGCAGATCAGCACTTCCGGCTCGACCGCCAGCGCCCGGGCGATCGCGATGCGCTGGCGCTGGCCGCCGGAGAATTCATGCGGGTACCTGTGCATGGCGTCCTGCGGCAGCCCGACGCGCTGCAGGAGCCGCCGCGCGCGCTCGATGCGCTCGCCTTCATCCGCGCCCAGGCGATGAATGCGCATCGGCTCGGTCAGCGTGCGCCCGATGCTCATGCGCGGGTTGAGGCTGGCGTAGGGATTCTGGAACACGATCTGGATGCGCCTGCGGAAGGCCATCATCTGCGCCGCCGACAGGCGCAGCAGGTCGGTGTCCTCGAGGCGCGCCTCGCCGCCGCTTGCCTCGAGGAGCCGCATGACGAGCAGCGCCACGGTGGTCTTCCCCGAGCCCGACTCGCCGACCAGGCCGACGGTGCGCCCGCGGGTGACGCCGAACGACACCTCGCGCACCGCGACCAGCGATTTCGAGGCGAACCAGCCGGTGCGCAGGCGGAACTCCTTGCGCAGGCCCTTCGCTTCGACGAGGTTGGCGCCGGCCGGCGGGCGCTCGAGCGCAGCGCCCGGCGCCGTGCCGCCGCGCATGAAGTCGTCGATCACCGGCAGCCGCCGGGGGCGCGCGTCGAGGCGCGGCCGGCAGGCGAGCAGCGCGCGCGTATACGGGTCGCGCGGCGCACTGAATATGCGCTCCGTCGGCCCGCTTTCGCGCACCTCGCCCTCGCGCATCACCACCACGTCGTCGGCGATCTCGCCGACCAGCCCGAGGTCGTGGCTGATGAACAGCACGCTCATGCGGTGGCGCTCGCGCAGCCGCGCGATCAGCTCGAGCACCTGGCGCTGCACCGTGACGTCGAGCGCGGTGGTCGGCTCGTCGGCGATCAGCAGCTTCGGCTCGTTCGCGATGGCCATCGCGATCATCACGCGCTGCTGCTGGCCGCCCGAGAGCTCGTGCGGATAGGCGCGCAGGCGCGCCCGCGGCTCGGGAATCCCCACCTCGGCGAGCAGCTCGGCGGCCCGCTCGAGCGCCTGACGCGCGTTCATCCTGCGATGCAGGCGTAGCACCTCGGCGACCTGCTCGCCGACGGTGAGCACCGGGTTGAGCGAGCTCATCGGCTCCTGGAACACCGCGCTGATGTCGCGCCCGCGCAGCGCGCGCAGCCGTGCGGCAGGCGCAGTAAGCAGGTTTTCGCCGCCGTAATCGACGCGGCTGGCCGCATCGACGATAGCGTTCTCGGGCAGCAGGCGCAGGATCGACATCGCCGACACGGTCTTGCCGCTGCCGGATTCGCCGACCAGGGCGAGCGTCGCGTCGTGCCGGA
>Ga0209689_1003852_pt1 | contig 10982 bp, 5 predicted proteins | sample GraSoiAngelo_149_FD_187119 | JGI IMG/M metagenome (GOLD analysis project Ga0209689, IMG submission 187119) | Grasslands soil microbial communities from the Angelo Coastal Reserve, California, USA - 14_1009_09_30cm (SPAdes) (version 2) | ecosystem: Environmental > Terrestrial > Soil > Grasslands ...
CAAACTTTGTCATCGCTGTGGCAAAACCAAAACGCGCGGGTCAATTAACACTTCTCGGGCGAAGCGAAGCAAAGATTCCCGCTTCGCTCTCAGAAGCGCGACTCGAGACATTCTCAAACCCGGCACCCAACCGAAATTACTGGATCCATTTTGAGACCGACGATTTCACGTCTGTTTGTCCGGTCACAGGCCAGCCCGATTTCGCGCGGATCGACATCGATTACGTACCCGACCGTCTTTGTGTTGAGAGCAAATCGCTCAAATTTTATCTCGCCTCATATCGCAACGAGCGCGCATTTAACGAAGCGGTGACCAACCGGATCTTGGACGATTTCGTCAAAGCTTGCGCGCCGCGCGAGGCAATCGTCACCGCACAATTCTCAGCACGCGGCGGAATCGCTCTGACAATCCGCGCAGAATATCCCGATGCGAAAACCCGCAAAGCTGGTCACCATGATCTGTAGGGGAAGCCGTCGGCTTCCCACGGGACGACAACGTCGTCCCCTACAGGAATAGGGCCAAAATAGATGAAACGCGCGGTCGTCCTTCTAAGCGGCGGAATTGACTCGACCACCACGCTGGCAATCGCCATTGCGGAAGGCTACGAAGCATACGCGCTCTCATTTGATTACGGCCAGCGTCACCAGATCGAAATCGAAGCCGCGCGCCTCGTCGCCGACTCGCTAGGCGCAAAAGAGCATCGCGTCGCAAAGATCGATCTTCGCGTCTTCGGCGGCTCCGCGCTCACCGACGATCTCGACGTGCCCAAGCAGCGATCGCAATCGGAAATCGCGCACGGCATTCCGGTCACTTACGTACCCGCGCGCAACACCATCTTCCTCGCTTACGCACTTGCCTGGGTGGAAGTCATCGGAGCTGCTGACATTTTTCTCGGCGTTAACGCGATTGATTACAGCGGCTACCCCGATTGCCGGCCGGAATTCATCGAAGCGTTCGAGAACCTGGTTAACGTCGGAACCAAAGCCGGTGTCGAAGGCCGACGCTTCCAGATTCACACGCCGCTCATCAAACTTTCGAAAGCCGACATCATTCGCAAAGCTGTCGATCTCGGCGTCGATCTTTCGCTCACCCACAGTTGTTACGATCCGACACCCGAAGGTCTGGCATGCGGCGAATGCGATTCCTGTCTCCTGCGGCTCAAAGGTTTTCGTGAAGGCGGAATAAAAGATCCGATCCGTTACGCGATGAAATGAGGGGCAACTCTCCTTGTCATTCCGAGCGAAGCGAAGAATCTCGGATTATGTGCCGGAAGCGGGATATGTTTCGCTTTGCTCAACATGACACGCAGCGTATGACATGCACGCCACAATGAAATGAAGCGCCTGCTCAGGATTTTCGAGCTTTCCAAAAACGAACAGCGCGTCGTCCTCATTGTGGTGCTCATTTTGACCGCCATTGCGTTAATCGGATATGAGCGCCGTGTGCATCGCTCTGGGATTCAGCAGACATCCACGGCAGAAGCGAAACCGTCTCCGAGCGCATCGGAAAGCGAACATGAACATTAGGTTTCAAGCTCGGTTTGTTTGTCTGTCGATAGCACTTCGGACTAGCGCGGCGTTCGGTACCGATCTTCGGGACGGGCTGGCGCATCCCGAAAAATACGACGGGCGCGAAGTAGAAGTGACCGGAATTGCCCGAGTGCCGGGTTATTTCTATTTGTTGCGGACATCAAGGCGGCTGCCAAAACCGACTTGTCGAAGGCACTTCGTATCCGTCAGAATAACTTTGCTGGGAAGGAATACCTGGAGGTCGACCGGCAATGGGTCCGTGTTGTCGGTGTAATGAGCTCAAAGGAACGTCGTGGATGGGATTCCGGCGCTCGAGTCCTGCTGAAGCGCATACAATTCCTGCGGGATCGTGCGCCGTCACGAATCGCCAATGGGACAGTTCTCGGAGTTTTCCTGAATGCCACAGCTGAACCTTTGGTCATTGAGTTGTTTTCGCAATCGGAGGGCGGGGAGACCTTCTTTCTGGCGCCGCACGAGGCGGACAAAACGATAATTTGGAAAGGCCAAGTTGTTGTATCACACCTACAGGGACCGGATAACGTGCCTCTTGATAGGCGACAGATAGGCAAGCCAATTGCACGCGGCGAGATAAGATTACGCGAGTTGCCGTCGGATTACCGATATTCGCCCGAATGGTCAGACAAGCGCACGCTGTACTACAGGATTTCCAGTAATCGAATTGAATTGGTTCCCGCCTCCAAGGCGAAGGAGTAGAAGCTCGTAGGGAACAAAAGTGTTAGTGAAGCGTCTGGGTAATCGAAAAAATACGGCGCGAAAATCCAGCGTGATCAGTAGTTCAATTTTCACTTAACCCCGGAATGCGTCCGTACCCGACAAAGACGGGACTGATCTTGGCATCGCCGCTTTTGGGTGGCGGCGGCATTTTGAAATCGAACACGCTCACGCCCCAACGTTGTTTTCCGTCGTATGTGCGGCCGTCGCTTGAACCGACCATCACACGCTTGTTCGTTCGTTTTTCGCGACCCAAATAAATCATCGTGTGCGTGATGGGCGGGTCGCGATCGATGTTGTAGGTTCCGCGCCAAAAGAGCAGGTCGCCGGGCTTTAGATCGCCGAGCTCGAATGAATCCTCGTTACGACTGAGGACTGCATTGAAATCTCCCGTCTTGCGCACCCAGACATATTGTTGACTTGAATCACGCGGCACATCGGGAAATCCATTTTGCTGAAGGACGTAGTAAATGAAACCGGAGCAATCCATGCCCCCGTTTTTCGGATCTGCGGAGCCATAGGTGTAACCAAGATTTTGCTTCGTTAGCGCGAGCCCGGCGTCCAGGATCTGACGAACTTTTGTGGGATAGCTGTCGTAATCCGCTATTTGATCAGGCGACAGTGAGACGTTTGGCCACGCCTTCTTTCCTCGAGTAGGTTCTGGTGTTTGCTCTAGACTGGCAGACGGAGTTTCTGTCGCGGATGGTGACTCGGTTGGTGTTGGAGTAGGAGATGCTTTCTTGAGCTTTGATTTGCTCTTCGGTGTGGGAGACGGAGTCGGCGAAGCTTTCTTTCGTTTGGCAGAAGCAGTCGGCGTGGGCGTAGGCGACACTTTCTTTGACGAGTGTTTTCGATGCTTGCGCGACGGGGTCGGACTTGGATCGGGCTCGAGAACTCTCTTAATTTTTGAGCCTAACGACTGTTCGGCGGCATTCGCGGCATTGAGTGTGCCGAATAGCATCGCGGCAACGAAAAACAATCGAAATGTTCTTTGGAAGAGCATGAATCTTGTAGGGCGTTTCTGTGAAACGCCGTCCGGCCGGGCGTCTGACACAGACGCCCTACAATTCGCGCCCCGCCCTTCAACCGGATGACTCTTAATTGTAAAGACAATCAGTGCGCGAGCTCTTCCATGATTGCTTTGTTCAAACGAATGCCGCCTTCAAAATTTTCGAGCGGAAAATTTTCGTTCGGCGAATGAGCGCGGCAATCGGGCAAGGCGAGTCCCATGAGCAACGTTTCGATGCCGAGAATTTCGCGAAACTCCGACACGATCGGGATGCTGCCGCCCTCGCGGATGAGCGCGGCGTCACGGTTGAACGCTTTGCGCAACGCGCGTTGTGCCGCTTCGCCCATCGCGGAGTGCGGATCGGTGAGATACCACGGACCGCTGTGGCCCGTGGTAACATCCATTGTGACGCCTTTGGGCAGATTCTTTTCCAAATGCGTCTTGGCCAATTCGAGAATTTCTTCGCCTCTTTGCTCAGGAACAAGACGGAACGTCAGTTTCGCAAACGCGTGACTGGGAATTACCGTTTTTGTGCCCTGCCCCTGGTATCCGCCGCCGATTCCGTTGATCTCGGCAGTCGGGCGCGCCCAGATGCGTTCTGCTGAGTTGTATCCGGCCTCGCCGAAAAGTTCGGACACACCTGTCTCCTCGCGAATCAGTTTGTCACCGTCGACAGGAAGTTTACGCCATGCATCGCGCTCCCAGTCTTCGAGTGGTTTGACCCGATCGTAAAATCCCGCGATCGCCACGCGACCTTCACGATCGTGAAGGGTGGCCAACAATTGCGCCAGGGCGGTGATCGGGTTTGCGACGGCACCGCCAAAAACGCCGGAGTGCAAATCCATTTTCGGACCGATCACTTTGACCTCGAGAGCGGTCACTCCGCGCAATCCATAACTCATGGTCGGCACGCCACGCGCGATCATCCCCGTATCGGAAACGACCGCCACGTCACACTTCAATGCCTCGCGATTTTGATTCAGAAAAGGCCCGAGGTTCGCACTTCCGATCTCCTCCTCGCCTTCGATCACCAAATGCACATTCACCGGCAGCTCACGATGCTCTTCAATCGTTTCTTGAATCCCAAGAATGTGCGAAAGAATCTGGCCCTTATTGTCCGTAGCTCCCCGGGCAAACACATAGCCGTTCTTCAGGACAGGCTCGAACGGCGGTGAATCCCAAAGATCCAAAGGATCCGGCGGCTGCACATCGTAATGACCATAAATCAAAACTGTCGGACGTCCGGGCCGATGTTCATTGCGCGCCCACACAATGGGATGACGTTTCGTAGGTACAAGCTGCGTTCGCAGACCGATTCTTGTGAGTTTGTTGACCAGCCAGTTTGCACATTCCACCAGCTTTTCCTTGTACTTGTCGTCAGTCGACACGCTTGGGAAACGGAGAAACGAGTAATACTCCTCGAGATAATTATCGCGCATGGCGAGAAGCTAATCGGTTTTTGCGGTTTGCCTACGGTTTCCGACGAAACTCCGACGCGCAAAATAGAGAACCGACGAGAGCAACAGCACAATTCCGGTCACGAGCAATTCGCGAACCGTGGCGTGAGCGAGAATCCAAACGATCGCGAGGATCGCCAGGGCGGGCACAATTTTCATTCCAGGGAAATTGAACGGCTCTCCATCCGAGCGCACATCGCGTTGCACCAAAACCCAGCACGCGGCGCAGCAGAGCAGATACATCAACAGAACGGCGACATTCGAAAGGACCGCCAGCTTCTCGAATGTGCCGCTGATCGACAGCACAAACGCCAGCGCAGCGTATGTAATAATCGCGACATCCGGCGATCGATAGCGCGGATGCACATGCACGAAAAATTGCGGCAATGCCCCGTCTCGACCGAAAGCAAAAATCATTCGCGGCGAACTCAGGATATCGCTAGTCACGAATCCAAATGCGGAGATGCTGGCTCCGGCCAGAATAATCATGCGGCCGAGGTTGCCAAGGAATGTCGCCGCCGACTCGGCGAGTGGCGCCTCTGGGTGATTTGCGAGATCGGGACCAAGCGTGCCCTGCGCGACGAGTTGGATCATGAGGTAGATGATTGTCGTGATCACCAGCGCGAGATAAGCAGAACGGGGAACGGTGCGCGCCGGATTCTTCACTTCGCCGCTCGGAATTAACGCGACCTCGATGCCCACGAAAGCGAAAATCAAAAGGATAACCGCATCGCCTAACGACTTGCTGGTAGGCCAACCGCTCCAGGCAAGATTCGGCGCGTGAATAAAAAATATTCCGACACAAATGAACACCAGGAGGGGCAAAAGCTTTGCTACTGTGATCACCGTCACTGCGCCCGCCCCCTGGCGCACGCCTCGGATGTTGATTATTACCAGCGAACCGTAAACAGCGAGCATGACGACGATTCGCATGATTGCACCGCCCAGGAACGGCACCACCAACGCGACGGAGTTTGCCAATACGTTCACCACACCAGCAACTGCGCCGAGCGCCGTGAGAAAATAAAGCATGCCGGCGAGAAATCCGACGTAGCGCCCAAACGCCACTTCGACATACGCGTAAAGACCGCCGGTCAATGAAACGCGGCTGCCGGCGATCGCGAAACATGTGACGAACAAGACCATGGCAATCGCACAGCAGACAAAGGCGAGTGGCGCCGCGGATCCGAGTCCCTTCGCAACTGTCGCCGGGATTACGAAAATTCCAGCACCAATTGTTGAGCTGACGATATTCGCCGTGAGAGCGGGAATTCCAATGCCTCGAACCAATTGATGATCGATCCGCTCTTCCTGCTGTATCCAAGGCGGCGATTTATCTGCCATTGGCCGCATCGTGAGTCATTCAGTTGTCCAAAGCAAGAGGAGGACTTAAGCTGCACGCGCCAAGAACGGTACTTTTCAAATGGGAGGGAATTGCAGTTTGGGTGTGCTGGTTGACCGCTCGATGGTCGAGAATCCACAATATCCTGTGGCCGGGTGGCCGCGGAACCCCTTCAAATTGTGTGATTTTCCGCTTGTAACCCATTTAAGCCTGCTGTATTGAGGGCTCAGAAGGCCCGGGGTTTGGCCCAAAATGCATTTACAATCGCTCGAGCTGTTCGGCTTCAAATCCTTTGCCGATAAAACCGTCTTCAATTTTCACGAAGGCGTCACCGCGATAGTCGGCCCGAACGGTTGCGGAAAATCGAATGTGCTCGACGCCGTACGCTGGGCGCTCGGAGAGCAGTCCGCCAAATCGCTCCGCGGCGACGAAATGGCGGATGTCATCTTCAATGGCGCCGACACACGCAAGCCGGTAGGATTTGCGGAGGTCTCCCTCACGTTCACCGATTGCTCCGAAGAACTGGGAATCGAGTGGCATGACGTGCGCGTGACGCGCCGCGTTTATCGCGACGGAAATTCCGAATATTTGCTGAATAAGACGCCATGCCGTCTTCGCGACATTCAAAGTCTTTTCGCCGACACCGGGATTGCTCGGACCGCCTACTCCATGATGGAGCAAGGCAGGATCGACATGATTCTGAGCTCGCGTCCGGAAGATCGACGCGCTGTTTTCGAGGAAGCAGCGGGGATCACGAAATATAAAACGCAAAAACGCGAGGCGCTCCGAAAGCTTGAGGCAACGGAAGCGAACCTGTTGCGCATCGGCGACGTGATCAAGGAAGTCAAACGCCAGATCGGCTCACTTCAGCGGCAGGCGGGGAAAGCCCGACGCTATCAGGCTTTGCACGCAGATCTGCGCGTGCTTGAGACACATCATGCTTCCAAACAGCTCGCGTCGCTCGAGTGCGACCTAGTCGCGTCGCGGGAAGAAATCGGGCGTCTCATGGACAGCGAGAAGACCACGCGGGCCAAAATCGATAGTAGCGAAAACGCGCTCGCCGAGGAACGCGTCGCGCTGGACAAGATCGACACCGACATCGCCGATTCCCGTGCGGAAGTTCAGCGCCTAGACAGCGAGATTGGAGCGCACCGCAACCGCATCGAGTTCAACCGTCAGCGTGCGCAGGAACTGGCCGAGCTGATCGAGCGCGCGCAGCGCGACATCGCGGAGGCTGAAAGCAAACGCAACCAGCATGCGGCGCAAATCGAGCAAACGAACAGTTCCATCACGGAAATCGAGCAGCACTTGAGAGAACAGGAAGCTGAGCTGACCGAGCTATCCGCTCTGGCCGGAGAAATCCAAAAGAAACGAAGCGACCGCGTGACGCGCCTGCAAGAATTGCAGCTTGCAGTGTCGAAATCCGAAAGCCGGATCTCGGCGCTTGAAGAAGAACTCACTGGAACCAAGGCGCGCCGTGAATTGACTCATGCACAAACTGAACAACTCCTACGAGAGATTGAAGGATTGACCGAAGCGCGTGACAAACTCGTCGGGCAAATCGCTGTCTCGCTGAAAGCCGCCCGCCGCCAACCGATCGACGTCGAGACCAGCCTTCGCGAAAAAGAGAAACTACTCGCTCAAGCGGAACAGGATCTTGCAATTCTCGATCGTACACTCGCCGAAAAGCAATCACGCCTGGACGTGTTGCGTCAGCTGAACGAAGAGGGTGAAGGCCTCGCTGAAGGGTCGCAAGCTTTGCTTAAAGGCGTCAACGGTCCTGAAAAATTTCGGGGCGCTATTGCCGGTTCACTTCTTGCGCAACTCGATGTTGATCCAAAATTCATTCAGGCGATCGAAGCCGCGCTGGGCCGCAATCTGCACACGGTCATCTTAAAAGATGCGAAAGTTGTTTCGGAAATCATTGGGCACCTAAAGAAAAAAAAGCTGGGTCACGCTGCGCTGCTTATCCCCAAGCTGACAGCGACCACGCCACAACCGGCGCAAAAAGTTCTGCCACCGGAGGCGCTCGTTTGGGCTACCGACAAGGTGAGGGCACCTAAACCGCTGGAGGCACTCGTCACGCGGTTGCTCGGCGATGTCGTGATTTTTCCGGAGTTGGAACAAGCGCTGGAGTGCAAGAAGCGGGAACCTGCTGTGGCGATGGCCACCCTCGCCGGCGAATATATTTCCCGAGAGGGAATCGTCTTCACGGGAAGCAGCGAAGGCCGGGCGGCCTCGTTGCTCGAGCGAAAAGCGCAAATTGCCGATCTGGCAAAAGAAGAAGCTGCCCTGGCAAGGGAGCGCGACGCAGTCAGCGCCAGGCGGGACGAAGCGAAAACCGCGCTTGAAACCGCTTGGCGGCTTCAAGGCGAACTGAGCGAGGCCGGACGCAAAATCGATACTTTGCAGTCAGAAAAGACCGCGCTGGAGCGCCAGATAGCCGCGGCCGACGAACGGATCGCGCATGTGGAGCGGGATCTTCAATCGGGGCGTGATCAATTGGCCAATCAAAAGATCGAGTTAGGTGCATTCGAGGCCACCCAGAAACAGACGGCGTTGCGCGAGGAAGAGTTAACCGAAAGGACCAATGAACTGCGGCTGGCCGTCGCAACGGACCGCCAGCGCCATGAAAATTTGGTTGCGCAACGTGAACCAATGAGCGCGCGCGACGCCGAGCTAGCCGAGCTGATCACTGTGCGGAACGCGGACATCGCGATGTACGAACGGAAACTGAGTACGCAGGCCGAGGAATCGCGTGAATCCGAAACGCTGATCAAAAGTCAAACGGCGCGGCGTGACGAAGCACAAGCGAATAGCGCAAAAATCGCCAGCCAGCGCGCCACACGACTTGCCGCGGTTTCCGATCGGGAAAGCGAACTGCGGCGTATGCGAGACTCGTTAGGCGAATTACAGGACCAACGCGCACAGGGGCAAGTTCGGGAATCGCAGTTTCAAATGAAGATTGATAATCTCCTCGCCCATATTTCCCGCAGTTACCAGATCGATCTTCGTGGATTTGCGGGAGATCAGCCCGCATTCGAAAAAGTTTTGCGCGGACAACTGAAAAAACGCGCCAGCGCGGATGAGTCGGGAAGCGCGGGAATCGATACGCGAGAAGGCGTGGCCTCGGCGAAAGAGGAGCTCGCCCCCAGGGATCTCGAACAGCTTATCGCCGAGCTTAGAACACAGCTGGACAACATGGGACCAGTGAACCTCGAGGCGGTGCACGAGTACGACGAACTCGAAGAGCGTTACAAATTCCTTGAAGCGCAAAACACCGATCTTACGAATTCTCAGCGCGAACTGCTCGACGTGATCGCGCGCATCAATTCCACAACAAGGAAACTATTCGCCGAGACCTTTGAGCAAATTCGGTCGAATTTCCGGGAAATGTTTGGCGAGCTATTCCGTGGCGGGCGCGCGGACTTGTTACTGCTGGACGAGAACGACCCTCTCAACTGCGGCATCGAGATCACGGTCAAGCCACCGGGAAAACAATTGCAAAGCGTGTCGCTGTTGAGTGGTGGCGAACGTGCAATGACGGCTGTCGCGTTGCTGTTTGCGATTTATATGGTGCGGCCAAGTCCGTTCTGCATCCTCGACGAAGTCGATGCTCCGCTCGACGAAAACAACATTAACTGCTTCATCCGCGTGCTCGACCGGTTCGTACAGCAGAGCCAATTCATCATCATCACGCACAACAAACGGACAATCGCCAAGGCTGACATCCTTTATGGTGTCACGATGGAAGAGCGCGGCGTGAGCAAGTTGGTCGGTGTCAAACTCACTGCCCCCGCGCAACCTGTCACTGAAGCAACCTCAAACGGCGGCGAACACGCGCCGAGACAACAACGCCTCGCGTTCGCAGCGCGTTAGTAGCACAGGCATCTTGCCTGTGGGCAGGCGGGCGTCTCGCCTGCCGATACATTATTAAGTGCGTCAGATTCAGCGGGCTGAAAGCCCGCTGGCCCCACAGGCAAGGATGCCTGTGCTCCAAAATTTTTTTGCGCGCAGTTGCCGATCTTGGGTAAAATGACGCGATGCTTCAGACGGCGCAGCGGACCGCAAAATTAAAAAGAAAAAAAGGCGCGCCCGCATCGCTGGATGAAACTGCCGCAAACAAGACCGCGCCTCCCCACGAGCGTTTTCTGGAAGCCTTTCGCTGGATGCTCCTGGCACGCACGCTCGAGGAAAAACTCGTTAGTCTCTACCGCGGTGGTCAGATCACGGGCGGCGTTTACATAGGTAAGGGCCAGGAAGCAGTCAGCGTCGCTTGCGGTTTGTTTTTGGAAAAAGGCGACATCTTTGCGCCATTAATTCGCGACCAGGCCGGGCGATCTGCGTTTGGCGAACCGTTAGTTGACGTCACACGCACGTATCTCGGCTCGCGGCTCGGTCCGATGCGCGGGCGCGACGGAAATATTCATAGAGGGCATCCGCGCGATAACGAACTGGCGATGATTAGCCATCTCGGCGCAATGGTTTCGGTTACCGTCGGCACATTGATGGCGAAGCGATTCAAAGGAGAAAAAAATTTCGTGGGACTCACATCTATCGGCGAAGGCGGGATGCAAACCGGTTCGTTTCACGAAGGAATGAACATTGCCGCGGTGGAACAGGTGCCGCTCGTGGTGGTCGCGACAAATAATCATTACGCTTACTCGACGGCTAACGACCGCGAATTTGCTTGCGACGATTTGGTGGAGCGAGCGATCGGATACGGATTCGAAGGTTACAGCCTGGATGGAACCGATCTTGCCGCGTGCCTGGATGTGATTGGCAGCGCGGTCAAACGCGCGCGCGCAGGACGTCCGCCGCAGTTGGTAGTCGCCTCGGTGCTGCGCCTCTCCGGGCACGGCGAACACGATGACGCCAGCTACGTCTCCGAAGAGATGAAATGTCAGGCCTTT
>Ga0209689_1003860_pt1 | contig 10970 bp, 6 predicted proteins | sample GraSoiAngelo_149_FD_187119 | JGI IMG/M metagenome (GOLD analysis project Ga0209689, IMG submission 187119) | Grasslands soil microbial communities from the Angelo Coastal Reserve, California, USA - 14_1009_09_30cm (SPAdes) (version 2) | ecosystem: Environmental > Terrestrial > Soil > Grasslands ...
CCGGCGTGCGGCTCGCGATCGCGTTGAGGAGGGCGGCGGCATCCGCCACGGTGCGCGCGTGCGGGCCGAGGGTGTCCTGCGTGTGCGAGATGGGGACGACGCCCGCCCGGCTCGTGAGGCCCACCGTCGGCTTGATGCCCACCACGCTGTTGACGTTCGCCGGGCAGACGATGCTGCCGTCGGTCTCCGAGCCGACGCTTACCGCGGCGAAGTTGGCGGCGACCGCCGCCGCCGATCCCGAGCTCGAGCCGCAGGCGTTGCGGTCGATCGAGTAGGGGTTATGGGTCAAGCCGCCACGCCCCGACCAGCCGCTGCTCGAGAAGAAGGAGCGAAAGTTCGCCCACTCCGAGAGATTCGTCTTCCCGAGGATGACCGCGCCGCCCGCACGCAGGTTCGCGGCGACCGTCGAGTCGTGGAGCGCCGGCTTGCCGGCGAGCGCGAACGACCCCGCGGTCGTCTGCATCTTGTCGCCGGTATCGACGTTGTCCTTCAGGAGCACCGGGATGCCGTGCAGCGGCCCTAGCACGTGGCCCTTGGCGCGCAGGTCGTCGGCGCTCTGCGCCATCGAGAGCGCGTCGGGATTGAGCTCGATCACCGAGTTCACCCCGGGCCCGCCCTGGTCGAGGGCGAGGATGCGGTTCACGTAGAAGGTCGTCAGGTCGACCGAGGTGAGCGTTCCCGCGGCCATCATCGCCTGCAGCTCCGCGACCGTCTTTTCGTTGAACTGCGTCGGTGCGGCGTTCGCGGTCGACGCACTGGACGGCATCGTGCCCGCGAACTGAGCTCCCGCGGCGGTCACCACGGTCGCGCCGATGACCGTGAGGGCCAGAACGACCACGACTAGGTGACGAAGCGTGGACGACACGCGCTGGATACGAACGAACAACCTCTTGTCCTCCTCGCTGCCGCGGCTCTCTTGCACCCTTCGGCCGCGGCGACCGGGAGACTCTAGGCAGGTCCGTACCGAAGTCAACGAACGCGATAGCGAAGAGGCCGCTCGGGGAAATCGGAGACCCCTCGCGGCCTCTGGGCTACCGCGGCTGTGCTAGCTAACGGGGCGCGCCGACCGGCTCCTTGGCCTCCTCGGGCATGAGCCCGAGCTGCCGCAGCATCGTGGCGACGTCGTAGTAGCGCCGCTCCTCGACGATCTCGCCTCGGTCGTTGAGCCGGGCGAACACCGCCCCCTTGAGCTCCACGCGCTTCTGCGTGGGCGGGATCTCCTGACCGGTCGGAGACTCGAGCGGACCGGTGTGGGTCCCGGACATGCGGATCTCGGCGGCGCCGCTGCGGTCATCCTTCTCGACCGCCGTGAGGAGCTCGAAACGAAGGTCCGGGAACCCCCGGAAGTACGCCGCCATGTCCTTCTTGATCGCGTCGCGCCCGCGTAGCGGCTGCGGGTACATCGGGTCGTAGGCGACCGCGTCGGATGCGTAGGTGTTCGTGGCCGTGGTGATGTCGTGCTTGGTGATCGCGTCGGTCAGCTTTCGCGCTGCGTCCTCGAATTTGGCCATCGGCTTCCTCCCCTTTGTGTCGCGCGGCTAGCCTACTCGCGGGTCATAACAGCACCGCTCGTGGCCGGAAGCACGCAGGGACATCGACGGTCGGCTCCCAGCCGCGCGTCACGGCTGGCGAGGGTGGGTCGCCTTGGCGTGGCGGTTTCCGTTGGCTTCCGCGGGTTACGGCATCCGCTCCGGGAGGGGCGCCGTATCCAAGAGCGGATGCCGACCGGCCACTCGGTGCGGAGCTTCCTGGTCGGCGGCGTCGTCGCGTGCCTGCTGATCCTCGTCTTCGTGCCGCCGCTCGCGCTCCTGCACCGTCAGGACCTTCCGCTCGAGCGACGGTTCGGGGCGCTCGCCGTCGCGCTCGTCGCGAGACTTCAGGCCGGCGGCGCGACGAACCCGTTCGGCGCGGGCGCTCGCGTGAGCGAGCCGGCGCGCGCCGCGTACATCGGCTCGTGCGCGGTCTGTCACGGGCCGAACGGCGACGGTAGGGGCATCTTCGGGCCCGACACGTATCCGAACGCGACCGATCTCCGTGGCGAGGACGCGAAGGCGCTGAGCGACGCGGAGCTCTTCTGGATCACCAAGAACGGGCTCGCGTTCACCGCGATGCCCGGCTTCGCGAGCCAGTACGCGGACATCGACATCTGGGATCTGGTCTCGTACCTCCGCGCGCTCCAGGACGGGTCGGCGCGGCCCCTCTCGATCCCCGCGCCGGCGACCGCGCAGCTCGCGTTCGCCGACCCCAGGGGCGGCGCGGCCCAGCGCGGCGCGGCGGTGTACTTCGCGGCAGGATGCGCCGCCTGCCACGGGCCGGTCGGCGACGGCCCCGCCGACCTCGCGATCCCGGGCCGTCTCGAGATCCTCGTCGTCCGCGAGGGCGGACGGGGCATGCCGAAGTACGGCCTCGATCGCATCAGCGAGATCGAGCTTGCGGACCTCCGCGCGTACGTCGAGACGTTCGCAGGGCGTTAATACTTCGTAACGCCACTTGCCGCCCACTCGGCGAGCGCAGGGCCGTCCCCATTGGTCCGCCCGCCGAACGATCAATCGAGCGCAATACCGGCGGCACGGCGAAATCTCAATGTGGTCGTCTACCTGACGTTGACGATGGCCTCAACTGTGCAGCCCGATCTTGCAAGCCAACGCTGTGTCGAAGAGACCGGTGGGTCGGGCATCGCGCACGGAGAGAGCGAGGAGATGGTCCGCAGATGGCGCGCCGGCCCGTTCCGCGCGCCTCTGACTCAGTCGATCTCTTCGCGTCGAGGTCGTGTCGGTGATGGTGGGACATGCTGGGTGAGCTGACCGCGAACGAAGAGCTTCGCGCGCGACTCGAGTTCGCGAGTCGGCTCGGAGCGCTTGGCGCCGACGCCCACGACTTCGTGGAGCTCTTCGGCGCGCTCTATGAGGAGACCGCGCGAGCGATGGACGCCACGGTCTTCCTCTTCGCCGTCTACGACGAAGCGAGCGAGACCGTGCAGGTCATCCGTCAGATGGATCGCGGTGTCGCCCACGAAGGCGGTTCGTTCCCGCTCGGCAAGGGTTTCACGAGCCAGGTGATCCGCACAGGGGCCCCTCGTCTCATCCGCCGGTGGTCCGCCGAGGGACCGCCGGTCCGTCTTCTTTACGGCACCGAATCCGGGGAGCTGGTGGCGCCGCAATCGGGCGTCGTGGTCCCGATCCGCTCCGGCGAACGAGTGCTCGGTGTGCTCTCCGCGCAGAGCTATCGCCCCGACGCATACGAGGAGGCACATCTTCTGAGCTTGGGCGCTATCGCGGCACAGGCGGGAAGCCACATCAAACGTCTTCACGCGACCGAACAGATGGCGCTCGAGCACGAACGGCACGCCCTGCAGCTGGAGGCCGTCCTCGCGAGCATGAACGACGCCCTCCTCATCGTCGATGCCCGAGGCGCGATCGTGCGGCTGAACCGGGCGGCCCGAGAGCTGCTCTCCCTGGACGGCGCCAGCCTCGTCTTCGGTCAGCCCCTCGATCGCCAGCGGCTCGAGCAATGGCCGATCACGGCGCGCGAGATCGCCGCCGCGCTCGTTCCCGTCATCGATGCCCTGCGTGCGGGCACGAGCGTCGATGAAGCGGAGGTCGAGCTCCGCGCCGGCGAGCGGCGCGTGCTGAGCCTGGCGGCATCGGTGCTTCGGTCGCCGAAGGGCGAGCTGCAGGGCGGCGTCATCGTGTTCCGTGACATCACCGGTCAGCGCGATCTCGAGCGACTGCGCGAGGACATCTTCACGATGGCGTGGCACGACATGCAGACGCCCATCACGGTGATCCGTGGACACGCGGAGCTGCTTCTCCGCCGGCTGTCCTCCGGGGACCGTGACCCGAACGCCGCGAAGGCCGCCGCGTCGGCGATCGTGAAGCACGCCGATCGGCTCGCCGAGCTGCTCACCACGCTCTTCGACGTCTCCTGCCTCGAGGCCGGTCTCCTGTCCATCTCGCAGTGGCCGACCGACCTTGGTGCCGTCGTCCGCGACGTGATGGATGGCATTCGATCGACCGCTCGGCATGACATCGAGGTCCGCGCCGACCAGACCATCGTCGGTGAGTGGGACGAGCGACGGATCCGTCAGGTGCTCATGAATCTCGTGTCCAACGCCCTGAAGTACTCGCCCGAAGGGTCGACGGTGAGGGTGTCTGTGGCCGCGGACGAGCACCACGCGACGGTCTCCGTGCGGGATGATGGGATCGGCCTCACCAGCGCCGAGCTGGCGCAGGTGTTCCGCCGCGGGTACCGGGCGGAATCGGCGCGACGCGTGACGGGCCGCGGGCTCGGCCTCTACTTCGGCCGCGGCATCGTCGCGGCACACGGCGGGCGCATGTGGGCGGAGTCGGCCGGCCACGGCCATGGCAGCACGTTCTACTTCTCTCTGCCGTTGCCCGAGCACGGCTCCGATGGGCCCGTGGAGCCTCGTACATGACGCGGCACCGAATGACGGGGATCGGCTGCGCGCTCGTCGTCCTCGCCCTCGTGCTCGTGCCCGTCGGGCGCCCGGCCCGCGCGGACACGCTCATCCCCGACAAGATCGACCCCGCGCTGCTGACCATGATGCAGGCCGATCCGCTGCGGCTCCTGCCGGTCATCGTCGAGATGCAGCCTCCGGGGCTGCCGTTCGTCGGCGCGCCGAACGTCGCGCGCGCGAAGGAGGCTCTCGACCTCCTGCGTCTCTACGGCACTCCGGTCGCGCAGCTTGCCCTCATCGACAGCGCCGCGGGTTTCGCGAACGCCGCCGGGATCGACGCCCTGAGCCTCGTCCCCACCGTGGCGTACGTGCACCACGACGCGACCGTGGCCCCGCGAGTCGCCACCCTCGCAGAGACCTCCCCGCCGCGCGCGTCGGCGAACCTCACGATCGACCCGTTGCCCACGCCCACTCCGCTTCCCACCTTGATCCCCACACCCGACCCAACGCCGATCCCGACCCCGACCCCGACCCCCACTCCGACCCCCACTCCGACCCCGACGCCATCGCCGACGCCGACCCCGTCGCCGACGCCCACACCCACCCCGACCCCGACACCCACTCCAACTCCGACACCGACGCCGACGCCGACGCCGACCAACAGCGCAACCGCCGCCCCGGCCGCGACCCCCGCGGCGCCGTCGCCTACACCCGATCCAACTCCCACTCCGACCCCGACACCCACGCCGACGCCCACGCCCACGCCCACGCCGACTCCGACTCCGACGCCCACGCCGACCCCGACGCCAACGCCGACCGGCCAGGCCCAGCTGTCAGCGGCCTACCCGAGCACCGTGAACGCCTACCCGGTCTGGCAGCAGGGGACGACCGGTCAAAGCGTGACGGTCGCGGTGCTCGACTCGGGGGTCGCCGCCGATCCGGACCTCGTCCAGCCCACCAACCGGCTCCTCGCGTCCGTGAACTTCGCCGACCAGCGCCTCACGAGCGATCCCGGCGGACATGGGACGCACGTTGCGGGGATCATCGCGGGGAACGGCACACGGTCCGCCGGCGAGTACGTCGGCATCGCTCCGCAAGCCAACATCGTCGACGTCCGCGTACTCGGCCGCACCGGAAGCGGCCGCATCTCCTCGGTCGTGCGCGGCATCGAATGGGTCCTCGCGCATCAATACGCCTACAACATCCGCGTCCTCAATCTCTCCTTCGGCGCGCGTGTGGCCGTTTCCTACCGCACGGACCCGATGGCGGCGGCCGTGGAGATCGCGTGGCGACGCGGCCTGGTCGTCGTGGCTGCGGCCGGGAACAGCGGACCGGCCCAGGACACGACCGCGTCGCCCGGCATCGACCCGTACGTCATCACCGTCGGCGCGACCGACGATCACGGGACCATCAGCCCGCGCGACGACACCTTCGCTCCCTTCTCGGCCTGGGGCACGGCGGACTCGAACGCCAAGCCCGATCTCGTGGCACCCGGTCGCCGGATCGTGTCGATCCGTGTGGCGGGGAGTGCCCTCGACACGCTGTTCCCCGATCGGGTCGTGACGGCGCGGAACGGAGCGACATACCTCCGGCTGACCGGAACGTCGATGGCCACTCCTGTGGTCGCGGGCGCCGCCGCGCTCCTCCTCCAGAGCCGACCAAATCTCACGCCGGATCAGGTGAAGGCTGTGCTCGTCGGGACCACGCAGCCCTACGGGCAGGACAGCGGGGCGGGGCTACCCGCTGCGGCGGCGGGCGGCAGCGGGCTACTCAACGCGCTGGCCGCCGTGAACCAGGCGAGTGGGACCGCGTCCGCCGGCCCGATCGTGCCAGGCGAGATCCTCCCGGGAGGAACGGTCACGCCGGGGGCCACCGTGCCGGGCGCCGTCGCGCCGACGCAGAGTCTTCCCGTCGCGAATCGCGGGCTGCGGCCCGCGAACGCCCTCGCCCGTTCGCTCTTCCGCGTCCTCTACGGGGGCCCGCTGCAATGGAAGAACCCGACGCTCGGGGGCATCTCGTGGTCGACGCTCACCTGGGACAGCGTGGCCTGGGACAGCGTCGCCTGGGACAACTACGACTGGGACAGCGTCGCCTGGGACAGCGTCGCGTGGGACAGCGTCGCCTGGGACAGCGTGGCCTGGGACAGCGTGGCCTGGGACAGCGTCGCCTGGGACAGCGTGGCCTGGGACGCGTTCACGATCGACTAGACGCGGTCCGTCTTTCTCCCGACACGCTCGAGCTCCGTGGCCGTGTGCGACCGCGGCCACACGGCGGCGCGTGCGGCCGGCGAGAGCGCCTCGCTCAGGCGCGAGGGAGCTCGGTCACCTCGCCCGGCTCGAGGATGCGGACCTCGGTCTCGGGCGCAACCCGCGCGACCTCGCGCGCGAACGCCCGCGGCGGGTCGCCGAGCGGGTGGGGCCAGAGCCGCGCGAGCGCGAACGGATAGAACGTGCCCCAGTGGATCGGGACGGCGACCCGTGGGCGGATGCGCGCGACCGCCTCGGCCGCCCGGTCGGGATCGAGATGGCCGCTGCCGAGGCGAGGACCCCAGCCCCACACGGGCAGCAACGCCGCGTCCACCTGTCCGGCCAGATCGCTCATCTCGGGAAAGAGGTCCGTGTCGCCGGCGAAGTACACGCGCGAGCGGCCGGCGACGCGATAGCCGAGTGCCTCACTCGTCGGCCCGAGGGGCCCTCGGCCGCCGTGGTGGCGCGCACGGATCGCTTCGACCACGAGCCTGCCCACCACCAACCGCTGCCCCGGCGCGATCTCCACGACGTCGTCGCAGACCGGGGCCAGCAGGTGGCCGAGACCCGCCGGAACTACGATGCGCGGCCGTCCCTCGAGTCGACGCAACGAGGGGAGATGCAGGTGATCGTGGTGCCCGTGCGAGATCAGGACCAGATCGATCGCGACGCCTTTGAGCGGGCCGGCCGCGTCCCCGGCATGCCGATGCAGTGGCCCGAGGCGGTCGACGAGCACTGGATCGGTGACGATGCGCAGCTCATCGAGCTCGAGCAGCACGGTCGAGTGTCCGAGAAAGCGCAGCCGTGGTACCGCGTCAGCCACGATCGCAGCCTACCGCCGCGATCGCCGGCGACCATTCGCCGATAGCCGTGCAACGGGACGTCTTCGCTTTCTACGCCGTCCAGCTCCATCTGCTGTTGCGCTGGAGCGGCGGGCGGGCGGCGTTGATCCGTCGCGGCCTCATGACGGCCGCCGTTTCGATCCTCGCGTTCGTCGCGACGATCGTGCTCATCCCCGGGATCACGGTCCGCCAGGACCCGGCCGTCGTGCTCGCCGCGCTCGTCCTGGCGACGCTGACGGCGCTCCTCCGACCGGTCTTGATCGGTCTCCTCTCGCCTTTCTCGGTCATCCTCGTCGCGGCGGCGACGATCCTCGTCCAGGGCCTCGCGTTCCTGGTCCTCGCGCGCCTTCCCATCGGGCTGACGGTCGACGGTCCGGAGTCCGCCGTGCTCGGATCGCTCGCCTTCGCCGTCGCGACCGCGATCCTCACCGCGGGCCTGTCGATCGGGGACGACAACTCGTTCTTCGGCACCCTTGTCCGGCAGCTCGCGGCGCGACACCGCGACACCGCTCGGACCGACCGGCCAGGCGTCGTCTTCATCCAGATCGACGGCCTGGCGCGGTCCATCCTCGAGGATCAGCTGCGAGCGGGCCGGGCGCCGAACCTCGCACGGTGGGTGCGGGCCAAAGACATGACGGTCGATACATGGCAGCCGCTGCTCCCTTCGCAGACCTCGGCGAGTCAGGCGGGCGTCCTTCACGGCAACAACGACGGGATCCCGGCGTTCCGCTGGTGGGAGAAGCGCGGGCAGCGCCTCCTGGTCTCGAACCACCCGGCCGACGCGCGCGAGATCATGCGCCGGGTCTCGAACGGCGACGGCCTGCTCGCGAACGGCGGCGCATCCATCGGGAACCTGCTTTCGGGCGACGCGACACGCAGCTACCTGACCGCGGCGACGATCGACGATCCCGCGCGCGAGCTCCGTCGCAGCCATGTCCTCGATTGGTTCTTCATCAGTCCGTACAGCTTCGTCCGCTGGACCGTGTTGTCGATCGGCGAGGTCATCAAAGAGCTCGTGCAGGCCCGCCGCGAGCCGAGCGGGAAGGTCGAGCCGCGAGGCGACCGGCGGTTTCCCTATCCGCTCGCGCGCGCCGCGACGAACGTGCTCCTGCGCCATCTCACCACCGCCCTCGTGATAGAGGAGATGTACCGCGGCGCCCCGACGATCTACGCGGACTACGTCGACTACGACGAGATCGCGCACCACTCCGGGCCCGACCGCGTCGAAGCTCGCGACGCCCTCGGGGGCCTCGACCGCATCATCGGCCTCATCGAGAAGGCGGCCCTTGATGCGCCGCGGCCCTATCGATTCGTCGTCCTCTCGGATCACGGCCAGAGCTCCGGCGCGACGTTCCGCCAGCGCTATGGGAAGAGGCTCGAGGCGCTGGTCGCGGAGCTCGCCGGAGGAAAGGCCTCGGTACGGGGAGCGACCGGCCACATCGAGCATCTGGGACGCATGGGCGCCCTGCTATCCGAAGGCTCACGCATCCGCGGGCTCGGGGCCGGGCTGACGAGCGGACCGTTCCGCCGGAAGGCCGGGGATGGCGAAGAGGAGCTACCGGACGTCGTCGTCGCCGCTTCAGGCAACCTCGCGCACATCTCGTTCCCGCACCTGCCCGGCCGCGCCAGCAGGGAGAAGATCGACGCGACCTATCCGGGCCTCATCGACGGACTCGTGCGACATGAGGGAGTCGGTCTCGTACTGGTCCGCTCCGCCTCGGGCGGGCCGGTCGTCCTCGGCAAGGCCGGCGTCAGCCATCTCGCCGAGGGCCGCGTCGACGGCGATGACCCGATCGCGCGCTACGGCCCGTATGCGGCGACGGGGCTCGGTCGGATCGATGCCATGGCCGAGTGCGGCGACCTCGTCGTCATCAGCATGCTCGACCCCGCCTCCGGCGAGGTCGCGGCCTTCGAGGAGCAGATCGGCTCGCACGGCGGGCTCGGTGGTGCACAGACGCACGCGTTCGTCCTTCACCCCACGGCGTGGCGGGTCGATGGACCGATCGTCGGCGCGCCCGCGCTTCACCGACAGATCCGTCGCTGGCTGGCGGCGGAGAAGGCGCCCGTCGAATCCGCGCCGGGCAGGACCTGAATCCGACGCCGTCGCTCGCTCGACGCGCAACCGGGAGAGGTTGCGTGGGACCGCGCTCGTCGGGGCCGTCCGGACCGAGGCCGGATACATCGGCGCGGCTCAACCCTCCAGGCGTGCGCGCTCCGAACGCGTCAGCTCGCGATCGACACGACCGCCGAGCGACTCGGCGACCGCGGCGCTCCGGTCCCAGAGCTTGCGCGCGGCGGCGCGGTCTCCCCGCAGCCACTCGTAGCTCCCTCGCCAGCGATAGGCGCTGCTGAGCGCTTCGCGATCGACCTTCGCGTGAGCGAGCGCCGCGCGCATCGCCCCGCCTGCTTTCGCAAGCCAGTGCTCGCGATCGCCGCGCTCGGCTGCGGCGAGGTAGGCGTGAACCAGCGCGTTCCGCGGCTCGGTCGCGGCGGTCGACCGGATCTGCCGCGCGCGGATGATCGCGTCCGCCTCCTCAAGCAGAACGATCGCTTCGTCGACCCGGCCGGCCCGGACGAGACACTCGCCGAGGAGCCCCAAGCCGTTCGTGACCGTGAGGTAATTCGGAACGAGCCGCGCGAGCTCGATCGCGCGTCGCAGGTGCTCCTCGGCGGCAGCGAGGTCGCCGGCTCGGGCGTGGGCGGTGCCAAGCGAGAACCAGCCGCGGACCTTCACCTCGACGCCACCGCTCTCGAGGCCGGCCTTCGCGATCTCATGACCGAGCGCGAGCGCCTTGTCGAAGTCGCCATGAAAGGAGAACAGGCCGCTCATTTGGGCCGCCGGTTGCGTCCAGCGGATGTCGCCAGCCGAACGGTACGCCTCGATAGACACACGGTAGTGGCCGTCCGCCGCCGCACCGTCGCCGAGCGCATGCTCCTCGTGGTAGCCAAGCCCGCTGTACGCGAGGCCGATCGCGAGCGGATGGGCGATGCGTTCGGCAACGGCCACCGCACGTCGGTAATAGCCGCCGGCGATCTTCGTCAGTGCGAACGCGTCGCACATGATGCCGAGGCCGGTCGACCCGTACGCGATGCCCACGGGATAGTCGTTCGCCTCCGCGAGGTTCAACAGCCGGCTCGCGTCGAGCGCGAGGCGTTCCGGCTGCACGAACCAGTCGATCCACCCCGACACCTCGAGCGCTCGTGCCCATTCTTCGGGCGCCGGGTCGCGCCGGTGTCCGAGCAGCAGGCCCGGCAGCCGTCGGTGACCGACCTGGCGGAGCAGCTCTCGGACGATCGCGAGTCGGACGCCGCGGGGCGTCGTCGGCATCGGCAGCCCGAGGAGCGCGAGCGCGCGATCCAGGTACTCGCGGGCCTCCAGATGCTGGCCTCGCCGGAAGAGGGCCTCACCCATGCGCCGCTCGATCCCCGCGCGCTGCACGGGATCCCAGCGGTCGCCGAACGCCC
>Ga0209689_1003866_pt1 | contig 10953 bp, 11 predicted proteins | sample GraSoiAngelo_149_FD_187119 | JGI IMG/M metagenome (GOLD analysis project Ga0209689, IMG submission 187119) | Grasslands soil microbial communities from the Angelo Coastal Reserve, California, USA - 14_1009_09_30cm (SPAdes) (version 2) | ecosystem: Environmental > Terrestrial > Soil > Grasslands ...
CGCACGCTCTAGTCGCGATGCAGGATCGTGTCGGGATAGCCGACGGCCCAGACGTCGGTGCTGGCGCTGCCCCACACGCCAAAGAGGTTGGCGTTGGTCCCGCTGGCGACGGGGGACCACGCGCCGCCGTCCCAGCGCAGGATCGTGCCGTACCAGCCGACGGCCCAGACGTCGGTGCTGGCGCTGCCCCACACAGACTGAAGGGGGTTGCCCTGGGGCAGCGGATTCGACCAGCACCAGCCATCGGAGCTGCAGACCGGCTGCGCGTGAACGACGCTTGCCGCAGCCCAAAGCAGGGCCACGAGCAGAACAATTGGGTAAGGACCTGAAAGCGCCAATGGGGGAACCCGCATCAGGTCACGGCTCTCGCGCTCACCTGAGCGCTGCGCGCGTGGGACTCTGTGTGGGGAAGACTAGCACCAACAATAGGTATCACGCTTGACAGCCGTTTCAAAATTGCCTAGAGTTCCGTCACTTTCACGGATAGGGAGTACGGATGGAAGAAAAGCAATAAGAACAGTCTGAAAGGCAACGTGACCGGCGTCCGCGATGCGCACGGCCGGCCCCCTGCGCCCGCAACTCGAACCGGCTCGGATACCCACTCCGATTTAAGAGGAGGTCCCATGACAGCTCTCCGATCTCGCTCCGGCCAGCTCCGCTTGGTGTTCGCCTTCGTCATCGGTCTGCTCGGATGCTTCGGGGTCACCTCCGATACCTGGGCCGGAGGGCCCCGTCACCACCGGTTGGTGACCGTGCCCCAGGAGGATCGCTTCATGCCGTTCGCGCTGACGATTCGGGCTGGCGAGACCGTGGAGTGGGTCAACCTAGATACCGACGACCACACCGTCGTCAGCGACGACTCCTTCAATACCGCTGGACCCGGCGGGATCGACCAGCTCCTGCCGGGCACGGACAGTAACGGCGGCCGGCCCGGAAGGTTCACGCTCCTGTTCGACAAAGCCGGGACGTTCGTCTACTACTGCCGCTTCCACGCCGTACTTGACGCGGACCACCAGCCCGTCGCGCCGGGGCCGAAGGGAGGAATTCAGGGCGGCAGCACCTTCGGCACACCGAGCAACTTCGGCACGCCGATGTCGGGAGTCATCACGGTGCTGGACGACGACGGCGACGAGGGGGGATAGACCTACACCCGGGGGTTGGGGAAACTGACAAACCCTTACTTTGTCCCGAAACCGAGGAGGAGAAGACGCGATGACATCGAGGTTCTTCGGTATCGCGCTGGTCAGTATGATCGTCCTTTCCGCGGCTCCCCTTCGCGCGCAGTCCGGGTGTGCCGGGCTCCCGGGCCACGACGCGCTGCGGAGTGCATTGATTAGTGCCGTGAGCACTCCCGGAAACGGCGGGCTCGGGAACCAGATGTGGGCAACAATTGTCGACCGCGACGGGATTGTTTGCGCGGTTGCGTTTTCCGGTGCCGACCGCGGCGCCCAGTGGCCTGGCAGCCGCGTCATCTCTGAGCAGAAGGCCAACACGGCGAACGCCTTCAGCCTGGACGGCCTTGCGCTCTCCACCGCGAATCTGTATGCGCCCGTCCAGCCCTTCGATGGCAGCCTCTACGGCCTCCAGCACAGCAATCCGATTGATGCCGCGGCCGCCTACGGTACTGCTGGTGACGCGCCGAAGTATGGCCAGGTGAGCGACCCCATGGTCGGCAATCGAATCGGCGGCGTGAACGTTTTCGGCGGGGGCCTCGGGCTCTACGACAGGGTTCGCAGCAAGGACAGGGTGGTCGGCGGCCTTGGCGTGAGCGGCGACACGTCCTGCGCGGACCATATGATCGCCTGGCGGGTCCGAAACAACCTCGGCCTCGATCACCTCAAGGGCGTGGCAGGTGTCAGCGGCGATCCCGACCGGCCTGACAATATCGTCTACGACATTTCCCCCCTCGGCCCAACCGTCGGCGCGATCGGGATCAGCCAGCACGGTTTCGGGCACCCGACGTGCCTCAACACGGCTGACCCGAGCGCCCTTCCCAAGGTCGCACCGATTACGCGTGAAGAATGAGACAAAACAGCCACCGAGCCCATCGAAGGTCCTAGAGAAGCGGTGTCGAGACGTCACACGAGGAGGGTGAGGTGATCGGCGCTCAACCTCTTGGGTCGTCGATCTGATCGCTGATGAGGCGCGGAAGACCGCGGAAGACCAAAGAGAGACGATCAACTATCATAGTTTACATACTCACTCGCCGACCTGGGCTATGAGAGGCTCGGAATTGACGGATCTCGGGTCACTAGTCACTGTCTCCCGTTGTCGAGTACCTTCTGCAAACGCACTTGTGTAAACCCCTTGCGGACGGCGGAGATCTGCCACGCAAAAGGCACATCCGAGCCGTCCACAGATTTCACCACAAACGAGCTTAGTCCCCGCTCGGCCACATAGAGGGCAGCGCCGCGATACGGCGTGACGTGCTCTCAATCATCTCCGAGACGATCGGATCTAGTTGGATCCGGGCCTCGCCGTTGATAACTTGCCCTCTTCCTCATCTCAGACCCTAACCGCCGGCGCCTCTACGCGGGCGCCTGCGACGACTTCGCGTCGGAAGCATGGCGGTCACGCATCGCTCACGTTCTCCGAGAAGGAGTCCCGATTGTTCGACACCTCGCTTGGAGGGGGGAAATGGGGGTGGATCCTGAGGCCTCGCGGTGGTGCGTGGAGTCCGATCACGTACGGCGCCCGCACCGGTCGCTCGAACGTCGCCGAGGATTTGCTGGATGAAGGGCCGCATTACGTGATGCGGGTCGACCAAGAACAACGAGATGATCAGGCTGGAGCCGGTGGCAGAGGCTCATCCCGGCGGTCGAGAAGAGCAGCGGGAAGGGCCGGGACGGCCAGCAGGACGGCCGCGATCACTCCCGCATTGAGCACCACGACACCGGAGAAGCTCATCCACTGATGCTCGATAAGCCAGGCCCCCAGCATGTCCGCCAGCGCCAGGGCGGCATTCCGGACGCTCATCATCAGCGCGAAGCCGAGCCCCTCGCTCCCGTGCGGGGTCGCGCGAGCGGCGAGGTCCATGAGCGGCATTTCTGCCAACGTGACGAACAGGCCCGCCTGTGCTTCGACGACGACCGCCGAGGCGTGCGACCCGTAGAAGAGGTAGCAAAGCGTGGCAAGGGCGTTGCAGCCGACCCCGACCTGCACCAGGCGTCGGAGGCGAAGGTGCGGGACCACGAACCCGTAGAGGGCCGCCCCGCAGAGCGCGAGCCCGCCGCTGATGAAGGCGAGCATCCCGATGAACTCAGGAGTGAAGTGGAGGGTGTCGGTCTGCTTATAGTAGAGCGCGGTCGCAAAACCCGGCGCCGCGTAGACCAACCCGAGAAGCCCGACCGCGCGCCACAGCGGACCGGATCGCGTGAGGGTTGCGACCTCGCGCGCAGCCTGCCTCCAGACCTCGGCGCGAGGCCGGGCCGAAGGCGGCTCGTGCAGTAGCAGTAGGACGACAGGCACGATCGCGCTCGCGACAATAGCGCCGATCACAGCTGTTAACTCGAACGACCTGACAGCCAGTAGGCCGCCGAGCGGCCCGGCGAGCAGAGTGCACAGGTTCTGGACGACGTAGCGAACCGAGGTCAAACGGCCGGTGGCACCGTATCGCTGGCCGGCCTCGACGAGGAGGCCGCCCGTCACCGTGCTGCCCATGACCAGCGCGGCGTTGAGGGCGATCACTGCCGCCAAGAGGCTCGCGTAGGTTCGCGGCACAAAGCCCACGACCAGCCACAGCGCCGCGGCGCACGTTCCGCTCAGGACGAGGTAGTGTCGCCGCCGCGTGCCGAAGAGCGGAAAGCTATCGGACACGATGCCAGCCAGGGGCTTGAGATACCACGCGAGCGCGGCCCCCGCGAAGAAGGCGGCCATCTCGTGCGGGGCAACGTGGAGGTCCGATCTCAGGATATGCTGGAAGGGAAGCCGGAGGACGCCCGGCTGGGCCAGCGTCGTCGCGAACACGCCAGTAGCCACCACCAGGATCCAGCGGCGCAGCCGCACGCGTTCCGCCGGTTCATCCGGGCTCCTCGAGGTCGGCATTCTGGGTTTACTGTATGCGAGGTGATCCGCGCAGAGTTAGAGGCCGGACCTCGCGTATGATCTCTGAAACAGTCTCGTCCAGACGACGATACAATCGCAACGCGGCGTCATGCTCGGATGCGGGGCGGCCCGAGTGCGCGGGACCGGCGGGGTGGCTTCCCGTCTTCACGACTGGCCGCTCGTTCAGTCAGCAAGCCCCTGAGGAAGGTTTCGATATGAGACACGGCGTCCTCGCGGTCGACCGCGCGCTCGTGATGGCGTTCGCCATGTTGTGGGAGATTCTCTGGGCACTCATCCTTGGGTTCGTCTTGTCGGCAGCCGTTCAAGCCGTCGTCTCGAAGAAGCAGATGAGCCGGTTGCTCCCCGACGACTCGCCTCGGTCGTTGGCGATTGCCTGTGCCCTCGGTGCTGCGTCTTCATCCTGCTCGTACGCCGCCGTCGCGCTCGCCCGATCCCTCTTCCGGAAGGGCGCGAACTTCACGGCGGCCATGGCGTTCGAGTTCGCGTCGACGAATCTCGTGATCGAGCTGGGGATCATCATGGTGTTCCTGCTCGGCTGGCGGTTTGCCGTTGCCGAGTTTGTCGGTGGCCTCCTGATGATCATCATCCTGACGTTGCTGTTCAAGGCGTTCCTCACCCGTCCAATGGTCGAGCAGGCGCGGCGTCAGGTAGACAGAGGCGTGCTGGGACGGATGGAAGGTCACGCGGAGATGGACATGTCCGTCACCGAAGGGCCGCTGATCAGGCGGGTGGCCTCGGCAAAGGGATTTACAGCGATCAGCCACTACTTCGTGATGGACTGGGCCGCGGTCTGGACTGACGTTGCCGGAGGCCTGCTGCTGGCAGGCATTCTGGCCGCTTGGGTGCCCGCCTGGGTGTGGCAAGGCTTCTTTCTGGTTCGTCATGAGCTGGTCGCCAAGGTCTGGGGACCCCTCGTCGGTCCCATCGTCGCGATGCTGTCGTTCGTATGCTCTATCGGCAACGTCCCGCTTGCGGCGGTCTTGTGGAACGGCGGAATCAGCTTTGGCGGAGTGATCTCTTTCGTCTTCGCCGACCTCATCGTCTTGCCCGTCCTCAACATCTACCGCAAATACTACGGAGGACGGATGACGATGTTCCTCCTCGCCACCTCGTACACGGCGATGGTGATCGCGGGCCTCATCATTGAGTTCGCATTCCAGGCGCTCGACCTCGCCCCGCGGCAGCGAACCGGCGTCGTGATGGAGCCGCACGTCACGCTGAACTACACTACCATCCTCAACATCCTATTCCTTGCTCTCGCCGCAATCTTGATGACGCGGTTCATGAAGACCGGGGGGCCACACATGCTGCGGATGATGAACAAGCCGGCACCTGACCGTCATCAGCACGCCGCCTGACGTCGTCCCACGGGGTCTCCTGATCGACGAGGTGACGGCCCGTAGCGGCGTGAGCCCGAAGGCGCTCCGCGTGTACGTCGAGGCGCCTTGAGCGGCATCGAGGGGTGGTGGTGGGCCCCCGTCCGCGGCAACGTGGAAACGAGATCGAGCCGCTCAAAATATCTCTGCCCGGGTGGCGACCATGCCCCGACGTCGGAGTCTTCGGCGAGGGGCGGCTCTCGGAAGTCCGGCTTACCCGGGCGCCGCGAAGGAGGCCAGTCCGGTGCCCCAGGTCTCCGGCTTAGTCCTCAGCTCGCGGACCGATCGAGCGCAGCGGCCGGTAGGGCCGTGGTTGCCTGGAGTGAGCGCTCGCTTGGAGGCGTGTTCGAGTGGCGTCGCGGCGTCGTCGTCGAGATGGAGGGGGTCACCGTTGGCCTACTCATGCGGCTGATGGAATCGCCACCGGACGGGACTTCTGCATCGCGAGCGCCACGAGGACGCCCGACAGCAGGGTGAGCGCTGCGACGAGATGGATCGCCGCAGCGAGACCTGCGAGATCCGCGACCGCGCCCGACAGCAGCGCGCCGACGGCATATCCGAGATCACGCCAGAACCGGTAGACGCCAAGACTAGTCGCGCGCCAGGTCGGATGCGCGTGGTCCGTCACGGCGGCGAGGAGCGTTGGGTAGACCATCGCCGTGCCGAGTCCCTGCAGGGCGGCTCCGGCCATCCACGCGGCGAAGGTGGGCACAAGCACGGTCAGCCAGATGCCGACGGCCTGCACGATCATCCCTCCCGCGATCAGCTCCTTGCGCCCGACGCGATCCGACACCGGCCCCGTGACGACCTGCAGAAAGCCCCACACGAGCGGATAGACCGCCTTAATGATTCCGATGCCGGCGACGCCGAGCCCATAGCCGGCGAAGAAGAGAGGATAGAGCCCCCAGGACATGCCGTCGTTGAGGTTGTTCACGAGCCCCGCCTGGCATGCCGCGAAGAGGCTCACGTTCCCGAAGCTCGTCACGTAAAAAGCGGTACCGAGCGAGGGGCGGGTTGCGTCGGCATGCGGCGACGTGCTGACCGCTTCGAGGTGCGCATAGCCGCGCGTCTCTCTCACGAAGAGCAGGGAGACGAGAAGGCCGATGACCGCGATCCCGATGCCCAGGTAGAACGGCTGGGGCCGCAAGGCGGTGTGGGCCGCGATGTACCCCGTGATCCACGACATCATCCCGACGGCGAAGTACCCGGCGAACTCGTTGAGGCCGATGGCGAGGCCGCGGCGCTTCGGTCCCACGAGGTCGATCTTCATGATGACGGTCATCGACCAGGCCATCGCCTGGTTCGCGCCGAGCAGTACGTTGGCGAAGTCGATCCACCACCACGCCGGAGCGTAGATGAGGAGGAACGGGACCGGGAGGGCAAAGAGCCATCCGACCACCAGGATCGGCTTGCGACCGATGTGGTCCGATACGCGCGCCGCTACGAGGTTGATAACGGCCTTCGTCACTCCAAAGCTGACGATGAACGAGGTGATGGCGGTCTTCGAGCTGAGCCCGAATTCCTGCTCCCCGAGGAGCGGGAGCACCGTGCGTTCCAGGCCCACCATCGCGCCGACGAAGCCGTTCAGGAAGACGAGGAGCGCGAACTGCGGGAGGTTCTCCCGCAGCCCCAGCCGCATCCCGTTCATTCGCCGATGAGATTGCGCCGTCGGTTCTCCGCGAAGGCCTCCGGTTGCGGTGGAAGGTCCGCCAGGACGAACTGAACGAATTCCGGCTTGGACGTGAACCGGAGGGCCGGGTTGAAGCGGCGCTCGAAGCCGATGGTCGAGCCCGGCTTACCGCTCAAGCCTTTGCCGCAAGCCGCACCCCCGAAGTGGGCAGGGTAAATCTCGAGGTGATCGGGAAGCTTCAACAGCTTGGTGTAGACACTGTCGTAAAGCTGCTCGGCAAGCGCCCTCTCCGCGCCGTGGCCCGAGAGATCAGGGCGCCCCACTCCGCCGGCGAACAGCGTGTCGCCAGTGAGCACGAACCAGGGGTCTGGTCCCCGGGTCCGGTCGGTCACGAGGATCGACAGGCTATCGGGCGTGTGTCCGGGCGTGTGCAGGAACGTCATGCGGACGTTCCCCATCTCGTGCTCTTCGCCGTCGGCGACGTCCACGTGCGGAAAGTGAACCCCCGCGGACTCGTGGAACAGGACGGGCGCGCGCGCCGTCGCGGCCAGCCGTCGAGCTCCCGACAGATGGTCGGCTTGGACGTGCGTTTCGATGATGTGGGTCACGCGCATCGACTTCTGCGCTGCCGCCTCAAGATAGGGCTCGATCTCTAGCTGTGGGTCCACCACAGCGCACGCAGCGGCGCCGCTTCAGCCAAACAGGTAACTCGCGCACCCGGTCTTCGGGGACAGAAACTGGCGGAAGATCATACGCGGGCCCTCCTCGCGTCCCTGCCTCTCTACCTGTCTGAATACCGTATGCGGTACCATAGGATGAAATATATTTTCAGAATGCCTGTGATTAGGAAAAGACGATGACATTTCGCCAGCTCGAGACCTTCCTTGCCGTGGCGCGCGCGAAGAGTTTTACGCGGGCCGGCGAGGCGCTTCACGTGAGTCAGTCGACCCTCTCTCAACACGTGCTGGAGCTGGAACGGGAGCTCGGCGTCCGGCTGTTCGATCGTCTCGGACGGGCGGTCACGCTGACCGAGGCGGGCCGCTTGCTTGAGGAGCAGGCGACGCGGATCGCGGCGGCGGTCGCGGGGGCACGCCGGACGATCGACGAGCTGAAGGGCTTGGAGCGCGGCTCCCTCGTGATCGGCGCCAGTACGACGCCGGGGATCTACGTGCTCCCGAGCGTCATCGGGACCTTCCGGCGGCGCTATCCAGGCATCGATGTGTCGCTCCGCATCGGGAACTCGCGCGTGATCGAAGAACGCATCCGGGCCGACGAAGCGGATCTCGGCGTCGTCGGCGGCCACATTCTCGGGGCGAAGGAGCAGTGTCTTGCCGCGGGGCTCCTCGACGAGCTCCTGCTCATCGTTCCGCCGCGTCATCCCTGGACGAAGCGTCGCGAGGTCGCCCCGCGGGAGTTGGCGGACGTACCCGTGCTGATGCGGGAGCAAGGGTCGGCGACGCGGCTCGTGACGGAGCGTGCACTCCGTCAGGCCGGCGTGAAGGTCACGATCGCGATGGAGCTCGACCACATCGAGGCCATCAAGCAGGCGGTAATCGCTGGCCTCGGCGTGGCCTTCGTGTCGACGTATGCGGTCGGGGGCGAGATCGCAACGCGGCGGCTCTATGGTGTACGGCTGAAAGGCTTGCGGTTACGTCGACACTTCCACGTGATCCACAACGAGGCCCGCTCGCTCACGGCCAGTGCGCGTGCATTTGTCGCGCTGCTGAGCCCGGACGGCCGGGGCCCAACCGAGGAGTGATGAACCGCTACGAGACAGAACGAAGAAATGGAGGCAGGACTGCTCGGCGGCGCCGGCGCCGGCCGGCTCGACTACGCGTGCGGGGTTGGTCGGTCCGCGCCGGCCTGAGTTGGGTCGCCCCCCCCCGGCATTCAGAGGGGTCCCCCGTACGTCACCAGACGGTCCGCGTCACCCGCCCGGTGGCGCCCCGTCTGTCCCATTCACGAGGGATACGCTCCAGGGATCCGCGGCTTCGCTGGGGGGGAGCGCGTTTATTGTCGACACCTCACCGTCGCATGGAAGAACTCGGCGGGTCGCCGCTCGCCAGGCTGAGGGTCACGACATTTCCCGAGCCGGCCCGGGGGCTTCACCCGGCTGAGTCGTCGGGAATGCGAGTCAGCTCGCGCCCCCGGCCGCGGCGATGACCGGTGGCAGTTGACGCGGGTCGAGAGCGGCGAGGCGGCAGGGCTCTGCCCGGCTCGAGGGCGGTCGCCCTTCTCTGCCTCCCGCTCATCCGGGATGACGCCGGGCGCGCCGACGTCTGCCGAGCGGCGCCACCAGGGCGCCGAGATGCGTCCGCCCGTTTTCGCTCGTCCACGGGGCTCGCGGTCGCCCGGATCGCGCCGGCGCCCGAGGGCGAAGGGACGAAAAATGACGGACGAAAAAAAAGGGGTTGACAGGGCGCCTGATATTAGGTCACCCTAACCTCACGGAGATTGGAGGCCTAATCATGATCTGTCCGCCGCTGGCGGTCGCCGGCGTCCTCGCCGGCCTGGTAGGGCTCGTCGCCGGTCCGGTTGCAGCCGCCGACGCGCCACCGGAGGTCGCGCTCGCGATTGAGGCGCACCGGTTCCAGCCCGACGAGATCAGAGTCAAAGCCGGCGCGCCCTTCGTGCTCGTGATCGCGAACCGGGACGCCGGCCCCGAGGAGTTCGACAGCACGGACCTCCGCATCGAGAAGGTGATTCCAGCTGGCAAGACCGTCCGCCTCCGGCTGCCGGCGCTCAAGCCGGGCACCTATCCCTTCGTCGGCGAGTATCACGAAAAGACGGCGAGGGGCCGCATCGTGGCCGAGTAGCGATGGGCGGCACCTTCATCATCACCCTCCGCGAGGCGTTTGAGGCGGCCCTTCTCCTCGGCATCGTCTATACCTACCTCGACAAGGTTGGCGGGCGCCGCTACTACCGCTACGTGACACTCGGGGGCGCCCTTGGTCTCCTGGCGAGCATCAGTGCCGGCGTCGGCGTGAGTTTCCTGTCCGGCCCCCTCCTCGACCTCGGCCCCGATCTCGTCGCCGCCGTCGTGATCTTCGCGGCGGTCGCCCTCCTCACGTGGCACGGCTGGTGGATGCGGCAGCACGCGCGGGCGCTCAAGGGCGAACTCCAGCAGCGGGTCGAGGAGGCGCAGAGCGCGGGGCGCCTCTGGGCGCTGGGCACCATCGCCTTCGCCGGTGTCTTCCGCGAGGGCGCGGAGACCGTGCTCTTCCTCTGGGGGCTCCTGGCCCAGGCCACCTCGGCCGCGAGCTGGAGCACTCTCGCCGCGGGCGTGGCTGGCGTCGTCAGCGCGGCCGCGCTCGGCTGGGCGATCTTCCGCGGCGGCAAGCAGATCAGCCTCCAGCGCTTCTTCACGGTGACCTCGGTGCTGATCCTCCTCCTCGCTGCCGGACTCTTCAGCGCGGGCATCGGCAAGCTCGAGGGACTCGGGTTCCTGCCCCAGCCGTCAACGCTCTGGGATTCGTCGTTCCTGCTCTCAGACTCGAGCGTGGCCGGCGGCTTCCTGGGGGGCCTCGTGGGTTACCGCGCCCGGCCGTCGGCGCTCGAGGTGGGCGCCTATGTCGCCTACACGCTGGCGGCCAGCGTCTTCCTCTTCGGCGACGTATTCCGGCGGGCCCGCCGGGCGCCGGAGGCGGCGTCAGTCGACCGGCGCGTCGCGTGAGCATGACCCGACCCGACGCGCTCGGCCCGATCCCTCCGCGGCCGGCGCCGGCCTGCCCGGTCGTGAAGAGCGAGGACCTCTTTCGGGAGGCGCGTGAGGTTCGAATCGTTCACCGCGACGAAGAGTATCGGCTCCGCATCACGCGGGCCGGCAAGCTGATCCTGACCAAGTAATCGAGCCAGCCAGCAAGCCTCGTCGGCTTGCACAGC
>Ga0209689_1003867_pt1 | contig 10951 bp, 9 predicted proteins | sample GraSoiAngelo_149_FD_187119 | JGI IMG/M metagenome (GOLD analysis project Ga0209689, IMG submission 187119) | Grasslands soil microbial communities from the Angelo Coastal Reserve, California, USA - 14_1009_09_30cm (SPAdes) (version 2) | ecosystem: Environmental > Terrestrial > Soil > Grasslands ...
TACCCCCACCGGATTTTGAGTCCGGCGCGTCTGCCATTCCACCACTCCGGCGCAAGAAATAAATTCAATAACTTATAACGCATTCGGTTTCAAGAATGCGCCGCCTGTTTTTCGTCTTAAAGCCGTTTTCAAAGCGCTAGCGACAGCGGAGTCGAAGTGGAAATTGGGATCGGGGGAGATTTCGGGACCGAGGTTTGCCCAAAACCCCGGAGAACCGCGGGTATGCACGAGACGAGTTTTTAGAAGAGAATCCTTCTTAAACTCGCATTCGGCATCTGATCGGCCCCAGGAACGTCTTCAAGCAGCTACGGCGATTTGCAGCGCACTAGAGCTGATTTCTGTATTGCTCCAGGGCGATGCGAACCAGTTGACCTCGAGTACGCACGGCAGTCTTTGAGAAAAGCTGCTGCAAGGTTGCCTTAATCGAGCTCTCAGAGACGCCGATCTGTGCCGCGATCTCCTTGTTAGCGAGGCCTTCCAAGACATACGACAAAACCTGACGTTCCCGCTGGGTCAACCGCTCGCTTTGAGGCTCTGGAAGTGGCCTTGCGCTACTATGCAGGGTGGCCTGAAGAAGCTCTTGGTCGAACCACACTTTTCCTGCCATCACGTCACGGATCCCTTGAGCCAGCAAGGCCGCAGAATTATGTTTCATGACGATCCCAGAGATACCACAACGAATCAACTCGGCCGCTTCACGTTCCTCGACTCCGGCGGTCACGACCAGGATTTTACCCTCAAAACCCCGCTCTTTCGCCAAACGCACGAACTGTGTGCCTTCGCGCTTACCCAGATCGAAGTCAAGCAGCACTATATCGATCTGCCGTTGCCGTAGAACTGCGAGCGCTTCCTTGATTGAACCGCATCCAACAACCTTAAACGCAACTTCGGTTTCTAATAGCCGGGCCACACCCTCCCGAAACAGAGTGTGATCATCGACGATGAGAATCTCAATCGTCTGCTCCATCGATTCAGGCATTTATAACTTCCTCGCCAGTAAATAACGCAGGCAGGACTACCGCGAAGCAGCACCCCCGAGACCTGCGTTCGTAAAGGAGTTCGCCGCCAAAGCTGTGAACGATAGCGCGGGATACATAAAGGCCCAGACCCGAGGAATCGGCGCCGCGTTGAAAGGGGCGAAACAGATTTTCCGGAGAGCTGATACCGACACCCGTGTCTGCAAAGCGAATAACGACTGTGCTTCCTTCATCGGAAGCACTTACGCATAGCCGTTTGGTCTCGGAGCACTGCATTGCACGTTGACTGTTTCTTGCAAGATTCAGGAAGACTTGAACCAGACCATAACGGTCGGCCCAAACCCGCGGTAAGGGATCCTGAATTTGCCAATCAATTTCCATTTCCGATTCGTGGTAAGCACTCTCGATCAGAACTCGCAATTCGTCGAGCACCCATGTCAACTCAACTGCGCCAGCGTCTTGCGTAGGGGAAACTTGCAGCTCCATTGCTGATATTTTCTCGAGACTCTGAACCAGCATGCTCAAGGCCTGAAAGTCTTCGTTGTGTTGCAGCTCGCTGAGCCGGGAAAGATTCTTTTGTACCACGAGCACGGCACCGCACAGGTTTCGGACCTCATGGGCTACCGCGCTCATCAGGATACGGCTGTTCTTCAGCAAATGATCGAGACTCAAATCCTCCCGGCTGCGCAGATCCTCTGAGAGATCGACAACTATGGCCGCTAAGCGCGGGCCGGAGATGCTGGTGTAAGTAGAAAACCAAATGCCCGCCAGGAATGTTTCACCGTTGCTCCTTTGTCCGCTGCACTGCAGCGCTGTCCGAAACACTCTGGAAGGACGAGTCTGAACAGCGGTTTGCAACCAGGGCAGGTAAGCGCTGATTGCCTGACCTTGTATCGGCTGTGTCCCAGGCGCCAACAGCTGCTGAGCCGCCTCGTTGGCCAGGAGAATCTTCCCGTTCGAATCGATTGTGATGATTGCGGCTGGGCTGCTTTCCACCAGGATACGCAGCTCCTCCTCGGCGTGTTGTCGTAAGTTTATCTGGTCTTTAAGCTCTTCGACGTGCTTGAGGATGATACGGCGGTTACGTAGGAGCTCTGAAATGAAGAGCCCGGTGCCGATAAACCCCGCTGAACTGAATACTAAACGGACGAGCGCTTCCTGCTCAGGCAGATCACTGAAGGCCTCTTGAAGTAACGCACATACCAAGGCAACGCCGATGATCTGTTTGCGAGACAGGTACCTCCCGACAATCATGACGGGAAATAGATACAGGAAGCCGAGGGATACGTAAGGCTCGATCAGCCAGTCGATAACTGCAATCGCCATGACCAGGAGGCCGGCAATGACCAGCAGCTTAGCGCGGTTAGCTGGCGCATAGATGGATGGCAGGTCCCACATCTTTTAACCTGAATGTTACGCCGATGCTTCCCGAAGCAAACCCGATTGTCAAGCGCCTGGCCAAAAGATAGCCTCCTGTGCCCAAAAGATAGGATTTACTTATCCTCCACAAAAAGTTACACAACTGAACCCAATGTTCACGAACCTGAGCGGTAAGCGGCGCACTTTGTACTGTCTCTCATCCCGAATCAGTCTGCCGTCTTTGAAAAGATAGAGGGCGTCAAGCTGCCCACTTCCCTTGCTATCTATTGAGCGCTTGACTAACTGCCCATGCGAAAAAGTCTCAATCGGATCTATCCGACCCTGGCCACGACTATCCTCCTCTCTGAGTACAACTTCTCCGCTTCTGAAAGGCAACGAAAAGAAGACGCCTTAAGGCTGTTCTGCTTCATTGAGCTACTTCAATCTGAAATCTGGTCCTGTAATACACAGGGGTTCAGCAGAGGCTAGGTAGTGGAGAATTCACTCAATGATTTTTCTGTCATTCTCCTTCTTTCTGTCCTCTTCCTTCCTAACGACTTCAGGTGGAGTTGGTGAACTAGGCTCCTCCCCGTCGAGTGCTTTTTTAAATCCGCGAATCGCTTCTCCGAGCCCCTTGCCGATTGAGGGGAGATTCTTTGGCCCAAAAATAAGAAGCGCAACTATAAGAATGACAAGGAGATGCATGGGCTGGAAAAGACTCTCAAACATTTTGCTATCCTCCAATCTTTACTGACCACGCTATTTTGAAAGTTGCCTCATGGACGACACGGCCTTCATTTATTGCTTTGCCGTAATGCCCCACCGAAGCAAGCCTGATTGTCAGCGACTGGCCAAAAGATAGGCTATTGTATCCAAAAGATAGATTTACTTTTCCTCCGCAAAAAATTAGACAACACCAATGCACAGTAAAGGAGGCGACAAATGAAGAAACGATGGACGTTGACTGGCCTCGGATTCCTGCTCGTTGCGTTCTTTGCGGCGGCGCCGGTTCGGGGTGATGATGTGGATCAGAGAATTAAATCGCTGGAGGATGAGCTTGCGCGGCTCAAATCCGAGCAGACGCAAGTTAAAGCTGAGCAGATTGAATTAAGAAAGCAAGCGACGGCCGCAGAGGCCGCGCTGCCGAATTTCACTTATCGTCCCGGCAGCGGTATGTCGATCGAGGCCGCGGACAAGTCGTGGTCTTTCCGCGCCAGCATGGAGGCTCACTTCAGGTTGCTGTTTGAGTCCGGCTTGAACGAGTCCGGCAGGGAGACGGGGGGCGTGATGGGGCGTCGCTTCCGGCCGTGGTTTTACTACTGCGTGAACGATTGCTTCTATGAGCTCCAGGCGGCGTTGGACCTTGATGGCTTCGGCACCGGTAACGGCAAGAATTCGACCAACACAGCTACCAGCTCGATTCTCCAGCGCGGCACGCTGTGGGTCCATTTCGAGAAACTCAATCCGTGGCTACCGGCTTTATACACAGGCATGGACGGCGAGGCGGCGATCAGCTCTTATCGGCAGGGTTCGAGCAGCACGGGCTCTCAATTGGAATACGACCTGCTATCCCGCAACAACGGCTTCAACACCGGCCGTTGGGGCAATGGTTTTGGACTCAACTGGCAAGATAAGGATCTGGGCGACATCGGGATCCCTGGAAGAATACCCTTGTTCAACATCGTTTATGCGACCATCGGCGAAGGCGATGATGGCCTGCAGAGCTTCCGCGTGCAACGAAGCGTTTCAGCTTACATCAACGTCGAGCCGCTCTCCCAGATAAAGAACAAATGGATTCAGGGTCTGGGGTTTGAGATGGGAGCCTGGTTCTGCCCCAACACCTCCAATCGTACTCCACAAACCCCGCAGTCGGTTGGTTGCAACCGGCTGAGAATTCAAGACAACGGCGATGGCGGCAGACAGACTTTGTTTGACACGGGAACGCTTGCTCAAGGAGCCGCTGCAACTCCTGCTGCAAATCAGGGATCGGGCCTGACACATTTCCTCATGCCGGGATTTGCCTGGACCATCGGCCCCTACCGCTTCCGCGCCGTGGGTGGCTTTCAGCGTTTCGATGGGGACAACCCACATGATAGAGGCAATGTGTTCCTGCTGGGGCATGACCTGTATATGTGGAGTCCGAAGGGGTTTTTGACCGGCGATGCTTCCACTCCAGGTTCTATTCTTCTCGGCACGCATTTTGAGCGGACCGATGTATCCTGTCCAAACGCAGCGCAGTGCAACAACGGGGGTCAGTTCACCCGCGACCGGATCCTGCTGCGCGAATGGGACCTCTGGTATGTTCTCATGAACCGGATGAGCATCGGCGCCGCATGGGCATGGTATGACGCTTCCAATATTCGCCAAGCTACTGCCGCTGGCAACATCCAAGCTGCCACAAACGTGGCGCGAAACCTCGGTTGCGTGAGTTCTCATCAGCACGTCGGTGGTCTTAAACCTCCGGGGACCGGCTGTAACTGGACCGATGTCAGCATCACCTGGCGCTACCAATTTTAACTCGACATTGAATTGGAACAACATGGCAGTATGACGTGCGTCCTGATGTTACCTGATTTGTGGCCGAATCGTTCCTCGCCTTTCGGTCGGTCGGTCTATATCGCCTGCATGGTAGTTGTCTTTTGGCAAACGGGAACGGCGTGGGAGGAGGCGAAAGCGAGGTCATCGGTCTCTTATGTTAATAAGTTTCTTTGCTGCGGCGGAAGGCGAGGCGGAGGAAAAGCTCCGCGTTTTAAACAATGACCTGGAAACTCGGGTTGCGAAGCGTACGAAGGACCTTGAGCGTATTAGCCGGGCGCTAAGAGAACGCGAGGTGCTGAGTGCTCTCGGAACGGCTGTGGCGAAAATAGTACACGAAATTGCAAATCACGTACTTGCGATTTCCTTCGCCAGCGATCTCCTTGAGCGCAATTTAATAACAGCCGATTCATTCCGACACAATACTTAGGTAACGCTTCGAAACTTTTTTAGAAGAGTAGCTTCCAGCACTCGGCGAGAGAATTAACTCCGGTTAGTTGAGGATGCTTGACGTGGGTTAGCTGGGAGATGTTGCTTGCCGGCAGGATGCAGCGATCGAAGCCTAATTTTCCAGCTTCTTTGACGCGCGCCTCTGCTTGAGAGATCCCGCGAATTTCTCCCGCTAAACCGACTTCGCCGAAGAAAACGGTCTTCGGATCAAGAACTTTTTCTTTGTGACTCGAAGCCACCGCCGCGATGATGCCGAGATCAACGGCGGGCTCGTCGACTTGGACGCCGCCGGCCACGTTCACAAAAATGTCTTGATCGAAGAGCTTGGCGCCCATTTTTTTTTCCAGAACCGCGACGAGCAGTGCGACGCGATTGTGATCCACGCCGATGGTCGTGCGGCGGGGCACGGCCAGAAACGAGCGGCTGACCAGGGCCTGTAGTTCCACCAGGATCGGCCGCGTTCCTTCCATACTGCAAACGACGGCGGAGCCGGGGACTTGGAGCGGCCTTTCCATCAGAAAAATTTCCGACGGGTTGCTGACTTCTTTGAGCCCTGCCTCTTTCATTTCGAAGACGCCGATCTCGTTGGTCGAGCCGAAGCGATTTTTGACCGCGCGCAGAATGCGGAAAGAGTGACCGCGGTCGCCTTCGAAATAAAGAACCGTGTCCACCATGTGTTCGAGGACGCGCGGACCGGCGATGGCGCCGTCTTTGGTCACGTGACCGATGAGGAAAGTCGTCAAGCCGGTTTTTTTTGCCAAAACGATGATCGATCCCGAACTCTCCCTCACCTGCGCAATGCTTCCGGGAGCGGACGGCAGCGACGAAGTGAAAATCGTTTGGATCGAATCGATAACCAGGACGGCGGGCTTGGTTCTCTTCACCTGATCGAGGATACGCTCGAGGGACGTTTCGCTCAGGATAAGCAGATTCGGTGCGGCGATGTCCAGCCGCTCGGCGCGCATCTTGATCTGTCGCTGCGATTCCTCGCCGGATACGTAGAGGCACGTCAGCCCTTGCTGGCTGATGGCTGCGAAGGCCTGCAGGAGAAGCGTGGACTTGCCGATGCCAGGGTCGCCGCCGATTAAAATGACCGATCCGGCAACCAATCCACCGCCCAACACGCGATCGAACTCGCCGATGCCGGTGAGCGCTCGGCCCTCCGCCTCCGTGTCGATCTCGTGGATCGGTGACGGATCTTCTTTGCTTCCAAGACTGAGTTCGCCGCGCGGATGCGACACGCGCTCCTGTCTCTCCTCCACCAAGCTGTTCCACTGATTGCAGTCCGGACACTTGCCCAGCCATTTAGGAGACTGATAACCGCAGCTCTGACAGGAGTAGACGATTCGAGCTTTCGCCATGATGACGCCTTTTATAACAGGAAACATCCGAAAAGGGTAAGAAAGCGGCGCCAGTTGATAATTGCCTCGTTGGTGCAATAATCGGCGGGTCGATGAAATGGTCCAGAAGCGGTTTTAGCGAAGAGAAAGCCTTGCCAGCGGCAGTAATCGGACTACGATACGTTCGGTTTTGGTCAATATGATTCCCGAACCCGCGGAAATTAAAAATGGAACACTGGATGTGCCGCCGCAAGCCATGTCCTTTTTTGATAGAAGGCCATCCAGGCTCTGGTATCGTGGAAACCTTTCCCTTCTCAACGGTGCCCTTGTGGGGATTGTTGCTGCTCGCGAAATTGAACCAGAATTAACCTTGAGAACTTCTGTATTTTTAGAACAGCTCAACGTTTTGAAAGTAGGATTCGTCGGCGGGTGGCATTCCCCGCTTGAGGAAGATTGCTTGGGGATTTTATTGCGTCAGGAACAGCGGATTGTCATTTGTCTTGCAAAAAGCCTAAATCGATACCAGCCCTCCCAAGACATAGAAGCCTTGCTTAATCAGGAGCGCGCCCTGGTGCTGAGCCATTGCACGCCAAACGCCAAGCGAATTAGCAGGAATGCCTCGATCAAGCGAAACCAGTTAGTTGCGGGGTTAGCGAACGCTCTGCTGGTGCTCGCCGCGCCGGAAGGGAGTGGCACATTCAAGCTCGCCCAGTCCGTGATCGAACAAAACAAACCCGTTTTCGCCCTTGAGCACCCCATAAACGAGAGCATTTTAGCTTGCGGCGCTTTGCCAGCAAGTCTCGAAAGAATTCAGCAGACCCTCCGCTAGACTACATGGCTTGGAAGCGCAAGTAAGATCCTTCAAGCCCGGTCATACTCGTCGGTTGCAAATATTACACCCTTATATCAATCTACCGGCGTGGGAAGCGATTTCCTCCGCCACGAACTAGAGGCAGTGAAGGAGGCCGGACTGTACCGCAGCCTGCGCCGCGTGGAAGGCGATCAAGGACCGACGCTGCGTCTTGACGGGCATGAGGTTATAAATTTTTCCTCCAACAACTACCTTGGCCTCGCCAATCATCCCGCGCTCTGCGCGGCCGCGAAAGAGGCGATCGACCGCTACGGCTGCGGCTCCGGCGCGTCGCGGCTGATCTCGGGCAACATGACCCTGCACGAAGAGCTGGAGAGCAAGATCGCCGAGCTTAAGGGAACCGAAGCGGCGCTGGTTTTCAATTCCGGATTCCAGGCGAACACGGGAATTCTTCCTACACTGGTGGGCGAGGGCGATGTTATTTTGAGCGACGTCCTCAATCATGCGAGCATTATCGACGGCTGCCGGCTCGCGCGCGCTAAGATCACCGTCTACGGTCATTGCGATCTGGATCAGCTCGAGACAGGCTTGAAGGATTCCCCACCTGCGAGTCGAAAGCTCATTGTCACGGAGTCGCTGTTCAGCATGGATGGCGACGAGGCTCCCCTCACTGAAATCGTCAACTTGGCCGAGAAGCATAGCGCCATGGTTATGGTCGACGAAGCGCACGCGACCGGCGTGTTCGAGCCCAACGGCGCGGGTCTAGTCGCAAGCCTGGGTCTGGGCGACCGAGTGTTGGTTCAGATGGGAACCTTGGGGAAGGCGCTGGGCGGATTCGGCGCCTACGTTGCCGGTAGCAAGGCACTCAGGGAACTTCTAATTAACCGCTGCCGGAGTTTTATCTTCACGACTTCGCTGCCGCCCGCGGTGATGGCGATGGCGATCGCCGCTATCGATCTGGTGAAAAAAGAGCGGGAAAGGCGGCAAGCGCTTAGAAACAACTGCGACGTGTTGCGAGCCGGTTTGAGGTCGTTGGGTTATTCGTTGGGAAACAGCCAGAGTCAAATATTGCCGCTGATGATCGGTGACGCCACCCGGTGCATGAAACTCTCGGAAGATCTGTTGCGACACGGCGTGTTTGCACAAGGGATTCGCCCGCCGACAGTGCCGCCGGGAACCTCCCGTTTGCGCATCACGTTGATGGCGACGCACACACCTGAGCACATCGAGCAAGCTCTGAAAGTTTTCAAGGAAGCCGCACGGGAGCTGAGAATTGACGTTGCAAGATAGAAGATCGATCTTCGATCCTCTATCATCGATTATCTAGCCATGGTCATCGATTACGACACTCTCAAGCGATTAGACCACGCTTACCTTTGGCACCCGTTCACCCAGATGCAGGAATGGATGGCCGACGACCCATGCATTATCACCCGGGGCGACGGTCATTACCTCATCGATGTTCACGGGCGGAAATATCTGGACGGCGTTTCGTCGCTCTGGTGCAACGTTCACGGCCATCGGGTCAAAGAACTTGATGACGCGATCCGAGCCCAGCTCGAACGGATCGCCCATTCGACTTTTCTTGGCCTGAGTCACGTGACTGGTATTCAGCTTGCGCAGAAGCTCATCGAAATCGCTCCCCATGGTCTCCAACGCGTCTTTTATTCCGACAGCGGCGCCACGGCGGTGGAGATCGCGCTAAAAATGGCGATCCAGTATTGGCAGCTCAAAGGGGAAACCAAGCGCACACAAATTGCTTCCTTGGCAGAGTCGTATCATGGGGATACGGTCGGCTCCATGAGCATAGGTTACTCGGAGACCTTCCACCGCTTTCACAAAGGCCTCCTTTTTCCCGCTTTGCGTCTGACGCCGCCGCACGTTTTTCGCTACTACCAACGCACGGGCGAACTGGCCGCTTTGAACGCGGCGATTAATGAAGCGAAAGCAAAAATATCTCAGAACAAGGATTCATTGGCGGCGCTGGTGATGGAGCCACTGATGCAAGGGGCGGCGGGAATGTGGTCGCAGCCCGTCGACTACGTCAAAGCGATGAGTGAGATCTGCCGGGATAACGGAATTCTTTTGATCTTTGACGAAGTCGCCACCGGCTTTGGCCGCACAGGCAAGATGTTCGCTTGCGAGCATGCAGGCGTCACGCCGGATATTCTTTGCTTGGCAAAGGGAATTACCGGCGGATACTTGCCGCTTGCCGCGACCCTCACCACCGAAGAGATTTTTTCCGCTTTTCTCGGCGAGTACAAAGAGTTCAAAACTTTTTTTCACGGTCACACCTATACCGGAAATCCGCTCGGCTGTGCGGTTGCGCTGGCAAACCTCGATTTGTTCGAGCGTGAAGACATAATCGGGCGCATGCAGGCCAAGATCGGGTATCTGCAACAGCGGCTCAGCGACGAATTTTGTGTGCTCCCTCACGTCAGCGATGTGCGGCAGTGGGGTTTTATGGTCGGCATCGAGCTGGTTGAAGAGAAGAATAGCCGCATGAACTACCCGCCCGAAAAAAGGATCGGACACAAGGTCAATCTAGAGGCCAGAAAGAGAAGCGTGATGATTCGACCCCTCGGCGACATCCTCATCCTGATGCCGCCGTTGAATGTCACAGACGACGAACTCAAATTACTCCTGGACGTGGTTTATGACGGCATTCGGGCCGTCACAGAAGGTTGATGAGTTCTGACTCGCTTAAAACTTTCGAGGATCGAGGATCGCGAATGGAAGATCGATCTTCAATCCTCGATCTTCGATTCTCAGTTCCGGATTCAGATGGGTAGCGGCATTTTCATCACCGGGACGGATACCGGCGTCGGTAAGACTTTTTTTGCCTGCGCGCTGGTCGAGCTGCTGAAACAGGCCGGTTATAAGGTCGGCGTCATGAAGCCCGCCGAGACCGGCTGCGATCAGAGCGACGGCAAACTCATGCCGCAAGACGCATTGGCGCTCAAAGAAGCCTCGGGTTGCGAAATTCCTTTAGAAAAAATCTGTCCTTATCAGCTGCGGGAACCTTTGGCGCCCAGTGTCGCCGCCGAACGAGAAGGTCTCATAATAGACATCGATCGGCTCATGAGCGTCTACAACGAGATCAGTTCAACTCACGACATTACGGTGGTTGAAGGCGCCGGCGGGCTGTTGGTGCCTTTGCTGCCGAGTTACACTTTTGCCGACCTCGCGCGCGTGCTGAAGCTCCCGATAGTAGTCGTCGCTGCCAATCGCCTCGGTGCCATCAACCATCTGCTTCTCACTTTAGAGCAGGCCGCGTGTCGCGGCCTGCATGTGCTTGGTTATGTCCTGAACCAAATGGAAAATGAGTTATCTGTAGCGGCCGAAACCAACCGCGAGGCGCTGTCTATGCTTACCGGGGTACCTTGTGCGGGAGAACTCCCATACTTTGAAGCATCCCGGCTTGATAGAGTCGATCTGATTGAGGAGCGACTGGACTTTCGGATTTTACAGCCATTGTT
>Ga0209689_1003868_pt1 | contig 10949 bp, 9 predicted proteins | sample GraSoiAngelo_149_FD_187119 | JGI IMG/M metagenome (GOLD analysis project Ga0209689, IMG submission 187119) | Grasslands soil microbial communities from the Angelo Coastal Reserve, California, USA - 14_1009_09_30cm (SPAdes) (version 2) | ecosystem: Environmental > Terrestrial > Soil > Grasslands ...
GACCCGTGGCGCACCATTTTGACCCGCGCGGCGCGAGCGAGCCGCTCGGCGACGGCTTCCGGGACGCCCTCGAGGAACGCGACATCTTGAAGCAAACTGAGGCGATCGCGAATGCGGATGGCCTCAACAGCTTCTTTCGCCTTCTGCGGTGCGCTGCGGATATGCCGCTGGTAGCGCCAGAGACGGCGTCCGAAGGCAATCGCCAACGGAACCGCGATCGCCGCGACCACGAGTGCCGCGAATACTTTCGTCAGCAGCCCCGGCGTCGACCACAGCGGTTGCACCAGCGGCCGCAGGCGCCGGCCCCACCATGCCAGGGCGATAAATATGGATGCGAACGAGTACACAGCAGCCAGGGCTCCGAAGACCGTATACAGCACCTCGCGGCGGGTCAGCTTTTCCCGGTCCACGAACAGGACCCGCCACAGCGGTCCGGCGATGAAGGCGAGCGCCCGTTCCCGCAGCTTCGGCATCTCCAGCCAGTCGGCGAGGATGTAATAACCGTCAAGCTTCAAGAGTGGCATCAGGTTGAGAGCGTCGTTGAAATAGGAGACGATCGCGATCTTGAAGAGCACCGTCGCGAGAAAGCCGGCCGGCAGTACCAGGACCAGGAGGCAGCAACAGCCGGCGAGGATGAAGCCCGAATAGGGCCCAGCCCAACTGATCGCGATCCGCCGATACCAGGGCTGCAGCCAGCCGTCGGTCACGTCGACGTACCACGCCGGCATCAAGTAATAGAGGTTGAAGCCTCCCTCCCAGATGCGGCCGCCGAAATGTTTGCTGGTCAGCGCGTGGGCGCTCTCATGGATGAACGTCACGACCACGTAGGCGACGACGAGGGCCAGGATTCCCGCTACACGCGAGCCGCCTAGCGGCGCGAATGGATCGTGTCCGCGAACAATTTCGGCGACACAGGCTGCGAGGCCGAGCACCGTCACAATCACGCTGGCCAGTAGGGCCGGACGCGTGAAGAAGATCCAGCCCCCATGATCGTGCATCCAGGAGACGAAGCCGTCGATGCCCTTGAGCGGAAACTGAAGGTCCAGCATGCTGCCGTGCCCGAACCGGAACCGCTGCGGGGCAACGGGATGAAGCACCGCCTCCAGGTCGCCAAAGACGTCCTGTGGTGGATCGGTGAGGAAGTCGTATGCCCGAAGGTCCATGACCAGCTCCGCGACCGCCTCGAAGTCCATGGTGCCGGCCCGTTCGGAGTAATCGATCACCAGCTCCGAGACCTGCCGGCTTCCGTCCATCCGTTCGGCCAGGTAGGCGTCAACCTCGTCGAGTCGAAGGAATTCGCTGCCGGGGCGGTAGACCATGGCATACGGTTCGCCATGCCTGGTCGTGAGCCGCACCCAGATCAGGTCGGCGCGGAGCTCCGGTCGATAATTGGCCAGGCTGGTCCGTTCGGCGAGCTGATCCCAAACCGACCCAGATGTCGACCGAGGCGTCGTCCGACGCTTAGCCGTGGCGACAGACGAGCTGGATGGCATTCTCCCTCTCCCGCGCCACTATGCGTGGGGCCGAGAGTGATGTCAAGACATGATGGATGTGGGATCAGGATGTTTGTAGCGCCCCGGCGAGCCCGATGTGAGGGGCCGGTACCGGTCTTCCACAAACGCTGGTGAGTTAGCGGCCTCCTCCAGTCCGAGATACACCAGCAGCGCCGTCCAAAATTCAGCTACCAGGTCTTCTGTTGCAACAACCAGAGGTTGCCGTCAGGATCGCTGAAGTCGGCATACTTCACCCCGCCGAGGTCGGAAACGTCGCCCACGGTAACCCCTCGTTCGCGGAGCGCGTCGCGAGCCTGGTTGATGTCCGCCACCACCAGATGGATGCCCTTGATCGAGCCGGGCTTCATATCGGAAATTCCTGACATCCCGGTCCCGAACACGATCGCACAGGCCGAGCCAGGGGGCGTGAACTGGACGACCCTCATCGTGTCGGTCACCTGCGTATCGTGGACGTCGCCGAACCCAACCTTCTCGTAGAAGGCCTTGGCGCGGTCGACGTCCGAGACCGGGATCGGGACCAGTTCGAGTTTCATGTCAACCACCGCGGGAAGCTTGGTCGTATTGGCCATTGGTTTGTCTCCTTTCGTTGTTTTTGTGTTGCCGATCGAGGCGACCGCTACTAAGACGGTCGGCGGCCGCAAAAGGAATCGGTGCGTCCTGGCTCGTCGTTTTAGAGGGTCGGCGGCAGGCCGAATGCCGGGAACAGCGTCGGGACGAACGATTTGATCTCCGCGATCTGGCCGTCGGTCACCCGCAGCACGTCGAGCACCTGGGCGCGGAACTCCGAGTCCCCCGGGCGCTTTACGTAGTGTGCCACCGCCGGCTGCCGGTTGGCGCGCGTCGTCAGGCTCCGCCACTGGCCGAAATATTCGGGGGAATCGGGGGCGGTGACCGCCGCATGCATGGCCAGGAAGGCGTCGCGGCCGACCAGCCACATCGGGTGCGGAGGCATCGTCAGCCGCAGGTCCTCGCGGAGCAGTCCTGGGAGATCTTCCGCCGCCATGTAGCGCCGCAGTAACGCTCGCTCGGCCTCGGTTGGCTCTGAGGCCGGCGACCAGTCCATTCGCCGGGCGGGCAGATGCAGTTTCAACGTTGACCGGGCGCGCTGGAGGGCGCTTTTCACCGCGGCCACGCTCAGCTCCAGCATGGCCGCGGTCTCGTTCGCGGACCAGCCGAGCACGTCGCGCAGGATCAGGACCGCGCGCTGCTTCGGCGGCAGGACCTGGATCGCCGCCAGGAAGGCGAGCTCGATGGTCTCCCGCTCGATCACCGCGGTCGACGGCTCGGTATCGCTCGCCGCGACCAGGTCGAGCAGGACATCGGGATACGGCTGCAGCCACGGGATGTAATCCGGCGGCGAACCCGCTGCGCTGGGAGGGCGCATCGGTGGCCCCTGGTAGGGGCGGGGTTGGCGTGGGTGGCGGTCGAGGAAGTCGAGGCAGGCGTTCGTCGCGATCCGGTACAGCCAGGCGCGGAAGGTGGACCGGCCCTCGTAGCTCGCCCGGTTGCGCCAGGCGCGCAAGAAGGTCTCTTGAACCAGATCTTCGGAATCCTCGAAGGAGGCGAGCATCCGGTAGCAGTGGACCTGCAACTCCGGACGGTAGCGCTCCGCGAGCTCGGCGAAGGCCGAGTGATCGCCGGCCTGGATGGCGCCCGCCAGCTGGTCGACGCTATCCGTAACCGTCCGGGCCACTATCGGCGTCGCAGCACGGTGATGACGAGATACTCGGTGACTTCGATCCGCGCCCCGGGAGGGGCCGAATTCCAGAGCGCAAAAAGCCGAGCCCGCCCTCCCGGCGGAAAGCGTGGTCGCGGTGGATTGATCAGCTCGAGGTAGGTCCGCATCTGTGAGGGGCGCTGGAGGAAGATCCGGTATCGAGACGATCGCGTGCCGGCTGCGGTGAACCAGCCCTCATCAACCACCCGGTCGAGCGCCGAATCGGCCGAGCGCAGGTTGCCCTCGAACGCGGGATTGACGAGCCGGGCAATCGGGAGCCGGTATCCGGGCGCCGTGATGGCGACGGTCGGCCGCCAGCGTCGGTGCGGTCGAAGGCTGATCAGCATGCCGCCCGGGCTGAGTCGCCGCCCGGCTCGCTGGAGGGCATGGACCATGCCCCTGAGCGCGATTCATCAAAGCGACCAGCTGAAGAGCGCGACATCGAAACGCGCCCCTCGATCCGCGAGCTGTTCGATAGAGCCGACCCTGAAATCGACGTTATCGATGCCGCGATCGGCCTGCTGCCAGGCGGCCTCCTCGATGCTTGCCCGATCCGGGTCGAACGCCAGCACCGACGACGCGACCGGTGCATATTGCAGCGTCAGCCGCCCATCGCCGCAGCCGATCTCGAGCACGCGCTTGTTACGAAGGCTCGTGAATCGCTCGATCAGCCGGAGCTCGAGACCGTCGCGTGGGTAGGCGGACAGGACCTGGTCGTAACTCAACGCGCCGTCGCCGTCTTCGCCCGTTCCTGCTCGACCAGCTTGCGTCGAAGGATCTTGCCAGAAGCCGATTTCGGAATCTCGTCGATCGCCTCGACCAACCGGACCTTCTTGTGCGGCGCCACCCGCGCCGCGACGAACTGCATCAGCTCCTCGGGGGTGGCCGCCGACTTGAGGACGACGAATGCCTTGGGCACTTCGCCGGCCTCCTCGTCCGGGCTGGGAATCACGGCCGCGTCCGCCACCGCCGGGTGGGTCAACAGGATGGCCTCCAGCTCAGCGGGCGGGACCTGATAGCCCTTGTACTTGATCAACTCCTTGAGCCGGTCCACCACATAGAAGTGGCCATCGGCGTCGGCGTGGCCGATGTCGCCGCTGTGGAGCCAGCCGTCCTGGTCGAGCATCTGGCTGGTGGCGGCGGGGTTGTTCAAGTAGCCCTTCATGATTTGCGGTCCCCGAATCCAGATCTCCCCGTCATCGCCCGGACCGAGCTCGGCGCCGGTTGCGATGTCGACCACCTTGCACTCGGCGCCGGATACCACCGGGCCGATGGAGCCGACCTTGGTCCAATCGAGGTCGTCGCTAACGCAATGGGTGACCGGGCTGGCCTCGGTCATGCCATAGCCCTGGTTCACTTTGCAGTTGAGGCGGCGGGCGCACGCCTGGGCGAGCTGCTCGTCGAGGGGTGCGGCGCCAGAGAATACCAGGGCAACCGACGACAGGTCGAACTTGTCGACCAGGGGATGCTTGGCGAGCGCGACGACGATCGGCGGCGCGACGTAGGCGCGGGTGACGCGGTAGTCCTGCAGCACGCGCAGGAAGGTCTCCAGCTCGAATCGGGGCATGGTCACCACCGTTGCCCCGGCGTGCAGCGCCAGGTTCATGATCACGGTCATGCCATAGATGTGATAGAAGGGCATGACGCCGAGGACCCGCTCACCTTCGCGCAGGTGGATCGAGCGTTCGGCCTGGAGGACGTTGGCGACCAGGTTGCGGTGGGTTAGCATCACCCCTTTCGCCACGCCGGTGGTCCCGCTGGAATAGGGAAGGGCGACCAGGTCGTTGGCGGGATCGATGTCGACGGTGAAGGCCTCGGCCGGCTGGGACATTAGATCGGCAAAGGGGGTCGCGCCTTGGGCCTCGCCGAAGACGAAGACCTCCTCGATGGGGAGGCCCTTGATGGCCTCGGTCGCCCGGTCCATGAAGGCGGGCACGGTCAACAGAAAGCGGGCACCGGAATCCTTGAGCTGATCGGCCAGCTCCCGCGGCGTGTAGAGGGAATTGAGCGTGGTGTTGATCGCGCCCAGGGAGGCGACGGCGTGGAAGGCGATCGGATACTCGGGTAGGTTCGGACTGAAAATGGCGAAGACGTCGCCCTGCTTGACGCCGTGCCGTCGCAGCGCTGTGGCGACGCGACCGACGCTGTCGGCGAGCTGACGGTAGGTGAGCTGGCGGCCGCTGACGCCGTCGATCAAGGCCGGCTTGCCCCCGAGCGCGTTGGCCCCCTCCAGCACGAATTGGGCTAAGGGGACGTTCGGGACGTCGAGCGCCGCGCCTTTATAGATGATAGGTCCGATCCCTCCGCAGGCACCCTTTGTGCGCTGCCACACGATGATATCGCGCTCGCCTAAGTCGCCGGCGCATCCGGTCAGGCCGAGGCGATGGATTTGGCCGTGGTTTGGCTAGCAGTGGATCCGACCGTCAGGTCATCGAAACTTCCGGCAAGACGGGTTTCGAAAAATGCCAGAGCCTCCTCGTCGTGCGCGGTCGAGACGAAGCTGGCTTCGAATTGCGACGGCGGGAGCAACACGCCGTTTTGCCGGAGCCGGCGAAACCAGGAGCCAAACTGCGCGGCGTCGGCCCGTTTCGCGGTGTCGTAGTCGCGGACCGGGTGGCTGGTGAAGAACGGGGTCAGCATCGAGCCCACCCGATTGACGGTGACCGCCACGTCGGCCGCGGTGGCGGCGGTCCGGATGGCGGACGCGGCCCGATCCCCTGCCTGCTCCAGCTGTTGATAGCCGGCGGCATCGAGAGCTTCGAGCGTTGCCAGTCCGGCGGCTACGGCCAGCGGGTTTCCGGACAGCGTGCCGGCCTGGTACACCGGGCCGGCGGGCGCGACCTGCTCCATGATGTCGCGCCGCCCTCCATAGGCGCCGATGGGAAGCCCGCCGCCGAGCACCTTCCCCAGGCAGGTGAGATCCGGCGCCACGCCGTACAGTTCCTGGGCGCCGCCCCGGGCCAGCCGAAATCCGGTGATCACCTCGTCGAAGATCAACAGCGACCCCTCGTCTCGCGTGAGCCGGCGCAGTCCCTCCAGGAAACCGGGCTCGGGTGGCACGACGCCCATGTTCCCCGCCACCGGTTCAACGATGACCGCCGCGACCTGTCCGGGCCACTGAGCCAGCGCCATCTCGACGTCCGCCAGCGAATTGAAGCGAGCCACCAGCGTGTCCTGCGAGGTGCCCGCCGTGACACCCGGGGTTGCCGGGATGCCGAGGGTAGCGACCCCTGAACCCGCGTCGACGAGCAGCGAATCGGCGTGGCCGTGGTAGCCACCGGCGAATTTCAGGAGCTTCGGCCGGCCGGTGACCGCGCGGGCGAGCCGGACGGCGGACATCGCCGCCTCGGTCCCGGAACTGACCAGGCGGAGCATCTCGATGCTCGGCATCCGCTCACAGACCATGGCGGCGAGCCGGACCTCTCCCTCGGTCGGCGCTCCGTAGGTCCAACCCTTCTCGAGTTGGCGGCGCAGCGCCTCGACCACCGATGGCGGCCGATGTCCCAGGATGAGCGGTCCCCAGGAACACACCAGGTCGAGATAGCGCGTCCCATCGACGTCCCAGACCCAGGCGCCCTCCCCGCGCGCGATGAAGGGCGGCTTGCCGCCAACCGCCCGGTAGGCACGCACCGGGCTGTTGACGCCGCCCGGGATCAGCCGGCCCGCCTCTTCGAAGAGCGTTTCAGAACGGCTCAGCCGTCCGATAGCCCGTCCGATTCCGAATCGAAGGCCTGGGTGAGCACCGATGCCTCCAGCGCCGGATCCGGGCTGTTGCGCAGGGTGCGGACGGGGCCGTCGAGGAACTTGGCCGTCAATGTCTCGGCAAGATGGCGCATCGCCGACCGGGTTCGCACGTCGTCGGGTGCGATCGTCGCCAGCTGCCGGTCGAGCTCCGAGTCGCGCAACCCTTCGACGCGTCGAACCAACGCCTCGACCGCGGGCGCGGCCTCGCGAGCCTCGAGCGCGTGACGGATGCGAGCCAGCTCCTCGGCGATGATCAGCTCGGCGGCCGGCGCCGAGGCCTGCCGCTCTTCCTGGTTGATGGTCGCGACAGACTGGAGATCGTCGAGATTGAACAGATGCACGCCTGGCACCTGACCGGCATCCGGAGCCACGTCGCGCGGCACCGCGAGATCGATGATCAGCAGGGGCCGATGAGCGCGGCGGGCCTGCAGATTTCGGATCGTGCCGGCGTCGAATACATGGTTGCTGGCGCTGGTGGACGAGACCACGATGTCGACCCGGTCGATGTGATCCTCGATGGCATCGAACTCGAGCGGCGTGCCGCCGACCAGTTCGGCGAGCCGGTCGGCTCGCTCGCTGCTTCGTGAGCTCAGGTAGACATCGCCGATGCGCAGGTTCCTCAGCAGCCGCACGGTGATCTGACTCATGGTCCCGGCTCCGACCACGAGCACGCCGCGACCGGCCACGTCGCCCAGGATGTCCTGGCACTTGGCGACCGCGGCATGGCTCACCGAGACCGGCCGGCGCCCCAGCGCCGTTTCGTGTCGGACTCGCTTTCCGGCTCGCAGCGCGCCCTGCAGGATGATCTGCAAGCGGGCGTCCACCCGGCCCGCCTGTCGCGCCAGGGCGAGGGCCTCCTTGAGCTGGCCGAGCACCTGGGCCTCGCCAAGGATCATTGACTCCAGCCCGGCAGCGACCCGCAGCAGGTGGACAATCGCCTCGTCGTCGCTCAGGCCGTACGCGTAGCGCCGCCAGGTCTCGATAGACAGTTCGTGCGGCCACCATCCGAACGATTGCAGCACGCGGTCCGGCGCGTTTTCGCCGCGCGACATGGCGTACAGCTCGGTCCGGTTGCAGGTCGAAATCAGGACGCCGCTCTCGATCAGGTCGCGGTCGACGAGGCGGCGAAGACACTGGCCGACGCTTGACTCGGGGATGAAGAGCTTCTCCCGGACGTCGAGCGGGGCGGTCTTGTGGCTGAGTCCGACGACGACGAATTTCAGCGAGTCACTCAAAGTTTGGTCAGTTTCCCGCGCCCGGGCACCGATGCGGCCAGGGTGCAACACGTCCGATCCTACGGTCTTCTTTCTACCATAGGTGACGGGCAACCCCGGGGCTGATACACTCGATTCGATCTCAGGGTGCGCTCATTGGATTCGGCGTCAGCCCCGGGCTTTTCCTGCCTAGCTGCCTATGGGTGACATCCTGCGGGTCGAGAAGCTCGAGACCCACTTCGGGACCCGCGACGGGACCGTCCGAGCCGTCGACGGCGTCTCCTTCGCCATCCCACAGGGCGAAACGATGGGTCTGGTGGGTGAGTCCGGCTGCGGGAAGAGCGTGACCGCGCTCAGCATCATGCGGCTGATCGATTACCCGGGCGAGATCGCCGCCGGGCACATCCTCTTCGAGAATAAGGACCTGGCGGAGCTGGAGATGGATGAGATGCGCGCCATCCGCGGCTCCGATATCGCCATGATCTTCCAGGAGCCGATGACCTCCCTCAACCCGGTCTACACCGTGGGCGATCAGATCGCGGAGGCCGTCGAACTTCACCTTGGCCTCTCGCATAAGGAGGCCTGGAACCGCGCCATCGAGATGCTCGACCTGGTCCGGATTCCCTCGCCCGAGCGGCGCGTGAGCGACTATCCACACAATATGTCAGGCGGCATGCGTCAGCGGGTGATGATCGCCATGGCGCTCTCGTGCAATCCCAAGCTCCTGATCGCCGACGAACCAACCACCGCGTTGGACGTCACGATCCAGGCCCAGATCCTGGACTTGATGCGCGACCTGCAGAGCCGCCTCAAGATGTCGATCCTGCTGATCACGCATGACCTCGGCGTGGTGGCGGAGATGTGCAAAAACGTCGCCGTCATGTATGCCGGACAGATCGTCGAACAGGCCGACGTCGACACCCTGTTCCGGTCTCCGCAGATGCCCTATACCGAAGGGCTGCTGAAGTCCATCCCCCGGCTGGGCATGACGCAGGCCCAGAAGCTCGCGGTGATCCGCGGCGTGGTGCCGAGTCCGTTGCACTGGCCGGCCGGCTGCCGGTTCATGCGTCGCTGTGACTATGCCTTTGCGAAGTGCACCCAGCCTCCGCCCCTGTTCAACATCGACGGGCAAAACGCGCGCTGCTGGTTGGTCGAGGGCGGCCGCCGCGCGGTTTCGCCGACGCCCCCATCATCCGGAGAGGCATTCGCGCCGCGGGCGACGGATGTCTCGGTGAGCGGATCGACGGCGGAGGGCCAGGCGTAGCCATGGCGGCGACCGGCGCGACCCACGAGGAGGCGACCGCACCCCGGCCGGTGGTCATCCCCGGCCAGGAGCAGCTGCTGCGAGTCCGTGGGTTGCGCAAGTACTTCCCGGTACGCAGCGGCTTTCTGCAGCGCACCATCGGGTTCATCAAGGCGGTCGATGGCGTCGATGTCGACGTCTTGCAGGGCGAGACACTCGGCCTGGTGGGGGAGTCTGGCTGCGGGAAGTCAACCCTCGGGCGCTCGATCCTGCGGCTGATCGAGCCGACCGACGGCACGATCGAGTTCGAAGGCAGGGACATCACCCACATCCGGCAGCGCGCAATGAAAGCCGTCCGCGGCGACATGCAAATGATCTTCCAGGATCCGATCGGTTCGCTGAATCCGCGCATGTCGGTCGGCGACATCATCGGAGAGGGCTTGCTGGTCCACGGGATCCGGCGCCGGCGGCAGCGGGAGAACACCGTGCGGGAGGTGCTACTGCAGGTTGGGCTCAGGCCGGAATACCTCAACCGCTACCCCCACGAGTTCTCGGGCGGCCAGCGCCAGCGGATCGGCATCGCCCGCGCGCTCGCGCTGCATCCCAAGCTGATCGTGGCGGACGAGCCGGTTTCCGCGCTCGACGTGTCGATCCAGTCGCAGGTCCTCAACCTGCTCGTCGAGCTGAAGAACGAGTTCAACCTCACCTATATCTTCGTGGCGCACAACCTGGCGGTGGTTGCCTACATCAGCGACCGGATCGCGGTGATGTACCTGGGAAAGATCGTCGAGCTGGCGCCCTCGATCGAGCTCTACGACAACCCGCTTCACCCCTACACCCGCTCGCTGCTGTCCGCCATCCCGAACCCGGACCCGGGCCAGCGGCGGGACCGGATCAAGCTGACCGGGGATGTGCCCAGCCCGTTCAATCCACCGTCGGGCTGCCACTTCCGGACCCGCTGCCCGCTGGCTAGGGCGAAAGGGACCCAGAACGGAATCTGCGCGGAGCAGGAGCCGCCGCTCAAGGAATGGCGGCGGGGGCACCTGGCGGCCTGCCATTTCGCCGGCGAAACCGCCTAGCGAATGATCTTCGGATCGAGCGCGTCGCGCAAGCCGTCGCCGATGAAGTTGATGCAGAGCACGGTGACCACGACCGCCAGGCCAGGGAACGTGATCCACCACCAGTTGCCGGCCACCAGCACGCCCTGGGCGCCGGCCAGGGTCGAACCCCAGGAGTAGTTCGGCGGCTGGATGCCAAAGCCGAGGAAGCTGACGAAGGCTTCCAGCACGATGTTGTTGGCGATCCCCAGGGTGAAGGCCACCACAATCGGCCCGACCGCGTTTGGCAGCAGATGGCGGAAGATGATCCGGCGGTTGGGGACGCCCAGGGCCCGGGCGGCCTCCGCGAACTGCATCTCGCGCAACGAGAGAAACGAGCTTCGCACGATACGTGAGATCGAGGGCCAGCTCAGCAGCCCGAAGATGAGCGCGATCTTCCAGGGCGAGGCTTCGCCGAAG
>Ga0209689_1003869_pt1 | contig 10948 bp, 9 predicted proteins | sample GraSoiAngelo_149_FD_187119 | JGI IMG/M metagenome (GOLD analysis project Ga0209689, IMG submission 187119) | Grasslands soil microbial communities from the Angelo Coastal Reserve, California, USA - 14_1009_09_30cm (SPAdes) (version 2) | ecosystem: Environmental > Terrestrial > Soil > Grasslands ...
GGTTCATCGGCGTAGCCGAGATGCTCGGCGCGCTTGGCCTGGTCCTCCCCGGGCTTCTGCGCATCCGGCCGGGCCTGACCTCACTGGCCGCGGCGGGGCTGGTGATCATTATGATCGGCGCGACGGTGATCATGTGGGCGGGCGGTATGGTCGCCGTGGCGCTGATGAACGTAGTCGTGGCTTCCCTCGCCGCGTTCGTCGCCTACGGCCGCTGGCGGCTGGCGCCGTATCACTGACCCACAGGTTACCGTAACGCCGATTCCGGGTACCGTCCTCTTCTCGACTCGGTGTTGAGCCGACTGTTTCGCGTCTCCCGGTAATCCTCCTGCGAAGGTCCCCCGGCGAGTCGGTAGCCGATACCTCAGGAGGCAGGGCGAACGGCCCTCCGCGCAGTAACCGCGACTCCAGGCCGGATGACCTGGATTGACGTCACGATCCCCGCCGCGACGGGGACAAGGGGAGGGCGGTCGGCGGTGGATGAAGTAGTATTTGAGCTCGACTTGACTTGGTCGGTTAGCACGCCGATTTCGACGCGAACTCGAAGTCGGCGCTGTCGTCGATCTTGACGGCCGACGGTGCTTTCTGCTACCGATGGGCGGCGGCGCACCTCGCCCCCTGGACGGCGGCGGGCTCCCGTGTCGCGTTCGGCGCTGGTGGGGTGGTGTCGAAGACCCGTCATCGGCGGTTCGGCGCGGCGCGAAGCTCCGCGCGCGGCGGCCCGCGCCTACCCCCGCCGGTTCGCTCGCGAAGTCGCGCCGCTCGAGCCTTCGAGGGAGGACGTCACGTGCACGACTTGGTGATCGCCAACGCACGCATCGTCGATGGCCTGGGCACCCCGGCGCGCGAGGGGAGCCTCGCGATCAAGGACGGCCGGATCGCCGCCGTCGGAGACGACCTCGGCGCCGCCGCGCACCGGGTCGATGGGGCGGGCTTGGTCCTGGCGCCCGGCGTCATCGACCTTCACACCCACTACGACGCCCAGCTCACGTGGGACGCGTTTGCGACGCCGTCGACGGCCCTCGGCGTCACCACCGTGGTGATTGGCAACTGCGGCTTCACGATCGCGCCCTGCCGGCCGTCCCACCGCGACCTCATCATCCGCAATCTGACGCACGTGGAGGGGATGCCCCTCGAAGCGCTTCGGGCGGGCATCGCCTGGGACTTCGAGACCTACCCGGAATACTTGGTCGCGCTCGAGCGTCGGGGGGTGGTCCCGAACGTAGCATCCTTCGTCGGCCATTCGTCGGTCCGCACCTATGTGCTGGGCGAGGACGCAACCCGGCGGCCGGCGACCGACGGCGAGATCGCGCAGATGCGCGGCGTGGTCCTCGAGGCGCTTCGGTCGGGGGCGATCGGCTTCGCGACGTCGACGCTCGAGCAGCACAATGGCGAGAACGGGGTGCCGATGCCCTCACGGCTGGCCGACGACCGTGAGATGCTCGCGCTCACGGGCGCGCTGGGCGAGGCGGGTCGCGGAGTCTTCATGCTGACCAAGGGCATGACGACCACAATCCCGTGGCTCGAGGAGGTCGCGGCCCGCAACCGCCGCCCGGTGATGATCGCCGCCATGTTCGTCGACCCGGGCGACCCCGAGCGTGTGTTCCGTGAGCTCCGCGAGGTCGAGGCGGCGCGCGGGCGCGACCACGAGCTGTGGGCGCAGGTCGGCTGCTTCCCGCTCGGGATGGAGTTCACGCTGCGGCACCCCTACCCGCTGGAGGCGCTCATCGCCTGGCGGCCCGCGCTCGAGGCGGCCGGCGAGGAGAGCTACCGGCGCGTACTCGCCGACCGGGAGTTTCGCCGGGCAATCACGCGCGAGGTCGGGCAGCCCGGGGTGCCGAACCGCTTCAGCGACACGCACTGGAATCACCTGGCGATCGCGGAGGTCAAGCGCCCGCAGCACCGGGCGTTCCGGGGCAAGACCATCGGGCAGCTGGCGCGGGACTCGGGCCGGGAGCCGGTCGACTGCTTCCTCGACCTCGGCCTGGCCGACGACCTCGACACGCTCTTTGAGTGCGCTCTCTTCAACACCGACGAGAAGCGGGTGTCAGAGTTGCTGCGCCACCCGTACGCGGCGGTGGCGCTGTCCGACGCGGGCGCGCACCTGTCCTTTCTCTGCGACGCCGGCTTTGGCCTGCACCTGTTCGGGCACTGGGTGCGCGAGCGTGGCGATCTGAGCCTCGAGGAGGCGGTGCGCGCGGTGACCAGCACGGTCGCCCGCGCCTACCGCATCAAGGACCGCGGGCGCCTCGAGCCGGGCGCCTGGGCCGATCTCCTGCTGTTCGATCCCAAGACGGTCGCCCGGGGCCCGAGGAGGCGAGTCAACGACCTGCCGACCGGGGCCGGCCGGCTCGACACGCCGGCGGTGGGGCTCCACGGCGTCTGGGTGAACGGCGTGCAGGTCATGGACGAGCGTGGCCCGATGCGAAACTGCGGCCGCCCTGGCCAGGTGCTGCGCGATTTCGCCTCCTGACGCCACAGGCCGGACGCGGAAGGGGCGGACGAGACGCCGAGCCGGGGGCCTCGCGCTGGCCGCCGCTCTCTCCTTCGTCGCGCTCGCGCTGGCCGGCCTCGTCCTGGCCCAGGAGCGCCAGGGTGAGGGGACTCTGCCGAGGTTCGAGGTCGACCCGTTCTGGCCCAAGCCGCTCCCCAACCACTGGCTGATGGGGCAGGCCGCGGGCGTCGCCGTCGACGCCCAGGATCACGTGTGGGTGGTCCACCGGCCGAGGAGCCTGACCGAGGCCGAGCGGGGCGCCGCGCTGGTGCCGCCTCGCTCGGAATGCTGTATCCCGGCCCCGCCTGTCCTCGAGTTCGACGGCGCCGGCATCCTGATCCGCGCCTGGGGCGGGGCGGGCGCGGGCTACGACTGGCCGCTCAACGAGCACGGCATCTTCGTCGACCCGCAGGGGAACGTGTGGATCGCGGGCAACGATCCGAAGGACGGCCAGGTTCTCAAGTTCACGCCCGACGGCAAGTTCCTCCTGCAGATCGGCCGGCAGGGGGTCATCGGCGGGGACGCGGACACCCGGCATCTCAACCGGCCCGCGGCGATGGCCGTCGATCCCGAGACGAACGAGCTGTTCGTCGCCGACGGCTATGGCAACCACCGGGTCATCGTGTTCGACGCGGAGACTGGCGCCTACAAGCGCCACTGGGGCGCCAACGGGCGCCCGCCCGGCGACCCGGGTGTCGCACCCTTCGGGACGCCGGTGCATTGCGTGCGGATCTCGCGGGACGGTCTCGTCTACGTCTGCGACCGGAGCCACAACCGGATCCAGGTCTTCCGGCGGAGCGGCGAGTTTGTCGCGGAGTTCCAGGTGGCGCCGGAGACCCGGGGCAGCGGCTCCACCTGGGACGTGGACTTCTCGCCCGACGCCGGCCAGCGGCACCTCTACACCGCCGACGGCGAGAACAACCACGTCTGGACCCTGCTGCGCGAGGGCGGCCAGATCCTGAGCGTCTTCGGCCGGAGCGGCCGCCACGCCGGTCAGTTCCACTACGTCCACAACCTGGCCGTCGACTCGCACGGCAACATCTATACGACCGAAGTCGATACCGGCGAGCGGGTCCAGAAGTTCGTCTCCCACGGCGCCGTCGGGCCGGGGCGGGGCCGACAGTAGTTGTTCTGCCGGCCCGAGTTTGTAAGAATCGTCGGCAATGCGAGCCCTCCTGGGCCCGCGCCGGACCCCGGCGGGGGCCGTCGTGGCGATCCTGATTCTGCTCTGCCCGCCCGCCGCCCCGCGGGCGGGCGCCCAGACCAGCGAGGCGGACGTCTTCGTCGCCCAGGCCGTCGTCGACTTTGACGACAAGCGCTACGACGCCGCGCTCGCGAACCTTCGCCGGGCCCTCGAGATCCAGCCCGACCACGTCGAGGCCCTCTACTACACGGGCGTGGTGGAGATGGCCCGTGGCCGGCCGGCCGCGGCGGTCCCGCCCCTCGAGCGCGCGCACGCTCTCGCGCCGACAGACGTCTCCGTCACGCTCCAGCTGGGCCTCGCCTACTTCGCGCAGCAACAGTACGACCGCGCCCGGCCGCTCCTGGAGGAGGCGTTCCGGACCGACCCCAAGCGGGACGGCCTCGGCTACTACGTCGGCTTCATGCGGTACCGGCAGAAGGACTATCGGAGTGCGCTCGCCGCCTTCCGGGCCGGGGCCACGAAGAACCCGGACATCGAGCAGCTCACGCGCTTCTACACGAGCCTGGCCCTCGGCGCGCTCGGGTCCACGGGAGAGGCGGCCGCCGAGGTGGAGCAGGCGCTCAGGCTGGCCCCGGGCTCGGCCCTGACCGGGGCCGCCGAGCGCCTCCGCGAGGGGCTGGCGGTCGCACGGAGCAGGGAGCGACGGCTCTCCCTCGACGTCCGCCTCGGGTTCTTCTTCGACGACAACGTCACGGTCGTCCCGGATCTGGTCACGAGCGAACCGCTCGTCCGAGGGCTCCGCCAGCGGGCGCACGAGTCGACGGGCGAACTGGCGGGCCTCAACGCGGGCTACACGTGGCTCCGCACGGAGAACTGGGAGTCCACGGTCGGCGGGTCGTTCTTCGGCATCTACAACAACGACCTGCCCGAGTTCAACATCTACGACTTCGTCGGCAGCCTCGGGCTGACGCGCAAGCTGACGCTCGGCGCGATGCCGGCCCTGGCCGGGCTCCAGTACTCGTTCGACGAGCTGGTGCTCGACGAGAGCGAGTTCCTCCTGCGCAACACCGTCTCTCTCTCGGGCACGCTCGTCGAGGGCGAGCACCACCTCTCGCAGGCCTTCGTGCGCTACCAGAAGAAGGACTTCCGAGAGCCGGCGTCACTGCCGTCGGTGGAGCGCCGCAGCGCCGACAACTGGGCGGCGGGCGCCGTCCATCTGCTGCGCTTCTCCCACGACCAGCACTTCCTCAAGGCCGGCTACCAGTTCGACTGGGAGGACGCGGACGGGAAGGACTTCCAGTACTACGGCAACCGCTTCCTGGCGGGCGCTCAGTACACGCTTCCGTGGAAGGGCGTCAGGCTCAAGTACGACCTCGACGCGCACCTGCGCACGCATCTGCACAGGAACAGCCTGTTTCCCACCACCGCGCCGGACACCAAGCGGCGGTACGACGCGGAGCTCACGCACACCGTCCGCGCCGAGCTGCCGCTCTCCGGGAGTCTGACCCTGGCGGCCGAGTACCTGAGGACCGACGACAACTCGAACCTGGCCGTCTTCGCCTACGCGCGGAACGTCTACTCGCTCACGCTCTCCTGGTCGTACTGACGCCCGGCACGCCGCCTACGGGACGACGGGCGCGCGTGCGGGCTGGCCGTCAGTCGACACGCCGGCCGCTCTGGATCAGGTTCCCGGGAATGAGCCCGCCGAGATTCTGGTTCCCCCCGGGGAGCAGGGGCGGCGGAGTGTAGTCCGGGGCCGGGTTGGGATTGGGAGTCGGGGTCGGCGGGGTCAGGGCAGCAGTCGAGAGCGCGCTGGCATCCTGCATCTGACCGGGCGCGATCTGGCCGTTGGTGGCGTCGGCGACGTGTGGCGACTGGGAGATCGGCACCGGCGGGTTGATCTGCGGGATCTGTCCCACGGGGAAGAACGAGACGCGCCCGAGCCGGGCACCGACGGCGTCGAAGCGCTGGAGCGCGCGCAGCGTCACCACCGAGCCGATCGGGTTCCCGGTGGCGGGATCGACCTGCGTCACCTCCACCCCTTTGCCGGTCGTGTCGTTGAGGACGAAGATCGTGCTGCTCGGCGGCGCGCCGAGGCCGCCCTCGGGCCCGCCCTGGCTCGCCTCGGCGGCGACGACGGTCCCGCGGACGGCGGCGATCGCGTTCGGGGTGCGGATGTTCACGCTCTCGCCCGGCTTCATCTTCTCCCGCGCCAACGCGAGGCTCAGCGTGCCGGACGAGAGGGCGATGGTCGACTGGCCCGGAACCTCGGTGATGGTGACGAGCGAGTGCTCGCGGAGCGTGAGCAGCGCCTTGCCGCCGAGGAGGACGCGGGCCAGCGCCTGGTCGCCGGTGACGAGCTTGTCCTGGAGGAACACGTCGTCGCGATACTTCAGCGCGACCGGCTCGGGCGCGGTGGCGTGGGTCGCGACGACCTTGCCCTGGAGCTGGGTCACCACGCCCGCCTTGACGCCCTGGGCGGCGGCGAGCGCCGGCCCGAGGAGCAGCGCCACGGCCGAGACCAGCGCCGCGAAGCGGGGGATTGGGATCGCCATCTGTCACACCCTCCGGTGTCGGTTCCGCCCGCCCGGGCCGGCCGGGCCGAGCGCCGGGACGAGGCCCACCATAATGTCGCGCGACTCGGGCCGATGTCAACGGTGACGTCTGGGCCGGACGAATGATATCGTGCGGGCCGCGGCGGTGGGTGGCGGGCGCGGAGGATCCGCGACGGCGGAGCGAACGGGGAGGGATCGGCCAGATGCGGCACGGCGCCGCTTCGACACGCCGGCTCGGCGGCCGGCTCCGGCAGACCGTCGCCCGGGCCGGCCGGGCGAGCGACGGGGTGCTCCCCGCGGCGACAGACGGACGCGCCTCCGACCGCGCCTGACCGCCGCCGATGCCCGAGTTACCCGATGTCGAGGCGGCACGACTCATCGCGCGTCGGGTGGCCGTCGGCCGGCGCATCACCGGCGTCTGGTGCGCGGCCGATCCCATCGTCTTCGAGGGCGTTAGTCCGGCCCGCTTCCGGAGGGCCCTGCTCGGCCGGCAGGTGCTCGCGGTGCGGCGGCATGGCAAGCACCTCTGGTTCGCGCTGGATCGGCGGCCGTGGCCGACCTTTCACTTCGGCATGACGGGGGGGCTCCACACCCCGAGCGGGCCCTCCGTCAAGCTCGTCTCGAGCCGCAGGCGGGACCGGCGGGACGTCTGGCCGCCGCGCTTCACGAAGCTCCGGGTCACCCTCGACGACGGCGGCGAGGTGGCGCTCGCCGACGCCCGCCGCCTCGGACGCATCCGCCTCCGCCACGATCCACCGCGCGAGCCGCCGATCAGCCTCCTGGGGTTCGACGCCCTCCGCCAGCTGCCGTCGCCCGCGCGCTTTCGCGGGCTCCTCCGCGGCCGGTCGGCGCCCATCAAGGCGGTCCTGCTCGATCAGGGGTTCGCGGCCGGCGTGGGAAACTGGATCGCGGACGAGGTCCTCTACCAGGCCCGGATCGATCCCCGCCGCCGGGCGCAGACGCTCTCGGAGGCCGAGATCCGACGTCTGCGGGGGAAGATCGGCTCCGTCGTCACGACCGCGGTGCGCGCCCGCTCGGACAGCGACCGCTACCCGCGCACGTGGCTCTTCCACGACCGCTGGGGCCGGAGCGCGGTGGCGGTGACGGCGCGCGGCGAGCCGATCCGCTACGATACGGTCGGGGGTCGGACCACGGCCTGGGTGCCCATCGTCCAGCGCTGACGGGGGGGCGCCCGCTCGGCGGGGGGCGGGGGCGTCCGTCTACGAGCGCGGAGAGAGGATCATATACGTGGCGCGGCCGACGGCGACGAGACGCCCGGCGGCGTCGGTGATCGTCGTCTCACCGAAGGCGATCAGGCGCCCCTTGCGGATGATGCGCCCCTCGGCAAACAGGTCGCCGCCGGCCGGGGCGAGGAAGCTCACGTTGAGGTCGAGCGTGGTCTGGCCGACCCCGCCCTCGGACGCCGCGTGAAGGGTCCCGAGCGCGGCGCCGACGGCGGCGTCGACCAGCGTGCTGTAGACGCCGCCGTGCACCGGCGCCCCCGCCGCGTTCCTGAGCTCGTCGCGCACCGGAAGGCGCAGGCGTACCCAGCCCTCCCGCGCGTCCTCGACCGCGATGCCGAGGTGGCGCCAGAAGAGGTTCGCCTGTCCCCGTGCCCGCACCGCCGCCAGCAGGTCGTCGGCCACCCGTCCTCCCGGTTGATCGCCGGAGCAGTTTAGCCTAGCCTGTAACCGGCGCTCGGCCATTCGTCACGACACGGAGAGAGCCATGAAGGCTGCGATCTGCTACGCGCCCCAGAAGCCACTCGAGATCGCGGAGGTCGACCAGCAAGGTCCCCAGGCCGGCGAGGTCCGCGTGCGGGTGAAGGCGACCGGCATCTGCCACAGCGACTGGCACGTCATCAACGGCGACTGGACGCTGCCGCTCCCGATGGTGCTCGGCCACGAGGGGGCGGGCATCGTCGAAGAGGCGGGTCCGGGGGTCACCAACGTCAAGCCGGGCGATCACATCATCTTCTCCTTCCGCCCGCAGTGCGGCCGCTGCCTCTACTGCTCGACCGGCCGCCCGGTCCTGTGCGACGGCCACAAGTCCGCCCGCTGGGGGATGCTCGACGGCACCCAGCGCCTGCGCCGCCACGGGCAGGAGATCTACCAGCTCGCGCGCCTCGGCACCTTCGCCGAGCGGGTCGTGTGCCCGGCCGAGATGGCGATCCCGATCCGCACGGAGATGCCGTGGCCCCAGGCGGCGCTCCTGGGCTGCGCGGTGCCGACGGGCGTGGGCGCGGTGACCCGCGCGGCCAACGTGGAGATGGGCGCGTCGGTGCTCGTGGTCGGCTGCGGCGGCGTCGGGCTCAACGTGATCCAGGGCGCGCGGCTCGCCGGCGCCCGGATGATCCTCGCCTGCGACCTCCTCGACAACAAGCTCCAGTTCGCGAAGGAGTTCGGCGCGACCCACACGCTCAACGGCACGCACGAGAACGTGGTCGAGCGGGCGCGGGAGCTGACGGAGGGGCGCGGCGTGGATTACGCGTTTGACGCGATCGGCGGCGAGGCGACGACGCTCCAGATCATCGACGCGATCCGCCCGGGCGGGACGGCGGTGATCGTCGGGATGGCGGCCATGAACGTCCGCGCGCCCATCACGCCGTATGCGATGGCGCTCCACGAGAAGACGCTCAAGGGGACGGTGTACGGCTCGGTCCGGCCCACCCTCGACTTCCCGCGCCTGGTGGAGCTCTACCTCGACGGTCGCCTGAAGCTCGACCAGCTCGTCAGCCGCACCTATCCGCTCGACCAGATCAACGAGGGCTTCGAGGCGCTCCGGCGCGGCGAGGTGGCTCGCGGCGTCGTCGTCTTCTGATCGCCCGCGGGGAGGAGGGGCCGGTGGGTCGGGGGACGGGTCGCGGGCGGCGGCGGAGACCCTGAGACGTGGACGGCGGGCCCGCCGCGCGAGACTCCCGGCGACCCCGCCCGTCGCCAGCTTCGCGGAGACGAGAAGGCGGGGCCGGTTGAAGCGGGCCGGGTGCGTGAACGCGGCCGCTACCCTGGGGCCGGGAGCCGCCGTCGCCACGGGCAACGTCAGGGACCGCCCGGTGCCCTGGGTCACGGGGTTGCCGGCCCGACGGTGATCGTCGCCAGGAACGCGCCCTTGGCGCCGCTCACGACGCTCGGCGTCGGGGGCCCCGCGCGGTACTTCATCGAGGCGCGCGACGAGCCTGCGGTGCTCGACGCGCTCGAGTGGGCCCGCCAGCGGCGGCTCCGCTTCCTCGTGCTCGGGGGCGGCTCGAACCTGGTCGTCGCCGACGAGGGCGTCGATGGCCTCGTGGTCAGGATCGCGCTCCGCGGGATCTCCACGCGCGAGAGCGGCGGAGCCGTGGACCTCACGGCCGTCGCCGGCGAGCCCTGGGACGACCTCGTCGGCCTGACCGTCGAGCGGGGCTGGGCGGGCCTCGAGTGCCTGAGCGGGATCCCCGGCCTCGTCGGCGCCACCCCAATCCAGAACGTCGGCGCGTACGGTCAAGACGTGAGCGAGACGGTGGTCGCCGTGCGCCTGCTCGACACGGCCGACGGCCGCCTCCTGACGTGGTCGAACCCCGAGTGCGGCTTCGCCTACCGCGACAGCGCGTTCAAGAGCCGGGACGCCGGGCGCTACGTCGTGCTCGCCGTGACCTACCGGCTCCGGCCCGGAGGCGTGCCCGCCGTCCGCTACGCCGACGTCGAGCGCCACCTCGCGGCGCGCGGGGTCGCGGCGCCGTCGCTCGCGGAGGTCCGCGAGAGCGTGCTCGCGATCCGCCGCGCGAAGTCGATGGTGCTCGACGACCCCGCCGACGAGAATCGGCGGAGCTGCGGGTCGTTCTTCGTCAACCCGGTCGTCACCGCGGCCGAATGCGCGGAGGTCGAGGCCCGGGCCCTCGACCCCGCGATGCCGCGCTGGCCCGAGCCCGACGGCCGCGTCAAGCTCTCCGCGGCCTGGCTCATCGAGCGCGCCGGCTTCGAGCGGGGCCGGCGCGAGGGGCCGGTCGGCCTCTCCAGCCGCCATGCCCTGGCCGTCGTCGCCCACGACGGGGCGCGCACGCAGGACGTCCTGGCCTTCGCACGGCACGTGCAGGCGGCCGTCGAGGAGCGCCTCGGGGTCCGCCTCACCCCGGAGCCGACATTCTGGGGGATCTGAGGTAATCTTAGAGGCCGTGTTCAAGCCGACCCGCGACCTCCGCGTCGAGAGCCTCCGGCCGCTCCTGCCGCCGGCGATCCTGCTCGAGGAGCTACCGCTCAGCGAGCAGGCCTCCATGACCGTGAGCCGCGGCCGCGAGGAGGTCGCGAGCATCCTCAACGGCCAGGACGACCGGCTCGTCGTGGTGGTCGGCCCGTGCTCGATCCACGACCCCGTGGCGGCGCTCGACTACGGGCGGCGGCTCCGGGCCCTGGCCGACGAGGTGGCCCGGGACCTCTGCGTCGTCATGCGCGTCTACTTCGAGAAGCCGCGAACCACCGTCGGCTGGAAGGGGCTCATCAACGACCCCGACCTCGACGGGAGCTTCAAGATCAACGCCGGCGTCCGACTGGCCCGCCGGCTCCTCCTGGAGCTGGCCGAGCTCGGGCTGCCGACCGGCTGCGAGTTCCTCGATCCGATCTCCCCCCAATACACCTCCGATCTGGTCTCGTGGGGTGCGATCGGAGCGCGCACGACGGAGAGCCAGGTGCACCGGGAGCTCACGTCGGGCCTCTCGATGCCCGTCGGCTTCAAGAACGGCACCGACGGGGGGGTGCAGATCGCGATCGACGCCGTTCGTTCGAGCGC
>Ga0209689_1003870_pt1 | contig 10945 bp, 10 predicted proteins | sample GraSoiAngelo_149_FD_187119 | JGI IMG/M metagenome (GOLD analysis project Ga0209689, IMG submission 187119) | Grasslands soil microbial communities from the Angelo Coastal Reserve, California, USA - 14_1009_09_30cm (SPAdes) (version 2) | ecosystem: Environmental > Terrestrial > Soil > Grasslands ...
TACATGAGCTACCATCGACGCTGTTGTCTCGCCTGTGACGTAGGATCTGGGCAGCGCTTCGCCGTAACCGACGATCCCTTCAGGGTCATTGACGCGCACTATCACCGCGTCGCTTTCCTCGCGACTTTGCTGGGCATGGCTAAACGTTTGACGGAAGGGAATTCGAAGCTGATAGATCGCGATCGACTCGATGTGTCTTGGCGCGGTGGCCGTCGCGCTGCGTCGTGCGACGACTCTTGACGTCGGCGGAAAGTACCTTCGGCTGAAGACGTTGCCGCGAAATGTTGCGTGCAAAATGTGTTCGAAAGAGGAGTCGGTGATTTGATGAAAATTGAGATAATCCAAAACTACTTGCAGTCCTTCCTCGGCATGGCGGATGTCCACTTCGGAATGGAGCTCGAACCATTGCAACGCCCGCTTCGGTAGGGCGTAGTGGCTAAGCAAAGCGGCGGCGATTGGTCCCGAGCATCGAGAGAGCATGAATTCAAAGGACACGGTTTCAAGCAACACGGCCAAACAAAGCTCCCGCAGAGTAGGGAGAGGAACTCTCACGGCGCAGAAGATGGCGACCTGTTGCCGGGCGTCGGCGATCAAACCTTGAATCTCTTGCTCGGAAAAGCCGGCGCCGCGCGCCAGTTCGAGTAGCAGCGCGGAATGCGGCTTTTCCGCCTCGGAACGACCCATTTCCTCCAGAAGGTTTTCTTTCAATAGTGACGCCGCGTCGGAAGGAAGCGAGGCGAAACAAAGCGCGACAATGTGTGATGACAGGTAATGGGTGAGAAACACGTTCCGAATAAAATCCCGCACTTCGTCGGCATCCGCTTGACCGCCGAGCAAATGCCGATAGCTCGCGGAGGCGGCAAATTCGGAAGAGGCTTTTTCGTAAACGTCTCTGATTTGCTGCGCTGTGATCATTTAGCTCTCCTTGGTCGATGCTTCGGTGATGTGAATGGAAGGAATCGGCGGCAGGTCACACACTTTTTTCTCTGGACGAGAGTCAATTCTCAGAGGCTCGCCTTCTCTGCGGCCATTGTTTTTACCCGCTTCAAATCCACCTTCCCCGATCCGAGAAGGGGAATCGATTCGATCCAGTAAAAGTTTTCGCGCTTTGGAATCCAAAGCTTCGGGAGGTCCGACTGATTGAGCTTTTCCCAAAGTTCGTCGGTCGGCATGCCGTTCTGGGTGTAAAATGCGACCAGCTTTTCTCCTCTTTGTGGGTCGGGAATCGAAGTCACCACGGAGGCGATGTTGCCCAGGATACCATTGATGGCTTCTTCGACCTTCACGTGCGGGACCATTTCACCGCCGATTTTGCTGAATCTTGAGAGACGGTCCGTAATTCGGACAAAGCCGTCTTCATCGATCGAGGCGATATCTCCGGTGATGTACCAGCCGTCGCGCATCGCCAGCTGTGTGAGTTCCGGTTGACCAAGGTAGCCGAGCATGCGATTCGGTCCCTTGACGAGCAGCAAACCTTCTTGACCGATGGGCAGCGGTCGTTCTGTGCTGGGATCAATGATCTTTACTGCGACGCCGGGAATCGGATGGCCGACCGTCCCGGGTTTGTTGCCGACCTGCCTTTCGGCGCCGTCGATTACGTCCGGAAGATTCACGGAAACCACGGGGGCGAGTTCCGTGCAGCCGTAACCCTCGAGAAGATCGAAGCCGTAGTTATCTTTGAAGTCTTTGGCAATTTGTTCGCGCAGCTTTTCCGCGCCGGCAATCGCGTAGCGCAACGAGGAAAACTGTTCACGCGAGCAGCGTCTCATGTAGCCGGCGTAAAACGTCGGCGTGCTGATCAAAAGCGTGGCTTGATACTTTTCCACGGTATCGCCAATGGTCTTGGCGTCCATGGGGTTCGGGTGGTAGACGGCGCCAAACCCGGCGACCAGAGGGAGCCAGAGGGAAATGCTAAAACCGAAGGAGTGAAAAAAAGGCAAGACGCCCATAATTCGGTCGCTGGAAGTGAACGGAATAACTTGGCAAACGCTTTCGATGTTGGAGATGATATTGTGGTGGGAAAGCATGACACCCTTGGGCATTCCCGTGCTGCCACTGGAAAAGATGACCGTCGCAAGGCTATCGGGTTTCTGATTCTTGATGTAGTGACGCTCCAAGTACCGGCCCGGAATCAGAAACGCCGTGAGCGTGGCCAAAACTTTTTCGCCTGACGAAAACGATTTCCTAATCTCCTCGACAAAGACCATACGCGACGTCTCTTCGATCTGCGCTTTAGACAAAAAAGCGCGGGAAGTCAGAATCGTGTCGATGCCGCACTGCTGGATCGCCGCAGTCATCGCCTCGGGCCCGGCGGTGAAGTTCAGGTTGACCGGCACTTTGCCGGCCAGAAGGATGCCCACGTTGACGAGCGCCCCGCCGACCGAAGCCGGAAGCACAACCCCGACCATTGATTGGTTGGCGCGGTGTTTTCGCAGCCAGCGCGAAAAAAGCAGGCTTCCGATCAGAGCCTTACCGAAAGACAATTCGACGCCCGTCGTGTCGGCCATGCAGAAGGAAGACCAATGTTGCTTCGCGGAGCGGATAAATTTGCCGTGCAGCAGCTCCTGGGCGCTGCGGCGGTAGTAGACCGCGTTGGTTTCCAATTCCAATACCGCCTGGCGAACCTGTTGCGTTTCGCTGTTTGACGGCAGCGGCGCGCCGAATGATACCGTTACCGGGTAAGGAAATAGCTTTGGCCATTTCCAGAAAAAGCGGCCATCTTTAAAACTGAAAATGCTGCCCCAGAGCTGGTCCAGGTGAACCGGCACGATCGGCGCATCGAGCCCATCGACGATTCTCTCGAAGCCGCGCTTGAACGGCAGAAGGTGTCCCGTGCGGCTGATAGCTCCTTCCGCGAAGATGCAGACGACCTGGCCTTTCTCCAGCTCCTCCCGCGCGCGCCTCAACGATTGAACGATGTCGCGACGATTCGTGGCTGAGACAGGAATAGACTTCATTAGACTGAAAAACCAGTTCAGCCATCGGATGTCGTAATAGTCGCGATGAAGCATGAAGCGAATGAAGCGCGGCATCGTCGCGCCGACGAGCAGCGCATCGATGAAAGAGACGTGATTGGAAATCAACAGCGCCGGTCCGCGAGTGGGAATGTTTTCCTGGCCGATGATGCGGATACGATAGAGCGTATGGGTAAGCAGCCATAAGATGAAGCGAACAAAAAAGTCAGGCAGAAGATAGAGAGCATAGGCGGTCAAGGCAAACGTGAGCAATCCGAGAATCAAGATGATGTGATCCGCTGAAAAATAAAGCAGCGATGAAAGTCCCCAAAGCAGTGCCGAGGCCGCAAGGACCCCAAAGGTGTTGAAAACATTGTTCGTCGCGATCAACCGGCCTTTCTCTTCGCGCCCACTGCGTTGTTGTAACAATGCATTCAGAGGGACGGCGAAGAAACCGCCAGAGAATCCCAAGAAGACCAGTGCCCATGCCGCCAAATTGAACGAAGGCTGCGCGGCAAAGAGTCCCACTGAGAATATTCCCATGCCCACGGCGCCGAGAGGAACCAGCCCCAGTTCGATCTTGTCGCCCGACAAACGTCCCGCCGCAAGGCTGCCGACGCCGATGCCGATGGCGGCAAAAGTCCATAGCAGTCCGATGCGCGTTTCGCCGAGCTGCAGGATTTCTTTCCCAAATAGAGGTAAGACCATTTGGAGGAACGCGCCCAAAAACCAAAAATAAGAAATCCCCATCACGGTGAGCCAGAGCGGTTGATCGGCGTAAAGCATCTTGGCGCCCTTCCAAAACTCCTTGAACGGATTGAGGATGAAATTCTTCGACGCGCCCGAGGGCGGCACCTTGGTGATTCCCAAGCTGGTCAGAGTTCCGAGCGCCGCGATGGCGATCAAAATAACACCGATCCAACCTAATCGGTCTTTCCACGCTTCGTAGATCGCGCCACCCAACGAGGTGCCCAGGATGATGGCCAGGAAAGTGCTCATCTCCAGTAATCCGTTGCCGCGGGCGAGATCTTTATCAGGCAGCATTTCCGGAAGAATTCCATATTTGGCCGGACTGAAAAATGTCGAGTGAAGGCCCATGAGAAAAACCACCGCCAGCATTGGCTCCATCCGATCGAGGAAAAACGCCACGAGACCGAAACTCATGGCAAAGATTTCAAAAATCTTCACTCCCACCAGGATCGTTCGCTTGCTGTGAATGTCTGCCAGATAGCCGGCGTAGCCGGAAAAGAGCAGGAACGGCAGAATGAAGAGACCACCGATCAGAGGGATGTATGGGTTTGCACCGCTGGCCGTGGCGGGTAGATCGAGTGCGACCAACGTGACGATGATCTTGTAAAAATTGTCGTTAAAAGCGCCGAGGAACTGCGTACAGAAGAAGCAGAAGAAGCCTCGGTTCTTCAGCAGATCGATGTATCGGTTTTCAGCCATGAAGCGTTTAAGCCTAGTGAGTTTCCCTATTTTTCAGCGAAAAACGAGAACAATTCAAGAGCGATTTTCGAGCACCGGCTCGTCTTCGCGGATCGAGCATGTTGCGTCCTCGACAAAATCGCTTGCTTGATGATCTCTGGCGAGCCTAACCACATTAAGGATGGGTAGTGAAGCCGTGATTGATCATCGGGATCTTACACACTACGCAGAATCTTTCTATAGTCCCGGGACTCGGTCACAAGTCCGCACCAAAAGGCCTCTCTTTGGAACGGCGATCAATTCATTCTGAAAATACCAAGCGCCTGCTTCGATGTTGGGCAATCGATGCACTTACCTGTCGTCATACGAAAATCCTCTCCCGGAAACAAGCAAAAATTCGCGTTCTCAAGTCCGGACCCGGCGGGGACGGGGTGAGCAAACTTGGTTCCATGCTCGGAGGCAGGCAAGGTTTTCTTCCATGATCGATGGAGGCCTGATGCGAAAGGATTGGCGCCGATTGTTCCCGGATCGAGAGTTATTTGTCAAATGAACTAAATTTCTTGCAACCTTCGGGTCAATCGACGCATAATAGTTTCCTATGAAGCTAAACTGGTTACGAGTCGAGCAGTGGAATCGCTACCCTGATCTACTTCACGGATTTTTGGGACGCCAGGGCGGCAAAAGTGTCGGACCTTATGCAGGGCTGAACGTCTCTTATCGCGTCGGAGACGACGCCAAGATCGTCAGCCAGAATGTCTGCGATATGAAGCTGGCTGTAGGAATCCACGACGGCCGCATCATCACGATGAATCAGGTCCACGGCGATCATATCGTCGAGGTCAAGGAGACCAAGATCAAGGAAGCCGGCGAAGCCGATGGCATGGTAACGCGAGAGAAGGATGCCTATCTGGGGGTTCTAACGGCGGATTGTGTGCCGATCCTGTTTGTCGCGCCGGAACAGAGAATTGCGGCGGCGGTTCACGCCGGCTGGCGCGGCACGCTTGCTGGAATTGCAGCAAAAACAGTCGGCATTTTGAGAGAACAGTACGGTGTGGCGACTGATGGAATCGAAGCCGCCTTAGGTCCCGCCATCGGCGCGTGCTGCTACGAGGTCAAAGAAGATGTCTCGCGTCCTCTGGTCGAAAAATGGGGTAAGCTCGCCGAGATTGCCTTGGAATCTCGAGAAGCAAAAACATTTTTGGATTTGAGAAGCTTGAATCGCGCCATTCTCGAAAGAGCCGGCATCCCGAGCCAACAGATTCTCTCGGTCGGCCCCTGCACCTGCTGCGCGGCGAACGACTTTTTTTCGTATCGACGCGAACGGAAAAAAACAGGTCGCCAGATCAGTTTCATCGGCTGGGCACCATAGCGATTCCCGTAAAGCGATAGACAGGCTGAGTCAAGTTGTTAAGAAATAACGGCCTGAGCTGACCTGCGTTTGACGAGACCTTAAAGAAGGGACAATAGCCTAAGGAGCTGGTCTGAGTCATGAATGTCTTGTTGATCGAGCCCATTCTGGACAGGTATGTCGCACAGGTTGAAAGGCGGGGGAAAGATTGGAAGCCAAAGGAAGTTGAAGGGCTACTGTTGAAACTCCGGGAAGAAATTTTGGAGTGTCTCAAGTGATTGATGCCTTGCGAAGGACGTTGATCTGCAGACTGCGAACGAGCGAAACTGGGAGCGAGTTGTGGAATTAACCGCGCCTGACTATATGATTTTGATCGTGGAGGACTTGGATCGAGCGTTGCACTTCTACACTGGAGTTTTGGGGCTCCGGCTCGGACATTGCTCCGGAGATTACGCGCAGCTTGACACAGGCGCCACGCGTCTTGCCCTTTATACTCGAAGTGCCATGGCAAAAACCTTGGGCATATCTTTAGACGCGCCGGCTTCGAACGCGCCGGGGTTTGAGATCGGCTTTAAAGTGGCTGACGTCGATGCGGCATTTAGCGAATTGGTTGCGCGCGGCGCTCTACCCGCGGTGCCGCCGACGGATCGGTTCTGGGGACAACGGACGGCTTACGTACGCGACCCCGATGGCCATCTCGTCGAACTCGCCCAAGACCTGCGCCAGTCATGATGGCCACGCTCTTCTCGCCCCAGCTTTTATCGGCGCTCTCTTTTTTGATTTCAGGCTTGGAAAGAATCATCGCGACCCTAAGACAGGATCCTGGCGTAATCTTTTGTTAAGCGAGTCGCACAGGATCAACTCTGTTAGTTTGGCGTTTCGCGACGGTCCTTCGACCTACAAGGATTGGGCGGAAAAGAACTCAAGAACTCATATAAAAGGGGAGGAGTCGAAATGTCTGTCGGAATGATACTATTGGCCGTCTGGCTTATTCTGAGTGGTCTGCCGTCGTTCGTGCGTTTCGTAATCCCCAGTAAGTTGATGAGCGCGCTCGCGCTGCTGGCAGGAATCCTAATATTGGTGGGGAGATAGCGCTCTAGGTTCGGAGAACAATTTTCATCGAAGGGTCGAGGATTCTTTTCCGGGTCCGAAAGGAGGATCTATGCCGAGTGTGAGAGAGCTCAGTTGACGTGGTATCTCTACTTTGGTAAGAGGCAGCCAGTTTCTTTGAAGTAGGCCGTAACCGCTGAAACTCCAGGCAACCGTTAACTGCGAAGACGCATTCGCTCTTAAAGAAGGGAGAAGCCATGTCCACTAAAATTAGACATCTCGCTCTCTATACTGAGAACCACGATCGGATGGCAACTTTTTACCAGAAGGTATTCGGAATGAAGCGCATCACACGCAGTTTTAACGATCCCAACAGGGGACATATCAGCGATGGGGTCATAGGCCTCGCGGTTCTGAACCGGCGTCCGGGCTTTGCGGCGGCGCTCGATCATTTCGGCTTCGAGGTGGACGACGTCGGCAGCATTCTAGAAAAAATGCAGCAGAAATACCCGAAGACCTTGGTCACCAAAGGATTGGAGCAAGTGGCATTCGCCGTATTCAGGAGTCATGACCCGGCTGGAGCGCAGTTCGACATCTCGTGGAAAGAACATCCAAAAGTTCAGGAAGGTTACAAGGAACACGGCTGGGAGCAACCAAGGCAAATCAACCACATCGCCATCAGAGCTCTGGAGCCCGAGCAGGTCGCCGAATTTTATCATGAGGTTTTTGAACTCAAGGAAGGCAAAAATTTTCGTGATGAAGATACCCTCTGCGTAACCGACGGTACGGTAGATCTGGTTATAAGGCGGACAAGCAACCATTCCTACATGAGCATGAGGCAGGGCCTCGATCACTTTGGCTTCGCGGTTGAGAGCTTGGAGAATGCGAAGAAGGACCTTGCCGAGCTTGCGACTTCTTTCCCGGCCGCTGCTCCGAAAGATATCGCCGGTGGAGTTTTCGGACATATCACAAAGGAAGATATGGACGGCTGTCGAATTGGCCAGTATTCGCTGTCTGATCCCGACGGTATAGTCTTGGATCTCTCCGAGCGAGAAGCATCACGCGCAGCCTATTCGTCTGAGGGATTACATGCCTAGAGCGGCTGTTGACGAGTCCGTCCGCCGCGCCGAAAAAGGCAGGACGTGAATCCCACCAGACACACGATCAGTCTATCCGTCGCGATGACCCTCCTATTTGGCTCTTTGCATGTCGCCTATGCAGAGACGCTGGCCACCATCCATATCGGTGTTCCAACCAATAGCGCGACTTGGTTCCCTCTCTATGTGACGTGGAAAAAGGGGATATTCCGCGACCTAGGAGCCTGTCTGAGTAATCGCGCTGAGGGGAGCTGAAACTCGGTTTGAGTTCTTTTTTTCATTACGCATCAACTATAAGAACCGTGAAATCAATTGCGAAAGTCTGTGAAGGCGCTTTCGGTCATTGGTTGCAGACGGAATCGGGCCGCGGTCGGCTAACTCCGGGCAGCCGCCAGCTTCAAAAGATTATGCGCTGTGCATATCAGCGACCACTCGCCGGCGACCTTGCGGAGTCCACGCAACAGAAACTGGCGAAATCCTCGCCCTTGCTTGACCTGACCGAACACAGGCTCGACCGTTTGTTTCCTCAGCCGGTAGCGACTACGGTGCCCACCCCGACGAAGCTTCTGCCACATCGCATAGGCGTAGGTACCAAGCTTGACATTTCGCTCTGCCGCAGCCGTCGCTTGCCCATGTTTCTGACGACCCGTGGCAATGTAGCCGTTAATGTGACGCCGTCTGAGCTCCTTGAGATTGTCTTCCGAACAATACCCGGCGTCGGCCGACAGTTCCCGAGCCTGTCTTCCTGTGTTCTGTTTGATCTGGGCTACCATCACAGCGAGTTGCTGCGCGTCCGAGGCGTTGTTGGTAAGCCCCTGAGCCACAATCACTTGGCTATCGGCATCCACAACGGCCTGAGCGTTGTAGCCTTGAATAAACCCGTCGTGGCTTTTCATGATCCGGCTTTGTGGGTCTGTGAAGTTGGTTTGAGCCGAATCCTTGGGTGTCCCAGGCTCGTTCTTCCTTGGCCGACCCGGACCACCGCTTTTCTTCTCTTCTCCCTTCTCGGCTGCCTGCGCTTCGGCTTGCAGTCGAGCGCGCGCTTCGCGGATCTTTTCCAGCCGACGCTGCTTGTCGCGCACCCAATCGGGCAGCTCCTCTCCGTTAAGATCCACTCCATGCTCCTGATCATCGCGCAAATCGGCGGCCTCCGCCTGGCGCAACCAGCCTCTGACGATCGCTTCCAGTTCCGGTTCGGCCTTCTTCATCCGCCCATAGCTCATCGCCTTGTGTTTGGAAGCGTTGGCTTTCAGCTTAGTCCCGTCCAAAGCCACATGCCCCAGCTTTACCAGCCCCGCCTCCTGGCAAAGCCGCAAAACCTGTACGAACAACTCCTCCAGTGCTGCCATATGCCGCTTGCGAAAATCGCTGATCGTGCGAAAGTCGGGCGTCTGCATGCCGGTGACCGCCATGAAATCCACCCGCTCCCGGCACGCCTTCGCAATCCGCCTAGAGGGATAGATGCCTTGGCAGTACGCGTAAAGAAGAAGCGCTGTCATCATGACAGGATGATACGGCGGATATCCGCGCTCTTCGTTGTAACAATCCACGATCGCCGACAGATCCAACGCTTCACTGACTGTGCTCCGTACAAAATGCGCCACATGCCCCTGCGGCACGAAATCCTCCACCGAAGGCGGAAACATCATCAGTTGTTCAATATCCCAATCACGAAAGGTTTTTCCCATGCCTTATAAAAGACACAACTTCTTCACCACGTCTACAAAAAATTGCGATTACTCGGACAAACTCCTAGTTCTTGTTTGATAGTAGTCACGGGTCATTCCCATGGCTCGCACGGATAGGTTATCTATCAACCGTCTCTCCTTCTTCTGCGGTGCCATCCATCAAGGCATTTCGTGAAGGTCTAGCCCAACTCGGCTACCTTGACGGACAGAACATCGCCGTCGAGTATCGCTATGCCGAGGGAAAGCTCGGTTTTTCTGAGGCGGGCTGAGCTGAAATCAACGGGGAACATTCAAACGTTGCGGCGGTTGGAAATCAACATGAAATCAACATGGTTTTTTCAACCGTACTGGACGCGACTGAACACGTAAAAAACAAGGCAGCTAAGAAACTTGAGTCAGTGAAGGAAGGAAAGCCGATCGAGTAATGTTCGGAAGGGAAACTGACGAAAGTGTCTGGGGAGCCCCTGTAAGCGGCGCCCCAGGAGGCTTTTCGGCAAGAGCTGAGCAAGCTTGGATGGATTGAGGGAAAGAGCATTACCTTCGAGTACCGATTTGCAGAGCAAAAGCCTGAGCGCCTACCTGAGCTAGCTGCGGAGTTAGTTCGTCTAAGGGTTGATCTGATCGTGGCTAGTTCGGGACCGCCGGCGTTGGCGGCAAAGGGAGCAACTAGTACCATCCCCATCGTGATGGCGAACTCTGCGGATCCTGTAGGTGAAGGTCTGCTCGCCAGTCTGGCGCAGCCAGAAGACAATGTCACCGGGCTCTCGGGTTTAGGGGTCGAGTTAAATACCAAAAGGCTAGAGATACTCAAGGACGCAGTCACCAAGCTCGCCCGGGTAGGACTTATGCGGCTGCCGGGATCCAGGATATCGCAAGGCCTCCAACTGAAAGAGCTCAGGGCCGCGGCTCTGGCACTGGAGCTAAAATTTGGAGGAGATCGAGACTGAATCGGACCCCAAAGATTTAGAGAGCACCTTTTCAAAGGCAAAGCAGAAGCGGGCTAACGCGATTATGACGACCACCGCTCGCCCTTTTTTCCCCCCAAACTCCTTCAGGGAGTAAATAGCCGGCAACCGATATTTGCCGGCAAGCTCGACGATGCGTTTTCTTTGCATCTCCTATGGCGCGGATGTTGGCCACCTGTTCCGCCGGTCCGCCCACTACATAGACAACATCCTCAAGGGAACGAAACCTTCTGACCTGCCTGTGCAGCAGGTGACCACTGTTGAACTGCTCTTCTGGATTGATCAAATCGTGGTGCTGTCATGGCTCGTTCCTGCGGGGCTGGCGCTTGTCTATTCTGCGCCGTCGCCACCAGGGCCATACAGGATTCACAGAACGCGATTGGCTGTTCCTGTTTGGTCACTCGCGCAAGGAAGT
>Ga0209689_1003876_pt1 | contig 10933 bp, 8 predicted proteins | sample GraSoiAngelo_149_FD_187119 | JGI IMG/M metagenome (GOLD analysis project Ga0209689, IMG submission 187119) | Grasslands soil microbial communities from the Angelo Coastal Reserve, California, USA - 14_1009_09_30cm (SPAdes) (version 2) | ecosystem: Environmental > Terrestrial > Soil > Grasslands ...
CTTCGGACATCATCCCACGGCGATTGGGCAAACCCTCCACGCGCTGCGCCACCGCTATCCCCGCCATCGCATCTGGGCGATTTTCGAGCCGCGCTCGAACACCACGCGCCGCGCTGTTTTTCAGCAGCAATTGCCCGACGCGTTGAAAGTGGCCGACGGCGTTTTCGTTGCGCAAGTCGCGAAGCTCGAGCAAATCCCGCAAGAGGAGCGATTAAAGCCGGAGGCAGTTGTCGATGCAATTGCGGCCGCCGGGCGGCCGGCATTTTACGAAAAGAACGCGGATGCAATTGTCGATCGAATCGTGCCGATGTTGCGACGCAACGACATCGTGGCGGTTTTTAGCAACGGCGGATTCGACAATATTCATGAGAAGTTGCTCGCGCGGCTGAGAGCGTAATTCGTGAATCGATCGCCGATGCAACGCTGTAACGATTCAACGGTTTAACGCGGCGTCGCAGCTGCCGACGTGTGGTCGTGCACAATTCGCCAGCCATCGGCGGTTTTGCGGAAGATTAAACTAAAGCGGCCGTGCGGTTGATCTTTCGCCCGTTTCAATTTCCAACGGCCGAGCGCAACCGCCGAATCGGCGCCGAGCGGCGTGATTTCCAAATTGGAAAATTTTAGCGTGCCCATCTTGGCGCGATCGGGATATTTTTTCTTGTAACGATCGCGCACAGTCTGCCAGCCGCGGGTGACGGTGTCTTCGGAAACAAAAATTGTCGATTTTGAGCGGGCATATCCGTTCATGAATCTGTCGATATCGCCGCGATTCCAGGCTTCCTGCTGTGCTTGGATGACTGCTCGGATTTCGGCAATGGATTGGTCCCTCCGTTGTTCGCTGGATGGAACTGTTGAGGCAAATGCCGGCGCGGGAATGGTTGCTGCTACAAGAACTGGCGCAGCCAAGATGAACGCGGAAATTTTTCGTAACATCCACATTTTTTTTAACGCCGCGCCGTTTCAACTGGCGAGCTTACAGTGGCGGTCTTTTTTTGGAAGTGAAGTGGTTTAGACTTTTGAAACCAGCTCTAGGTGAAGCCGGTTGACCGTGGTATGGTGAATAAGTAAATAAGCCTGTGCTCAGACTTTCTTGCCTAGCTGCGGTGCTGCTCGCCCTATCGGGTGGCGTTTTCGGCCAGGTCGCCCCTGGCGGGCCAACGCCATTTCCTGAAGTCGCGGTCGCCACGCCCCCTCCGGTGGCTCCGAGTGCGCCCCCGGGCGCGCCGGACACGGTGCCGAACATGCAATTTCCAAACAGCGACGTCCAGGATGTCCTGCACTTTTACGAAGCGCTGACCGGCAAGAAGCTGGTGATGGACAATTTCGTCCAGGGCAAGGTGAACATTTTCATCAGCAAACCGGTGTCGCGCGGAGAAGCCATCCGTATCATCGAAATGAATCTCTCGCTGAATGGTTTTTCCCTCGTGCCAGCCGAGGGCGACATCATCGAAGTCGTCGGCACGGGGAAGAATCCTCGAGCGGCGTCGGTGCCAGTCATTTCCGATGAATCGGAAATCCCGCCGGGCGATCAGGTCATCAGCTATCTTTTCAAATTGCGTTACGCCGATGCGATCGAGCTCCAGCAAGCGCTCACGCAATATTTGAGCGGGGCCGGGACCAACCCCGCGCCGATTCTCGCACTCCCGAAGTCCGGCAGCCTGCTGGTGACGCAAAATTCCGGAATCGTTCGCCGCCTGGTCAAAATCGTGGATCAAATTGATATCCCGCCGGCGGAAGTGGTGAGCGAGTTCATCAAGCTGGAGCGCGCCGACGCGAGCAAGGTGGTCGAGCTGTTGAAAGATATCTTCGAGAAAGGCGATAAAACGGGCGTCCAATATCCAGCCGGGGTGCGTGGCGTGCGAGCGCCCGTGCCGCAACCGGTGCCGGTTGAAAATGAGGTTGGCGCGTTGGCCGCGCTCTCCGAGGAAGCGGTGGTGGTGGGCAAAATCAAGCTCACCGCCGACGTGCGCACCAACCGCATTCATGTCGTGACCCGGCCGATCAACATGCCGTTCATTCGCAAATTGGTCGCCGAGTTTGACGCCAACGTCGAATTTGCCAAGCCGGTCACGCGTCCGCTGCGATATATCTCCGCTGGTGATGTCCTGCCTGTTCTGGTTCAAGCTTTGACTGAACCAGGAGAAACGGTGCCGGGAGTCGAAGGCGCAGCGCCTGGCGCCAGCCCAACACAGCCGCGCCGCACGACGACGGCAACTGCCACTAATCCCTACACGGGCGGGATTGCGAGCACGTCGAGCACTTCGACCGGAAGCACCCTAAACATTTCCGAAGAGCTCCAGACTCAGGCGGTCGATACCACGCCAAAAGCGGTCACGGTGGGTAACGCTAAAATCATCGCTGACCAGCGCGCGAACGCCATCATCGTGCTCGGCAATCGCGAGGTGGTGGTGAAAGTGGAAAAAATTCTCGATGAAATGGACGTGAAAGCGCCGCAGGTCGCGCTCAGCACGGTGATCGGAGAATTGACGCTGAACAAGGATGAAGAATTCGGCGTCGATTATTTTCTCCGGGCGAACAAAAAGGTCGCGGGCACAACAAACTTCACTGGCATTCCTCCATTCGCTGGGGGCGGCACCACTATGACGAGTCCAAACCCCAGTCCCGGAGGCTCCCCGGCTACAACAACTACAGGTGGAAACATCTTCAACCCTGGGAAAGGACTTATCAGTTTCACGCAACTGGCAACGAACGCCGCCAGTGGAGCAAACGTCTATCTCGCCGCCGGAAACACACTCGCGTCGGTCGTTCATGTGCTCGCCTCGACCGGACGTTTCCGCGTGATCTCGCGACCGATGGTTTTCACGAGCAACAATAAAAAAGCCATCATCGCTTCAGGCACAGAGATTCCAGTTCCCGTCAATACACTATCCAACGCAACAACGACTACTACCGGCGTCGCCGCCGTCGCTTCCAACATTGAGTTCAAAAAAGTGGCGCTGCAACTCGAGGTCGTGCCGCTGATTAACTCGGACAAGGAAGTGTCGCTCGATATTTTGCAGAAGATCGACAGCCTCGCGGGATCTACAACGATTGATGGCAACCAAATCCCGAACATCGCTACGCGTTACATCCGCACGAATGTTTCCGCCGCAAACGGAGCGACAATCGTTTTGGGCGGTTTGATCCAGGACAGCAAAACGAGGAATACTTCCGGCATTCCGATTCTCGATCGCATCCCGTACATCGGCGCCCTCTTCCGCAATACAACCAACAACAAGATGCGGACTGAATTAATCATCTTGATGCGTCCGGAAGTGACGCTGACGAAACTTGATCTTTATCGCCTACGCCAGAAATCGGAGGATAGAACACATTTTGGACCTGAAATTGATCAGGATGATTGCCCGGACTGTCCAAAGACGAGCGATGGCAAGCAATTGCCGCCGCCGGATTTGCCGTCGGTGAAAGACGTCGTAAAAGGCAGCAAGTGATCTCTGTATGAAAAAGGCGATTCTGATTGCACTCGCAACGGGATTGAGTGGCGTTCTGGTGCAAGCCTCGGACGATCCGTTCTTTCATTCCACCGATCCGTTGGCGCAGCGTGACGAATGGGGACTGCTCCACCAAATGCCTGCGCCCAATTCCACCGATTTCGCGCCGCGCTATTGTTGGCGCCCGCTTTATTATTTGGAGTCCGGCCGCGAACTGATCGGCCAGCCCGCTTACGTTGGTGCCTTACAACGGGACTTGCGCCGGCTCGGTTACTACTGCGGACCGATCGACGGTGTGTTTTCTGGGGAAGTATCTGACGCCATCGCGCGCTTGCAGAAAAATCATTCCATGCGCGTGACCGGCACGCTCTCCATTCCGGTGCGGCGGGCGCTGCATTTGCCATAAGGAACGAGTGAATCCAACCGCCAGCCAGTCAGTCATCGACCTTTTGCTCGCGAGTGGAGTGCCTTCGCGCGATGAAGCGGTGCAGCTCGCCTCCAACCTCAACGGCGGTTCCTGGACGAGCCAGGTGCTCGATTCCGGCAAGGTGGACGAGAACCGGTTCCTCGGCGTGATCGGAAATTTTTTTCACGTGCCGTTTATCTCGATTGATCCGAAGACCATCGACCGGCAAACATTGTCGGTCTTACCCAGCCGTTTCGTTTTTCAGCATCACATCCTGCCCATTGAGGTGAAGGAAAGCTCGGTGGTACTGGCGACCTACGATCTTTTCAATTCGGTCGGCCGCCAGCTCGCGTCGCAGCTTTTGAAAAAACCGGCGGAATGGGTGCTGGTGCCGCGCGGGCAGGTTCTGCGCGCCATGAAAACGCTCTACGGCGTCGGCGCGGAAACATTCGATGAGATTCTGAAAACCAACCGTGCTTTCGAAGTGTTGCAGGATGGGGAAACAAGCACGGACTTGACCGCGGACGACCCCGAAGCTTCCGTGGTGAAGTTCGTCAACCAGATCATTCGCGAGGCGATCATCGAGCGCGCCACGGACATTCATGTCGAGCCGCTCGAAAACGATCTGCGCATTCGTTATCGCATCGATGGCATTCTGCACGAAGTGGCGGTGCCGCCGCAGTTGCGTCTTTTGCAATCCGCCATCATCTCGCGCCTCAAAGTGATGGCGCACATGGACATCGCCGAGCGGCGCCTGCCGCAGGATGGCCGGATGAACCTGCACGCGAATAAGCAGGAAATCGATGTGCGCGTCTCGACCATTCCCACCGTGAATGGCGAATCGATCAGCCTACGTCTCCTCAGCCGCAGCGAGCAACAGTTCGGTTTTGATCGTCTGGATCTGGGCAAGAGGCAGGAACGCATCATTCGCCATCTGCTCGGGCAACCCAACGGAATCATTTTGCTCACCGGCCCGACCGGCTGCGGGAAATCGACATCGCTTTATTGTTTTCTCTCCAGCATCAACTCGGTGCAGCGCCGCATCATCACGATCGAAGAGCCGGTCGAATACCGCTTGCCGGGTGTCTCCCAGATTGACGTGAAACCGGAGATTGATCTCACCTTCGCGAAAGGTTTGCGTCACATTCTGCGGCAGGACCCGAACGTCGTCATGGTTGGCGAAATTCGCGACGTCGAGACGGCGGACATCGCCATCCGCGCTGCCATGACTGGCCATCTCGTTTTCAGCACGCTGCACACGAATGACGCAGTCGGCGGCATCACTCGTTTGCTCGATATGGATGTCGAGCCGTTCCTGCTCGCCTCAGTCGTGAAATCATTTATCGCGCAACGACTGGTGCGCACGATTTGCCCCGAATGCGTGGGGTTGGTCGAATATCCGAGGGAACATCTGGCGGAAATCGGTTTTCCGGTGAAGGAGCTCGGCACGCAATTCCGTCGCGGCGCGGGGTGCGATCAATGCCGGCAGACTGGCTACCAGGGTCGCGCGGCAATCTATGAAATTTGCGTGGTGAGCGAGCCGCTCAGGAAACTGATCATGCAAAAGCGCGATGGCGGTGAGCTTAAGCAATGCGCCATCGCGGAAGGAATGGAAACGCTGCGGCAGGACGGTTGGCGGCGCGTCGCGCAAGGCAAGACGACCATCGAGGAAGTGGTGCGCGTCACGCAAACGGACGAAGTGATGGCGGAGACTACCGAAGAAGCCGAGCCGGTGGTGGCGGGGTAGTTACCCAAGATCCACAATCACTAAACGCGTGTCATCCCGAGCGGAGCGAGGGACCTCACCTACGGTCGCCGAATAACGTCTTAGCCAAATCTTCCCACTTCGGATTCAGTCCTCGCACGAGGTCGTTTTTCTTTTCCCGCCGCCATCCTTTGATTTCCTTCTCACGTGAGATTGCGTCGCGCGGGTCGTCAAAGCTTTCATAATAAACAAGTCGATCGAGTTTGTATCGTTTCGTGAAGCTGCGCTTCGAATTATTATTGCTGTGGAACCACAAGCGACGTTCAAGGCTATTGGTGATACTGGTATATAAAGAACGACCCCGCTTCGATTGGTCATCATGTATACGTAGTAAGTCTTCACTGTTTTTGTGAGGTCCCTCGCTTCGCTCGGGATGACACCGCTGTCACGGGGAGGGTTGCAAGTACATTTCTCGCAATCAAGATTCCTCGCGCAGTCATCCTTAACGGAGTGAAGGATCTCTCACGAGGTGATTGATCATGCTGTTCGAAGAAGCGTAATTGGGGCTGCGACGGTGAGGTCCCTCGCTCCGCTCGGGATGACACCGCGGAGTTGGTCAATTCGAAGTTTCGCCCCGCAGTTTCGCGATCGCCTCGCGATAATCTTTTGCGTGAAAGATGGAGGTGCCGGCGACGAGGACGTTAGCGCCGTTTTGGATAGACAAGCGCGCGGTCGCGGGGTTGATGCCGCCATCAACTTCGATGTCAATCTTTGCTGGGCGAGATTTATTCCACTCGGCCGCGCGTTTCACTTTTCCCATCATCTCGGAGCGGAACGATTGACCGCCGAAACCGGGATGGACGGTCATGACGAGCAAGATGTCGATCTTGTCGAGGAAGGGCTCGACCGATTCAAACGGCGTTGCTGGATTCAAAGATAAACCGGCGCGACAACCAGCGTCGCGAATTTTCTTCAAAGTTCCTTCGACATGATGTTTCGATTCCGGCTCGACGTGGACTGTGACGGAGTTTGCGCCGGCTTCGATAAATCGCGGCGCGTAATGATCGGGATGCTCGATCATCAAGTGGACATCGAGCGGAAGCTTGGTTTGCTTGCGCACAAGATCGACAATCGCCGGCCCGAAGGAAATATTATCGACGAAATGTCCGTCCATGATGTCGCAATGAATCCAATCAGCGCCGGCTTTTTCGGTGGCGCGGACTTCATCGGCCAGGCGGGAAAAATCGGCAGCGAGAATGGAGGGCGCGACGATGATTTTTTGCGCGGTCACGTGGCGAACGTTAAACGCTCAAGGTTTAACGTCCAATACTCCCGCGGCCCAAGCTTTCCCTTGACGGCGCGGGGCTCCGTCTCATGTTACGGCGTTTCAGCCGGTCAAATCGCGGTCGCGCGCACGGTAGCTGCTACGGTTGAAGGCATGGACGCGCTTCTGGCAGACTGGAATCAAGGCGACGAATCTAAAAACTAATTCATGTTCAACGGACTTTTCGGGTGGTTATCGAGTGATATCGGGATCGATCTCGGCACGGCGAACACGCTGGTTTATGTAAAAGACCAGGGGATAGTTTTGCGCGAGCCTTCCGTGGTGGCGGTGCAGGCCGGCACGAACAAAGTGCTGGCGGTGGGCGATGAAGCGAAACGCATGCTCGGCCGTACGCCGGCCAACATTGTCGCGGTGCGCCCGTTGAAAGATGGCGTGATCGCGGACTTCGAAGTGACCGAAGCGATGCTGCGGCATTTCATTTCGAAAGTACACAATCGGCGGGTGCGGGCGCGGCCGCGCGTCGTGATCGCGGTTCCATCTGGGATCACGGAAGTGGAAAAGCGCGCTGTCCGAGAATCGGCGACGCACGCCGGAGCGCGGGAAGTTTATTTGATTGAAGAGCCGATGGCCGCGGCAATCGGCGTGGGTCTTCCCGTGCAAGACCCGGCCGGCAACATGATCATCGACATCGGCGGCGGAACGACCGAAGTCGCGCTCATCTCGTTGTCCGGAATCGTGTTCAGCCGCAGCGTGCGGGTCGCGGGCGATGAGTTGGACGAGGCGATCGTGCAGTACATGAAGCGCGCTTACAATCTGATGATCGGCGAGCGCACCGCGGAAGAAATTAAGATCAAGATCGGCTCGGCCTATCCGAGCGAGAAGGAAACGAGCGTGGAGGTAAAGGGGCGCGATCTGGTGGCCGGTTTGCCGAAGACGCTCATGATCACTTCACAGGAAGTGCGCGAGGCGCTGCTCGAGCCGATTTCGACGATTGTCGATTCAGTGCGCATCACGCTGGAACGTTGTCCGCCGGAACTTTCGGCCGATCTTGTCGATCGAGGACTGGTGCTCGCAGGCGGCGGCGCGTTGTTGCGCGGTTTCGACAAGCTTTTGAGCGAAGAGACGGGTTTGCCTGTCCATGTTGCTGAAGATCCGCTCAGCGCGGTGGCGGAAGGAACAGGCAAATGCCTCAATGAACTCAAGTTTTTGCGTCAAGTCGCCTCGTCGGACCGCCAGTGGCGGTGATAATTACGGATTTGCGCGAATGAACGCGCGTTTTCCGGGCCGAGGATCGACCATCAAACACTAGGCAATGCGATGAGTCGCACGAGCATCATCGCGCTGCTGATTTTCGGCGCCATCCTCGGATATTTTCTTACCTTCGGTCCGGACAGGACGCGCAAATTCCAGGGCGGAGTTTATCAATTGATCGCGCCGTTTCTTACCGGCGGCTCGGGGTTGCAGAAGCAGATTACGTCGGTGCGCACCGGTTTGAAGTCGCTGGAAGAGCTGGAGCGCGAGAATGCTTCGTTGCAGGTGGAGAACCGCTCGCTCAAGGCGACGAACCAGGGCTTGCGCGACGTCGAGCACGAGGTCAACCGTTTTCGGCACGCGCTTAATTATCGCGAGCGCTCGGTCTTCAAACTGGTTCCGGCCGAGATTGTGACGCGCGACTCTTCGACCTGGTGGCACACGGTCACGATCAACCGCGGGACAGAGGATGGCATCGAAGGCGACATGGCGGTGGTGACGGATGAAGGACTGGTGGGAAAAACGACCACGGTGAGCGCGAACATTTCGATGGTGCTTTTGGTTTCGGATGAAAATTGCAAGGTCGCGGCGTCGGTGGAAGGAACGCGCGAACAAGGGATTGTTTCCGGCGAGCGTGTGAGTGGCGGGTTGACTCCATTTTTGAATCTCAACTTTCTCTCGAAACAAGCGGATTTGAAGCCGGGGCAAAAGGCTTACACCTCGGGCGTGGGCGGCGTTTTTCCGTCCGGCTTGCTAATCGGAGCAGTCAAAACTTTTCGGGTGCGTGAGCTGGATGGACAGGCGCAGCTCACGCCGACGGTCGATTTATCGCATCTGGAGGACGTCTTCGTGGTGACGGGCCGAAAATGATCTTCTTTTTTATTCTGCTGGTTTTCGTCCTCATTGCGCAGATCGCGGAATTTTTCATCCCGACACTGCCGTGGCTCCACAACGCGCACATTTACATCGCGCCGGTGATCGTTTTTTACGGAGCAATGGCGTTGCCGTTCCCGCTCATGCTTGCCTTGGCCTTGTACGCTGGCATCCTGTTGGACGCGCTCACCGTGCAGGTGATCGGGGCGAAGGTTGAAATTTCGATGGGATGGTCGATACTGCTCTACGCTGTGCTGGCGGGAATCATGCATGGCCTAAGGCCACTCTTCATCCGCGGCCGCTGGGAAGTGCATTGCGTTCTAAGCGGCATCTGCACCTCAGCGATTATTCTGGCGCAATATTTGATGATCACATTCCGACGCGGTTCCATCATTTTTTCCGGTGAAGTCTGGTGGCAGATCGGCGGGCCCGGTTTGATCGCCATGGTGATGGCGCCGATTATTTTCTGGGTCTTGCAATGGATGGCACGGATCACGGCTTATCCGTATCTGTCCGAAAGGAGTCGCTTCGAATGAACCTTCGCCTCAGCCCGCGTTTGCGGATTCAATTTCTCGGACTCTTAATGCTGCTGGGAATGGGCGCGCTCGCGCTCAGACTCTGGTGGATACAAGTAGCGCACGGCGCCGAATGGACTGCGCAGGTTCGTGGCAGCTCGCAAGCGACAGTGCGAATTCCGTCCGTGCGCGGCGAGATCAAAGACCGCAACGGACTGACGCTGGTGCAAAATCGAGCCAGCTATGAGGTCGATTTTTATTTGCCGGAAATGGTCAAGGGCTATCGCGAACGTTTCGGTCCGCCACCGCTCGAAGAATATCGCGCCATCATCAATGGCATGCCGAAAGATATGAAGGAGCCGGACATCATTAAGATCGTCAATGACGGCGTTGTCCCGCGCCTGGACGATCTCGATCTGGCGCGCGATTACAACGCCGGCCGACTGCAGAGGCATTACCGCAACGATACCGAGGTGCCATTCTCCTACATCAAGGACATCGATTTCCCGACGATGGCGAAATTTTCCGAGCACGATGTCGGATTGCCGGGAGTGGACATCGCGATTAAGCCGGTGCGCTCCTACGTTTACGGCGCGCTCGCTGCCCATGTTCTCGGTTACGTCGGCGCGCCCGACGAGGTTAACAAGGAAGAAGCCAGGAAGTACAGTTTTTACCAGGGCGACGTGGAGGGAAAATCGAATGTCGAGAAATCGATGGATGAATACCTCCGGGGCAAACCAGGTGTGCGCTACCTGCGACGCAACGCCAAAGGCGTAATCGACGGCGTGTTGCGCGAAGAGCCGCCAAGACAAGGAGGGAATGTTTTTCTGACCATCGACGCGCGAATTCAGGCCATCACCGAGGAAGCGTTGCGCGCCGTCGGCCGCGCCGCGGCGGTGGTTGTCGATCCAAACAACGGCGACATTCTGGCGATGGTTTCCGTGCCGTCCTTCGACCCCAACACCTTTATTCCAAGCATTAAGGCCAAGGATTGGCAGACGCTGCGCAAGGATGAAGCCAATCCGCTCGTCAACCGCGCCATCAGCGCCTTTCCCCCTGGATCGACCTTTAAACTCATCACGTCTCTCGCGGGTTTGCGGAAAAATCTCTCGAAAGCGCGCTTCGCTTGTTATGGGGGCGTCAGCTACGGCGACCATTATTTTCATTGTTGGATTTCGGAAAAAGGAGGCCAGCACGGAACGCTCGGATTGACTGACGCGATCAAGGTTTCTTGTGACTCGTTTTTCTACCAATATGGCAACGCCGCCGGCATCGATTCGATCGATGTGACTGGGAAAATGTTGGGATTGGGTGAAGAATCAGGAACGCAATTGGCCGGCGAACAAGTGGGCGTTCTGCCCGGCCCGGAATGGATGCAGGTGCATCACCCGCAGGAAAGATGGTCGCAAGCTTACACTGCCAATGTATCGATCGGGCAGGGTTACG
>Ga0209689_1003877_pt1 | contig 10933 bp, 8 predicted proteins | sample GraSoiAngelo_149_FD_187119 | JGI IMG/M metagenome (GOLD analysis project Ga0209689, IMG submission 187119) | Grasslands soil microbial communities from the Angelo Coastal Reserve, California, USA - 14_1009_09_30cm (SPAdes) (version 2) | ecosystem: Environmental > Terrestrial > Soil > Grasslands ...
TACGAACTCGGGGAAAGTTGTAAGCAGTTATCCGGCGGCGGCCATGGTGGATGACATGGCCTACGACGGCGGCCACAAGCGAATCTATTTCGCGGGGACAGAGTTCCTTGACGTATTCCAGCAGACAGACCCAGACCACTATGAACGGATTGCGCACGTAGCCACAGCGTTCCGGGCGAAGACGGCGATTTTCGTTCCTGAGCTCAATAAATACTTTCTGGCGGTTCCGCATCACGAGAAGCGGATGGCGGAAGTGCGGGTGTACAAAGTAGTTCCGTGAGTTTGGGATCCAACCCCACCGCTTCAGGATCGTGGGGGCATTTGTGGGCTTGTATCGGGAATCTTGATTTTCTGGCGCCCCAACGAGCGAGGGACATGAGACTTAGCCAATCTCACTGGCAATTGCTGTCCCAACATCCGCGGTACGGGCTTTCCCGCCGATGTCCGCCGTACGAGGGCCGGAATGCTCGAGTACGGAAGCGATAGCCTTCTCTACAGAGATCGCGGCCTCATGTTGTCCGAGATGCTCGAGCATCATCGCTCCCGACCAGATTTGGCCGATCGGATTGGCAATTCCCTTTCCCGCAATATCGGGAGCCGAACCGTGCACCGGCTCAAACATGGAAGGGTACTCACGCTCAGGGTTGAGATTTGCGGACGGGGCAATGCCAATTGAACCTACGACGGCGGGACCCAGGTCCGAGAGGATGTCACCGAACAGATTGGATCCCACGACGACGTCGAACCAATCTGGATGGCGCACGAAGTGCGCAGTCAAGATGTCGATGTGATACTGATCCGTCCGAACGTCTGGAAATTCTTTTGCGATCGCAGCGAAACGTTCATCCCAGAAAGGCATGGTATGGATGATGCCGTTGGATTTGGTTGCCGACGTAACGTGACTCTTGCGCTTGCGTGCCAACTGGAAAGCGTGACGCATAATCCGGTCACATCCTCGTCTTGTGAATACTGATTCTTGAACAGCCAGTTCGGCATCCGTGTTCTCGAAGAGCCTTCCGCCAATATTGGAATATTCGCCTTCATTGTTTTCCCGGACCACACAGAAATCAATTTGTCCCGGACCCCAGTTTTTTAGCGGCGATTCAATCCCGTGGAGAAGCCTCACCGGGCGGAGATTCACGTATTGCTGAAATCTGCGCCGGATAGGGATCAGTAAGCCCCAGAGCGAAACATGGTCCTGCACTTTGGGATGGCCGACTGCGCCCAGGAAGATACTGTCAAAGTTTCGCAATTGTTCCAGACCGTTCGCCGGCATCATGCGACCGGTTTTGAGGTAGGTCTCGCAGCTCCAATCGAAGTGGACCCAGGAGAAGTCAATGCCATAGCGACGGCCTGCTGCTTCGAGCACCCGGATGCCTTCGGGGACGACTTCGCGCCCGATTCCATCTCCGGGGATGACCGCGATCTTGTACTTCTTTTTGGCGTTCTTTTTCACCGCATTCTTGCTTACTTTCCGCAAAGCGCCACCAGCTTCCGTGCGTCATCGACGCGTGCCAAGGTTCGAACTAAATTGACTATCGTTTCCGCCTTTTCCTTAGGCCACTTGGCAAATGCGGCGTTGCCGAGAAACTTTTCCGCGACCTCTTCGTAACTCATGGGGTCGGCTGGGCTGCCTTTGCCGAAATCTGCGCGACCGGAAATCGTTCGTCCATCCTTCAAATGGACTCGAAGAATGGTAGTCATCTTGTCGAATCCCGCCTTCTCAGCATCTGGATCGACATAGAAGTTGACCCGTCGCAGCATGGCTTGGACTTCTGGCCGGTTAACGACTTCGTCTTGAAATTCAACGAGTGTTGCCTTGCCATACAGCAAGAGCACACCTAGACAAAACTCCATACTGAATTTCGCCTGCAGACCCGTAGTGGGTCGATGGTGAATGAGCGCGTTCGGCATGTTGTGGTTCGTGCCCACGTCGACACGTTCCACGTCGGCCGCCTTGATGTGTTCCTTGCGAATCAGACGCATCAATTCCGTCATGCCTGGATGGGTTAGAGAACCCGACGGAAATGGTTTGATCGAGATACCCGGAGAGCTGAAGGTCCAAGGCTTCCCCAGGTGATTAACAATTGCTGAAGGATCATAGCTTCCCCCGTACGCATGGAAAAAACCGCGCGGCGCCTCAAGAATCTGATCGGTTGCGGTCCAGCCAAGATTGGTAAGATCAACCGCCACAATTCCGCTCTCCGCCGCATGCCCGGCATGAAACGGCTTTGTCATTGTGCCAAAATTCTCGCGCAGTCCGGCTGCCTGGCTAGCGGCGATGCTCAGCGCTCGCCTGATTTGCTTCGCGTCAAAGCCGACGAGCTTTCCGCCCGCCACGGCCGCGCCCAGCGGGCCACAAGTGCCGGTCGAATGAAAGCCGTCTTCATAATGACGCGGCGAAATCGCCTCTGCGAGTTTGCACTCCACTTCGACGCCGAGATGATAGGCAAGCATGAGGTCGCGTCCGGATGCTCCCTTCCATTCCGCAAATGCCAGAACCACGGGCAGAACGGCTGCAGTGGGATGAACAAGCAAGCCATAGACGCGATCGGCCGCAACGGCCAACTGTGTGTCATCGAAATCATCGGCATGAATTGAAACACCGTTGGCGAATGCGGCGAAGCGAGGAGGGGATTTGGTGCCGGTTCCTAAAACGCGTGTGCCGCTTTTCTCGAAACCAAGCGATTGCAAATATTTCAGAACAAGCGGTCCGCTTTCAGCCACGGAACCGGCAAGCGCCAGACCTAAGCCATCCAAGATCGACTTTTTGCCTAGTTCGAGAACATCGTCCGGAATCTGTGCGAAGGTTGTGTCGGCCACAAACTGGGCAACGTACTTGGTCACTCCCTCCACGTCTGGAAATGGCGCCGGGCAGGGCGATGGCGCCTCGGAAGAATATCCCTTCGCATTCGAGAGCAGACCAGCAACCGTTGCGAGAGCGGATCCCGAAACGAAGTCACGTCTTTTCATGACTCAATGATGTCTGAATAATCTGCTAAAGGACACACAAATAAACAATTCCAGGAGAGAGCCTCACGACGATATTCGGAGCACATTAACGTACGCTGAATGCAACATAAAATCACGTTAAGAATGGCTCCATACGCATGGCGCGCTGAATCATGAAGTTTTGAAATTATCCCGATGCCATTGTTTTGACACATGCAATCAACGCTCGATTTCCACGAACATCCAGCGCGCTCGCCTGGAACCCCGCATCGGCAATAATCTTTAGGTTCTCTTGCAAGGTAAGAGGTGAGTCGCCCTGCTCGTCGAGATATTGCTGATGTTCTGGAAGCGATCGACCCTCATCAATCGAGCTCGAATAAACCCTTTCCTGCCTCTTCCACACCGACTGATAGCAGGAGAATGAGTCGGCCCCCGGCACGGCGATTCTGTCGAGAAAGAAAAAGAAGCCTGGCTTAGTGAGGACTTTGTACACCCACGACATCACTTTCCGCTGGCTTTCCGTTGGCAGGTTATGAATCGTCTGGACGGAGAACGCAACGCGGTAGTCGCTTTCAGGAAGTTTCGCACCTTGGACATTGCAAAGATCATGTTGCACGGTGACAAACTGTTTCTCTCTTCCTGCCAGTCGCTTCATAGCCATGGCGATCATTGCGGGCGAATAATCAATGCCGACAACCGAGGCTTCCGGCAAACGCTGAAAGAGTTGTTCTTCAACCAGGCCAGAGCCGGACCCGACGTCGAGAATTGTCGAGCCAGGAGTGTAATGGTCGGCGATCAGGCTGAGAAGCAGATCGAGTTGCTCGCCTCGCAGCGGATTTCCAGAAGAAGGATCGCTGTCCCAGTTCGAGGTCCGAGTCGGGTTGAGCCATATGTCGCGCATATTTTGTGGCCGAGAGCCCGGCCGCCTTCAAGGCCGATCCGACCTGAGTGCGTGAGCATCCAGTGCCAGTTGCAACACTTCCGCCAAATGAAGTGCTTTCCGCCCCGTGGTTTGCAATATTTGTTCTCGACAGCTAAAGCCATCGGAAACAATCAAAGTTTCTGGCGCGGCCTGTCGAACGGCGGGCAGCAAGACCCGCTCTCCTAACGCTAATGACACATTGTAATTGTCCTTTTCAAATCCAAAAGAACCCGCCATGCCACAGCAGCCAGAATCCAGCGATTGCAGATCAGCTCCCGCTTTCCGCAGCAGCGACTCTTCATCCTTCATCTTCATTAATGCTTTGTGATGGCAATGACCATGAAGCAGCACTTTCTTTGACAACTGTGGAGGACGGAAGCCAGGGGCGTGGTTTTCGAGAAATTCGCTGAGAAGGAAAGTCTGGGCCCGCAGCCGAGTGGCGCGAGGATCTGCTGGAAACAGATTGCGCAATTCATCCCGAAAGACTGAGGCGCAACTTGGCTCGAGAACGACTATTGGAATTCCACTGTCAATCTGCTTGCCCAATACTTGCATTACCTTCCTCAGGTATCGCTTGGCTCGATCCAGCATGCCGAAGTCATACAGCGGACGTCCGCAGCACAAGTGTTGACGCGGGACAAGCACCTTGAACCCCGCGTGACGGAGTACATCCACCGCTGCCCGGGCTGTTTCCGGATGAAAATAATTGTTAAATGTATCGGGCCATAGAATGACTTCCTTCTGCGCCGAGGTAGACCAATCGGGGTCAATTCCGGTCCCACCTTCCAGCCCAGGAAGTGCGGTTTTCGCCGCCCACTTCTGAAAACTCAATTCATCAAAATTAGGTATTCGTCGCTGCTTCGGCAGTTTCAACATTTTTTCCAGAAGCGAGCTGATCCCCGGGGCATGGTTAAGAAAATTCACTAACCGTGGCGCGAAAGATGCAAGCCGCGCCCAGCGATCGATCATGCCAAAAGCATAAGCCTGAACCGGACGCCTTTTGCTTTCGTAATAATGTGACAGAAACTCGGCCTTGAACGTCGCGACATCGACGTTGGCTGGACATTCCGACTTGCACGCCTTGCACGCCAGACATAGGTCGAGCGATTTCTTGACGTGTTCGTCTTGCCAATCTTTGGCCAGCACTTCGCCCTGAAGCAGTTCAAAGAGCATGTGCGCCCGCCCGCGGGTGCTGTGCTCTTCCTCCAAAGTGACCATGTAGCTTGGACACATCGAACCCCCATCACTCTTGCGGCACGCTCCCAATCCGATACATCGCAGCGTAGCTTGCGCGAAGGACCCATCGTCATCAGGAAATTTGAAATGCGTTTGTGGCTCTAGGGGCTTGTAGTCGGCTCCCAAACGCAGGTTCTCGGTGGGGAGGTAGGCGTCAACAACTTTATGTGGATTCAGTTTGTTGTCGGGATCCCAGACCGCTTTGAATTCACGGAACGCGACCATCAACTCGGGTCCGAACATTTTGGGCAATAATGCGCCCCGAGATTGCCCGTCGCCATGCTCACCTGAGAGTGATCCCCCATAGCCAACTACCAAGTCAGCGGCGCGCTCGACGAACTCACCATACTTACGAATGCCAGTCGCAGTTTCCAAATCAAAACTTACGCGCATGTGGATGCAACCATGCCCAAAATGTCCGTAGAACGAACCGCGATAGTTGTATTCATTCATCAACTTCCGAATGTCGCGTAAATATGCTCCAAGTTTTTCCGGGGCGACGGCCGCATCATCCCATCCTTCCCACTCCAGTGGCGCCCCTGGCGCAAACGCGGCTGCGCGCGGCCCTGATTCGCGGAGATGCCAAACCGCTTTAGCTTCACTCTTTGAGTAAAGCCGGCTGGTCGGTGGATCGCTGACTTGCTTTAATCGCTCAAGCAGCTTCAAAGCTTTGTCTTGAGAATGCAACGGATCATCTGACCCGAACTCGACCAGGAGAATTCCCCTGCCCTCGGGAACGAGCTCGAGATTGGGTGCTCCCTTCTTTCGCAGCCCGTCGACGATACTTCCTTCGAAACCTTCCAGCCCGATAGGTTCGAACTTCAGAATCTCTGGGACATGATCGGCCGCCAGAAAAGCATCTGGGTAGCCAAGTCCTACTAGCGTCCTGTGTTGCGGGCTTTGGATTAAAGCAAGTTTTGCCTCAAGCACGACGACGCATGTGCCTTCTGTTCCGACCAGAGCCCGCGCCACGTTGAATCCTCTCTCTGGAAGCAATTCGTCGAGGTTGTAGCCGGAAACCCGCCGAGGAATGCGGGGGAATTTCGCGCGAATCAGGTCGCCGTACTGATCCCGAATTGTGCGCAGCTTGCTGAAGATCTGGCCCCGACGTCCGCCCTCCTGAACAATACGGTCGATAGCGCTTTCTTGGGTTGGTCCGACTGTGAGTTGCGTACCGTCATAGAGCAGAATGCGCAACTCTTCCACATTGTCGACGGTCTTCCCGCCGAGCAAGGAATGAGTTCCGCAGGAATTATTGCCAATCATTCCACCGATCGTGCAGCGATTGTGAGTCGACGGATCGGGCGCGAACGTCAAGTGATGGATTTCCGCCTGGTTTCGCAGAGTATCCAACACAACGCCCGGCTGAACCCTCGCAATTTTTTTGTGGGGATCGACCTCGAGGATCCGGTTCATGTACTTCGTAAAATCGAAGACGACCGCAACATTGCAGCATTGTCCGGCAAGACTCGTCCCGGCGCCGCGAGCCAGGATAGGAGCACCGTACTCTTGGCAGACTCGTACGGCTGCAATGACGTCATCGGCGTGACGTGGGACCACGAGTCCGATGGGAATTTGCCGGTAGTTTGACGCGTCGGTGGCATACAGCGCACGGCTTCCGCGATCAAAACGTACTTCGCCTCGAACTTCACACTTTAACTCGGTTTCAAGCTCGCGCGCCTGCGGGAAGGAATCAACAGGCTTGGCGTGGGAACTCAGCGGCAATGGAATAAGCGAGGACAAATGTTCCGAGGTCTGGCCAGGTCCGACCGATTATGGGTTAACTTGCGGGTTGTTTCGCCGCAGCGAACGAGCCACTGGCGAGTCCCTCTCCCGCCTTCATCCAAAAGGCCATGATAGAGCCCAAAAACAGCAGGCCAATGCTGCCCAGGAATGGCAGTTCCCAATTTCCCGTTTTGTCGATGACATATCCGAAGACTAGAGGAGAAATGATGGCAGCCAGCGCCGACCCCGTGTTCATAAGACCGCTGGCGGAACCAGAGAAACGGGGAGCGATATCCATCGGGATTGCCCACATCGGTCCTATGGTGAATTCGGCAAAAAAGAACGCCATGCTTAGACAGATGGCAGCCCAGGTAAGATTATGCACAAACAGAATTGGCACCATGAAAGCCAGTGAGCAAAGAAATCCTAAAACCACAAGATTACGGCGCGCCTTATTTAAATCGCGCGTCTTGCTGTAGATGTAATCGCTCACAATCCCGCCCAGCGCGTCACCCACGACGCCTGCAAAGAACACACCCCCGGAGAAGAGTGCCGACTTTTTCAAGTCAAGATTGTAGCTGTGAAGAAAGAACAAAGGTATCCACGCCAGGTAGAGCCAAAGCGTCCAGCCGTAGCAAAAGTAGACTAGCGTGACGGGAAGCATGCGCCGAGCCAAGCGTAGCCAGGGTACTGGATCTTTTTTTCTCTCTAAAGCATATCGCGGCAGCACTTCCAATTCCGCCGGCGTAATGCCAGGATGCTCGCCGGGATCGTCGCGGAAGTACCAGACCCACGCTGCTGCCCAAGCCAAGCTGATGATTCCGAGCATAATGAATGATCCCCGCCAAGTTACCAGCGCGATAAGCCAAGCGATCAAAGGTGGAGTCAGGGCATTACCTAGCCGCGCACTGGAATGCGTAATCCCCTGAGCGAACCCACGCTTCCCTTCCACTGTCCAATCAGACATGGCTCGGGTAGCAGTGGGAAAGGTGGCGCCTTCTCCAAAGCCGAGCATCACTCGAGCGACGAGCATGGCGGCTAGGCTGCCGACAAATCCCGTCAACAAAGTGGCAATCGCCCAAATTAGTGCAGAGACAGTCAGCGTCAGACGCGCTCCGAAACGGTCGCTTACCCATCCTCCGATGATTTGGAAGAACAAATAAGGATAGGCAAATGCGGAAAAAACCAGGCCTACCTGTGCGTTGTTGAGATGAAGATCTTGTTTGAAAACCGAAGCCGCGGTGCTCACGTTTACTCGATCGATGTATGTGATCCCATACATGAAACAAATCAGGATCAGCACCTTCGTGGTCGCGGAAACCCTTCCCGCGTGTGTCGTGGACAATTTAGGCGCGGTGCTCATCGGTTAAGTCCCTTCTGGCGCAACTTAATCTCGTGCCACGAACGCAGGAGGCGTCACTTGCCTAGCAGTACCGGCTCAGCCTTCGTCTTTGTTTGAACCAGACATTCGAGGGCGGCCGTCACACCGCCTTCCTTATGGGGCACGCCCGCCAACCTGAGGCCCATTTCGATTCCACTCAGCGTTCCCGCCAGCATCAGATCGTTGAAGCTGCCGAGATGACCGATCCGAAATACTTTGCCGATTAACTTCGAAAGCCCGGCTCCTATCGACATATCAAAATTCTCAAGAATGACGTTTCGTAGTTGGTCGGCGTCGTGACCCTTCGGCATAAAAGCCACCGTCACCGAGCTCGAGTACTCGCGAGGATTTTCACAAACGATTTCCAAGTCCCAGGCCCGCACTGCGGCACGAGCCGCTTCGGCGTGACGATCATGTCTGCGAAAAACGTTGGGCAAACCTTCTTCTTGGAGCATCAACAGGGCTTCCCGCAAGCCGTAGAGCATATTGGTGGCCGGAGTAAATGGGAAAAAACCTGCTTGGTTGGGTTTCAACATCTCCTGCCAGTCCCAATAAGATCGCGGCATTTTGGCTCGCTTGTTGGCTGCGATGGCCTTTTCCGAAACGGCGTTAAAACTTATGCCCGGAGGCAGCATGAGCCCCTTCTGCGACCCGGCGATGGTGACATCCACTTCCCATTGGTCGTGACGGTAGTCGGTCGACGCCAGAGAAGAGATCGTGTCAACGATCAGAAGCGCTGGATGGTGGACGTTATTCATGGCGCGGCGGATTTCAGAGATCCGGCTGGTCACTCCGGTTGAGGTTTCGTTGTGAACCACCATGACCGCTTTGAAAGTATGCTGTTGATCCGAAGCGAGGCGCGATTCCAGTTCCGCAGCCGCCGCGCCGCTGCGCCAATTGCCTGGGACATACTCCACGTTGATGCCGAATCTTTCCGCAAGTTGACGCCAGAGTAGCGAAAAATGGCCGGTCTCGAACATCAGCACCCGCTCACCGGGAGAAAGCGTATTTACTATGGCTGCTTCCCAAGCGCCGGTACCGGACCCTGGATAAATAATGACAGGCCCGGTTGTCTGGAAAACCGGGCGAATATTTTCCAAAACTTCCATCCCCAATTTCGCGAACTCCGGGCCTCGGTGGTCAATCACGGGACGATCTATGGCCCGTAAAACTCGATCCGGAACATTGGTTGGACCCGGGATTTGGAGGAAATGACGGCCAGTACGAACCATGACGGTTTTAAAACCTTAGCTTCCCTTCGGCAATGTTCCGCTACTCAAGCCGGCAGCGGCTTTCCCGTAGTCTCTTCGCCAAAAGGCAGGAGAGCTAGTCCGAGCACAAATGCGACACTGGTGAGCGCCACGGGAATACCGATGCCGTGAAAATGCGAAACACCGGCACCAACTAAAAACGTAATTCCGGCCCCAACGAAGCGGCCAACCGAGATTGCAAGTGCAAAAGCGCTTGCCCGGCATTCGGTCGGATACTGCTCCGGCAGCCATAGCGTATACATCGCAAAATTGGCGCCACCAAATCCCAGAAAAGGTAAACAAGTAATAAAGGCCGAGAGCGCACGCGTGGGCAGGTAAAACGCATAGCCAAAGGCCAGCGGGATAAATACCAGCATCACGGCGAAGTACAATGCAAGCGTTGCCCTGCGGCCCAGCCTTTCCGCAAAAGCAGGTAATACGATGCAGCCAAAAATTGTACCGAGCGACAACAACATGGTGGCATAGGAAGATAAGCGCGCGGCTTCAAGCGGGCTCAGCCCAGCTCTCGATGCGAGGTTAATTACGGCGGAGGGCACGTACACAACACCCGCCCACAAGCCGACGATCGACACTAATACATATAAACAATTCAAGATCGTCCGCCACCGATATGTTGGCGAGAAAAGCATAAAAAATGACCGAGTCACTGACCATGACTTGATTTGTTCTACCTTGTTCACCCAACGGTTCGGCTCGGTTACTCCGTAGCGAATGAAACCTATCAGAAGAGCCGGCGCCCCACCCACGGCAAACATCGCCCTCCAGCCGTATTTAGCTCCCACGATGTAGTTCAGCAAAGCAGCCAAGAAAAATCCGAAATAATAGCCCGTATGCATCAGGCCGGCGCCCATCTTGCGACGACTCTCGGGCCATTCTTCCGCTACAAAAGTTCCACCCATGGCCCATTCGCCGCCGATGCCGATGCCAGCCAGCAGGCGAAACGCCGCCAGTTGCCAAACTCTGGTAGCAACGGCGCCGAGAAAAGTGAACAGCGAGTACCATGCGATGGTCAGCATGAGGGTACGAACGCGACCGAATCTGTCAGCCAAAGGGCCCCAGAGGAATGCCATTCCCCAACCGACCAGAAAGAGCGCAAAGAGCAAGCCACCGTACAGGCCTTCATTGGCAGGAGTGTCAGGAATAGCGGAGCGTGGTAGCAATTCGCGCAATGCCGGCACCATCACGAGGGCGTAGATAAATGAATCCATTCCATCGAGGGCCCACCCGCCCCACGCAGCCCAAAACCCGCGAATCTGGTTGCCGTTAAGAGGTTCGCGCGACGCAGCGACCACCAGCTTTTTTGGAGAAGCTGCCAGTACCATTCCCGCACCCCTCGTTACCCGCGATTCGACGGTTTTCGCCGGTCGGGATGATACTAGTTATTTTCCAATTTCGACGAGCTTCTCGAAATTTCGACCCGCGTCATTGCACCTCAAAAATATCGAC
>Ga0209689_1003878_pt1 | contig 10930 bp, 7 predicted proteins | sample GraSoiAngelo_149_FD_187119 | JGI IMG/M metagenome (GOLD analysis project Ga0209689, IMG submission 187119) | Grasslands soil microbial communities from the Angelo Coastal Reserve, California, USA - 14_1009_09_30cm (SPAdes) (version 2) | ecosystem: Environmental > Terrestrial > Soil > Grasslands ...
CCAAGGCCAGCGTGAGGGCGATCACGAACGCGCTGAAAAGGACAACTCCGTTAAGCCCGACATGGCCATAAATCCACCCGACGCCAAGATCATAAAACCATTCCCATGCGTACCAGGGTTGCCCGCTCATGGTGGCGGAAAAAGAGTCGGCGCGAGGAATGGCATGGGTGGCGATGATGTTCTGCCCATCCCGGATGTGCCATCCGATATCGCCGTCCCAAAGCAGGCGTGGCGACAGCGCGCCATAGGCGAATGCAATCAGCAGCAGAATGAAAATTAGATCTGTGATCGAGGGCAGAAGAAACCAAGTGGGCTTTGCGATGATTTGGTCCGGAGTTGAGACAGGAGGTTGCAACCTGCAAGCGTAACAGAAGGCTTAGAGCGGATGCCGGGTCGTCGGGTCAGCCAGATCCAGACGCTGAAAAGACTCGCGGGCGAGGGCGCCCGCGCCACAGAGGTTTAATCGGCGGATTTTCCTACCAAAGCTGGCCGTGCCAACCGTTCTTCGCTCTGCGGTTTGCGCTTTCGCTTGGACTTCAACCAATCCTGGAAAGATTCCATGTAGATGTAGAAAACAGGGGTGATATAGAGGGTCAGCAGCTGTGAGAAAACCAGGCCGCCGACCACTGCCAGGCCCAAAGGACGTCGCGATTCAGCGCCAGCACCGAATCCCAGAGCTATCGGCAACGTGCCCATCAAGGCCGCCATGGTGGTCATCATGATGGGGCGGAAGCGAAGCAGGGCTCCCTGGTAAATGGCATCATGGGCGCTCTCGCCGGATTGACGCTGCTTCTCTAGGGCGACGTCGATCATCATGATGGCGTTCTTCTTCACGATCCCAACTAGCATGATGATGCCGACGAAGGCATACAAGCTTAAATCCACGTGGAAGAGCAGCAAGGTAAGCAGCGCGCCAAAACCAGCCGAGGGCAAGCCGGAAAGAATGGTGATCGGGTGAATGAAGCTCTCGTACAAGACTCCCAGCACGATATAGATCACCAGAATCGCCATGAACAGCAACAGGCCCAGGCCGGTCACTGAGGATTGGAACGCCTGCGCGGTACCCTGGAAGCTGGTGCTGATGGTGGCAGGCAGCATCTGCTGCGCTTCCCTGCCCACCGCGTCGACCGCGTCGCCCAGCGATACACCGGGGCGCAGGTTAAACGAAATGGTGACCGCCGGCAGCTGACCGAGGTGGTTAATGCTGAGCGGACCGACGTTGTATGTCAGCTTAGCAACCGTGTTCAGAGGCACGAGCTGACCACTGGAAGAATGCACATACAACAAAGACAGCAACGACGGCTCTGACTGGTACTGATCTTGGGTCTCAGTAATGACACGATAAGCATTGTTCGGCGCATAAATGGTCGAAACCTGGCGCTGGCTGTAGGCGGTGTTGAGCGCGTCCTCAATCTGGCTGGCCGTAATTCCCAGAGCCGAGGCCTTGTCCCGATCAATCTGCACATTCACCTGTGGGTTCTTGATCTGCAGATCGCTGGTCACATCCTGGAGCAGCTTGCGGAGTTGTGGATCGTTGCGCAGTTTCGTTTCAAACTTGGGGGCGTACTGGTACAACTCGTCAGTATCAGGGTCCTGGAGGGTGAATTGATACTGGCTCTTGGTGAGATTGCCGCCGATACGTATCGGTGGCAGAACCTGCGGATAGGCATTGATGCCGGGCACTTGCGACACGATGGGACGCAACTCCTGCACCAGTTCCATCGCCGACTTCCGTTCCTTGCGGGGAGTAAGCCGCATAAAAATGCGCCCCGAATTTCCGCCTGCGGCCGTTGACATAAAAGAATTGACCCAGGGCTGCTTCATGACAATCTCGTTCAGCGCCTTCTGGTGCTGCACCATGCTGTCGAACGAGATGCCTTGCACTCCCTCCGTGAACATGAAGATTTGCCCAGTATCCTCGTCGGGCAGAAAGCCCTTGGGCGTAATCATGAACAGGTACACGGTGGCGACCAACACCACGGCTGAGACCAGCATGGTGGTCGCCCGGTACCTGAGCGTAACCTGCAGCGTCCGGTCGTAGACGCGCAACATAGCATCGAAGAAACGCTCGGAAATCGCATAGACCCGGCCATGGCGCTCCTCGCGGGCTGCGCGCAGAAATCGGCTGCACAGCATAGGAGTCAAGCTTAACGAGACCAAGCCGGAAACCAGAATCGCCGAGGTAATGGTCACGGCAAATTCGTGCAGCAAACGGCCCAGAATCCCCCCCATGAACAAGACGGGGATGAAGACCGCAGCCAGCGACAAAGTCATCGAAATGATGGTGAAGCCGATTTCCTTGGCGCCGCGGAATGCCGCTTCCATCGGGCGCTCTCCCATTTCCATGTGGCGCACGATGTTTTCCAGCATGACGATGGCATCATCCACGACGAAGCCTACCGAGAGCGTCAGCGCCATCAGCGACAAGTTATCGAGCGAGTAGCCCAGCAGGTACATCAAGGCAAACGTGCCAACAATGGACATGGGCAGGGCGAGGCTGGGAATGGCCGTCGCAGAGAGATTGCGCAAGAAAAGAAAGATGACCAGGATCACCAGGACCAGCGCCAAAAACAGGGTGAACTTGACGTCGTTGACCGAGTCGCGAATGGAGACTGATCGGTCATACAAAATGGCCATATTCACTGAGGGGGGCATCTGCTGGCGGAAGGTGGGCAGGAGCTTCTTAATCGAGTCCACTACTTCTACGGTGTTGGTGCCGGGCTGACGCTGGATCGCCAGCACGATGGCGCGCCGGATTCCACCTTCTTTGTCGTAGTACCAGCTCGCGGTCTTGTCGACTTCCACGCCGTCAACGACCTGGCCGATATCCTTCAAGCGAACCGGGGCGCCGTTGCGATAGGCGACAACCAGCGGCGCGTAGTCCGCAGCCTTCTCCAGTTGCCCGTTGGCCTGCACCACGTAGGCCTGATGCTTTCCATACAGCGTTCCGGTAGGCTGGTTGACATTTCCATTCGCTATGGCGCTGGCCACGTCATCCATTCCAATTTGGCGGCTGGCCATCTCCTTGGGATCCAACTTTACGTGGACAGCGTATTTTTGCGCCCCGTAAACGCTCACTTGGGCCACACCATTGATCATCGAGACCCGCTGCGCGATCAGGGTCTCGGCGTATTCATCCACGTCAGAGAGGCGCAAAGTCGGTGAACTCAACGAGACATACAGAATGGGCTGATCCGCCGGGTTCACCTTTTGATAGGAGGGCGGATACGGCATACTCTGCGGCAGGTCCCGTCCTGCCTTAGCGATCATGGACTGCACGTCCTGGGCAGCAGCATCGAGGCTGCGGCTCAGGCTGAACTGGAGAGTGATCTGAGTAAAGCCTTGTGTGCTGGTCGACGTCATGGAGTCCACGCCGGCAATGGTGGAGAACTGCTTTTCCAACGGCATGGCCACGGCGGACGCCATGGTCTCGGGAGTCGCACCGGGCAGGCTGGCAGACACCAGGATGGTCGGGAAATCCACGTTGGGCAGGTCGCTCACCGGCAACATCCGGTAGCCCATCACGCCGAACAAAAGGATGGCAATCATGACCAGGGTGGTCATGACCGGCCGTTTTATGAACAGCTCTGCCACGCTCATGAGCGCGCTTCCTGAGTCCGGATTACTTGTGCGGAAGGCGAATTCTTATATTCGCCATTAGTCGGCCCTGGTTGCGGGGCCAGTGCTTCCTTGATCTGAACTCGGGATCCCGGCACCAGACGCAATTGCCCGTCGGTCACGACCCGCTCTCCAGGTCCCAGTCCCTTATCGATCACCGACTGGCCCTTAGTGGTGCGGTTCACAGCTACCGGCCGGGTTTCCACGGTCATGTCCGGCTTGATCACAAAAACGTATTGACCCTGCTGGCCGGTGTTGACGGCTTGCGAAGGCACGACAATGGCATTGGGCTGAGTGTGCAGCGTGAGCACGACATCAACAAACTGGCCAGGCCAGAGTCGCCGGTCGGTGTTGGCAAACTCTCCCTTCAGCTTGATGGTGCCTGTGGTGGGATCGACAGTGTTGTCAATGAAACTGAGTTTGCCCGTCGCCGGCTTGGAGTCGTTGGGAATGGAAACTTGTACGGACAGCTTGCCGTTCGCGGCGAATCTCTTGATCTCTGCCAGGTATTGCTCGGGCACGGTGAACGCAACCCGGATGGGTTGGATCTGGTTGATATTCACCAGCGGCACGTCATTGGCCTTAATCATGTTTCCCTGATGAATCAGGAGGCTGCCGACCCGGCCATTGATTGGCGAGTCGATGGAACAATAGATCAACTGCACGCGCGCGTTTTCTACCGCCGCCTTGTCGGCTTCGACCGCGGCATCGAGCGCATCAGCGCTGGACTGCATCTGGTCGTATTGTTCCTTGGCTACGACGCCGTCCTTCATTAGGACGGCATACCGTCTGGCCTGCACGCGAGCCATTTCAGCCTGGGCTTGGTCCTTGGCCAGCGTGCTTTGAGCTTGTTTCAAGACCGCTTCAAAAGGACGCTTGTCCAGCGTAAAAATCAGTTCGCCCTTCTTGACCTCCTGGCCTTCGCGGAAGAAAACGCCAGTGAGTTCTCCCGTAATCTGAGTTTTCACAGCCACAGTGGAGTAGGACTCGACCGAACCGATGGCCTGAACCTGAACCGGGACGTCCTTTTCCTCTACGGTGGCTGCCAACACCGGGACAACCGGCGTGCCGGGGGCGGCTGGGCCCGCCGCCTTGGTACCTGAGCAGGCGGTTAGAAAGAGGCCGCCTGGCAAGCCCAGACATAGCGTCAGACCCGCGGCCAAACGCCGGGCTAAAAGACTATGAGTTCTGCGTGACACTGCCGTGCTCCTGAGTTGCGCGATGATTGCCATCATTAGACCTGCGGGTCCGTAGCCCGGATACAGTCTTGGGCCGCTGGGGCGGCTGCAACATCCCCTGCAGCCAGATATCAACCAGTGTCTTACTTACCTGTTCGACGGAAAATTCCTGAAAACGTTTGCCACCGAAAAGCTCTTGTACCCACGAGTGATAGATCACCATTCCCAGGAAGCCGCGGGCTGCCAGCAGAGGGTCGACCTCCCGGAAGGTACCTTCGCCGACGCGCCGCCGAATGTATTCCGCCAAGACGTCGTAATAGCCGGCAATGTGATTGCGAAAGAAACGCTGCGAGAGGCGATGGTTCTCCAAGGCACTGTAGAGCAAAAGCCGTGACAGGGTTTGGTCTTTGGAACGACGCTCCAGGATCTCGGCGGCCAGACCGGCCAGGATCTCGGCATCGGTACCCCCGGCGTTGAGCCTCTCCCGCATCCGGTCCCGGGGAGATGCGCCGGTAATCTTGCCTTGTATCACGGCCCAGTAGAGGCTTTCCTTCGACGGGAAATGCCGGAAGATCAGCGCCTCAGTAACTCCGGCATGCTCGGCAATTTGCTTGGTAGTGGTCCCCTGGAACCCTTGGCGAGCGAACAAACGCGTGGCGACCGAGAGGATCTGCTCCCGTCGCCCTGCGGCTGTGAATCTGAGTTGGGCAGTGGTCATGCCGGTAAGGAAATACTAAGTAAGTAGACACTTACTTATGGAGCTTTGTCAACACGTGGTTGGGCGGTAAACCCGGAGTATTCAACTGGCGGGGTGCCCCAGGCTTGCGCGCCTTTCGCAAACCTGGGAATCCGGCACACCACGCGCATCAGTGTTCCAACGGCGGGTTGGCAAAGGTGACGCCCAACTGGTCGAAGAGGAAGCTCCAATTGAAAGCCTCCATGGCAATCCGCTGGTCCTGACCGGCGCCAATGCCGCCGTGTCCGGCGTCCGAAAAACTGAGGAGAAGGACCGGCTTTCCCGAAGCCGTCGCCGCTTGCAATCGGGCCGCAAACTTGCGGGAGTGCCAGGGATCAACGCGCAAATCGTTTTCTCCCACCGTCAACAACACCGCCGGATATTTCTTTCCATCCATGACGTGGTGGTACGGTGAATAGGCAAACAGCGCGCGGAACTGCTCGGGATCTCTCACCGAGCCGTACTCGGTGACGTTGAACTGCCCGTTCTGAGTGGTTTCAAAACGCAGCATGTCGTAGAGGCCGGCGACCGAGACCACGGCGCGAAACAGATCCGGCCGCTGAGTCAGGACCGCGCCCATCAGCAGGCCGCCATTGCTGCCGCCTTCGATTCCCAGTTTCTGGGGATTCGTGTATTTCGCCTGGATGAGGTGCTCGGCCGCTGCAATGAAATCGTCGAATACATGCTGCTTGTTGGTCAGCATTCCGGCCTTATGCCACTCTTCGCCGAACTCGCCGCCGCCACGCAGGTTGGCGATCGCGTACACGCCGCCTGCATCCAGCAACATGCGCAGAGATGGGTCGAACCAGGGAGTCAAGCTGATGCCAAATCCGCCGTATCCGGTCAGTATCGTCGGATGGCTGCCATCGAGCTGAATTCCCTTTTTGCGGATGATGTTGATGGGGACTTTGGTTCCGTCCTGGGAGACGCCGAATTCGCGCACAGCCTCCACATCACCGAAATCCACCGGCGAAGTCGAGCGCAAAGCCGTGACCGAAGTCTTGTTCTGCTGCGGATCGAAGACATGCCAGGCTCCCGGCTTGATGTAGCTGCCGTTCCGGAACAGCAGTTCACCATTGGGCATTCGCAGCACCTGGGACACCGCCGAGACCGGCTCAATCGGCACCGACCCTAGCGGCTTGCCACTGAGGTCGAAGGCGCGAATCTGGTTCGGGCCGCCGACCACATCCACGAGGTACAGCCGTTCACCGGTAGCTGCGAAGTTTGGAGGGAACCCCGATAAGGCGAATCCAAGACCCTGAATAACCGATTCACTCTGGGGAACAATCACGGGCGCTTTTTTCAGATCCGGTGTCGCCAGGGGAAGCCGAAGCATTTTGCCGTGCGGGGCACCGTTGCGTGAGACGAGGTAAAGCGCGTCGTCGACCCCGAAGGCCGCCGCGCTGATCTGATCGGACCACCCGGTCAACTGCCTCCACTTCCCTTCCGGAGTGAGCAGGAAGTGTTCGAACTCCCCGCCATCTCCATTGGCCACGATGGCGAGAAGATATTTGCCATCGTCGCTGGTGGACAGCGAAATCTCGGCGATTCGTGGAAAATTCTTCCCAATGACGTAAGAGTCCTGATTAGCGGGCGTGCCCAGTTTATGAAAATAAATCTGCTGGAAGAAATTGACGTCCTGGGGCGGACGCTCACCCTCATGGGGATAGCGCGTGTAGTAGAAGCCGGAAGCATCAGCATTCCAGGCCACGCTGCCGCCAGCGGTGGGGAAATTCACTCGCGGGATGACATCCGGCAGCGCCTTACCAGTAATTGCATCGTAAACGTGCACATTGCCTGCTTCGCTGCCACCTTCGGCAAGGCACACAGCAACCTGCTTGCCATCCAAGGAAGGCTCATAGAACTGAATGGATGTGTGGCCGCCGGCGTCGAGGCTTGAGGGATCAAGAACGACGTGCTCGGATTGCGGATCATCGGGCGACTTCAATGTCACCAGCATGGGTTGCTGCTTGCCGGGCTGCCATTTCAGGGCGAACAGTAAGTTCCCGGCGGCCTGCAATCCATAGTGGGTAGCCGATTGCCCTCTTTCCAACTCCTTAAGCCAGTCATAGATTTTTGGGCCCTGTGGGAGCGAATCCAGATAGGCGTGCGTGCGCGTGTTCTGCGCCTCGATCCAGGTGCGGACCTCTGGATCGTTGTTGGACTCTAGCCAGCGGTAGTCGTCGACGACTTTGACGTCCTGGTACTCGTCCCTTACCGGCCTTTTGGCTGTGGAGGGTGCAGCCGCAATTATTGAGATCCGGGGTTGCGGAGATTCCCCGGGCTGTTGGGCAAGAACACAGATCGAGAAAAGGCAAAAAATAAAAATGGATAAACGCTTCAAAGCGCAATTCCTCCCTGGGTATGCGAACAGGTGCAGGGCTTGATCGTACGCTGGTTGCCCGGATAGCAGCAAACCGCTGTGCTGGCACATGTTCCGCGTGATTACCAAAGGTCTATACCATGCCGCATCTGGGCCTGACGGGGCACTCTGGCTAGACTATGGGAATCGGAGCATCCCCGGCTCTGCTGTTTGATCCGAGGTCTTGCCGTCCTATGCACCTACAATGGCTTCACCTGCCCAGCGTCCAACTCTCTATGCTGCTCGCTTATATCCCTGTAATAGCGACCGTAGTCACCTGCATTTTCAGCCTGGTTTTGGCGCGGGCCACTCTGCGCTATGCCGAGGCGACCGATAAAAGTCTGGCGCTGGCGCGCGAAGAATACGAGCGCGAATGGTCACCCGAGCTGCACATCAAGCTGGAACGGGTTTCTGCCAGTGAAGCAAAAATCGTAATCACGAACCTGGCCAAGATTTCTGTTCTGCTCCAGTTGGTGCAGCTGCGGAGACCCTCTCAGGGCGTGCCCTTTGGAAGATATTTTCTCAATGATCCGCTCGTGGGCGGCATGACCTGGACCGACAAAATCGGACAACGGCTCGTCGCCGGGATGGGGGATGACTTCGAAGGCCAAATCTCGGCGTCGGTGACCTTCTACGCCTCGGGCCGCCTGTTCCGAACCGACTGGTTCCGCTTTCAAATCAAGATCAGCAACGGCAATATCCAACGCCTTGAGCCGGTCAACATTGCGGCCCGCCGCGTCCAGGTGCTCGAGAAGAAAGACACCCCCGAAGAATTTCGTCGCGAATTGGTGAGGGACGTGACGGCGGACCTCGTCGAGAGCGAAGTCAGCTCTTAGTTCGGTTTGAACTCGATTAGCCCACCTCCACTGCGAGTGCAGGTAACCGATTCCCACGCGCATATGTCGCAGCAGCACGACGGAGAGCGCTTCGGCCACAGCAAAACCCAGCAAGGCATGAGCAGCGCCCAGGGGGTAGAGGTTTCGATACCGCCGATAGAGTTCGCAGAAGAACAACCCACCCAGCAGCGTTGCCGGAACCAGCCAAGGATTGGGAATATGCGCCGCCGAAAACAACAGAGCCGTGCAGAGCAACGCAAGCCGGCTGCTCCCGAGCGCAGCCTCAAGGCGTTTGTAGAAGGAGATCTGCAAGAGAAACTGCTGGACCAGCGACCATGCTGCGTGCAGATCAGGATTCTGCAGCGGCGGCCACCTGGGATGGCGGGGATCCCATGTCCCGGCTATCCAGCCTCCAAAGAGAATAAAGCCGGCCAGAATCGCTGGCGACGGCAGGGTCCACAGTGTGCTTTTTACAGGCGGGACGTCTAGCCCGAGTTCCCTCAGCGTCGGCCTTCTACGGAAAACAAACATCAGCGCACATGCGGTTCCCTCTACTATCCAAAGAAGCTTAGTGAGATCTTCGGTCCAGATAGCTGCTTCAATCAGACCTAGACGATCGCCAATTCCTTCCAGGCAGTCTTCGCTTGCAGTGGATGACCCTCTGAATGTCTGGTCGCTCTGCCGAACGAGGCAGCTTCTTCAAGCTGATTGCGATGAAAAGTTTTCGACTCCGAGGACACTATCGCAATCTTATAAAGTGTTTCCCATGGACAGCAAGCGCACACCCCACGTGGTGATTATCGGAGGCGGCTTCGGCGGCCTGAGCGCGGCCCGTTCTCTGGCTCGCCATGCGGCTCGGATCACGGTCGTTGACCGCAAGAACCACCACACCTTTCAGCCACTGCTGTACCAGGTGGCTACTGCGGGATTGTCACCAGGAGACATTGCGGCGCCGATTCGCTGGATCTTGCGCGGTCATCCTAATGTGCAAGTACTCCTCGGCGAAGTCACTGACTTCGATTTGGCAGCACGCATCGTTAAGATGGCGGACGCGCAGATCACTTATGACTATTTGATCGTCGCGGCCGGAGCAAGCCACTCCTATTTTGGACACAATGAATGGGAACCCCTCGCGCCGGGGTTAAAGTCCATAGAGGATGCAATTGAGATCCGCCGCCGTGTGTTACTGGCCTTCGAGTTGGCAGAACGGCAAGCAGCACAAGGGGGCGAACCGATGGCGTTGAACTTTGTGGTGATCGGCGGAGGACCGACAGGCGTGGAACTGGCGGGAACTCTGGCCGAGATCGCGCGGCGCGTCCTGGCCCGCGAATTTCTCTCGATTGATCCCAAGAGCACGAGAATTTTGCTGCTGGAAGGCGGACCGCAAATTCTGCCTGCGTATCCCGAAGATCTTTCCCGCAGCGCTGAAGAACAGCTGCACCGCCTGGGGGTGGACGTACGAACTTCGGCGTTGGTGACCCGCATTGAGCCCGGTGCCGTTCACATTGGCGATACGCGTTTGCCTGCCGCGGTGATTCTTTGGGCAGCGGGAGTCGCGGCTTCACCGTTGGGGAGAAAACTGTGTGCGCCAGTCGATCGCGCCGGACGCGTGCAGGTACAACCCGATCTGAGCATTCCCGGTCATCCAGAGGTATTTGTGATTGGCGACCTGGCCGCGTTGAAGGGTCCGGATGGCAGGCTGCTTCCCGGCCTTGCGCCCGTCGCCATGCAGCAGGGACATGCAGTGGCAACGAGTATCACGCGCGATCTAGGGGGCCAGCCGAGAGGCGATTTCCATTATGTTGATCGGGGCAGCCTGGCTACCATCGGGCGCGCCGCCGCGGTCGCGGAGTTCGGAAAGATTCACTTGTCGGGATTTGTGGCCTGGCTGTCCTGGCTGTTTATTCACATTCTATTTCTGATCGGGTTTCGCAATCGGCTGATTGTGATGATCCAGTGGGCCTGGTCGTATTTCACCTATGAGCGGGGCGCGCGCTTGATCACGGGTGACACCCACTTGCCCAGTTGGACAGAACAACATGCGGAAGCGCGCACTGAAGCACAGGCCTGTTCACCGGGAGCCTCGAACACCGAGGCTGATTGATCGGAACTCCCATGAGTGTGCAGCGAATTGAGCTTTTGCTGCTGTGCCCGCAGCGATTTGAGAGACAATAAAACTGAAGGGCCGCCGCATGCAGGC
>Ga0209689_1003887_pt1 | contig 10919 bp, 7 predicted proteins | sample GraSoiAngelo_149_FD_187119 | JGI IMG/M metagenome (GOLD analysis project Ga0209689, IMG submission 187119) | Grasslands soil microbial communities from the Angelo Coastal Reserve, California, USA - 14_1009_09_30cm (SPAdes) (version 2) | ecosystem: Environmental > Terrestrial > Soil > Grasslands ...
TACTCGGGTATTGATGGATACGTTGGGAACACGCCGTTGATTCGACTGCGACGCCTGTCCGAACTGACGGGTTGTGAGATTCTGGGAAAGGCGGAATTCATGAATCCGGCCGGATCGGTGAAGGATCGAGCTGCCTACGGAATCATCACTGATGCGGAACAACAGGGTCGGCTGAAACCCGGCGCAACGATTGTTGAGGGAACCGCCGGTAACACTGGGATCGGTCTTGCCGTGATCGGGCGCGCTAGAGGGTATCGCACAGTTATTGTGATTCCGAATAACCAGTCGCCAGAGAAAATGCATTTGCTCCGCACGCTCGGCGCAGAGGTAAAGGCGGTGCCGGAAAAGCCATACAAGGATCCAGAAAATTACAATCATATCGCGCGTCGCTTCGCAGAGGAGCGAGGTTGGTTCTGGGCGAACCAGTTCGATAACACGGCTAATCGCAACGCGCATTATCGCAGCACCGGCCCTGAAATCTGGAAACAAACCGAAGGCAAGGTCAGCGCGTTTGTCGCAGCGGTCGGCACCGGTGGCACGCTTGCCGGTGTGAGCGCTTACCTCAAGGAACAAAATCCGAACGTTGAGATCGTCTGCGCTGATCCGTATGGCGCGGCGATGTGGTCCTGGTTTACCAAAGGCAACCTGGAGACGAACGACGGTGATTCTATCGCGGAAGGGATCGGTCAGGGCCGTGTCACAAAGAATATCGAAGGCATCAAGGTCGATCGAGCTTATCGCATTCCGGATCAGACTGGCCTAACGATCGTTTACCAGCTTCTGCGTGAAGAAGGCCTGTTCCTCGGGTTGTCCAGCGGCATCAACGTCGCCGGCGCGGTGCGCTTCGCCAGAGAATCTGGCCCGGGTCAAACCATCGTCACCGTTCTTTGCGACTCGGGACACAAATATCAATCAACACTCTTCAATCGCGACTGGCTAGCTTCCAATCATCTCGATCCGAACCTTCCTTTAGGAGGCTGTTGAAATACTGGAACGGGTCGCGCGTAGAGGCAGAAGGGGCGGATGGCAAGAAGCGAGCGAGGCGCATCCCCTTCAGCGGGCTGCAACGAGCGAGCGACGCGGCCAGACGCCCCTTCTGCCTCGCGCCCGCAGGGTTGCGTCGCTTTTGGCGCTGGCCGGTGTTGCTCGCTTGGCCGAGATCGGCTGCGGATATCGGCGCTGCGCTCGCGCCTTGGCCAGCGTCAAAATCGACAGCAACGCGGCTCACTCCAGTATTTCAACAGCCTCCTAGAATCGATTCTCGGCGGCTAATCTCTGATCTCTGGTCGCATTGCGAACCGCCTCTGTTTCTGATTCCTTTGAAGGGACCGCGCGAACGCCTGTATCCGATTCCTCGATAGAGGGAAGCGCCACAGCCGCTTTCCTCGCAAAACGACAAACAAGACGCGAACAAAACAGAAGAGGAAAATTCTATGAAAAAACTTCTCTTGATTGCATTGGCGATATGCGGAGTAGCTTTCGTTCCCACGCAGCGCGCTGACGCTCAGATCACCGCCGGCCTTCCCGGCGTTGGCGGAATCAGTTTTGGATTTCCGGGCGGTCGTTATGCGTATCCGACGCGCTATAATTATTATCCGTACGGGTACTACCAGCGGCCATACTACTCTTATTCTCAACCGTATTCGTACTATTACAGTGGCACCCGATATTCCTGGTACAACGGGGGTCGAACTTACCACCGCCACCATCGACACTACTATCACCATCACGATTGAGGTGACATAACGCCGCCTGGCGGCGCGTTGAGCCGTTGAAGCGTCAAAGCGTTACATCGGGAGGCATTCCAGCTTCGCGCAAGCTTCCGCACGCGAGGATTCAAGCGAGAAGGCTGGTGAAGCGGCGGGGATTAGGGCGTTGTTAATGGACTGTCTTCGGCTCCGGACCGGTCAGGATTTTTTGAAATCGGGCGTTCCGAAGCGGGTCCCATTCCCAACGTGTTCGCAAATCGGAAAGGGTGATGCTGTCATCGGAGTAGTCGACAGCAAAGGGAGTTGTAAGCAGACGTTCGATTTCAGAGGTGGCTCTGTCGGTTTCCCCGGTGCGCGCGAAAATCAAAGCTTGAAAAGCCTGCGCGATGGCACCCTCGATCACGTCTCGCGTGAGGGGCTTCAATTCGACCGCGCGCTGGCCTTCGCGAAGAGCATCTTCTTTTCGCCCCATGAATGCGTAAAGCAATCCGAGTTGTGCGTGGCGCGTTGGGTCTTGCGGACTATTGGCAACGGTTTTTTCCAGCGCCGGTCGGGCTGCTTCAAAATCAATCTGCGCGCGTGCGGTGTCGTTACGCACCAGGTCGATGCAGCCTTGCAAATAACTTTTCGGAAGCGGTGCACCAGGTTGGGACGTGATCGTTTCCAGACGGCAACTGGCAAGCGCTCTTTCCGCCGCGGCTGGATCCCGATCCATCAAACTCACATCCCACCGGGCGAAAGTGACAACCCCGTCGGGATCGACATTAGCCGGAATACTTTCCAGTGCGACCTTGATTGGCGCGGTGCTTCCCTTCGCGAAAAATTCGGTGTAGCCGCGCTGAATCTTCACGTTGACTGAATCCGGCGCGAGCTGCAGCACTCGATCAAGCCCGCGCAGAGCATTGCTCCAATCGCGCAACCCGAAATAGGTTTGCGACGCATCGTAGAGCGTAACCTGATTGCGGGGATCGATCGCTTCGGCTCGTTTGTAAGCGGCGATCGCCTCCGTCAAACGCCCCTGGCGTCGCAGCACAGCGGCAATGTAAAGGCCGACGTCGCCATCATTCGGCAGCGTTTCAGCCGCGAGCCTGAATTCACGCAATGCTCCTTCGTAATCCGCCTCCTCATAATATAAATATAGACCAAGCGCGGCATGGCCTTCGCCAAGGTTTGGCTGCAAGCGCAAAGATTCGAGCGCCTCCGCGTGTGCTTTTTGTTTGGTTGCTTCCGTCGGCTCGAACCAGTGATAAATCTGGCTCGTCACAGCGGAGAGTCGCGCATGGGCGAGAGCAAAGTTCGGGTCGAGTGCGATTGCTTGCTCGAAATATCGGGCAGCGGATCGGAAGTCTTGCAAGAAGTTATCGGGCCGCGTTTGGTATTCGCGGCCTCGGAGATAAAGAACATAAGCATCGGAATTCTCCGTCGGTTTTGTTTCGACGCGCGCTTTCTCCTGCGGCGAAAGCGTCGCACTAAGCGCGTCGGCAATTCGTTTCGCTACCTCAGCTTCCACCGCAAAGATGTCGATCAATTGTCGATCATAACTTTGCGCCCAAAGATGCGCATCTGTGTCCGCCTGGATGAGCTGAACATTGATGTGCACGCGATCGCCCGATTTTTGGACGCTGCCCTCAAGAACATTCGCCACCCGCAATTCGCGCGCGATCTCCGGCAGATTTTCCGGCGCGCTTTTGTAATTCGCTGTCGAAGTGCGCGAAATTACTCGCAGACCGCCGATCTTGGAAAGCGTGGTGATGATTTCATCTTGAATACCTTGAGCAAAAAACGCGTTTTCCTTGTCTGAGCTGAGATTTTCGAACGGAAGAACTGCGACTGATTTGCTGTCGACCGCGACGTTTACCTTTGTGTTGACATTCGCTTTGCGAGTGAATTGAAAAATCAGCAATCCGGCAGCGACCACCGCCACGAGAACGATGATCGCCGTCAGCTTCCAGCTTCTCCGTCGCGTCATCGATTCGTCCGGGGAGACTTCATCTGCGCGTTTGATCCCTTCCGGGGTGATCTCAAACGCCCACGCAAAAATCAGCGCGACCGGGAAGCCTAAAATGACCGCGGTAACAAACACTTTCATCACCCAGGCCGGCGCTTCGAACGTGGGAAAGAGAATCGATGCTGCTTGAATCAGCAGCCACGCGACAATCGCATAGGCGACCGCCACTTTGTAAACATTGCGCCGCTTAAGCTCGGCGAAAAAATTTCCCGAATTCATCCCGGGCGACATTTGCCGCGAAACTTTGCAGTAAATCCGCGAGATGTCGATCTTCGAGCGCCTGGCTCCCGACGCCTGCATTCCGACCTTGGAATCGAACTTTGTTAGCGTTCATTACTGGTTCAAAATGCATCCCGGAAAAGTCTTGTATCACATTCAATAAGCCGACAAAGTTATCGCCGTAATTAAATGATCAAGGGGCTATCGCACGTGCGATCTTTCGCGACGAAAGCACGATGAAGATTCTCACTTTTTCGATCCTATGTTTTGCGTCACTCGCAATCGCTGACGATTTCAAGGCGATTGACGGGAAAGAATACAAAACCTAGAGTCGCGACCCGAATTCTGATGATAAAACGCAGCTGGCACAGTCGCCCCCTCGGCCAATGTTGGGTTGTAACGGCGCTCGCGATAGCCACTGCAACGTCGGGATGTGAAAAGCTATCGATCCCCGGAATTCATATAACTTCGAACAAGCAACAAACGGAAGTTCCGCTGCAGATTATCAGCAAGAACGAACACGCCGAACGCGAAGCTTTGGAAGCGGAGATTCGAGACTTAGTTCAAAAAGCGGAGTATGAGCAGTTAGAAAATCGCGCTGATGCATATCGCTCCGGCAAGGCGCGGCTCACAAATTCAAATCTAAAGTTGCGCGTATTTTATTCTGCTTTTCTCGATTTCCCAGTCGACAGCGACGACGAACACTGGACACAATTTATTCAATGCATCGAAAACTGGGTGGGGAAAAAACCTGAGTCGGTTACAGCAAGAATTGCGCTCGCGCAAGCGTACCGCCGTTATGCGTGGAAAGCGCGAGGCGGTGGCTGGGCAACCACGGTCACGCCGGAACGTTATCGATTGATGCAGCAACGCCTTGCCGTGGCGTGGCGGGCACTTAATGAAGCCAAACGGTTACCGCAAAAATGCCCGGCGTGGTACGGTGCTGCACTGAGCCTCGGGCTTGGAACAGAAATGCCGCGCAAAGATTACGACAATCTTTTTGCTGAAGCTGTTACCAACGTAGCAGACTATGACGCAATTTACGACTATACAGCTTATTATCTCCTTCCGCGTTGGTATGGCCGGCCCGGTGAATGGGAATCGTTCGCGCGGACAATGATGCAGAGGAACGACATTCCTGACGCAAAAGAAATCTTTGCGAAGATTGTTCTTTACCTGAACAGCATGGGTTTTTTCGACTCGGAGTTCTCAAGTTCGCATCAGTCGTCGGCGCTCTTAAAGGAAAGTTTCTTGGCTCTCCAAAAGCATTATCCACATTCGCTAGAGATAAACAGTGTCTTCTGTCTGGCCTCAGTGAAGATGTACGATTACAGACAGATACGGGAGCAATTGAAGCTAATAGGTGGAAGATTCGACCCTTCGTGTTGGCAGTCGCCAGAAAAATTCCAGGAGGTTGTTCGATTTGCTGCTAGTAACGATGCTGCTCTCGAACGTGGATACAAAGATTTCCTTATGCGTCATCCTTAGGACCGGTTCGTGACCGTCGCTCGCGGGTGAACGTCTATAATCGCGGCGGCAATCTGGTTGGCACCGTTAATGGCGCTGACATCGATCAGATCAAAAGGTACGTCGCGCAAGCGAAAACCGGCGGGTGATAGCTCGCGTCTCAGGGCGGTCGACGGAATATCCGTGCGATTATAATTCTATCGGCAGCAATCAAAGCGATGCGGGGACGCATCGCACTCCAAAGCACTTAGTGCGAAATCACAGAGACGCTATTCGGTTTTGCGGGAGCTCGCCACGAGACGAGTCCGTCCGAATGGCGGACTTTCGGAGTGAGCACGCGTCCCCCGCGTCGCTTTTGGCTTCGTTTAAGGCTACAAGCCCACAAATCCTGCACCGTGGTTACTGCTTATCGTAAACCACGACGTTCTTGAACTTTTTACCTTTCGGAGTAATCCCGTTCAAGGTAACAGTGCGGCTTTTGCCATCCGCTGAGACGACAATCTGACCCGTGACCGTGACCTTGCCATTTTTCTTATTGGCGGTTGTCAGTGTCCGCTCATTCACCTTCGTGTAGGAACGAGTATCTGAGTTCGGGTCGCCGGTAACGGGATAGTCTTTGCCGTCGAATTTGCCCGACCACTCGAGGTGGATGGGTTTACCGTTCGCGTCGATGCCGTCCGACTTTACTTTTACTTGCCCGAGGATGCTTGAGTAAACAACATGTGTGTTTTTCAAAGTGCCAGGCGTGATTTTCGATTTGGTTTCGTTGAGCTTCCAAGTGCCCATCAGCGGATCAGCCGCGAAACAAGCTGCGCCTCCCAAAAAGCAAAACGCCAGGGTTAGTCCAAGAGCTTTCGTTTTCATGTGGCCGATGAAGACCGGATTTTGATTTCCCGTCAATGTTTTTTTCGGGGGTTGAATCCAAAGAGCGCATTCACCGCATCACATCAGCAGATTCCGGATAGCGAGATATGCGACGTCACCGATCAGCTACTTCGTACGCGCTCATTGCCTGTGCGGGATTTGTAATCTGTACATATATCAGCGATTTGATGAAGCTAACTGGTCTTTGGCGCATTCTACACGGCTGGATTTGGGTAGGCGTAGTGAATCTTTTCCAGGTCATAATATCCGTCTCGGCCATCGTGGCTGCACATGCGAGCAAGCTTAAAAGCGCGCTCGCAGAACTAGGATTACGAGCACCCATCAGACCGGCCGCAGCGTTTTCCTTTGTAGCTGCATTTCCCATGCTCCTGGCATTTGCCGTCACCTCTTCGATTAATGCGAAGATGTCAGTGCTGAGCGTCGGCGTTGGATGTTTCGTTGCGCCTTTTGCTGAGGAAGTGCTCTTTCGCGGATACATGTTTGGTCAGCTGTATCGCCGGGCTCGCTGGGGCTTTTGGTTATCGGCGCTGATTCCCTCCGCGCTTTTCGCTCTCGGCCACGCTTACCAAGCCGGCGGATTGTGGGAGCTCACTGCGATTTTCGCAGTAACAGGCGTTGGCAGTCTACTGGGCTGCTGGATATACATGCGGTGGCAGTTTAACCTATGGGTGGTCTTTTGGCTGCACTGCTTAATGAACCTGTGGTGGGAGGTGTTCGGTGTGGCTGACACGGCGCTCGGCGGTTGGATTGCAAATGGAGCGCGCCTTTTGACGATAGCCATTGCGATTCTTCTCACCATACACAAAGATCGATTTTGGAAGCCTGTGAGCAGCGAAAGAGCTCCTGTTGATCAAACTATCGAAGGGGGCCATAGCGGTGGCTCGGCCGATTGGAGTCTTGCGAATCCGGATGAGTCTTTCCTGATTTGGCGACAGGCAAATTGAGAGAATTCAGTCGGACGTAAGAGCGGAAACGTCGATAAGCCAGAAGCGCCGATTCGTTCCGGGCATCGGCAGTCGCCATTCTTCGTTCGTGCAAGGCTACTGCGCAGCAGGCGATCAGAGCATCGGCAAACCTAGCTTTGATTTTGGCGGAGGGAACTCGTAGTCGAGTTGGACCAAATCTTTTTTGGTCAATTCGATCTCGAGTGATCCAGCATTGTCACGGACGTGCTTCTTGTTGCTCGCTTTTGGAATGGCGATAACTCCTGATTGACGTAGCACCCACGCGAGCGCGATTTGCGCCGGTGTTGCGTCGTAACGCCTGGCGATCTGCTTTAGGGTCGCGTTCTCAAGTAATCCGCGGCCGTAGCCGACCGGCGAATAAGCCATCACAGGAATGTATGATGTTTGAGGTTCGCCACGGCGAATCCGTCCCTCGGATTTGAGGTTTGATGCGAGAAAAGGCAGGAGATCGAATTCAATTTCGCGGTTCTCAAGGTTGTAGAGCACCTGATTCGCGGCACAATTCGTGCCGCTTTTGATTCCGAACAATTCGTTCATGTCATCGACATCGAAGTTCGAGACGCCCCAGCGTTTGATTCTTCCGGCGGAGCGGAGCTTCTCAAATGTTTGTACCGTTTCCTCGAGCGGCGGTGTCCTTTTTCGCCAGTGGAGGAGGTAAAGATCGATCACCTCAATGCGAAGACGCTTCAGGCTGCGCTCGCAGGCTTTGGGCAACTCCGTTCGTGATGCGTGGTGCGGATAGACTTTCGTGACAATAAATATGCGGTCGCGCTGACCTTCGATTGCGTCTGCCACAACCTTTTCTGCGTCCCCTTCGCCGTACATCTCTGCCGTATCGATCAACGTCATGCCCAGCTCGATTCCCAAACGCAGTGCGGCGACCTCTTCGCCATACTCGCTCTTGTTCTCACCCATGCCCCATGTGCCCTGGCCTAGCACGGGCACGCGCTTACCATCAGGAAGTGCGACGGTTTTCATACATTTCAATCGAATCTGGAAACCAGGAACGCAGGAAAAATTTCTGTCCAACGGGTTTGAAACTCGCTCGTTTCCAAACTCTCTCGTCGCTTACCCTCGCGACTTTGCCTTCTATGTTGCTGATCCCTCACCTCCATTTGCACATTGCGCTCTAACCAATTCAGCCGACACGGCTGCCGTTACAGAATATGGTCCGAGAATCTGTGTAAATGGATTCGACTTTGCTCACCACGGCGTCTGTGTAATCTGCGGATATGGCGAAAACAATGCGTGCAGTCCAGGTTCCGCGTGCTGGCGGACCGTTAGAATTGGTTGACCGAGATATTCCTGAGCCGCAGCCGGGCTGGGTACGTGTCAAGGTCGACGCGTGCGGCGTTTGTCACAGTGATTCATTGATCAAAGAAGGACTCTGGCCCGGTATTCAATATCCACGTGTGCCGGGACACGAGGTCATTGGAGTTGTCGATCTCGTTGGTGAACGAGTGAAGCCATGGAAACGTGGCCAGCGCGTCGGTGTCGGTTGGCACGGCGGCAACTGTGGGTATTGCGACCATTGCCGGCGCGGCGAGTTCTTTGCATGCGAAGTTGCGCTGTTAACGACCGGCATCTCTTTCGACGGCGGTTATGCCGAATACATGGTTGCACCAGCGGAAGCGCTGGCGCTTGTGCCTAACGAACTCTCTGCAGTCGACGGCGCGCCGCTGATGTGCGCGGGCGTGACAACGTTCAACGCGCTACGAAACAGCGGTGCTCGAGGCGGCGATGTTGTCGCGGTGCTCGGCATTGGCGGACTTGGTCATCTTGGCGTGCAGTTTGCAGCCAGGATGGGATTCAAAACCGTGGCGATCGCACGGGGAAAGGACAAGAAAGCATTTGCCAAAAAACTCGGCGCACACCACTACATCGATAGCCAATCATCCGATCCAGCGGCGGAACTCAACAAGCTCGGCGGCGCGCAAGTTGTGATCGCAACCGTGACGAATGCCGACGCGATGACAGCGGTGCTCGGTGGGCTCTCGCCAAACGGCGTCTTCATGGTTATCGGCGCAGCCGGCCCGCTGTCGGTTGATCCAATTCTGCTCATCAGTGGCTGCCGGTCAGTCAAAGGTTGGTACTCCGGGACCTCGATCGATTCGCAAGACACGCTGAACTTTAGCGCGTTGCATGCCGTGCACTCGATGAACGAAGTTTTTCCGCTGGAACGAGCCGCCGAGGCTTACGAGCGCATGATGAGCGGCAAGGCGCGTTTCCGCGTCGTCCTCAACATCGGCGGTAAATGAAATCTCGTTACGACGTAGTCATCCTCGGCGCGGGCCACAATGGACTCGTGGCTGCGAGTTATCTCGGTCGCGCTGGGTTGAGTGTGCTATTACTTGAAAAAAATGATTACATCGGCGGAGCGACCACTTCGCAAAGGTTATTCCCGGATTATGATGCACGGCTGTCGCGTTATGCCTATCTGGTCAGTCTGTTTCCGCAGAAAATCATTCGCGACCTCGGTTTGAATCTCGACCTGCGCAGACGCGCGATTGCGTCGTATACGCCGTACGTGAACCACGGCCAGCATGGCGCCTTGGTTATGAGCAATCTCGAGAAGGACGTGAGCCGAAAATCGATTGTCGATCTGACTGGAAGCGACGCCGAGTTCGAGCGACTGAAGAATTTTTACAACCTGCCGCGCGTTTTTGCCGGGCAGGTTTGGGACTCGATGCTGGAGCCGCTCGTCGCGAAAAAGGAAATGGCGAACCGCTTCAATGTTGATGAAATCTCGCGCGAGGCATGGCGCAGTTTGGTTGAGGAACCGCTCGGGAATGTGGTTGAGCGCTATCTCCGAAACGATCTCGTGCGCGGCCTTGTCTTCACCGATGCGAAGGTTGGCGTGTTCACGTATCCGCACGATCCCTCGCTCGTACAGAACCGCTGTTTCCTTTATCACTTGATCGGAAACAAGACAGGCGAGTGGAAGGTGCCGGTCGGTGGGATGGGTGTAGTGTCCTCCGAGTTGGAACGTACAGCGCGTAAATCAGGCGCCGAACTACTAACGAACGTCGATGTTCACACGCTGAACGTGACCGGCAAAACGCGCGGCGTCGAATTTCGGGTCGATGGTAAACGCGACGCGGTCGAGGCGCGATTTTTATTGGTCAACTTTGGCCGGAACGTCTTGGCAAAATTTACGGGTCGACTGTTTCAACCCGATCGCACCGACGAAGGGTCCGTGTTCAAGATGAACATGCTCATGCGTCGATTGCCAAAACTGAAGGCGAAAACATATCGGGCGACGGAGGCGTTTTGCGGGACCTTCCACAGTGATGAGGGCTACCAGGAAATGAATCTCAGTTATGACCAAGCATCCGAAGGTCGATTACCGGAGAAGACGCCGTGCGAGATTTATTGCCACACGCTGACGGACGACAGCATTCTCGAGCCGGACCTGCGCAAGGAAGGATTTCACACGATGACGTTGTTCGGACTCGATGCGCCGTGGAGTTTGTTTGCGCGGGACAATGAAAACGTGCGGCGCGACGCGGAGAAAAAATTCCTGGCGAGTATTAACCAGTGGCTGGAAGAACCGATCGAAAATTGTCTCGCCGTGGCGCGTGATGGCCGTCCTTGCATTGAAAGCAAAAGCCCAGTCGACATCGAGGATGCGCTGGGGATGTATCGTGGGAACATTTTTCAAAACGC
>Ga0209689_1003888_pt1 | contig 10917 bp, 6 predicted proteins | sample GraSoiAngelo_149_FD_187119 | JGI IMG/M metagenome (GOLD analysis project Ga0209689, IMG submission 187119) | Grasslands soil microbial communities from the Angelo Coastal Reserve, California, USA - 14_1009_09_30cm (SPAdes) (version 2) | ecosystem: Environmental > Terrestrial > Soil > Grasslands ...
CTTAAGTAGTGCCGTGTAACCCACGCTGAAGCCCTTGCTGTAATCTGCAAAAGTATGTTCGGGAGGGGTACCTGGAAGGTAGGGAGCAGTGGAGTGCACATCGTTTCGCAAGGCACCGCGCCAAAACAAGGTGTGGTTCCCGCTCGACGTAAGTTTATAATCGGCCCGTGCGATATACCAGTTGTTGTTGGTTGGGACCGGACCGCGGAAGCGGAACCCTACAAAGTTGAGCAGGTCACCTTGACCGAAGTCATTCGGTTCAGGAAAAGAGTTGAAGTACTTCAGCATGACCGGGTTGACTCCAAGACCGAGGGGATCCATCGCCTTAATTTGGGCAGGAGTCAGTGTGGCAACAAGGCCCAAGGATGGATCATTGACGACGTTCACTTTGGTGTTGCCAGTGGAACAATTCGGATCGCTGCTGGCACACACATACCGAATCATTCCTTGTCGTAAATTATCGCTCGGCACAATGCGCAGAACGCTGGCCTCTTCGCGTTGGCGCGAACCTTCGTAATTCACAAAAAAGAAGAAACGATCCTTCATGAAGGGGCCGCCCAGTGATCCACCAAAGATGTTTCGAAGGAGCTTGGGAGGTAGGTTCGGCTGGCCGGACTGCAATTCCGCGAGCTTCACAAAGTAATCGTTAGCGCTTGTGTAGGTATTGCGGTGATACTCGTAGAGCGAGCCGTGAAAATTGTTGGTGCCGCTCTTCGTGATCAGAGATACCTGGGCACCCGATGAACGTCCCTGGTCGGAGTTAGCGTTGGTGGTCGTGACCCGGAACTCCTGGATGGAGTCTAATGTGACGGGTAAAACGGAGGTGAACGCGCTCCCATTTACCTGGTCATTGACGTCCACTCCGTCTAGGGTGACGTTGCTCTGGTCACTGCGAGCTCCATTCACGGCACCGCTACGCGTATCGACATCCCGATTTACATCGGGCCGGTTGCCTGTATAGGTGACGCCAGCCTGCAATGTAAGCAAGTCTGGTACGTTTCGCCCCTCCAGCGGCAACTGCTTCACCTGATTCTCACCGAAGGCACTCCCCAGTGATGCGTCGGTGGTGTTGAGGGCCACGGCCTGCGCAGATACTTCGACGGTCTCTGTGGCCGCGCCCACCTCCAGGGTGGCGTTGACGGTAGCAGGTGAGTTCACCAGCAATTGCAGGTTCCTCTGCTCGAATTTACGGAAACCTTTCGTTTCAACCGCCAACACATAACTGCCCGGAGGAAGCGCGAGAAATTCGTACGCACCGGAGCCATCCGTGAGAGTTTCGCGCTGCAACCCCTGTGCTGCGTTGATGACCGTCACTTTCGCGCCGACGATGGCCGCCCCCGTTTTATCAGTAACCGCACCTCTTACCGAAGTGGTGCCGGTCTGCGCCCACGCGCAAACCGCCGCATACACAAGAACTACAAAGCCCACCAGAAGGCTGCGCTTAATTGAATGTGAATACATACATTCTCCCTTCGCGCACCATAAATTGAAGATCGATCCAAACCTAAAAGGAAGGTGCCGGATAAATGAGAAGTGGCGCCGACTCGCCGCTGACTCAAGACCGCTCACGAGATGTCAATAATCCCCGGGCAACCTTACCCGCCGCTCGACACAAGCTACCGTTGAGCTAGCTTTTAGACCAGGATGCCTGAGGATGTCAAGTCAAGTTGTTTCGATTTAATGCAGCTATTTTTCTCACGCATTGGCCACCAGGGCCCAGTACATGCCCGCCCCGCAGCAATCTTTGCGCGCACTCGTCCCTTTCGTCTCCAAAATGGGAAGATCCACTCAAGAACAGAATGGAAGGAACTTGCTCTCGCCAACTTCGAAAAGACTCTATCTAGCCCAAATGCAGTAGCTTAGCCTCAGTGATGGCCGGTATCGCCCGAATTGGCTCCAGAATGGCCGGTGACACTTTCCCGTCGACACGTACGAGCGAAACGGCGTCGGCGCCACGCTGGGCTTCCCGGCGGCCGAGAGCAAATGTAGCGATATTGACGCCGAGCTTCCCCAGCGTCGTCCCGATCTGCCCAATGACGCCGGGCTCGTCGCGGTTTCTTAAATAGAGAATCGTCCCCTCGAGCTGCGCCTCTAGCGGAATTCCTTCGATCTGCAGCACGCGCGGTGAGCCGTCATGCAGGACTGTGCCTTCCGCCGTGAAACCTGCGGCTGTTCCGGTTTTTTCGGGCAGTGCGGAGACCTCAAGCGTGTTTGGAAAACCATGTTCGCGCCTGCGGGTCTGTTCTTCCACCGTCAGGCCTCTTGCAGCTGCCACTGCCGGCGCGTTGACGACGTTCACTTTTTGGTCCAGCACAGCGTTGAGCACGCCCGCCAGCACGGCGCTGCGAAGCAGATGCGTTCCAACCTCCGCTACTTCGCCCGCGTAGCGGATGCGTATCCGCGCCGGCCGCACTCCTGCCGCCTGTGAAACCAGCGACCCGAGTCGCTCCGCAAGCTCCAGGTACGGCCGCACGCGCCGATATTGGTCCGGCGAAAGTGCCGGTAGATTCACGGCATTGCGAATCACTCCTTCCACCAGATAATCGCGGATCTGCAGCGCAACCTGCGTGCCCAGTTCTTCTTGAGCCTCCGCCGTGGAGCCCGCCACGTGCGGCGTGGTGATTACGTTCGGAAGCCCGATCAGCGGGCAATTCTTCGGCGGCTCTTCTGCAAAGACGTCCAGCGCCGCTCCCGCGACGTGTCCGCCCTTGATGGCCGCCGCCAGGTCGGCTTCGTTGATCAGCTCTCCGCGCGCAGCGTTGATGATGCGCACGCCTTTCTTCATCTTCGCGATGGACAGGGCGTTGATCATGTCCCGCGTCTGCGGGCTCACCGCCGTGTGCAGCGAGATAAAATCACATTCCGCCAAAAGTTGATCGAGTGGCACAAGTTCCACGGACAGCTCCCGCGCCGCGGCTTCGCTGATGAACGGATCGTAAGCAACGACGCGCATATCGAACGCTTCCGCCCGCGACGCTACCTCGCTGCCGATGCGGCCGAGCCCAACGAGCCCCAAGGTCTTCCCGCGCACTTCGGCGCCCGACGAGGATTTTTCCCACCGGCCCTCGCGCATGGCAGCATCAAATTTTGGGAGCTGACGAACAAGCGCCAATAACAATGCAAAAGTATGCTCGGCAACGCTGACCGAACTTCCGCCGGGCGTGCTCATCACCAGCACGCCGCGCTTGGTCGCTTCATCCAGGTCGATGTTGTCCACGCCTACGCCGGCACGGCCCACGGCGCGCAATTTTTTTGCGCAATCCAGCAATTCCGCTGTCACTCTCGTTGCGCTGCGCACAATCAAAGCATCCGCGTCGGCAATCTCCGCTTTCAATGAATCATTCGCCGTCATCACCACGTTCCAGCCCGGCTGCTCCTTCAACAATTGCACGCCCCGATCGCTGATCTTGTCCGCTACGATGACTTTCATTTATCCCTTTCTGATCTCGATTCCAACCGGCCGGACGCATCAAAAAGCGAGATTCTCTGCTACCGGAGAAGAGCTCAAAAGTAGCGAGCCGCGCCTACAGTGTCAAATCATCGAGCCGAGAAAAAAGAAGGCCGGTACTCGACAGCGGCCCTCTCCGGGAGCTTTTTGAATGGTGCACTTATCCGCCGCGTGAGCGGACGGCCGATTTCGGTGGTTGCCGGTGCGGGCTCCTGCTCTGCTATAGTCGGGTGGACGAGGAGATCCGATGGGTCTTGCGGAAAAAATTCAGAAGGATCTGGTCGACGCGATGCGGGCCAAAGATGAACTGCGACTTAGCGTCCTGCGGGGAATTAAGGCGGCCATCAAGCACAAGGAAGTCGAAAAGATACGCGCGCTCGACGACGCCGAGTCCATTCAGATTCTTCAGACTCTTGTAAAACAGCGCAAGGAATCCATCGAGCAGTTCACCAAGGGCAATCGCCCGGAACTTGCCGGCAAAGAAGCTAAGGAGCTCGCCATCATCGAATCCTATCTGCCTGCAGGGGCCAGCGCGGCCGAAATGGATGCGGCAATCGCGAAAGCGATCTCCGAATCCGGCGCGAATTCCATTAAGCAAATGGGCGCCGTAGTGAAAGCTGCCAAAGCGGCCCTTGAAGGCAAGACCGTTGACGGCAAGATTCTCAGCGATCGCGTGCGCGACCGCCTCTTGAAACTCGGCTGAGCCTTCGCATCATTCCTTCCGCATGCCGCTCCCTGAAAACATCGCGTTGCGCTTCACAGAAGAAGACGCGGGCTATGTCACCGTGCGGCCGGTTGTGAAGCAAACGTTTCGCCTTGCCGAACTCGCGGATATGGTGGTTAGCGTGACGGGCAAGAACGTCGCGCGCGTGCAGCAGATTTTTCGCGCCGGCACTGTCGTCTATAACAGTTATCGCTACTGGTGGGATGGGTTTGCTTCCACCGAAATCGAAGTCGCCGGACTCCTCGCCCGTTTTCCAGATGATGATCCCGGGTGTCCGTTCAACACCGCCCAAGTAACTTCAGTCTCTCTCGAAATTGGAGGCGGCACGCAGCGCTCCCTGGTTGGCCTTGCGCGCGATGAGGCTTCGGCGAAGAAATTGTTTCAAAAGCAGAGTCCCTGGGAAATCTTGCTCATGGCAGCGAAAGATTCCACTCCGCGCTACGAAAAATATTCCCACGCGGAACACGCGGACGTCTTTCGTCTCCACCTCTCTTTTGAAGCGGCTGCCTCGCTGATGAAACAAATGCTGGAAGCTTCGCCCCGCGCTCTTCGCAAAAAATTGGCCGCCATGCAACCTCCTGCGGCAATACTATTCTTCATCCCTCGCGCGAATACCGCGGGAGTGGGAGCTCCACCGTAGAATGGGAGTGGCGATGAATCTTCCGCCGGATTCCAGTGTCCGCAACAGCGAAGCGCTTGCCCTGGTCCGTGTCGGTGTGGGGATTCTTTTCCTGATCTTCGCGCAATACAAAGTTTTCGGCACCGCATTTACACTTCACGGCGGCTTTCAATTCTGGATCAATAAGTTCCTGGAGGGCGGGACTTATCCGTTCATGGCGCCCATCCTGCGCGGCTTTGTCCTTCCACACGCCACGGGCATCGCCTTTTTGGTGGCCTATGGCGAATTGGCGATTGGAATTGCGCTGGTTCTCGGCATTTTGGTGCGTTCCGCAAGTTTCTGCGGCCTCGTTTTCATGCTCACGCTACTCTTCTCTTCGGACTACCCCGGCGCGGGAGCGGCCTTCTGGCAATACTTTGGCGCAAGCCTGAGCCATTCGGTATTTGCGCTCTGCTTCGCCGCGTTTCTGATTGGACACGCGGATTCCGTTTGGTCGGTGAAAGCCCTGCGACAAAATCCCGCGAGCGCTAGCGCCAATGAAAATCAGTGAGTCGCGGGTTTTAGCACTGCGGTATTCCGTTCGTCACTTGCGATGATGCGATAAAGTTTTTTCAAATCCTCGACTTTGCTCAGCGGCACGCTTAACTCCTTTACCTCAAACGTCCGCGTGTACTTCAAGGTGTTTCCATTCACTTCCGTCTTGCTGTGATAGCTCGCGAAACTGTAATCCGCGTTCACCGGGGGCGGCAAATCGTCCACCTCGTAACCTGCCGGCAGCGTGATTTCAAAGCTGTCCGAATCCCGCGATGGCCCGTCAAACTCGACGGGATATTTTCGCGGCTCTTTTGTTTCCAGCAGATCACTCGACTTGTTGCCAACGAAGCGGGGGCGAACCAGCAACAAGTTTCCCGCCGGCTTTGCATAATTCTGGGCCACCACCGAGTAATTGTACAAAAACGGCTGGTCTGTGAGTTGCAGGTTGCCGACGCTCGCCTTCGTAATTTGGAAAGTTGCGAGCGAATGCGAGAGCAGTGTCTCAATCGGCTTGATCCTGTCGGTATCTTTTGTCACCGTTCGCAGAGCCCATCGCTGGGACCAGGCACGGTCGCCCACGCGCGTCTCCTGCACTTCGCCGCTCAACGTCCCCGTGGCGCTCAAGTTAAGCTTGGCGGTCCTCTGAATTCCGTTCATGGCTGGCGGCAATTCCGGAAGCGCAATCAACTCGCCGCCATCCGGCGTTACCAGCAGTCCGTAATTCGCTTGCAGCGAGCCACTAAGCTGTCCAAAGGGAGTCAATTCGTCCGTCGGGTCAAAGAACAAGATCTTGCCGAGCTTCTGGTGCGCGGCTGTGGCAACGAGCGAGCCCTCGCTGACTCCATCGGGCAGTTTGATGGCAATGATGACGTGATCGAAACCGCCCATGTGCGCCGGTGTCTCTGGCGTAACGGAACCGCGCTCGGAATTAATCACGACGTAGTACGAATCGATGCCGATCTCATGCAGCATCGCACCCATGAGCGTTGCTTTGTCCTTGCAGTCTCCGTAATGATGAGCGAATACTTCCGCGGCCGGGTGCGGTTGCCAGCCGCCGATGCCTAACTCGATCGCCACGTACCGGATATCGCGCTGCGCAAACTCCCCAAGGGTCTTCATCTTCGCGGCTGGAGTGCTCGTGGAAGCCGTCAGCAACGCCACCTTTTGTCTAAGTTCCGGAGAAGTATCCCGCCGTCCGCTGGTCAGCCCCTGGTACCAAATCCCCATTTGCTTCCAGTTCTGAAATCCCTGGTTTTGCGCGGAACCTCCTGACGGAAAAAATGAAACGATCATCTGGCCGGCCACGCCTTGCCAGGGCGGCATACTGTCTTCGTGCTCTATCCCCTTGATGTCGCTCACGATCCATTGTGACTGGTTTCCCGATTGCGCCGGTTTCACTTCCGGATAATTCATCCACGTGGCCTTGTATTCCCAGCCAGCCGGAAGCTGCAACGTATAGTGCGCTTCCCGCACGGGGTTCGCTTCCTGAAAACGCCATACGTCCTGCAAGACAAAGGGCTGTAATTCCTTCTCGTACTCGTATCCCACGATGTTCCCCACGTCTGCAGCGGGGATGCGCAGGAGTTTGTCTTTTACATCGGAGACAAGTTCGCTGCCGTCCACTTTTGGCAGCGAGATTTCTACCGCCTCTTTATCTTTCACTTCGTAGTCTTTGCCCTGCGCGGGAATGCACCATCCGCGCAAGCCGGTGATCTTTGAATGGGAGTTGTACGAGACGGTCACGGTGCCATACTCGCGGCCGCCCGGGCGCAGAATCTTGTAGGCTTCGCGAACAGTAATTTTGAATTTGTCCGCGGATTGTACCGTTATGATTCGCTCGGAATAGAGCAGCACCCCGTCTGTCTTCTCGTCGTGCGCCGGCAAGGGCGCACTAACGAGCGCGTGCATCCAGGCGGGAGCGTCTCCCGCCGCACACGGCGGCACACCTGCAAGACAGCCCATCATAACTAATGCAAAAGAAAGCAGTGCGCGCCGCATTTTACTTGCTCGCAGCCGACGCGCCGGGCTGCAACACAATCTGTTGCTCATCTCCTGTCCTCACGGCTTGATAGAAATTGCGCAGCGCAGGGTAGTATTTTTGTTCGAGGAACGTAAGCCCGCTCCGGAGATGCCGCTCCAGATGCAGCGCACCCTTCTCATTCTCGACTTTAAGAGTGTAGGCAATGACCTTTGCATCGTTGTTTTGCGCTTGCGGCAGGCTGCTTGGCTGCCAGCCCAGGGGCAGCTCAATGCGGACATCATCGGTTTTTTCAAACAGGTACTGAAAGTAAAGCGGATGAACCCTGGTGGAATGCTCAAACATATGTTTTTCGGGACCGCTGAACAAACCGACCGGAAGCAGCGCACGCTTTCCCGCGCCGGAAGCCCAGCCGGGAACCTTCAAGGAATATTCGGCAACCATGCTTGGCGCAGAGCTCGCCCAGTCCGGCTTGTTGGTGAGTTCGATTTCGATCCCTGCCGGAACGACTTCCTTCACGTAGTCTTCTAGGAGCTTCTTACGGTGGGTATCGTCCTGGTTGCGCTCTCCGACTCTCCGCCATTGCGCTTCAAGACCTGTGAAAGTGACGGTTAGCTTTCCCTCCAGCGCCCCTTCGGACGTCAGATTCAATTCCGCTTTGCGCACAATTTGTGACGCAGAAGGCTCCGGCATGGTCGTGGTCACCCACGTTCCACCCTCTTTGTCCAGCTTCAAGCCGGTCGTACCGGTCTCCGACCATGGCAAAAGGCCGAAAGGCGTAAATGCAGCACCGGGATCGAAGTACGAGTCTTTGCCGTTGACCTTCACCAGCGCAACGTAAGTATTCAGGTCCCTGGATCTCATGATATTGGGCTTGAAGAAATGATCGTCGCGCGTAGCAACCCTGACCGGAGAGGCATCGAAGCCTGCCGCCCGCGCTAGGCCCACGAAAAGCAGGGTAATTTCGTTGCCGTCGGCATAGCCGCGTTTCCAAATATCCTCGACATTGCTGATCTCTTTTTCCTTGGCGCGCTTTTGTTCCTGTTCTGTTTTTTCAATTTCATAAGAGGTATTGCGGATTTTCTGGACCCGGGCATAGATCTTCTGCAATTTGACTTCGGGAGAATCGCCTGCGGAAACAATCTCCCCAACAGCCTGTTCCATGGCCTTGCGTTTGTTGACGAAGCTCTCGGCCGCGTCATTCATCTTCTTTCCCTGCTTTTTCCAGAACTTATCCGGTTCTTTTTCGAACCCGTCTTCGCTGTAAATGAAATCCACGCGGTATTTCATGGCGGCTTCCGGTGGCATGTCATCTTCCACTTGAAACGCGGGAATGTCCTGCGCTTCCATATGAATCATCTTGTTCTCATTCACCGGTGGCTTCGCGCCTTCCGGCAAGCCATTGGGCCAGCTCCATTGCAGGGCCCAGTCGCCGTAGGGCTTCAACGTGAACTTGGTCTTCTTGCTGAATAACTCGTCACTCAAAACCCAATTTGAATCGAAGACCAGGTATTCCGCGAAGTCGATCATGTAGTGATATTCAATGATACTGCCCGGTTGAACGTCGGAGAGCGTGAAGGTCTTGGCTAGGAATTTGATGCCCCGAGCCTTAACAATCTCCTTCTCGTAAACTTTGCCGTCAAAATTGACAATCGTGCCATCCGGCCGTACGGTCCGGGCTTTAATGTTATGAATATCCCACTTGCCCTTGACGACGGGAATTTCCACGTCCGCGAATTTCCGCCCCTCTTCAGTGAATATTTTCTTGCGGATGTAGTTGTACTCGTGAGCTGTCCGGACATCGCTGTCGTCCCTGTCGACCTGGCGATAGAGAATTATTGCTGGCCCTCCAGGAGCTTTCGGCTCGCTGGCCATCTTTAACTCTTCCTGCGAGATAGGCTGCCATTCGTCGCCGGCACTTACGGGATGAGTGGGGCGCACGCCGCCCAAAACGACCAGTAGCAAAGCGAGCAGGAACAGGCGGCGGTAGCTCATGATAGTTCTCCCAGCTTGCATCAGCAGAATCACGGTATTCGACGGACCACGGGGAAGGGTCCGCAGGTGGCTCCCATGTGAACCAGCCGCAATGCGGCCACCGGCGCCCGGAACGGTTTCGCGTTTATTCGCGACGCCAAGAGGTCACATCCCATGGGCTGTTGCCTACCTGAGCAACATATATCGGCGGCCATTATAGGGACGCTCTTCTATCCGTCAATAGGGCATAGACCTGAGAAAAAGCGGCCCCTCCGACGGCTAGGATTCGCTTCCCCACCTCGACTACCTGCGGCATAATCCCCCGCACAGGGGCGGCTTCGGCATCCAATTCCGGCAAATAGGGAGGCTTCATTGAGCGAACAAACTGGGGGGCGCGAAAAGGCATGGAGTTCCACGGCGCCACCAGGCGAGTTCCGCAGCTATGTGTCGGCCGAAGAGAGCCCAAAGGAATTCACCATCCGGGCGATCGTCCTTGGCGCGCTTTTCGGGCTGCTGTTCGGCGCCGTGACCGTCTACGTTGGCCTGCGCGCCGGGCTTACCGTTTCCGCCTCTATCCCCATTTCCGTGCTCTCCATCAGCATTCTTCGCGCCTTCGGCCGTTCCACAATCCTGGAAAACAATATTGTCCAGACCACTGGCTCGGCAGGCGAATCGCTCGCCGCGGGCGTCATGTTCACCATCCCTGCGCTGATCTTTCTCGGTTTCGGCTCCGAATTCACGTTTTGGCGGATTTTTCCATTGGCTTTGCTAGGTGGGTGGCTCGGCGTGCTCTTCATGGTGCCGCTGCGCCGCCAACTGATCGTCAAAGAACACGGAAATTTGGCGTTTCCCGAAGGCACAGCATGCGCCGACGTGCTTGTCGCAGGGGAACGTGGCGGCTCCTTCGCAGGCCGCGTTTTCTGGGGCCTCGGGCTCGGCGGCGTTTACACCTTCCTGATGAACACGGTCCAAGCGTGGACCTCGCAGCCCGAGGGCCGGCCCAGTTGGTTTCCCGGAGCGAGTTTTCGCGCGGCTATAACCTCCGAATATCTAGGAGTCGGCTATATCATTGGTCCGCGGGTTGCCGGCATCCTCTTCGCCGGAGGCATCGTCTCCTGGTTGGTCATGATGCCCGCCATCAAATTTTATGGCCAGCTTGCGGGCAACACGCCGATTTATCCCTCCACCATTCCCATCCCTCTCATGACGCCGGATGACATCTGGCGCAGCTACATTCGCCCCATGGGTGCTGGCGCCGTCGCCGCCGCTGGATTGATTACCCTATTGCGCACTCTGCCCACTATCATTTCGGCGTTGCGCGCGGGATTGAAAGACGTGCGTGCCGAGGGCGCTGATACCTCATCCTCAGTGTCTAGAATTGACCGCGACGTCCCCATGCGCTGGGTCATTGTCGGCTCTATCCTCATCATCGCCATGATGTGGGCGCTGCTGACGTTTCATCCTATGAAGGGCGCGAATACGCAGTGGTACCACAATCTTCTGGCCGGTATTCTCGTCACCGTCTTCGGCTTCCTCTTTGTTACCGTGGCGGCGCGCATCAGCGGGCTGCTCGGCAATTCCTCCAACCCGGTCAGCGGCATGAGTATCGCCACGCTCATGGCCACGTGCGCGATCTTTTT
>Ga0209689_1003891_pt1 | contig 10913 bp, 6 predicted proteins | sample GraSoiAngelo_149_FD_187119 | JGI IMG/M metagenome (GOLD analysis project Ga0209689, IMG submission 187119) | Grasslands soil microbial communities from the Angelo Coastal Reserve, California, USA - 14_1009_09_30cm (SPAdes) (version 2) | ecosystem: Environmental > Terrestrial > Soil > Grasslands ...
CCGCCTTCGTCGAGCCCGAGTTTCGGGAAGTCGGCCTCGGAGACCCAGCCGGTCGTGCCGTCGACCTCGACCTTCAGCCAGACTTCCGGCGACTTGGCCGGTCCGAATCTTGCCGAGCACCCCTCGAGCAAGGTCACCCGGCTCTTCTCGCTCAGGCCGACGGAGCGCCGTGCGGCGGTCGCCGTGGGGCCGTCGTACATCTCGATCCGCGGAGTCTCGGTTCGCCCGAGAGCGGCGCGCATGACCTCATGGTCAACGCGCGGGTTGATCGGCGGCGAGCAGGCCGTGTGCACCAGGAACCGGTGGGTGGCGTCGTCGTACGCGTAGCGGACGCGGATGGCGAAGGCCCCCATCCACTCCGAGACGTCGAGGTAGCGCCCGTCGCTGAGCGCGATCGTCCCTCTGAGCGAGTCGATCGGGTTCATCACGCCATCGCCGCGCGGCTCGAGGGCGAGCGCCGCCCCGAAGGCCCCGTCCTTATCGAAGCCGTAGACCCGGTAGACGACGCCGCTCCCGGGCGGGCTCGGCACGATTCCGAATACGAGGAGGAGCATCGGCCGCGAGTGGCCCTCGAGCAGGTAGGCCGAGAGCCCCCTGGCCTCGACGTACTCCCCGGGGGGCTGCGTCTTGGTCGACTCGCGACCGCGCGCGAGAATCGCGCGGGATTCGTTCTGGATCGACCAGTACTCGAGCGTCGTCGCCCGCCAGAACTCCCGCGCGTCGAGCAGTCGCTGGTAGACGCCCGTCACGATCACGCGCTGGCTGGGCGCCGGGCCGAGCGCGAACGGACCGAACTGCTGCGGATATCGCTCGACCCGCTGCGCCGCCACCCCGGCCGCGGCCAAGACGGCCGCGAGACTGAGAACGAGGCCGAGCGGCCAGCGCGGCCGGACCGCGAGCCGACGGAGGGTCCGCAGGCTCAGGGCGCCGCCCAGCCACGCGTCCGCCCGACGGCACGCCCCCAGCCCGCGCAGAGCGCCGCCCGCCGCGACTCGTCCATGGCCGGGACGAACCTCCGCTCGATCTCCCACCGGTGCGCCACCTCCGCGAGCGACCCCCAGATCCCCGCGCCGAGCCCCGCGAGGTACGCGGCGCCGAGCGACGTCGTGTCGATCACCGACGGCCGGAGCACCTCCACCCGCATGACGTCGGCCTGGAACTGGCACAAAAAGTCGTTGGCGGCCGCCCCGCCGTCGACCCGCAGCGCCCTGAGCGGAACGCCCGCCTCGGCCCGCATCGTCTCGAGCACGTCGCGGCTCTGATAGGCGATCGCCTCCAGGGCCGCCCGCACGAGGTGGGCGCGGGTCGTCCCGCGCGTCAGCCCAAAGATCGCGCCGCGCGCGTGCATGTCCCAGTAGGGCGCCCCGAGGCCGACGAACGCGGGCACCAGGTACACGCCCCCGGTATCGGGGACCGACTCCGCGAGCCGCTGGCTCTCGGCGGCGCTCCCGAGCACACCGAGTCCGTCGCGGAGCCACTGGATCGCGGCGCCCGCGATGAACACGCTGCCCTCGAGAGCATATACCGTCTCGGCGCCGATCCGCCAGGCGACCGTCGCCAGCAGCCCGCCGCTCGGGGCGATTGCGGTCCGGCCGGTGTTCATGAGCAGAAAGCAGCCGGTCCCGTACGTGTTCTTGGCCATCCCCGGCTCGAAGCAGGCCTGACCGAAGAGCGCCGCCTGCTGGTCACCGGCGACGCCCGCGATCGGGATCCCGGACGGCAGCCAGCCGAGGTCGGCCGTCTCGCCGAAGAGCCCCGCCGACGGGCGGACGGCCGGGAGCAGGGGCGCCGGCACCCCGAGCAGCGCGAGCATCGTCTCGTCCCACGCGAGCGAGCGGATGTCGAGGAGGAGCGTGCGCGAGGCATTAGAGGGGTCGGTCGCGTGGACGCGGCCCCCGGTGAGGTTCCACAGGAGCCACGTGTCGACGGTGCCGAACGCCAGCTCGCCGCGCCGCGCGCGCTCGCGCGCCCCGGACACCGCGTCGAGCAGCCAGCAGATCTTCGTCCCGGAGAAGTAGGCATCGAGCACGAGCCCCGTTCGCGCCCGGACCGTCGGCTCGACCCCGTCCGCCCGGAGCCGCTCGCAGAGGTCGGCGGTGCGCCGGCACTGCCACACGATGGCCGGGTGGATGGGACGACCCGTGGCCCGATCCCAGACGATCGTCGTCTCCCGCTGGTTCGCGATCCCGATCGCGGCGATCCTGCGTCCGGCGGCGTCGCGCCCCGCGAGCGCGGCCCGCGCGGCGGCGACGGTGGTCGCCCAGATCTCGTCGGGATCGTGCTCGACCCAGCCCGGGCGCGGGTAGTGCTGCGTGAGTTCCGCGTAGCCGCGGGAGGCCACCCGGCCCTCCGTGTCCACGCAGAGCGCGGTCGAGCCCGAGGTGCCCTGATCGAGGGCGAGAATCATCGCCCGGCGGGGGTCGCGCGCAGGGGGAGACGCCCGGTGGGGCCGGCGGCGAGGGGCCAGACTCACGCCCGCGCCGACCGGAACCGCTGCGAGCGCGCGACATGGCTCTCCCACGCGTCGAGCTCGGCGGCGAGACGCCGGGGCGACCAGCCGAGGAGGGTCGCCATCCGCCGGCCGATCGCCTCCGCGCAGTCCTGCCCCTGACACCGGCTCGTCCCGATTCCGGTGCGCCGGAGCAGCACGTCCTGGAGCGAGACGGCGTGCTCGTGGGAGACCGCGTAGTGCAGCTGGGCGGCGATCTCGGGGTTCTGGGGGCACAGGCGCTGCTCGCCTTCCGGCACCTTGCCCGCGAGGTCCGCGAGCCGCGGCCAGGCGCGGCCGTAGGTCGCCACCAGGGTCTCGATCGTCTCGCGCCCGAGCCGCGTCGCCGCCAGCTCGGGCGCCACGTCCAGCCAGGCGGTCGCCGCCAGCCGCGACACCTCCTCGTCCGAGCCGTCGAGGGCGAGCCGGGCCGTCCGGCACTCGGCGCGGCGGCCGAGCGTTCGCAGCACCAGGTCGCCCACCTGTTCGGCGAGGCTCCGGAAGCACGTCAGCTTGGTCCCGGTCACGGACAAGAACCGGCCGCTTCCCTCGACGACCACCTTGTGTTTGCGCGACACGTCGGAGGCGCGCTCGCGGGCTTCGAACGACAGCGGCCGCACCCCCGCGTACGTGTACACGACCTCGCGCTCCGCCACGCCGAGGTCGGGCAGGACGCGACGCACCTCGTCGAGCAGGTAGCCGACCTCCTCGCCGGTCGCCTCCACGCGGTCGGGATCGCCCTCGAAATCGGTATCGGTCGTGCCGACCACGGAGAACTCGCGCCACGGGATCACCAGCACCGCTCGGCCGTCCCGCGTGGACGCGTAGAGGGCCCGCTCGCTCAGGCGCGGCAGCACGCAATGGATCCCCTTCGTGGTCCGGGTGACGCGCGTGCCTCGCTCGGTGATCCCGGCCAGCTCGCGCAGACGGTCCACCCAGGGCCCGGCGGCGTTGACGACGACCTGCGCGCGCACCGTGTGCACCCGGTCCGACAGGAGGTCGCGCACGCGCACGCCCTCGACGCCCCCGCGACCGCGCACCATCTCCTCGACCTCGCAGTAGTTGACGGCCCGCGCGCCCGCGCGACAGGCGGAGAGCACGTTCTCGAGGCAGAGGCGCTCCGGCGAGAGAAGCAGATCGTCGAAGTAGTAGCCGGCGCCGCGCAGGTCCTCGGCGCGGAGGCCCGGCTCGAGCGCCAGCGCGGCCACGGGCCGGAGGACCCGGTAGCGCTCGCGGTCACGACCAGGAGCCAGGCGGTCGTAGAGCATGAGACCGATCCGGACCTTGATCAGGCCGCGCGCCGAGTCGCCGTAGACGGGGACGAGGAAGGGCAGCGGCCGCACGAGATGCGGGGCGAGGCGACGCAGCGTCTCGCGCTCGGCGAGTGACTCGCGCACGAGCGCGAAATCGAACAGCTCGAGGTAGCGGAGGCCGCCGTGGATGAGCTTGGAGGACCGCGAGGTCGTGCCCGAGGCGTAGTCACCCTTCTCGAAGAGCGCCACCGAGACGCCGCGGAGCGCGAGGTCGCGGGCGACGCCCGCGCCGGCCATGCCGCCGCCGATCACGACGACGTCGGGCCCGGCATCCTCGACGGCGGCGAGATCCCTCCGGCGGGAGTCCAGACGCGCCGCTGGTCCCCCCTCGGTCGTCACCACCGCCGGGCCCCCGTCCCCGCCCGTTGCCAGGGGGCGGGCCCGCGCACGTCCCCCCCGTCCCTCATCTGACCGACGGCCGCACCATTCCGGGTGGGATCAGCCGGGCGCTTTCCTGCCGCGGGCGCCCGCGCTCGGCCGGGACGACGGCCCGGATGGCGGCGAGCGGGGGACCTGGCGCGTGGCGCGACGCCATGGCTAGCGGGCGATCGTCAGCATGGGCGTCAGCGGAGCAGCGGCGTGACGGCAGCCTGGGCGAGATCGATGAACGGCGCCGGCATCACGCCGAGCACGATGACGCCGGCCAGCGCGACCGCGAGCGCGAGCCCCCCGGCGAAGGAGGTCGCCGACGGCGGCGGCGCGGCCTCGGGCTCCCGCATGTACATGTAGACGATCAGACGCAGGTAGTAGTACGACGCCACCGCGGAATTGAGCACCCCGATCACGGCGAGCCCCACGTACCCCGACCGGACCGCGGCGCCGAACAGGTAGAACTTCCCGACGAAGCCGCCGAGGGGCGGGATGCCGATCAGGGAGAGCAGGAACAGGGAGAGGACCAGCGCGAGGACCCCGTGGCCCCGGGCCAGCCCCGCGTAGTCGGCGAGGCTCACCCCCTCGCCGGCCGCGCGCTCGAGCAGGAGTACCACGCCGAAGGCGCCCGCGGTGGTGAACGTGTACACGAGCAGGTAGAAGAGCACCGCGCCGGCGCCGAGGGCGCCGCCCGCCGTGAGGCCGACGAGCATGTATCCCACGTGGGCCACCGAGGAGTAGGCCAGCATCCGCTTGAGGTTCGACTGGGCGATGGCGACCACGTTGCCGACGGTCATCGTCGCCACCGCGAGCACCCACAACAGGGCCGTCGAGTCGAGCTGCCCGCCGCGGAACGCGCTCACGAGCACGCGGATCAGCGCCGCGAAGGCCGCCGTCTTGGAGCCGGTCGCCACCAGCACGGTGACGCTCGTCGGCGCGCCGACGTAGACGTCAGGTGCCCACATGTGGAACGGCACCGACGAGATCTTGAAGCCGAAGCCCACGAGCAGGAGCGCAAACCCGATCGTCAGCAGCGAATCGCGCCCGGTCGAGGCGCCGATCCGGTCGAGGTTCGTCGTCCCCGTCGCGCCGTACACGAGGGCGATCCCATACAGGAAGAAGGCGCTGGCGAAGGCGCCGAGCAGGAAGTACTTCATCGCCGCCTCGCCCGAGGCGAGGCGCGCCCGGAAGTACCCGGCGAGCACGTAGAGCGACAGCGACATCAGCTCGAGCGAGAGGAAGACGACGATCAGGTCGCCGGCCGCGGCCATCAGCAGCATGCCCACGGTCGCGAACAGGACCAGCGCGTAGTACTCGCCCGACTCGAGCCCGCGCTCGTGGAGGTAGTCGATCGAGAGCAGCACGACCAGCCCGGCCGCGTAGCAGATGACGAGCTGGAGGAAGAGCGCGTACCCGTCGAGCACGATCATGCCGTGGAAGGCCCGGGTCTCCTCGCCCCAGAGCCACGTGGTCGAGAGGAGCGCGAGGACGATGCCCGCCAGCGACAGGACCGGCAGGTGCCCCTTGCGGGCGCGCGGCGGCAGCAGGTCGAGCACCAGGACGAGACCAGCCGTTCCGAGCACGATGAGCGCGGGCAGGAGCGCGCGGACGGAGACCGCCGGAAACTGCATCGGCTAGCGCGCCCGCACCCCGGCCGCGGCGGCCTTGGACTGCACTTGCGCGATCAGCGCCCCCACGCTCGCCTCGGTCTTACCCGTGAAGGCGACCGGGTAGACGCCGATCCAGACGATGAGCACCAGCGCCGGCACCAGCACCGCCCACTCACGAGCCGAGAGGTCGGCCAGACGCCGGTTCTCGGGGTGGGTCACGGGGCCAAAGATCACGCGCTGGCACATCCAGAGGAGGTAGACCGCGGCGAACACGATCCCCGAGGTCGCGAGCGCGGCGACGAGCCGGTTCACCTGGAACGCCCCCACCAGGATCAGGAACTCTCCGACGAAGCCGTTCAGCCCGGGGAGGCCAAGCGACGAGAGCGACACGATCAGGAACAGCGCGGAGAAGGCCGGGATGACCCGCCACAGGCCGCCGAAGTCGGCGATGAGCCGGGTGTGCCGCCGCTCGTAGATCATCCCGACCAGCAGAAAGAGCGCGCCCGTCGACAGGCCGTGGTTGATCATCTGGATAATCCCGCCGACGAGCCCCTGGGCGGTCAGCGTGAACAGGCCCACCATCACGAAGCCGAGGTGGCTCACGCTCGAGTAGGCGACGAGCTTCTTCAGATCCGGCTGCACGGTCGACACCCAGGCGCCGTAGATGATGCCGATCACCGCCAGCGCGAACACCCAGGGGGCGAAGCGAATGCTCGCGTCTGGGAAGAGGGGCAGGCAGAAGCGGAGGAAGCCGTAGGTCCCCATCTTCAGCAGGACGCCGGCAAGGATGACGCTGCCCGCCGTCGGTGCCTCGACGTGGGCGTCGGGGAGCCAGGTGTGGAACGGGAACAGCGGCACCTTGATCGCGAACGCGAGGGCGAAGGCGAGGAACATGAGATCCTGCGCGAGCCCGGGGGCCAGCACGAACCGGCTCAGCACGGGCAGGTCGAACGTGTAGACGCCCGTGGCCGCCCCGTGCTGCCAGTACAGGGCCAGGATCGCCACGAGCATCAGCAGCGACCCGACGAGCGTGTAGAGCACGAACTTGATCGCCGCGTAGATGCGGTCGGGCCCGCCCCACACGCCGATGACGAAGTACATCGGGATCAGCATCGCCTCCCAGAACACGTAGAAGAGGAAGAGGTCGAGGCTGACGAAGACGCCGATCATCCCCGTCTCGAGGATGAGCATCGCGATCCCGAACTCCTTCGTCCGCTCCTCGACCGCGTGCCAGGCCGAGGCCAGGGCGAGGGGGCTCAGGAACGCGGTGAGCAGCACGAGCAGGAGGCTGATGCCGTCCACGCCGATGTGGTAGGAGACGCCGAGGGTCGGCATCCAGCCCGCCCGCTCCTCGAACTGCGGGTCGGCTCGGCCACCGTCGAAGGTCAGGTAGAGGGGCACGGCGAGCGCGAAGACCGCCACCGCGATCGCGAGCGCCACCACGCGGGCGAGATCGCTCCGCCGGCGGGGCACGAGCGCGAGCCCGAGCCCGCCCAGGGCCGGCAGGAACGTGACCCAGGTCAGGAGTCCGGGGGTCATCGAGCGAGCAGGAAGCCGATCAGGACCACAACGCCCAGGAGCATCGTCAGCGCATAGTTGACGACGTAGCCGGTCTGGAGACGCCGGAGACGCTGCGCCGACCCGACCACGGCGCGGCCGAGGCCGTTCACCACGCCGTCGAGGAGGCCGAGGTCGACGCCGCGGGCGAGGAAGACCGAGAACGCGTAGAGGGGGCGGACGATGAGCGCGTCGTAGATCCGGTCGACGTAGTACGCGTTGAGGAGCAGCGCATGGAGCCGGGTCTTCGGCCGTCCGATCTCGTGGGGCGCCACGGCGCGCGTCATGTACATGAGCCACGCGAGGAGAAAACCGGCCGCGACCACGATCACCGACAGGAGCAGCAGGGCGTAGGCCGTGAATCCCCCGCCCTCTCCCTCGTGGAGCGGGAAGACCGACGCCAGGAACCGCTCGAACGGCGTGCCGGCGCCCGACGGGATCCCCACCGCGAATCCCGCCAGCGCGGTCAGCGTCGCGAGGGCTCCGAGCGGCACCGTCATCACCGCCGGCGACTCGTGCACGTGGTGGGCCGTCTCCTTCGCCATGCGCGGCATGCAGAAGAAGGCCAGGAACAGCAGGCGGAAGGCGTAGAACGACGTCAGGAACGCGCCGAGCACCAGAACCGACCAGAGGCCCGGGTGGCCGCCCGCGTAGGTTGCGGCCAGGATCGCGTCCTTCGAGAAGAAGCCGGCGAGGCCCGGCACGCCCGCGAGGCCGGCGGCACCGACGGTCATGGTGACGGCGGTCGGCACCATGCGCGGGGCGAGCCCGCCCATCCGCCGCAGGTCCTGCTCGCCGCCGAGCGCGTGGATGACGCTCCCGGCGCCCAGGAACAGGAGCGACTTGAAGAAGGCGTGGGTGACGAGGTGGAAGACCGCCGCCGCGTAGGCGCCCACGCCGACCGCGGCGAACATGTAGCCGAGCTGGCTCACGGTCGAGTAGGCGAGCACCCGTTTGATGTCGGTCTGGATGACCGCGGTGGTGGCCGCGAAGATTGCGGTCAGGCCACCAATCCAGGCCACCACCTCGAGGGCCACGCCGGATCGCTCGAAGAGCGCGTGGCTCCGCGCCACCATATAGACCCCGGCCGTCACCATCGTCGCCGCGTGGATCAGCGCCGAGACCGGCGTCGGTCCCTCCATCGCGTCGGGCAGCCAGACGTGGAGCGGGAGCTGCGCGGACTTCCCGCACGCGCCCATGAACAGGAGGAGGGCGATGCCGGTCGCCGTGGCCGGCGCGAGCCGGTCGACGGAATTGAACACCGCCGAATAGTCGAGCGTGCCGAGCGCGGTCCAGAGCCACATCACGCCCAGGCCGAATCCGAAGTCGCCCACGCGGTTGACGATGAAGGCCTTCTTCCCCGCCGCCGCGGCGGCCGGCCGCTCGTACCAGAACCCGATGAGCAGGTAGGAGCAGAGACCCACCGCCTCCCAGAAGACGTAGAGGACCAAGAAGTTGCCGGCGAGCACGAGCATCGTCATCGAGAAGACGAACAGGTTCAGGTAGGCGAAGAACCGCGCGTAGCCGGGGTCGCCGTCCATGTAGCCGACCGAGTAGACGTGGATGAGGAATCCAACGCCGGTGACGACGAGCAGCATGACCGCCGTCAGCGAGTCGACCTGGACGGAGACGGCGGTCTTGAACGAGCCGGCGACGATCCATGGGAAGAGCTCGCCCGCGTACACCTGACCGTCGAGGACCCGGGCGAAGACCGCGTCCGCCGAGACGAACGCGGCGGCGACCGCCAGCACCCCCACCCAGTGCGCCCGGCGACCGAGCGCGCCTCCGAAGACCATGTTGACGAGCGCGCCCAGGAGCGGGCACGCGGGAATCAGCCAGACGGTCGTCGACACCGACCCACTCTAGCGAACGCCACTGGGGGTGTCAACGCGTCGCCCGCGATCCGGCGCACGCGGTGGCGCTCAGTAGCGCGTGCGGAGACGGTAGACCAGCTTCGCGACGCCCTCCCGCGGCACCGCGAGTTCCCACGTGAGCGTGTGGCGGTCGCTCTTCTCGCATGGGTGGGTCGAGCTGAGCACCTGCCAGTCGCCCGGGGACCGGCTCGATCACGGTCACGATCTGGCCCAGCTTCTTGTGGTTCCGGAGCACGATCTCCCACTCGACTTCCCACACGCGGTCGGCGATCCGCCGCCAGTCCTTCTGCGTGCGCTCTCCGACCAGGTCGAACGCGTTGCCCATCTTGATCTTGACTCGCTCGTCCTCGGGCGTGTGGTCGATCCAGTCCTCGCCGACGAACTCCTGGCTTCCCGACGCGTCGGCCTTGTAGACCCGCACCTTGCCCTTCGGGAGCGGGAGACCGAGGTGATCGGCCTTGCCGTTCCGGATTTCGAGATAGACGCCAACCTTCTGGTTGCCGATCGGCGTCCCGTACGAGTTCCGGTAGTAGTCTTGGGCGCCGTAGTAGACGAGACGCTTCCGGACCGGCACGTCGGTGGCGGACAGGAGCGCGAGCTGCCTTCTGCTGGTTGTCTTTGATGGTCGTGCGCCCGGCGAGCGTGTAGAGGTGGTACTCGAAGAAGCCCTCCGAGGCGAACTCCCGAGGCGCGTCCGGCCCCGCCGCCGCGGCGGCCAGCTCGAGCGCCCGGCCGAGACGGCGGGGCTCGTCGGCGCGGTTGACGTCACCCGCGACGAGCTTCAGAGCGGCGTCGCGGTAGGTGGCGCCGCTCTTGTTGTCGATCGTCACCCAGCCCGTCAGCTCCGACCGGTCCTCGAGCGAGTCTTCCTACCGCTCGGCGCGAAGCTCCCGCCGCACGCGGCCGCGATCGTGATGGTGGGGGTCCTGGTCGCCTCTGTCGTCAGAGAGACGCCCGAACTCAGCGCGGTCGAACCCGCCCCCTCGGCCGCGCCGCCGAGCATCCGGAGCGCCACGCCGAAGACCCGGTGCTGGTGGGCGGTGACGAGCTCCTCGAAACGCCCGGACCTCGCCTGCCCAGAGCCGCCTCAGGAACTCGGGCGGATCCGCATCCATCCTTAGACCGCCCCGGCCGCCCAAAGTTCCCGGGCGGCCTGCCGCCACGTCCAGGACGCGCCTCGAATCCTGGGCGCCAGCGTCGTTCGGGGGTCGAGGGCCGGGACGCGCTGGTATCCCGCCGCCGCGGATCCAACCCGGGCCGTCCCACGAGGAGTCGCCGGGCTCGAGGCGGAACTCCGTCAAGTCTGGGCGCGGCGCCGGGGCCGGGTCGGACTCGGCGAGCGCCGCCGCGCCCCCGGTCGTGGGGCGACAGAGCCCGGCCGCGACGGCCCTCGGGACGGCGGTCACCGCGTCGACCGAGTGAGCGCTAGTTGGCGAAGCCCGCGGAGTTCGTGGGCGCGCGCCGGCGCGCCAGCAGCGGCGAAGCAGAGGAAGATCACGACCTGCGCGCCATCTTAGCACGCGGTGCTATCATGGCGGACGTGGCGCCGCGCTCCCGTTGGAAGGTCCGCCTCCTCGGCGCTCTCCTCGTCGTGCTCGTGGCCGGCGGTTCCGCGGCCTACCTCGGCTGGCGTCAGGCCGCGCCCCCCGTGCGCGCCGTCGTCATCCCGCCGCCCCGCTTCATCGGCTTGTCGACGACGTTC
>Ga0209689_1003895_pt1 | contig 10911 bp, 10 predicted proteins | sample GraSoiAngelo_149_FD_187119 | JGI IMG/M metagenome (GOLD analysis project Ga0209689, IMG submission 187119) | Grasslands soil microbial communities from the Angelo Coastal Reserve, California, USA - 14_1009_09_30cm (SPAdes) (version 2) | ecosystem: Environmental > Terrestrial > Soil > Grasslands ...
ACTCCGCTTTACAATACCTTCCACCAAGTCTGGCGGTTCGCGCGGATTCTAGCTGAGCACCAGTAGAACTAATCGGCCTTCTCAGGCGCGATGAGGTCCTGAGCAGCGACGATTTGCCAGCGGCCATTGCGCTGTAACCAAGTGTCGGTCCAGACGAAGCGCCCACGCTCGCCAGAACGTTTCTCCCAAGTCTCGCTTCCCTGCGCAACCGCGGTATTACCGTAGAACCGTACTTTCACATCGTTAAGCCGATTCGAAACGAAATATTTCGGCGCGTTACGCGTTTCATCGATCATCTTTTGCTTGGGATATAGGTGGCCTTGGGGATCGACTCCGATGAAATCGTCCGCAAGAATGCGTTCAATTGCCGACGTGTCGCCTGTGGCGACCGATTCCGCCCACTGCCGTTCGCTCTCGAGGATGTAGCGCTCCGTTTCTTTCTGATCTTTCTGTACGCTGCAATCGCAAAGGCAGAACACAGCTACAATCGGCAAAGCGCGTTTTAATAGGCGATCCTTCATCTCGATGCTCCTTTAGCATTGTAACATCGGTGAGATCGATAACTTTTTGCCGAATGGAAAACTTTATCTGCGTACAATGCGGGACGCAGTTTGGTGAGACTGCGGAACCTCCGTCGTGCTGTGCGATTTGCGAAGATGAACGGCAATTCGTCCGTCGCACTGGCCAGGAATGGACAACGCTCGAGCGATTGCGCGCTGACCATCACAACCGGCTGCAAGACGAAGCGCCGTGGCTTCTGGGAATCGGCACCGAACCGGAATTTGCCATCGGCCAGCGGGCTCTGCTTCTGCAATCGCCCGGAGGAAATCTGCTCTGGGACTGCATCTCTTTGCTGAGCGACGAAACAATCGTCGAGGTAAACGCACGCGGCGGCATCCGCGCGATCGCGATTTCGCATCCGCATTTCTACTCTTCGATGATCGAATGGGCCGACCGTTTCGATGCGCAAATATTCTTGCACGCTGCCGATCGAGAGTGGGTGATGCGCAAGAGCCGACGCATTCAATTCTGGGAAGGGTCAACCCTCTCACTTTGGGATAGGCTGACGCTAATCAATCTCGGCGGTCATTTCGAAGGCGGCACCGTACTGCATTGGCCAGCGGCGTCCCGCGATGGCGGGAGCAAAGGCGCCTTGCTGACAGGCGACATCATTACCGTCGTGCAGGACCGGCGTTACGTCAGCTTCATGCGAAGTTATCCAAATCTTATTCCGCTTGGAGCGTCGGCGATCCGCCGCATCGTCGAGAGAATTGAACCGTTCCCATTCGAGCAGGTGTATGGCGGCTGGTGGCAGGCCAACGTTCTCGCCGATGCTAAAGCGGCAGTCGTGCGATCCGCCGAACGCTATCTGCGGTGGATCAGTCGTTAGGCTGCCATTCCTGTCGTCCTAAACTGTAGCGGCAGCCGTGTCGGCTGCTTTGAATGAAAACGCAGGCGGCACGCCTGCCACTACAGGGCACCTCGATTAGTTAGGTCATTCACGATGCCCGGCAGCGCGATCGCAGCCGGCTCGCGCACGCGCCGCGTCGCGAAGCGCGACAGCGGCGTTTCCTCGGGATTCACTTCGATCAGTTCGCCGCTGTTACGATTGGCCCGGAGCGCCCAATCAATGATGTATCCAAAGGTCGCGGTGGTTCCGACTACGATCACGACATCACAACCGTCGTGATCGAGAAAATTTTCAACCCGCTGCACTTCGCGTAACGGCAGTTGTTCACCGAACCAGACTACGCCCGGCCGCATGAGCGCCGCGCATTTTGCGCATTTTGGAATTTCTTGCCGTTCCTCATCGCGTTCCAAGACACTAAAATCACAGCGCGAACAGCGCGTCACGAAAATGTCTCCGTGAATTTGCACCATTTTTTCCTTCGCAAGTTCTGCGCGCGCGTGCAGGTCGTCCACGTTTTGCGTAACGAGCAGGAACTCGCGTGCGTGTTGCGCCACTTTCGCAATGGCTTCATGCGCAGCGTTCGTTGGCGCGTCGCGGATCAGCTGCCGGCGCTCGCGATACCAATCCCAGATTAATTGCGGATTTTTCTCGAAAGCTTCGGGCGTGGCGAGTTTTGTCGGATCGAGATTTCGCCAGTAGCCGTCCTTGCCGCGAAAAGTCGGAATTCCACTTTCAGCCGAAACGCCCGCGCCAGTGAGAACGAGAACACGCATATCAGGCATGTCGCATACGCACGGCCTTTTCAAGGATCGACAAGTAAGAGGGGTGAGAAAAGGATCGCGTTGCTCTTTGCGCTGTTTTATCAATCAGCTTCCATGCAGAAACAAACCTTTGCTCTGACTATTGTCACTCTATTTACGTTGGCCACTTTCGTCCTCAGTGCCACTGACACTCCCGAAACGCGACGCCGTGAAGCGGAACGTTATCTAAAGGTTATTCCACCAAAGGCGCTGTTCGAGGACATGGCCGATAAGATGGCCGCAAACCTTCCGTCGGACCGGCGCGAGCAATTTAAGCATCTGCTGACCGCAGATCTCGACATTGCGGCATTAACGAAAGCGATGACAGACGCGATGGTAAAACATTTCACAACCGATGAGTTAAAGGCATTGGCTGATTTTTATGGTTCGCCGGTGGGTAAATCAGCGATGCAAAAATTTGGCGCCTATATGGCAGACGTAATGCCGGCGATCCAGGCTGAGATGCAGAAAGCGCAGGCAAAGCTGAATCAATCAGCACCGACTCAGTCGCCACGCTAGACAGATCAAGGAAGGGCGCCTTTCAGTCGCCCGCTGCGGCTGGAAAGCCGCCGCTCTTTTCTCAATCCCAGCCGATCTGCCGGCCTTTGTTTTGTTCTTCCAGCCAGCTCATCAGCGGCTTGAAGTAATCCATCATCGCACGCGTCGAGATGTCTTCGCCCGTGGCTTCTTTCAAAACTTTGCGCCAATCTTCTGTGCCGCCCTTTTTCAAAATGTTATTCAGCCACGCGCCGACTTCCTTGTTGTCGGCGTAATTACATGATTGCGGCGGTTGATGCAGAATTTTGCGCGCGATGTAATCGTGCAACTGGAACTTGAACACGGTCGCGAACGCGTAGTTGTAGTAGTAAGCCGGGTTATCGTTGATGTGCGTCTTGGTAGCGGCATCGCAAAATTCTTCGCCTCGCGGCGACGGCGGCTCGATGCCTTGAAAATCGGAAACGTATTTCCACCAGCGCGCATTCCATTGATCTGCCGGGAGATTGTGTGCGTAGATGTCCGCCTCCCAATGCGGCATCACGCCGCACGAGAAATAAATGAACGGAATCGAGCGGGCCAGCGCGTCGTCCAACAGAAATGCTGTCTTATCCGCATCGAATTCGAGAGGCAACACGCCGCGTGATTGCAGATAAGGCACCTGACTCGAGGCCAGTGAGATTAACTCGCCAACGCCCTCATGAAAACCAGGCGCCGCGCCGAGCCGCAGCAAATAGGGAACTTCAGGCCGCGAATATGCCATGAAATAATGGCCGTGCCCCAGTTCGTGATGCGCGGTGAAAAACCACCGCGCGTTAGGCTCGATGCTTTGCAGCGAACGAATGTCGTTCTCGAGATCAATATGCGAGCAGGAGGCGTGCGTGTTTTTCTTCCGCTTTGAATCCGGCGGCACCGGATACAAATCTGATTTTTCCCAAAAACTTTGCGGCAACGATGGAAATCCGAGCCCTGTGTAAAATTGCTCGGCTGTCTTGATGATCCATTCCGGTTTCCGGCCTTCGAAGTACTTGTCGATGTTCGCAGCTTCGACCAGACCCGGCCATTCCTGGCTCCAGCGATTGTTAATCCAATGCGCGGCAATTTTTTTGGGAACAGGCTGATGGAACTTTTCCGCCAGCTTGTATTTCGCCCATGTATGCAACTGCAAATAGAGCGGCCGCAGCGTCGCCATCCAGTTATCGAGCATCGTGAGCATCTCGTCTGTGGTCATCCCGTACGCGGCGACTTCCAGTGCGAAGTAATCCGGATACTTCATCTCTTTGGCCACGCCGTTGCGCAGATCTCGCAAGACAACCAGATTCGGATTGAGCGCCGGGCCGGACTCCTTTGAGGCTTCCCAGACAGCTTTGCGTTCATTGAGATCGACGCTCTTCTCTAATTTGTCATCGATCTGATTGGCCGTAATTGGCTGACCTTTGAGTGTGAACTTGAAACTGTTGAGGATCGACGCTTGCTTCGTCTCGGCAGCGACGCGTCTTGCCACGAGATCGGGATTCGTCATCGGTCCTTCCGCCGCGTTCAAGAGAAGCTGCTTTAATTGACGAACCGTCAATTCGTTCAGCTCCTTCGGATGCGTCAGGAGTTCCCGCGCTTCGTTAATGATCGCCGGATTTCCATTAAATGCGGCGTAGGCTTTGCCGGCGGCCTCGGCAGCAGCGTCGTGCTCCGGTGTCACATCAGTAACCGCAGTCCACTGCGCTTCGCTGTTGACGCGATAGAGGGCCTGGTACCCGGCATTCGCGAGCGCCAGAAAACGATCAGCGCGTTCCTGGATAGGCGATTTTGTCTCAGCAGGTGCCGACGCGGCGAATGCAAGCAACAGAAAGAAAACGCAAGAGGCATGGTGTTGCATGATGGACGTTACTTGCAACGCTGCATACACCGCAAACGCCACAACTCCATCGGAAGATCACTACGCCAATTTACGATTCGCTCTGCCCGGTTGCGGATGTTTGTACGACAGCCATAAAAACACAAAACCGGTGAGCGGAATGAGAAAGTTCGATGGAAGCACGAGTCCCACGTTGCCGGGCGAGAAATTATGCGCCGCGATCATCTGGTAGATGTGACCTGCGGCCGCTCCCAATGAGAAGACCGATGGCGGAATCAGCGTAGCAAAACGAAATGGCAAGCTGGCTCTGAACGCTATGATGCCGGCAATGCCAACGCCGAGACTCGCAAATCCTACTTCTGCCTGAAACGGGCTGTCCTCCCAGCCAATAAATTTTGCGGCCATCTCGCCGAAGAACACGTGGAATACGAAATTCACCACGTTGCTGATTCCTATCGGAAACAGCAGGTAATAGGAGAAGAATGCTTCGGCGACCATATTGATTCGAAGCGGTTTGGGTTTGTTGAGCAGCGATATTCCTGCGGCGACAAACCCGATGATGAGAAATGTGAAGAAGTAATTGCCTATCAAAAAAAACAAAACTGAAGCGACTGACGAATTTTCCATGCGGCCTAAAATACTCGTCGTCGAGTCCGAGTGCGAAGGCGATTGCGCTGTGAACGGCCACTAATGTCGACGTCTGAGGGTTCAGAACGGGCTGAATTGATCACCACGTTCCAGCGCGAGTTCGGCCTCCAGATTTTCGCGGTCGCGGCCAATGCTCGCGACGGCGGTGACTTTGCCTTCTGAGCCGAAAATCACCGAAGCATCCTTCGCTTCCAAGTTTCCCGATATATTGACGTCGTCGTTCGCGCTGCCGTGGCCGACATAACGAATGTGCAGATCAAAATGATTGCTCCAAAAAAACGGTGGCGCCATGAACCGCTCGCGCGCGCCGAGAATGTTGCGCGCGGCAGTCTGCCCTTGTCGCTCGGCGACCACCCAGTGTTCCACACGGATCCGGCCGGCGCGGGGATCGGGCCAGCGCGCGATGTCACCGGCAGCAAAGATTCCGGGGATGTTAGTCTCCAGAAATTCGTTAACCACCACGCCGTTGTCGGTCGCGAGACCTGCTTGTTCAGCAAGCGCGGTGTTCGGGCGAACGCCGATTCCAATGACCACGAGCTCGCAATCCAAAATCGTTCCGTCATCGAGCTGCACGTTTCGGTCCTGTATGGCTGCTGGTGTTCGTCTGAGGTGAAATTGCACGCCGTGCTCCTCGTGAGTTTGCCGAATAAGCTCGCCCAGTTCGCCTCCGAGGACCTTTTCAAGCGGCAGCGAGCCTTTTCCGACGACTGCGACTTCAAGCTTGCGCTCGCGCAACGATGCCGCCACCTCCAACCCAATGAAACTCGCGCCGATGACAACAGCCCGATTTGCGTGTTTCGCCCTTTCGATGATGCGCCGGCTATCGGCGAGAGTTCGCAAATAACAAACGTGCGGCAAATCGTTGCCCGGAATCTTCAGCCGGACCGGCTCGGCTCCCGTGGCCAGCAACAGAGCGCCGTATTTTACTGAGCGTCCGTCAGAGAGGCTAACCTGCTTGTTTTTAGGGTCGATTGCCGTCACCGACGTCTTCGTCAACGTGTCGATCTTTTGCTCTCGATAAAAATCCGGCGGGCGCAGCGGAATCCATTCTTCTGGCGCGATCCCCGCAAGATAATCTTTCGAAAGATTCGGCCGATCGTAAGGCAAAAATTCGTCCGCGCTAATCATCGTTACCGGGCCGTCGTAGCCTTCGCGGCGCAACATTTCGGCTGCAGCGTTGCCCGCTGCGCCGCCGCCAACGATTATCACGCTTGCGGGAGATGATTTCGGTTTATCTGACGGTTTTGCATCGCTTTTGCCGGTGACAAAAAAACGCGCGCCGCGTTTCTCGACCTTCCAGGATGACGTATTGCTCAAAGCCGGCCCAGCGATCGCTTCGCCGGTGCGCAGATCGAAGCGCGCGTGGTGCCATGGGCAGCGCACAGTGCAATCGACCATCAACCCTTTCGCCAGCGGCCCGCCGTAATGAGTGCAGGTTGTCCCGATCGCAAATAACTCAGAGCCTTGTCTGGCCACGAGAATTGCTTCACCAAACGCGTGCCCAAGAAGCATTCCTCCATCGTCCACGCTTTCGATTTCGCAGCCTGCTTCGAAATCCGGGCCTTCCAGATCATGCGACGTTTCGGCCATAAATTTGATTCCCGGGATCGAACTAAAATCGCGCCGAACGGGCGCCGCGCGCGTTCAAATCTACATCAGGCGGTAATTCGTGATTTCCAGTTTCACCGCTCGCTATCCTGTCTCCTATTGCGCTGGTCCGCTCTTCGCACCGGAAAGCAAATCAACCCGTATGAGCGAATCGCTCGGTAACACAATGGGCCCCTCCCACCGGAGAAATCCGGGTGGCGCAGGATTCGTCAGCCAGATTTTTGTGTCGGGCACCTTAACAAACAACTTTGCGATCAGTGGGATCTCCGGGTGGATAACAAATTGATCGCCTTTTAGCGAGCGCCCGCCCATTCTCATATGCTGAAGCCCACCGTAAGAAATCGTCACTGTCACAACTTGCGGTTTCAGCGTTGGAAATGGTGAAAAACCAACGGCTTTAAGCTGAAGTTGCTCGCCGTGAATCAGCCGCTTGCGCAGGTTGCTTAGCGCCATCGTGAACCCGAACCCCGCAAACGTCCGGCCCGGCTCGATTTCAATCTTCTCTGACACGTCCTTGTTGTCTTTGCGGACATGGGCCGTACCTATTCCCGACAGAAAATCGGCGGTGAATTCGCGCTGCAACGTTCCTTTAGTGAGTTCTTTCCACGACCATTGTTCCTGCATCAGCTCGGATTCTTGCCGAAACCGCGCCTTCTCTTCAAATGATTGCCCGTTTGGAAACTTGTAGCTGATGACGACGTAAAGGTGATCGCCTTCGACCCATTGCCTGAACTCGCCGTCGGCAAGTTTCTTTCCGTTGATATCACAGAGTCCCGGATAGCCATGCGCCGCGCCGGCCTGCTCTGTTACCTTGATCGCAAAAGTGGATGCCGCGATGCAGAGCACAGCAACCGACGCGAAGAGGCCGATCGATCTTCCTTTCGCAAACATACGTATACACGTATCGCGACACCGGAGCCGGGCGGTGGCAGTCGACCAACTCTGTGTTCTCCGAGTTGGTAACGCGTCCGTTACCAATTCGATTCAAATTTTAAATCGACAATCATTGCATTGTCGGTACGCTTGTGACAATGAGCGCTGACATGACGTATTCTCAAGAGAGCGCGAAAGCCTCATGCTATGGCTTCGCGTCGGCACTCGGTTGGTGGCGATAACAAGCGACCGTTTTCTCAACGGACGCTGACTTTTCTCTCCTTTTGCAAGGGAGATTTCGTCTCTGCGTCAATGAAAACAATGAACCCTTTTTGAAAATATGTTAATCGTGATGAAACCGAGCGCCGCCGCGGGCGACATCGATGCAGTCATCAAAGTCATCGAGGCAATCGGATTTCGCGCGCATGCGATGCCCGGAGCTACCCGAACCGCTATTGGTATCACCGGCAATGAAGGCCCCGTCGACGGCCGGCGCTTCGAAAATCTGCCCGGTGTCGCCGAAGTCATCCGCGTCACCAAGCCCTATAAGTTAATCACACTTGATCTGCGCCCAGACAAAACAGTCGTCCGTGTCGGCGACGCTACGATTGGCGACAGTGGCCTCGCCATCATTGCCGGACCTTGTGCGATTGAGAGCCGCGACCAGGCATTCGCTGTGGCGAAAGCCGTCAAACAGAGCGGAACGCGCTTCTTTCGCGCGTGCGTTTGGAAGCCCCGAACTTCGCCTTACACATTTCAGGGTTTGGGTGAAAAGGCATGGGAAATTATCACCGCCATTCGCGAACAGTTCGGGCTAAAAGTCGTCACCGAGGCTGTCGACGAATCTCATGTCGATCTTATCGAAAAGTACGGCGACGTAATTCAAATCGGTGCTCGCAACATGCAAAACTTTTCGCTTCTGAAGCGGGCGGGCCGGTCAAAGTTGCCGGTGCTGTTGAAGCGCGGGATGGCCGCAACGCTCGAGGAGTGGTTGCTCGCGGCCGAGTACATCATGGCTGAGGGTAACTACAACGTCATACTGTGCGAGCGCGGTGTTCGGACATTCGCGCAGCACACGCGTAACACACTGGACCTCGCCTCGGTGCCAGCGATTCGGCGTATTTCACATTTGCCGGTGATCGTAGATCCCTCACACGGCACGGGCACCGCATATATGGTAACTCCCCTCGCCCGTGCTGGCGTGGCCGTCGGCGCTGATGGTCTCATGATTGAAGTGCATAACCAGCCCGAGCTCGCTCTTTCCGACAGCGCACAAGCGCTGACACTGTCGGAATACGCGCAGCTTATCGAAGAGGTTCGCGCGATTCGGGACGTAACAGCCCCATTGCCGGCGATGGCTCGAAAGAAGGCAAGCAGCTAGCGGATTCGATGTGATGCTCCTGCTAATCGACAACTACGATTCCTTTACTTACAACCTCGCCCAATATTTCGGCGAGCTTGGATGCGAGGTGATTATCAGACGGAATGACGAAACTTCGCTGGAGGAAATCGCTGCGTTAGCACCAAATCACATCTGTATCTCGCCTGGGCCATGTACGCCGCGCGAGGCAGGCATCAGCAATGAACTCGTGCAGCACTTCGGTGATAAGATTCCGATTTTAGGCGTCTGCCTGGGCCACCAATGCATCGCCGCAGCGTACGGCGGAACAATCGTGCGCGCTTCGCGGCTTATGCACGGAAAAGCATCCATGATCCGACATAATGGCGGCGCGCTTTTTTCAGATTTGTCGAATCCGTTTGAAGCCGGCCGGTACCACTCACTGGTAGTCGAGCGAAGTTCACTTCCCGAGTGTCTGGAAATCACCGCCGAAAGCGATGACGGAGAAATCATGGCGCTCCGCCATCGCCAATTCCCGGTGCAGGGAGTGCAATTCCACCCCGAATCGGTTCTCACCTCCGCTGGCAGAAAAATTCTTGGCAGCTTTCTCTCGTATTGAATGAAACCGTTGATCGCGCCGTCGCTGGATGAATTCCTAAAACTCGGGAAACAGGGCAATGTCATTCCTGTTTTTGCGGACTTCGTCGGTGATTGCGAAACCCCGGTCTCAGCATTCAAAAAATTTAGCCGCTCCGCTTTTAGCTTCCTTTTTGAATCAACGGAAAAAAATGACCTGTCGGGCCGATTCTCTTTCGTCGGATTCGATCCGCGAATGGTTATTCGGAGTTACGGGCGCGAGATCCACATCGCGCGGAACGGCATCGAGGAACGCTTTAGCACAACCACCGATCCTCTCGATGAAGTCCGTAAGTTAATGGCGCGATATCAATTTGTTTCGCATCCAGAACTGCCGCGGTTCGCTGGCGGCGCGGTCGGTTTTCTCGGGTACGAAGCAGTTCGATTTTTCGAACCAAAAGTTTTGGCAGCGCGTCAGGACGATCTGCAACTGCCCGAGATGCTTTTCATGCTCACGGGTAACGTTCTGATTTTCGATCATAGGCTGCGCAGCTTGAAAATCCTGGTGAACGCATTTCTCGATGGCGGCTCGCCAGAAAAGGTTTATGCGCGCGCTGTCGAATCGCTGGATTCGATTATGCAACAGTTGTCCGAGCCGACCGATCTGCCGCTTGTTCCCGTTGTGGAGGGTGAAAAACAGCCTCCGCCTCACAGTAATTTCCGTCGTGAAGATTTTCAGCGCGCAGTGGAGCGCGCCAAGGAATACATCCGCGCAGGCGACATCTTGCAGGTTGTCTTATCGCAACGATTCGAATCTCCGTTTAATGGAGCGCCGCTCGATTTTTATCGCTGTCTTCGTTTCATCAACCCGTCGCCGTACATGTTTTGTCTGAACTTTGGCGACGATTTTGCGCTTGTTGGCAGCTCGCCGGAGATGCACGTCCGGCTCGTCGGGAATACCATCGAGATCCGGCCGATTGCGGGCACTCGCGCGCGCGGCCTCACTCCGGCGTACGATGAAGCCAACGCCGCTGAGCTCCTTGCCGATCCAAAAGAACGCGCGGAACACATCATGCTTGTCGATCTCGCGCGAAATGATGTCGGCCGCGTTGCGGAGTTCGGCACGGTTCGCGTAACCGAGATGATGGAAATTGAGCGTTACAGCCACGTAATGCATATCGTTTCGAATGTAGTTGGCCGTTCACGCGCCGGTTGCACCGCCTTTGACGTTGTCAGAGCGACGTTTCCCGCCGGGACCGTTTCCGGCGCGCCAAAAATCCGCGCCATGCAAATTATCAGCGAACTGGAG